>CEQP01020745.1_pt1 | contig 14401 bp, 16 predicted proteins | sample 356291 | NCBI WGS metagenome assembly CEQP01 (sample SAMEA2621221, study PRJEB7988) | marine metagenome | isolation source: saline water (ENVO:00002010), including | reverse complement strand
CGCGCGATTAGATGCGGTTCTGGTGAAGCGGCAAAATATCTGGGTGAGATCTTAAATAGTGACGACGACCTTGCTACTCGGCTTCGCGAAGGATCTGTCGTAGCAGTTGTAGGGCGCTCTTCCATGGCTGAGTCCGATCACTCTTCAATAGCGGTTGCCGCTCTTATTCGAGATGAATTACCCCACGCCACCTTTCTTACCGCTTTGCGTCGAGGCAATGTTCGAGGAGCACTTGACATGGGCCTGGCGCCTGGCGTCCTCCCAGGACGAACAGCGATAGATAATCCTTCTAGCGCACTCGACGACATCTGGGGATACACGCCCTCGATGAAGGGCCTGGACACAACTGGAATGCTCCAAGCGGCAGCTGAAGGCAAGATTCGCACGTTGGTTCTCTTGGGCGCCGACCCGCTCTCCGACTTCCCGGACCGTAATCTTGCTGCTGAAGCGATACAACGCGCAGAAACAGTCATATCCCTCGATAATTTTTTAACGGCCTCATCTGCGCAGGCAGACATTATTTTGCCTACAACGGCTTATGGAGAACAGGGCGGTACCACCACTAATCTAGAAGGACGGATCAGCCGTCTCACCCAAAAAATAACTCCTCCAGGTTCGGTGCGTGACGATTGGATGATTGCCACCGAGCTGGCCTGGCGCTTAGGCGGCGACTTAAATTTGACATCAAAAGAACAAATATGGCGTGAAATTGAGCAAGTAGCTCCCAGCCACGCTGGCGTCACTGTTGAAAGAATTATGAGCGAAGAAGCACGTGAAGGGATTCTCGTGCAAGAGAGCTCGGTTGAATATATATTCCCCTCCGTTCAAGAACCCCCGATTGCAGATGGATATGGCCTCCGGCTCATTAGCGGTCGCAAATTGTGGGACGCGTCAACCACAACCTCAATGAGCCCTTCTCTCCGACCTCTTGCAGAAGCTCCGGTGCTAAAAGTGCATCCGACTGATCTCCAACGTCTAGGAATCTTAAGTGGCAGTGACGTTCGCGTGATCTCGACTCGCTCAACTGAGAATCTCAAAGCCGTAGCAGATGAGAGTCTTGAACGAGGTACCGCTTTGCTCCCATTCAACCAACCGGGGTTTGGAGCGAATCGATTTATCGATGCGACCGCTGCGGTGAATGACATCAGGATTGAAACGTTATGAACGGCGATCCGCTCTATCTCGATGGCGTCGATCTTGGCGACTTGGGAGTAATGGCGCTCAAAGTTGTTATAGCGTTTGTGTTCCTATTAGTCGCAACCATGTTCATGGTTTGGTTTGAACGCAAGCTTATTTCCGACATGCAAAATCGAATCGGACCGAATGTCGCTGGGCCTTGGGGGTTACTCCAAACTTTCGCGGATGGTGTCAAGTTTTTCTTCAAGGAAGATCTTCGACCGGAAAATGCGGACCCGCTCGTGTTTCGCTTAGCCCCATACATATCTGCGGTCACAGCCTTCCTATCCTTTGCAGTTGTCCCGATAGGAGGATCATTTGGTGATGGTTCTTCCGGAACCGTCACTATTTTCGGACGCGAAACATTCCTTCAAGTTGCGGATCCGCCAATTGGAATTCTCTTACTTCTCGCAATGTCCTCAATTGCCGTGTACGGAGTGATGCTTGCAGGATGGGCATCAGGCTCTAAATACCCTCTTATAGGTTCCGTCCGAGCGTCAGCGCAGGCGATTTCCTACGAAGCGGCGCTAGGAATGGCAACAGTAGTCGTGGTGGTCTTAGCCGGCACCTTGTCAACACACGGAATCGTAGAAGCTCAAGCTGGAGGCATCACTAGGTGGTTTGTTGTTTCCTCAGGCATTGTTCCCTTCATTGTTTTCTTGATTGCTGCCACTGCTGAGTTGAACCGCCCACCGTTCGACTTAGTTGAGGCGGAACAAGAACTCGTGGGTGGTTTCCACACCGAATACTCATCGATTCGATTCGCATTGTTTTTCCTGGCTGAATTCATGAATGTCATAACCATGTCAGCAATCATGGTCACTCTCTTCTTCGGCGGCCCGGCTGGCCCAATTTTCTTTGGTATGACTTGGTTCTGGCCGACAATATGGTTCTTGCTTAAAGTCCTTGCGTTCCTTTTCGTATTTGTGTGGTTCAGAGCAACTCTTCCCCGACTTCGATACGACCAACTAATGCACTTGGGATGGAAAGTGTTGATTCCGCTGATTCTCTTTTGGCTTATGTTTATAAGCCTCAAGGAGCTTCGCGCTGCTTACGACTGGAACTGGGTGGCTACATACGGTGCTGCTCTTATCGCTCTTCTTGCTGGCACAGCGCTGCTGGTTGCAGGTCTTCGCGCCGGCGATCGAGCATATGAAGACGAAATGGAGGACGTCTAATGGGATATCTGGACGGCTTCAAAGTAACGTTCAAAAAGCTTTTCGAGGAACGAGTCACCACAGAATACCCTAAAGAAAAACGTCCCAAGCCACCTAGATTCCACGGTCGTCATGTTCTCAATCGGTACGAGGACGGCATGGAAAAATGCATAGGTTGCGAACTCTGCGCCGGAGTCTGCCCAGCTAAATGTATCTACGTGCGCGGTGCAGATAACCCTGAAACAGAACCGGTCTCACCAGGAGAGCGATATGGGTACGTTTATGAGATCAACTACCTCCGTTGTATTCACTGCGATCTTTGTGTAGAGGCATGCCCAACGGAAGCAATTACCGAATCAAAATTATTTGAGTTCAGCTTTGCTAACCGATCAGACGCTATTTACACAAAAGACGAGTTGGTTGTCGACGATGATGGCCAACCCAAGCGCCAACCATGGGAACTGTGGCACGACGGTGACGACCTTGCTACCTCGGGCTGGATGCGTGCCACCGCTCCATCAGGAAACCCGGATTATCAAAATCGAGTCGGATGGAGCGGTGAACTTGGATATGGAGTTCGTGCTCCCGAAACCGGCCAACAAGAAAAATTCCCTGAACTTTCCGATCTGGACTTCTTGACTGAGGATCAAGCAGAGGAACAGCACTAATGGTGGATCCAATAGTCTTTTTCATAGCGTCGGCAATCTGTCTCACGGGCGCATTTGGCGTCATCCTCGCTCGCAACCCTGTCCATTCTGCCCTAATGCTCGTAATGACGCTTTTTGGTATAGCTGTCCAATTCGTTGCTCAAGAGGCTCACTTCTTGGCTGCGGTTCAGGTGATTGTTTACGCTGGCGCGATAGTTGTCCTTTTTCTATTCGTCATCATGCTTTTGGGAGTCGATAAAGCTCAGAATCTTGAATTATCTATTCTGCCTGTTCAACGTTGGGCAGCGCTCACCTTTGGAGCTGGATCTCTGGCTGTTCTGACGGCGTTCATTGTCAATGTTAGAGAGCCAGTAACTGGAGCTGAATCAGTCGGGGGAATCGCGACCGGATCTGAAAACGTCCGACTGTTGGCTCGATCGCTATTTTCAGACTACGTCTACGCCTTCGAGTTGACGTCTCTGCTGCTTGTTATTGCTGTGATTGGAGCGGTTGTTCTCGCTCGAAAGCCTAAAGACACGGAAATGGTCTCTAGCGATAGCGAGAGATCAATCTGATGGAAATTACGACAGGCTGGTATCTAGTACTAGGCGCACTACTTTTTGTTATTGGTGGAACGGGTCTGTTGATTCGACGCAACCCACTTGTCATGCTGATGTGCGTTGAATTGATGCTTAATGGAGTCAACCTAACCTTTGTGGCCTTTGCCCAAAGGCTCAACGACATTGGCGGCCAAACCGTAGTTTTTTTCGTACTTGTTGTCGCCGCTGCAGAAGTGGTTGTCGGATTAGGCCTCGTAGTAGCCATCCTGCGACGCCAGCCCGGCACAACGGCCGACGACCTATCGGCGCTAAAGGGGTGATCGAGTGGTCGAACTAGTCTGGCTGATCCCCGCGCTACCCCTCATCGGGTTTCTAATTCTACTTCTCGTCGGAAGTCGCATCGGAGAGCCACGTGCTGGCTGGGTCGCGACGACGGCCGCCGCAGGATCTTTCTTAGCAGCTGTCGTTGTTCTCGCTGGCCTCTTAGGAAAAGACGCTCACTCTGGCGACCGCTCATACGAGCTAGTTCTATTTCAGTGGCTTCCTTCGGGCTCTTTGAAAGTTGAAGCTGGCTTTTTAGTCGACCCGCTGTCGATCACCATGGCTTTATTCGTGACCGGCGTCGGTGCGCTAATTCATCTCTACTCGATTGGCTATATGCACGGGGATCCAAAGTACTCAAAGTTTTTTCTGTACTTAAATCTTTTCCTTTTCTCGATGTTGATGCTTGTCTTCGGAAACAACCTGGTGGTGACTTTCCTAGGCTGGGAAGGAGTAGGGGCGTGCTCATACTTCCTGATCTCCTTCTGGCACCGTCGTGAATCCGCAGCGACGGCAGGCAAAAAAGCTTTTGTTACCAACCGTGTCGGTGACTGGGGTTTCATGGTCGCCACCTTTGCAATTTGGTCCGCCCTAGGCACGGTCACCTACACCGAAATTGCTTCTTCTCCAGCGATGTCAGCAGCAGCAGGAACTGCCGTGTCGCTGCTGCTATTTGTAGCAGCGGCAGGAAAATCTGCTCAACTCCCGCTGTACGTATGGTTGCCAGACGCAATGGAGGGGCCAACACCTGTCTCGGCGATGGTTCACGCTGCAACAATGGTTACTTCAGGTGTCTACCTCTTGGTGCGAATGAATGGCTTACTAACCGATGATGCGCTCTTGGTCATCGCAGTCATAGGTGCTGCAACGGCGCTGTTCGCTGCTCTATCGGCGGTCGCTCAGCACGACATCAAGAAAGTTTTGGCCTACTCGACTATCAGCCAGCTCGGTTTCATGTTTCTTGCCATAGGTTCTGGAGCTTACGTAGCAGCAATCTTTCATGTCATCACACACGCTTTCTTCAAGGCACTCCTGTTCTTAGGCTCTGGATCAGTAATCCACGGCATGCACGATGAACAGGACATGAGAAAAATGGGAGCCTTGCGGGCATTGATGCCAATAACAGCGGGAACTTTTATAGTTGGATGGCTGGCAATAGCTGGCGTACCCCCATTCTCCGGGTTTTGGTCCAAAGATGAGATATTGCTTGCAGCATGGGAACAGAAGAACATAGGCCCGCTTCTGTGGTTCGTGGGGTTAGTAACCGCGTTGCTGACCGCCTACTACATGACCAGGCAAGTAATTTTAGTTTTTTTCGGAGAGCAGCGATGGGATGAGGATGTCCATCCGCATGAGTCCAGCTGGACTATGACATTGCCCTTGTGTTTGTTGGCCGGAGCAGCGATTGTCGGCGGAGGCATAAATTTGCCGTTGGTCAAAGAATGGCTAGTGCTGGAACACTTCTTGGAACCAATCTTTGCTCACCCGCACCACTTTTCCTCAGGCACATCGACAAAGGTTGTCCTAGCGGTTATATCCGTCGTTATCGGAGTGTTAGGCATCACTATCGCAACTCTCGCGTGGCTGTTTCGCCGGATACCCACAGAACAACTTGAACCAGAATTCCTTGAAAACGCCATGTACGTAGATTCGACCTATGCGCGAGTTGTAAGTGGTCCGGGCACTTCTAGTTTCCAAAAAGCCGCTGATTTCGACAAAGGGGTGGTTGATGGAGCCGTTAATGGTGTGGGCGCCGCAGTTAGAAAATTAGGTCAGTTAATTCAGCCGGCTCAGTCCGGCTACATGCGTAACTACGCAACCGGTGTGGCTATTGGCGCTCTCATGATTTTAGTTGTATTGGCATGGGGGCTACTTCTGTGATTCAAGCTTTAGCGGCTCAAACTGAGGCGTCTTTCCCTGTGCTTAACGCGCTCATAATCGTGCCGATAGTTGGCGCGCTTGTCGTGACACTGCTTCCTAAAAGCAGGCCTGAGTTGATGAGACCTGTAGGGGCAATTTTCTCGGCAATAGCGGGGGCATTATCTCTTTATGTCATGGCGGAATTTTCGATTAGCCAGTCCGACTTCCAGTTCCAGTCAATCCAATCTTGGATTCCCAGTTTGGGCATCAACTGGCACGTGGGCGTAGATGGCATTTCACTCTGGCTAGTCGTACTTACTGGACTTATTACGCCTCTAGTCCTGGTAGCAGTAGACCCTCATCACGATCCGAAACCATATACCGCTTGGCTTCTACTACTTCAGGCTGGATCTTTTGGCGCCTTTATGGCGCTTGACCTTTTCTTGTTCTTTGTGATGTTCGAAATCGTGTTGGTGCCGATGTACATGCTCATTGGCGGGTGGGGTTACGACGATCGCCGATACGCAGCGACGAAATTCTTTCTCTACACAATGGCGGGCTCCGCTCTCATGCTTGTTGCGATTGTCAGCGTGGCAACGTTGAGCGCAGGTGACCAAGGAATTACTTTCAGCGTTATTGAATTGGCTGAACGTCAAGCACTTTCGACCAATACAGCGCGTCTCTGTTTCTTGGCTTTTGCATTGGCGTTCGTAATTAAAGTTCCTATCTTTCCGGTTCATACTTGGCTTCCGGATGCTCACACCCAGGCGCCCACGGCAGGCTCGGTAGTGCTGGCAGCAGTGATGTTGAAGCTAGGAACCTACGGTTTGATGCGCTTTGGCCTCTACCTTTTCCCGGAAGCATCGGTTTGGGCGGCTCCCACCCTCGCAACGCTTGGTGTAGTGGGCGTTATTTACGGGGCAATCGTCGCCACGATGCAAAAAGACTTGAAGAGACTCGTTGCGTATTCCTCGGTGGCGCATATGGGATTTATTGTCCTGGGCATTTTTGCCTTCACCACTCAAAGTTTGGAAGGCGGTGTGTTGCAAATGGTCAACCACGGCATTTCCACCGGCGCCTTATTTCTCCTCGTGGGGATGCTCTATGAGAGAAGAAAGACTCGCGCTATAGATGAAATGAGCGGAATCCAGTCGGCAGCGCCCATTTTCGCCGGCTTCTTTACCCTCGTGATGCTTTCATCCATAGGAGTACCGGGCCTCAATGGATTTGTTGGCGAATTTCTCGTGCTCATAGGCTCTTACGACACAAGGCGCTGGTGGACCATTGTTGCGGCGACTGGCGTCATTCTTGCAGCCCTCTATCTGCTTTGGGCATACCAGCGTGTCTTCCACGGTGAACCGACCTCAGAAGATGAAAAGACCCAAGACTTAACCCTTAAGGAGGGTCTCATTCTGGCGCCATTTGTCGCGGCCATAGTCTTTCTCGGTCTATACCCGAAACCGCTTCTTGAGCGCATAGAGCCAGCTGTTGAAGAACTAATTGCGCACTTAGAAATCCATTCTGATTATGTCCAACCACAGCTGGGCGATCCCGTGGTGTTAGAAGAAAACCACCATCAAGACAGTCACGCAGGGGAGGACGACCACTAATGTTTGCTCCCCAGCTTCTCGGTTTTGTGAGCCCTTCAATTAACTGGTGGGCCCTGCTGCCCCAGATGATTCTCTTGGGCGCTGCACTCTTGATCTTGTTGTTAAGTTCTCTCGCGCCTCGCCGCTCTTCAACTACTTTTGCAACCGTAACCACATTGAGTGCCGCGATTACCGCTTATTTCGTGTCGATCGGCTTGTGGTACGACGTCGAGCGTGAAGGGGCATCTTCCTCCATCGCAAGTGCTTTCGGAGTTGACGGTTTCAGCATCTTTTTCACGATGCTCATATTGATAGCACTGGCCATCACAGCCTTGTTATCTCACCATTACCTCGACCGCGAAGGAATCGACCCGCCCGAATTCCATGCACTTTTGCTTTGCTCGGCTGCAGGAGCCATTGTCATGGCCGCTGCGAATGATCTTGTTGTCATGTTTCTCGGCTTGGAAGCGCTATCGATCGCCATTTATGTGATGATTGCGATGCACAGCAGGCGCTCAGAGGCTCGGGAATCGGCAGTCAAATATTTTGTTCTAGGTGCCTTTAGCTCCGCTTTCCTGCTCTACGGCATCGCTCTCACCTATGGCGCTACTGGTTCGACCAACTTGGTTCACGTCCGAGAATATTTGGACGCAGTTGTCTTCAGAGATCAGCACATGCTTATGGCGGCAATGGGGCTATTGCTAGTGGGTCTTTCTTTCAAGGTAGCCGCAGCACCTTTCCACTTTTGGGCTCCCGACGTTTATCAAGGAGCTCCTAGCCCTGTTACGGGGTGGATGGCCTCAATAGCCAAAGCCGCTGGTTTCGCAGCGCTGCTCCGTATTTTCTTTGCTGCGTTTGCGAGCCATGACTCTGACTGGTCCCCGGTAGTAGCTGTTCTGGCATTTGTAACTTTGGTGGTGGGGGCTGTCATGGCGATCCTGCAAACGGATGTGAAGCGGATGCTTGCCTTTTCATCAATTAGCCATGCTGGTTATGTGCTTGTAGCCGTTCAATCAGCCAGCAATGATGGCACTGCGGCTGCCCTCTTCTACTTATTTACATATACCTTGATGGTGCTTGGGACGTTCGCAGTGGTAGGAGCGATGGGGAGTGATGATGATCACCCCTTGACGAGGTATGCGGGATTAGGTCGCTCTAAGCCTCTGATAGCTCTCTCACTTACTGCCTTATTGCTCGCTCAAGCTGGTGTTCCAACTACCTCTGGGTTTATTGCGAAATTCCAGGTCATATCAGCGGCGGTTAGCAATCAAAGTTATTTCTTAGCTGGCGCGGCGATGGTGACTGCTGTCATCGGCGCCTTTATGTATCTCAGAATAATTATGACGATGTATGTCGTTGACGATGACGAAAGTGGACCATCACCGGTTTGGCACTGGACTACCTCGACGGTTGTTCTAGGCACTGTGATCTTCACTATGGTGTTGGGGTTGGTGCCCCAATTCCTCATCGAATTTGCAGAACAAGCTGTCCCGATACTGATCCGAGGGTGAGGTCGCAAACAATGTTTAATAGCCACGGGGAGCTCCCCAGACGAAGAATCAAGAATCGTGTCAAAGAATCACGTCTTTTGTCCCAAATGCACGATAACTTTCACTACGTCCGAAGCCTGCGGATTGAGGCGCCGCGTTGGGTTTTGGCAACTACTAAAACCCCTAACTAGTCTCGTTAATCGTGTCGGAATTACTTCGGAGTTACCTGACTGTCGGCATCTTCGGTGTTGCGGCTATTGCGATGGCAGGAGCCATGCTCACCATCGCTAGGATCCTTCGTCCCCAGCGCCCAACCCGCCAGAAGTTGATTGCATACGAAAGCGGAGTTGATCCTGTTGGTGGTGACTGGGCACAAAGCCAAATTCGTTACTACGTCTTCGCTGTTCTCTTTGTCCTGTTTGATGTCGAAGCGGTCTTCATTTTCCCGTGGGCCACTCGCTTGGAGGTCTACGGCCTCTTTGGGTTGGTTGAAATGGCGATCTTTATCTTCATTCTCGTACTCGGCTTGTTTTACGCGTGGCGCAAGGGAGTACTGAGATGGGTTTAAGGAAGGCGAACTAATGGGTCTTATCGACAAAGGCAAGATGCCGAAACCCCTCAGCTGGCTCCTCAACTTTGGCCGTGCCCGCTCCCTTTGGGTCTACCAATGGGGGCTGGCATGCTGCGCTATCGAAATGGGAGCGGCTTTCGGATCTCCGCGCTACGACGTTATGAGGCTTGGCGTAATCCCTTTCCCTGCTAGCCCAAGGCAAGCCGACCTCGTCGTGATTTCGGGCACAGTCACCGACAAGATGTCTCCAGTAATCCTGCGACTATATGAGCAGATGCCAGAACCTAAGTACGTGATTTCAATGGGCTCCTGCGCTAATTGTGGCGGCCCTTATTGGGATAGCTACTCAGTAACCAAAGGGGTTGACCAGCTAATCCCTGTTGATGTTTATGTGCCCGGCTGTCCCCCGCGCCCGGAAGCGCTGCTAGAAGGAATTGTGTTACTTCAGGAACGGATCCAATCCGAAGACATAACTGAAAAGTGGCGCGGCGAGCCGATCGTTGTGGAGGGTTGAGCGAATGACCGACGAAACTCCACCCGACGAAACTCAAAAAATCGACGAGGAGCGAGATGCTCTTCTCGCTGATTTGTCCGAAGGTCTTAACGAAATCCTTATAGAGTCGCACCTGCGTCCCCATGAAGATCTTTGGATTCGGGTAGATAAGAACCATTGGCAAGACGCCGCGCAAATAGCGAAATCTATGGGCTTTGCATATTTTGGTTTTATTTCCGCTATCGATTGGCAATTAGCTCCCGAAGGGCGCTACGAAGACACGGAATTTGATGGAGGGTTGGACGAAGAGGAAGATCCTGTTGAGCCCGATAACTCCACTGGGTATGCCGGAGGCGAAACTCGATTCCAACTTCTCATGCAGCTTTACTCCCTAGAAAGACAACTGGGGCTAGTCGTTAAAGCTGACCTAGGTGACGATATGACAGTTGACTCTGTGAGAGAGGTATTCCCTGGCGCAGACTGGCATGAGCGGGAAACCCACGAAATGTTTGGAATATCATTCGCGGGGCACCCCACCTTGCAACCTTTGTATCTGCCGACTGAATTCGAAGGTCACCCGCTGCGGAAAGATTTTCCCCTGTTAGCGCGACAAGTTAAACCTTGGCCCGGTGTCGTAGATATCGAAGAGATCCCTGAACACCTTGAAGCCCAACTCGAAGCAGAAGTTATGGCTGCCTTTGAAGCAAATGGAGGTGCGTCGTGACAGCCACTTCGGATCGTGAACAAATGGCGTACGTGAGTGCTCAAGCGGCAGATGCGCGCGTCAATGTTGAGCTTGATACCGGTGATATGACCCTAAATATTGGGCCACAACATCCCGCGACTCACGGAACTCTGCGAATAGCTTGTCAGTTGGACGGTGAACAAGTAGTAGTGGCAGAGCCGATCATGGGATACATGCATCGGGGGTATGAAAAACTCTGTGAAGTTCGAACTTACCCTCAATGCACAACGCTGATCAATAGAATTGACTGGTTGGGCAGCTTCGCAAACGAAGTTCCATTTATCCTGGCAGCTGAACGTCTCATGGAAGTGGAAGCTCCCCCTAGAGCCCAATGGATCAGAACCATTTTGTTCGAGTTGAGCCGTATAGCGAATCTGGCACTCTTCCTCGGAGATATGGGTGTGCAGATTGGCGCCCTCACTCCCGTCTTCTTCGCTTTTAGAGACCGAGAGCGGGTTTTAAATCAGATAGAAGAGGTAACTGGCGGTCGATTCCACCCTAATTTCGACAGAATTGGTGGGTTGAAGGATGATCTACCCAAAGGCTGGATTGAAGAAACCCACGCAGTAATGATCAAAATGCGAACCTTCTGCGACGAGATGGAAGATCTGCTTGTAGGGAACGAAATTTTCCAAGCACGCTGTCGAGGGGTCGGAGTAATCCCATCCGACGTAGCACTTGGATATGGGCTCTCCGGCGCCAATCTCCGAGCGAGTGGAGTCGACTGGGATTTAAGGCGAGACGCAAATCCCGGGCTTGCCTGGAATGAAGTCGACTGGAAGGTTTGGACTCATCCGGATGGCGATTCTTTCGCCCGCTACTGGGTTCGCCTCCAAGAGACCCGAGAAGCAACCCGAATAGTCGACCAACTTTTAGGCGGAATCCCGAGCGGTCCGATCATGGCCAAAGTGCCTAGAATCATCAAAGTTCCTGCTGGCGAAGCTTACCTCTCAACCGAAAACCCTCTGGGCGAAATGGGATACTACGTCGTGAGCAAAGGGGACTTGGGGCCATTCAGAGTGAAGATAAGAACCCCGAGTTTCAACAATATTTCGGTTGTTCCGTGGGTTATGAAGGGCGTATATGTGCCTGACGTAATTACGATTCTGGGTTCCCTCTATTTCATCTTGGGGGACATTGATCGTTGATGTCATTACTAGCGCTTGCTTACTGGCAGGAGACCGGTATCAAACTGGGGTTAGCTTTGGCTGTAATCCCCACGACCTCTTTGGTCCTCGTATACCTGTTCCTTTTCAAAATGATGGCATTCATGCAGAGTCGCCTTGGCCCTAATGACACCGGCCCATATGGAAGCCTGCAGTTGATTGCAGAAGCCATCAAGTTCCTACAAAAAGAAGATATCCATCCAGCGCAGGCCGATCGCCGGGTATTCCGGATGGCCCCAGTTGTCGTGCTCGCTTCTACGTTTTTGCTTTATGTAGTCCTCCCTGCAGGCCCTGATGCGGTAGTCGAGAATCTCGATACGGGAGTCTTCTACGCCATGGCAGTTTCCTCGCTGTCGGTTCTCGGTATTTTGATGGCAGGTTGGGCATCTGCAAACAAATACGCTCTCTTGGGCGGGTTACGTGCTGCAGGTCAGCTGATTGCTTACGAGCTTCCGTTAATTCTGGCGGTTATGGGAGTCGTTGTTCAGGCTGAAAGTCTGAACCTTCAGCGAATCGTAGAAGCTCAAGCGACGGGCGAGATCTTTGGCTTTGGCGCTATTGGCAACCCATTTATCCTGACCCAATTTCTAGCGTTCTTGATATTTATGATCGCCGCTCAAGCGGAACTTACCCAAACACCATTCGATATGCCCGTTGCTGAAACTGAACTGGTCGGTGGCTTTCATATCGAATACACAGGCTTTCGATTCTTACTTTTCTTCATGGCTGAGTTCGGAACAGCCTTTGCATTTGCGGCGTTGGCATCGGTTATGTTCCTCGGAGGTTGGTGGATTCCCGGTTTCGATGTTGATGACAACATATTGAATATCCTTGGCCCAGGCGTGATGCTCGGGAAAATCTTGCTGATCTCATTCTTCATTTTCTGGGTGCGCTTCACATACCCACGCCTCAGAGAAGACCAACTTCAGAAATTCGCATGGAAAGTGTTAATCCCCCTCGCTTTAGCAAACATTGTGCTAACAGGAATATTTAAGGTGGTCTTCTAATGCCACAGCTCCCCGGTCTAATTAAAGGTTTGGGTGTCACAGCTCGAACAGCTGGCCGCACCTTGTTCCCGAAGAGGGGTTGGAAAACGCTGATCCCCGCCCCTCAAAAAGGTGCGGTGACCGTCCAATACCCGCATGAAAAAGAGGCCCCACCTGATCGCGCTCGAGGAGTAATCGCACTCCACGAAGAAAACTGCACAGCGTGCATGTTGTGCTCTAGGTCTTGCCCTGATTGGTGCATTTATATCGAAGGCCACAAAGTTAAGGCGCCGCCGAGAAGGGAAGGTGGCAAGCCCCGTACGGTCAATATGCTTGACCGCTTCGATATCGACTATGCGCTATGTATGTATTGCGGTATCTGCGTCGAAGTTTGTCCGTTTGATGCTCTCTTTTGGACACCGGAGTACGAATACAGTGAACCTCGTATAGCTGACTTGCTCCACGACAAAGACCGATTAGGTGAGTGGATGGAAACAGTCCCTGACTTCCTTGACTATGAAGCGGGCTCTGAGCAAAAAGTTAGAAAGGTCCCGAGGTAAGGCCATATGGTCGCTCAAAATATTTTCTTCGGGATCCTTGCGGCTGTGGTTGTCGTTTCGGCTTTGCGAATGGTGACTACGAAAAACATTGTTCATGCTGCTCTCTATTTGGTCGCGGTTCTCGCTGGTCTTGGCGCTCTATATGTTCTCTTAACGGCAGAGTTTGTGGCCACGACGCAAGTTCTTGTCTACATCGGCGCAGTTATGGTGCTTTTTTTGTTCGGCATCATGCTTACCAAAGCGCCGTTAGGTGACATGATGCAAATGACGGGTAAGCAATGGCCGATAGCAGCTCTAGTTGCTTTGCTTCTTGGGGGTGTGACCGTCTATGCGTTGCTTGACCGATTTGGATCCGACCGGCTCGTTATGGATGGCCCGGTGTACAAAACAGCCGACGTGTCTGATGAAGTCTTTTCTACCTACATAATTCCCTTCGAAGCGGTCTCCGTTCTTCTGTTAGCTGCGCTAATCGGCGCGATTGTTTTAGCGAGAAAGGACTGATGTGTTACTTAACCAGTTCTTGATTCTGGGCGCAGTCCTGTTTTCGGTAGGTGTCTACGGTGTGCTAGCGCGTCGAAACGGCGTGATGGTGCTCATGTCTATTGAGTTGATGCTAAACGCTGTCAATATCAATCTGGTCGTCTTTGGCGTGCAACACGGCGTCGTGTCGGGCCAAGTATTTGCATTATTCATTATTGCGGTGGCTGCTGCAGAGGTAGGGGTCGGGTTGGCCATCGTTCTTCTCCTCTACCGCAATCGAACCAGCATCGATGTCGAAGACTTCGATCTCATGCGTGGATAGGGCGGCACTATGTGGATGTTAGAAAATGCTTTCCTTATCCCTCTTGTTCCAACGATTTCTTTCGTTGTAATACTCTTTTTCGGTAAGAAATTTATCGGCGCGGATCGAGTTCATGTCGTAGGGATTGGGGCGCTTGGTCTCGTCTGGATTTTGTCTGCAGTTGCGGCATTCCAGTGGATTCAAAGAGTCGAAGATCCACCTCCCGACGCTGTCGTCAAAATAGAACATCACGATGATCATGGTGATGCCCATGCGGGTGATGATCATGGTGATGCCCA
>CEQP01159454.1_pt1 | contig 14422 bp, 5 predicted proteins | sample 356291 | NCBI WGS metagenome assembly CEQP01 (sample SAMEA2621221, study PRJEB7988) | marine metagenome | isolation source: saline water (ENVO:00002010), including | reverse complement strand
CAATATTTCCACATGTAATTAATGGTTCTACATTTTCACAACATTTTTCAGCTGTACATCCATCTGCGTCACATTTTATCTTATGCGCATCTTTTCTAAGTTCTTCATTTTCTGGACAAGTTGAAGTTGATGTATCCTTAATTTTTCTTATATTTTCCGCCGAAACATTCCTCCATTCAAGAATAGGGTTTGGGTCCGAACCTGATTCAGGGGTCGTGCTCAAAGAAACCGTAAATTCCATCCCTCCTTTATGTATCCCCTTAATCGTAAGCCCTTTATACCATATTCCATTATTAAAATATACTTCAACTTGTTCGTCTACCTCGAAATTTTTCCCACCAATATACCAATTATCGTTGCCACAAACGTTACAAGCTACAGGGCAAGCTTCTCTTGCTGTTAATCCATATCTATTAGTATACTCGCTATTATCACACGGATGGGGGATGGAGGTAGGCGTCCCGGATTTCTCAGCATCTTGCTTATCTTTGTACCATTCCTCAAGAGGACTAGGAGATCCAGATGTCCCAGGAGCCCTTAATATAGCATTTAATTCATCACATGTTTCATATGGAAATTCGGAGATTTCCTTAGTCATCCCCTGATGAGGCGTTTGTGACGCTTTAATTGTGTTAAATAATTTAGCTGGAATCCACGGCTCCCTCTTCCTGCTGGTGGCACTGGCTAACACGAGCTGCTCCTCCTCACTCAGTTCGTCGTACGACTTCCCGTCGGCGTAGTGGTGCGGTCGCGAGTCCATCAGAAGCGGCCCATGATCATCGAATAGTTTTCCAGTATATATATTATAAAATTCCAGCGGAGAATTGGTGGGCTGAGAGTATTCCCCCCATCCCCCTTGATCATCTTTTTTAATCTGCAAGTCCATTTCCTTAGTGTATTTAATTAATACATGTTCGTCCATTTTCTTACACTGTTTAAGCCTCTGTATTTCTCTGTGGGCTTGGTCTTCTTGATCTTCAGGTTGGCCCAACAGAAAAGTTCGTAATGGCGTGGGATCGCCCGCCCACTCAGCGAGCGAATCATCGTGAGCCCCTCCACCACCAGTGTACCACGGCTGTGAGGTTATCTTCCTGATGTGGTCCAGGTGGTCGACGTCGAAATTTTCCCAGTGAGGGTGCGGATGAAGGTGAGGTTGGGGACGCTGGTGGAGGGGTACGTCACCCCATCCATCGTCGCCCTCTGGCTCCCCCATCTCGCTGGACCGTAATAAATTGCCTGTAAGATAAAGGTTGCGACATATTTCTTCTTCGACATCATGACCTTGTTTTACGGTCCCGTTATCACATAGCCAGTTATCACCCTCATCTAAATGGTCCCTATAACCTCTACGTTGATTTAATCCTATCTCACCAGGACAAGCTTTATCATAATTTGGATGAACAGGGCCTCCTACATACCAGAAGTACTCGCCTACCCGGAGTTCGCATAATCCACCGCGATCTGTCGAGTGCGAGTGCGAGTAGTCCCACCCGCCGCGTCCATGCTGCCTCGCCCAGTCATCCACATCAGGCGCACGAACCGTGCTCTTCCCCCATCCATCGTGATTATGGTCGGTCACAGGGCCGGGCCCAACCAACCGTCCGTCCCCATCGGTGTGGAAGTGCTCATCGCCGTCCTCCACCTCGTGGGTGTGCAGCGAGGTTGGTGTGGGCCACGTCTCTTCTCTACGGCAAGGCACCAAGCTAGGAACGTATATTGAAAAAGTTTTTTCACTACAGTTCCCTCTAAGCCCACCCCCCCTTTCATCGTATTGGCAAAACATTTTCATCTCTTCGTCAATACTGTCGCCAATAATATCATTATTCATATGGACATGATAACCTTTTATAGCATTTGAATTATCCCTATAAACCATCCAATTAGGGTCATCCGTGCAAATTGTACTTTCATCATTAAAAGAATCAGTAATTCCAAACTCAATCGACCTTTTTATATCCGTATGTTCTTCAAAATTACCTGATATGGGCCATAATTGTTTGTGTAATTTATCCATAATACCCTGTATTTCTTCTCCACCAGTTTTCCATCCAGTTCCTTCTATATCAGCACAAGTTCTAAAATCATCAGATTTACTAGTAAGTCCCTTACAACCAGTAATCTCTTCTCCATCATCGAAAGTCGTCGTTTCCCATGCGCTATCACATCGAGTCCATGCACTATATGAGTGTCCGTCTTGACAATATATATCGGAACCGTCAGCAAGCTCGCGGTCAGCCCATGGATCTAGCTGGTCTGGGATTGGTGTGTTTGTTGGACTAGGTTTATATCCAAAGTATGTGTCTTCTCCTATATATGATAAGGAGGTACTACACCATTTATCTCTAATACCACAACACTTTTCTCGAGTACACATCTGAGGTGCGTTAGGTTGATCCTGAGAAACATCTTTGGAAAGTGTTGGCGAGTTACAATCTATTTCTGGATAATCGTTTTCATCTACATCATATATTCCGGCTCTAATACTAGATCTCTCGGCCATTACACACTTTCCATAATCAGAATTAGGACCACATGTTTCCCAAGTTGGATTATGTATATCACAGGGGTTGACACCCATATTTGGATCACAACATGTATATTCTTTATTTGTCCCATCACCATATATATCACTACATGAAACGTGGTATATAGTATTACCTAATTGGGCCCCTTCTTCCGTATAACTAATAATACCTTCATCCCACCGCTCACTTACTTTTTCAATTATATCATTATTATATCCACATTTACATAACCTTTCAACGTTTTTATCACTTTGATTACAGTCAGAAATATTCCCAGACATATTGTGTATACATATTTTATCTTCTTCCCCCGCCTCATTTGTTGGCGATGTGTATACTCCAGGCCATATGACACGGTCAATTGTTTTATCACTAGAATAACTATTAGAATTTGAACCATCAACATAACATGTTCCTTCGGGAAACTCCTTCTTCAGCTTATCACCCGCATTGACACCCCAATCACCAGAATAACATTCCCTTCCAGGCTTTGCTGAGCATACCGTATCACAGGATTCACCCTTCTTCCCTTTAAAATAAAGTTTACTTGAATAAATAGATTCCCCTCTATCCAATTTTATAATATTATCTATAACCTCTCCTCCATCGGAGGAATAACTGGGATGGGGGTCGATACAACATTCGGAGATGGACAGCGGATCGTTAAGGTCACCGCTTATTTCTTTATTTATTAGTTCTCTATCCATAATCATACCATCAGGACATAATGGTAGTCCATTTTGGCGTCGTTCTTCTAATAGATCACTACAATATCGTGTATTGAAAGGGTAGAATCCTCCAATCCATAATATTGTAATAATTATTGATACTATGAAGCAAGATATATAAATTGTACCAAACATTTATTATCTATATGTATTAATCAATATATTAATTTTGTAAAATAATTTAAATAATGATTAACTACAATAATCATCAAAATATTCGTAGGGTGTGAGATATGTCTCGCAATAATTACAAAACGAGGTGGCGGCGGCTCCGTTGTCTGAGTAATCTTTCTCGATAAGGGCTAAAGCATATAAGGGGTCGGATACCATAAAGTCTGGACGGATGGAGATGGTATCAGGCGACACACCATTTTTCACATCTCTAGCGGACTCAACTGTTCTATTTACCATATCCTCAAGTGTGTCGAGCTGGGTCTCTATCGGTTCTTCAATTTTTTCCCGGAGAGAATCTAAGACGTCACATTGTCTCAAATGAAACATAACCTGTTCTTCATCAGAGAGGCTACGCCCCACTCGTCTCGTGATCTCGGCGGCTATGTTTTGGGCTACTTCGGCCCTATTTTCCATTATTTCCGCCGAAAATCGGTGTATCCCCACTCCTATTGTTGGAAGAGGCACTGAATATGTTGGGTCAATACCATCTATACATCTTTCACACTGTATACTAGCAGGAATAGTAGGATCTACATCATATGGTTTTTCTTGACCGATCCATTCATAAGCTTTCTTACAATTGGCCCGTAATTTCAGTTCTTCGTCTGTTTCGCGTTGATCTAATATTTTTTGAAGTTGATATATGTAGTTCATACAATTCGGTCCATCGTGTGGGATATGGTCTATAGTAGCTATTTCTCCGATGGAGGCCCTATTCCCCCCCGAGAACCACTCGCCATCCTGCGCTTCCATCGGGTCGGTTAAGAGCCGGCCCCACCCTTGGCTGTCGTCGGGATTGTCGCCATCAGAATAGTCCCCACAGTTCAAATCCCCGATGAGAGGGCCATCACATCTGGGGCTAAGGGATCTTTCACTCAATGGTCTGGCAACTCTTTCAATTATAGGAGGAGTACCCCAGGGTCCCGGGCCGCCCTCAGGTGTCTCCTGTTGATGCCAGGGTACATCATTACAAGCCACCTGAGAACTTTCGTCGTCGGAGCCTCTATACGCCGCTTCGAGGGCCCTCCCCGTCGTCCCCCACACACCGAGGTAGTCCCAGCCTTCCCAAGAGCCAGCTTGTATTTCATCCACCCTTATTTTAGAATTTTTAAAATCGTGCTTATTCTTAGCTAAGAAATATGACCAACAAGGGGGGAGGTTATGGTCACTAAGGTCATAATAATCACTCTCTAACTTACCAGAGCTGGAAGTTATTCTCTTTTTTTCTAGATCACTAGTAAACTTCCTACATGGTGGGAAATACCCGCACGGCACCTCGATGCCGCCTTCACCAACGCCGGGCAGGTATACGTGGCTACACGTCATGTTCCATTTTTCATCGGGACCTGAGTTGCTTTCATCTATTTTCCACATTTGTGTATTCTCCCACCGGTTATCCGGGTGGTCCCAATCTTTTCTTAGGTGCTCCAATTTCCAATCATCGGGGGTGCATGTATTATTTCCGATGACCTCTTCGGGCCACTTTTCAGACCTGTGTCGGGGGGTGGGGGAGTCCCACCCGCGAAGCTTCTCGGTAGGTGAGCCGGGCTTCCTCCAATTTCCAGCCCATTTTTTATCGTAACGGATCAGCCCTTCACGCTCCGTGCCCCCAGCGTCAGAACAATCATCATTTCCTCTGATAGCTACTACTGTTTGATTGTTAGGACAACAAGCAGTTGTATAGTTCCTGGGTTCATTAAGCTGATCAAGTACTCTTGAGCGTAGACGTTTTCCTGGTGGATTGGAGGGCTTCCAATTTCGCGCCCCATCAAGGAGCCTGTACCCCGAGGACCCAATATATTCGGGCACATGCTCCCCCAATGGAAGTTTGTCAGGATCTACTGGATATCCCTCGGGCCGGAAGGAAGAGTCCAGCTGCGAGTGATAACATTTGCCCTCGTCTATATATTCATGCATTAAGGTGGTGGGGATCTCCGAGTTCGCTTCTCTCACACAATTAGTGAGCTTTTCCCACAACCCGTTTGTTTCGAACGCGCTATCCCACTTCTCCTTCTCGGCCTCGGGCGTGTGTTCGGTGATGGTGGGGAGGGGGATGTCAGAAAGGAGACCTGAGGGGGTGGCGATAGCCGTAGAGAAATGTGTATCACAAGATGTGTTTTCTCGACATTCATCAAGCTGGCTCCCACATCCAAGACTATTTACCTCCTCCATTTTTGTAACCGCTGGTGGTATATATCCGACATCAGCAGCTGAAGCGTTACAACATTTCGCGTATAACATGTCTCCCATGGTAGGATTTGTAATAGAACCCCTATGTTTCCATGTACAACAATCCGATTCTGTACAACGTGTTTCCCCACCAGGATATTCTGTATCAGTACATATAGTATCCATCTTGCCAGGGCTTAAACCCGCCCAATCATCTTTAATACACATTGAACTATAATCACATCCATATGGACATGTTTCTCCGTCGTTTATATCACATGTAGTTACATTCATTTTTTTAAGTAATTCTTTGATAATACCTTTTTTTACTACATCGTCATTCCTTTGAAAATCATAACTCGACGGAGGAAGGGGTCTAGGAATCGCATCCCGCCAGGGCGGAAGCTCGGTGACGGGTGGCTCAGAAGATACTATATTCCAATTGTTCCCTATTGGGCCAGAGCTATTGAGGGGAGGCTCAGGCACAATGCCTTCGACGATGGCTCGACGTAATTCAGCTCGAATTAATTCTGGACTAGTACGGCATCTTGTGGAGCTGTTCGGTGACGGGGGTGAAAGTTCGGGGAAAAGTGATGGGCTGGGAATTGATTCGTCGCAGCTAATACCCATTAATTTTCCATTGACGTCGCGATCAAGGCCCACCAGCGATTCCCCTACTGTAGAAAAAGCTTCTTGGGCTATTTCATGAAACATAGTGCTCCCCCCCAGTCGCCCGCTCTCCTCCAACGCCGCCGCGGTTATTTTGTCTCTTAAACTTTTATTGGGAATTACAATCGAAAAATGAATACGGGCTTCCCCAGGACTATTCCAGTCTATATTTACTTTATTTATATTTTCATTATTTATGATATCATATTTATTAATTATTATATCAGTTAAAGACACAATACTATCACCACCATTAATAACCCTTAAATATTCAATTATTCTTTCTTTAAATTCTTCTTCAAAATCTTCTTCATATTTTTTACTTTTAAAGATCTCATCTTCTATACACATTGATATGTTTTTACATATCAGTCCTTCCGCTTCCCAGTGTGGCTGAGTTGGTGTGGGAAAATTTCCATTATTTTCAAGATAACCACTCCATTCTTGGTTTGTATCGCCCATATTAATAACTTCCTTAATACATATAATTCTGTCTCGAATAGGCTCATTAGTACTTATGTATTTGTCACATTCTTGTATAGGATACTTCGTATTAGGTATGTTGGTTATCTCCTGGTCATCAATATAGCTCTGATCTCTTTCATGGTCGAAATTAATTTTTATAGGTTGTGAACCGTTACTTTCTGTATTCATTAAAACGTTTAGTCCATTTACGTTAGAGATGGTTGAGCCTTCATGTGTTCCTCCGTCTTCTGCGGGAGAACTCCAAGCTCTACATTCCGGCGGTGAGCATGCGGGGGGCTCGATTGCTGGCTCTGACGACATTCTCCGGGGGAGCATTTTTTGGAGGATATGTCCATTGTTATCGGTTCGAATAAGTTCTGTATCAATTGTTCCAATGACATTCTCCCGATTTCCCCGTATTTTTTTTAAAAATTTATCTGGGCCACCGAGGCCAAAATAAAAATCCATATGGCCCACCATTATATAAGGCCAATTTTGTGAACCATTCACAATATTATTAGATAGTCCCTCTCCACTAGCTATTCCCAATAATGTGGTATTGGGCGGATCGTGGGGTGGATCGGGACCGACTTCTTTATTCATTAGATCTGATATGAATAACTCTTCGGCTTGTGATGTACCATTACACATGGATGGTTCATCACCCTCTTTCCCTTCTCTCTGGCGTTCATCCCGTATCATGGCTTTAAATTCTTCCTCATTATACCCTTTCCCCCATGGTGAAAGACACTTTTTTGGTTCTTTCCATTTATCACGATCATCTATATTACTTATATCAAGTCTCTCGGTTTTTCCTATATGAATAACTCCTTCATATTCGGGCTCTTCTGTTAGGGTGGAGGCATAATATTCTTGATTGATCATTTCAGATACATTATCTGTAATATGGAACTTACGACTACAATAACCAATACCATTATTCGCTGTCGGGTCCCAATGACAACAATTTGATCCACCTTTGATATTATTCTTTTCACACTCAGATTCCCCTAATTCATTACAAATAACACCACAAATTCGATAATCCACTCCTTCGATAATATCCCATATTTGATTACACCCTCTTTGAGCTTCCTCATCCTCATCGCTGATATCCGAACAATTCCTTGGGAACCACGAAGCGGTGGTGGTGTCCTTGTATTCTGGCCAGCGCCAGAAGTTTTTTTTATTAATACTATGTATGGGTGTTAATTTCCTTTTTAGTTCATTATAACGGGATACATCCCCTTCATTTAGTTTGACTTCATCTTCAGATTCCATCAAGTTACTATAGTGATCTTTTATAGGATAATACTTGCCAATCCCATCTGCCCGAATATCCCCTAGATTATCATGGAACCATGTGTTGGTGGTGCCGGCGATGTCAGGGCCTTCATTAAATATTGAATATGGATCATCTACCTGGCTGGGTGGGGGAGCGGCGAGAGGGGGGTGTGTGGTGGTGATAATCACCGGTATCCCCGGCTCGGTCGGTGTGGTAGAGTGCGCCCGTGAATGTATTATTGGATTAACATGAAAAAGTGCCTTGTTAGCATTGGAAAAATATCCCATTCCACCGGGAATTCTATCTAACCCTGGGTGGCTAGTGTAGTCCTTAACCACTCCGGGGGGGCCAGAGCGCCACGCAGGCGAGGGCGACGGAATCACCTCATTATAATTAAAGGGGTAGGTATAGGCCGCCATACTAATATCCCGATAGGAGCCGGCGTTGGCGATCCCGTCGTGCAGACCCCCAGAGAACGCAGGGGTTGGGGTGGTCCATGAACCCATATGTGCTATTCTCCTAGGAGTAACAAAATCTATTTTCTTCCGCCATGTGAGACCGCAGCTAGTTGTGTGTGCCGTCCCTGGAATAACTGTTGTGATTGTAGTGCATAATTCCTCCCGCTCATGTCGGGTATCCAAGAGCCAGCCTCCTCTCGCGTAGTATTCATCCTTACATATTGATTCATTTATACTAACGTGCTCAGCGTCGAGGATAGGTGTGGGAAGAGGGGAATAAATGCAAGTTTCTTCTTCCGTCTTTTGGGCGAAAGGTATACAATCTTCGATAGGGTGAAAGAAATTACCATTTTTTTCGCGCATCCATCTAGATCCTTCTTCTAACCGTGATTCACACGCTCGAAATAATGCCCCTATCGAAGATTTACCATCACCACAACTATATTTTTTTACTTCATTATCCGGATATGTATTACTTCTTCCAGAAGCAGCAGATATTCTCTCAGAACGTTTCGCTTCATAATCCCCTGGATTAATGTTTCCACATTTCTTACGGGGTTTCCTACAACAAAGTTCTTCAGAACATCCATCCCCATGTGAATAATCCTTATCTCCAACTCGTGGACACGAGGATTGAGCCATTATTCGAGCTAGCTGGGGTGGTAAATCGGATGTATCCTCATATTCCATATGACACCTCTCTACGTCCTCTTCAGTATATGTAATAAGTCTCGTCTGAGGACACATTACTTGTCCCGGTGTGCTAATAAGGTCAAGTTTATTTTTAGAATCACTACAATCAAACTCTTCTTTGAGTGGTACTTGTATTTTAACTGTATTATCAACAACATCTTCGTGATTAAAATAGTATTTATTCCCACCAGGTCCAAGTGGATATATGATAAAAGAATCCACGTATTGTTGATCTGATAATGTAATCTCGATTTCTTCAGTTTCCTCACCATCACCATATATATCTCCACATGTTGGTTCATTATTAAGACAACATTCTAAAGGAGTATGTCCTATAATCCAATTACTGTCTTTTTTGGGGGAAAACCCCTCACAATCTATATCATATTCTTCATTATAGTTTCCAGTACACATTTGATATTGACAACACTCAAATACCGTATCACCCGTTATACTATCGGAATCATTCTTTGGTATTTGACCAACAGGACATCCCGTTGGACGGGTTTGTATTACATAGTCACTCCTATCCCGTAGTTCAGGAGGATGTATAAAATCATGCATTGGATTTTCATTCCCAGTACAGGTATATTGTTTTCTACAACATTGAATGACAGTTTTACCCTTTGTATTCTCATAATCATCTATATAAATTAAAGGGGTTGGACAGGTTATTTCATTACAATATACTTCATCAAATACCCCTAGATAAGATATTATTATAATAATTACTCCAATAATTAGGACAATTATAAGATCCCGCATTATAGTATATTATATATATATATATATATATATTATATTTTATATTGGAAATGAAACAGTTCTGAAAATTGATAGACCCTTACCTTAATATCTTCTAAGTTTTTATCACCATCTTTCATTAGTAAATCAACTTTCCGTTTAAACTCGTCAAGTTTACAACCATCCCCCTGTATCCTAATAGCATTCTCAATTACATGATGTATTAACTCCGCTAGCACAATACAATTTGTTTTATTTAATCCTCTAGTTGTCATAGCACATAAACCGATCCTTATACCACTGGGATTAAGTGGACTTTTATCTCCTATAATTGTATTCTTATTAATACTTATATTCATTTTTTCCATTATATATTCGACTTTACTACCAGTAATGTTCTTATTTTTTAAGTCAATAACTATTAAATGATTATCAGTGCCACCAGTTAATAACTTATATTTATAATTTAATAATAAATCAGATAATTTTTTAGCATTATCCTTAACATTAGTAATATAATCATTAAATTCAGGGGTAGAAGCTTCTTTTAGTGCTACAGCTACTGCGGAGATTACATTATTATGTGGACCACCTTGTAGGCTCGGAAAAACCGAGAAATCTATTTTTTCTGAGAAACACTTTTTACTAAAAATAATTCCAGAACGGGGTCCTCTTAGGCTCTTATGTGTGGTTGTAGTTACTACATCCGCATATAAGAAAGGGTTATTAGCGTTATTTGTAGCTATTAATCCCGCTATATGAGATATATCACATACAAAATAAGCTTTAACTTTTTTAGCAATATCATATATTAATTTATAATCCCAATCACGTGGATAAGCGGAGGCACCCGCGACAATACATTTGGGTTTAAATGTTAAAGCTCTATTATTTAATTCAGTATAATCTATTAAACCGGTTTCTTTATTTACTTCGTATGGGAGAGATTCAAAGAAAATACTTGTAGCAGATATCTTTTTTTTATCATTATAATATCCATGGGTTAAGTGTCCTCCACTCGGTAAATCTAATCCCATAATACGTTCATGGGGTTCTAAAAGGGCGTTATATACAGCAAAATTAGCCGGCGAACCAGAATAAGGCTGTACATTTACATCCCATTCTTCGGGGTCCAATTTAAATAATTCTAAAGCCCTGGATTTACATAATAACTCCATTTCATCAATATATTCATTTCCACCATAATATCTATTACCCGGCTGACCTTCACTATACTTGTTTGTCATAATCGTACCTAATGTATCTAATACATTTTGTGAAGTAAAGTTTTCACTTGCGATTAATTCAATACCATTTTTTTGTCGGTTGTATTCTTTTTTAATAATATCGGATACTTCTTTATCACTAATATTCATAGTATTTTATAGTAATAAATATTACTATCATTTTAAGTAAAAATAAATTAGTAATAAATATATTTAAGAAAATAACTATAGTTTATAATAAATAAATAAATAAATAAATGGTAGCAATAGGTATAGATTTGGGTACAACATATAGCTGTGTTGGTTGGTGGAAGGACAACCGCTGTGATATAATAGCGAATGATCAAGGGAATAGGACAACCCCTTCTTATGTAGCATTTACTAAAAATGAAAGACTTATTGGAGATGGCGCCAAAAATCAATCTTCAATGAATCCAGAAAATACTATCTATGACGCAAAGAGATTAATTGGGAGAAATTTTGATGATATTTCATTACAATCAGATATGAAACAATTTCCATTTACAGTACTGGATGATGGTAATAATAAACCAATTATTCAAGTAAATTATAAAGAAGAAGTTAAAAAATATAGACCAGAAGAAATATCATCGATGATATTAATTAAAATGAAAGAAATAGCTGAATCATATATAGGGGAAGAAGTAAAGGATGCCGTTATAACTGTTCCAGCTTATTTTAATGATTCTCAAAGACAATCTACAAAAGATGCTGGAGCTATCGCGGGATTGAACATCTTACGTATTATAAATGAACCAACCGCAGCAGCTATAGCTTATGGTCTGGATACTAAAGATCAACCAGAAAAGAATGTTCTTATTTTTGATCTAGGGGGCGGTACATTTGATGTATCTTTACTTAATATAGATGATGGGATTTTCGAGGTTAAAGCTACTGCTGGAGATACACATCTCGGTGGCGAGGATTTTGATAATCTTCTTGTAGATCATTTTGTTCAAGAGTTTAAAAGGAAAGAAAAACATGATATTTCGGATAATAAACGATCTCTAAGGAGGCTTAGAACCGCTTGTGAAAAGGCTAAACGAACTCTTTCAAGTGGAAATACGGCTACAATTGAAATTGATTCATTATATAATGGAATTGATCTATTTACATCAATTACACGGGCGAAGTTTGAATCTCTCTGTATGCATTTATTTAATAAATGTATGGATCCAGTTATGAAAGTTTTAAGGGACTCAAATATAAGTAAGAATCAGGTACATGATATTGTATTAGTTGGTGGATCCACTCGGATTCCAAAAATACAAGAATTAATAAGTAAGTTTTTTAATGGTAAGGAATTAAGTCGAAATATTAATCCGGATGAAGCGGTCGCTTATGGGGCGTGTGTACAAGCAGCGATATTATCTGGAAGTACCAATGGAAAAGAAAAAGCTGATGAAATACTATTACTAGATGTAGCTCCATTATCTCTTGGTTTAGAAACAGCTGGAGGGGTTATGACGAAGATTATTGAGAGGAATAGTACGATTCCTGTTAATAAATCACAGGTTTTCTCTACATACCAGGATAATCAACCCAGTGTAACTATCCAAGTATTTGAAGGTGAAAGACCCATGACGAAAGATAATAATCTATTAGGGACTTTTCAATTAGATGGCATCCCTCCAGCCCCAAGAGGAGTACCTCAAATTAATGTATCTTTTGATCTTGATGCAAATGGTATAATGAAAATAGAAGCTTGTGATAAAGGTTCTGGTAATAAAAAGGATATTACGATTACAAATGATAAAGGTAGATTAAGCGCTGAAGAAATAGAACGAATGATTCATGAAGCTGAAAAGTATAAACAAGAAGATCAAATTACAAAAGAAAAGGTTGAAGCTAAAAATGATTTTGAGAACATGTTGTTTCAAACAAAATCAACCATTGAGAAAACAGAAGATAAATTATCGGATGATGAAAAGGAATTATTATTAAAAACAATCTCAGATAATAATACTTGGTTAGAAAATGAAGAACATTCTACAGAAGAATATCATCAAAAGAAGAAAGAATTTACAGAAATGATTGAACCCTATATGAAAAAATTATATGAACAAAGCGCCGATGGATCTCCCATGAATATGGATATGGATCCCATGAATTCCACACATATGGATAAAGATACTAGTAAGGATAAAGGCCCAACAATTGATGAAGTAGATTAAAAAAGTATATTACTCATATCATATGATGTTGTAATTTTATCATACTTAGGTCTCTCCATTGGTTCCGGTAATTTAGATATATCATTTAGATATAAATCATATTGATTTAATTTTGATAATATATGTTCAACACTATAATCAATTACCATTTTATTTAATCTATCGATTGTGTTTGATACATCCCTATCCGTTGAAATACGGGTACTCCCACTCTGAAGATAAATTGATCGCATAATTGTAAATATTTCTTCTCGAGATTGTTTTGATATTATCTTCTTTTTCTTTTGGAAAATATTATAACGGATTGTTCCCTGTATTAATTCAATATTTTCCTCTGAAAAAAAATAATTACTTAACTTATTATCCTCAATTATACCTTTTAAAGAATATTGTTTATAGTTACTATATAATATGTTTTCATCGACTTCCTTATAGTCGGATATTCTATCTTTAATATCGGGTACTAAACCATTATTCATATTTATTATATATATATATATTTATTTTTTTTTATTTTATATTAATAATGAACTTAAAACATTTATTTAAATATCTGATTATGTTAATTGTCATTACGGTTTCAACATTCTACATACCAAATTGTTCTATTATTAATGAACACGCCATATATATCGGTTTATTGGCAGCAACAACATTTGTCCTTTTGGATAAATATGTTCCAACTGTCATTATTATTAAAGATGAACACGAAATATAAAATCATATACTTGGAATATACTGCCATTGTAATGATTTACATATTTTTTCCCATATCTTATCCTGTTGTTGTAATTTTTCTCGACTTTTTAACAATGGAAAATATATTAATAAATCATCTAATTCTAATAATTCACAAAATTTATGAAGGACATAAGAATATGATAAAAAATTCTTTCGATCCACCGGACAATTTTCCATAAAAGGTGTCTGAATCTCTTTAAACATCATACGCAACTGTTCTTCATATTGTCTTGTAAGTACTGGAGCCTTCTTACCATTTATGATATTAATTATATGTGGAATATGTTCATAATACTTATTATATTTTAATTTTTTTAATATTTCTCTTATTGTTTTATAAGATAAATTAT
>CEQP01029990.1_pt1 | contig 14473 bp, 14 predicted proteins | sample 356291 | NCBI WGS metagenome assembly CEQP01 (sample SAMEA2621221, study PRJEB7988) | marine metagenome | isolation source: saline water (ENVO:00002010), including | reverse complement strand
GTAACAACAAGAGGAACTTCTATCAGTGCCGAGGTTAGAACTGTAACGAGTAAGAGTATAAGTGGTAATGAAATTGCTTATCTTGACGCTGGATTTGAGGCTATTGTTCCAAACGCACCAAACTACCTTAATAGTACGAGAATGATTGCGTCTAAAGTTAATGAGGACGCTAAGTTGACTAATATTGAGGGTGCTAAGTCACTACAAATGAGACTTAACATGGTGACAACTGATTCTCTTATTTCTCCAGTGATTGATGGTCAGAGAGTAAGCACGATTCTTTCATCGAATAGAGTTGATAGTCAAATTACTGATATTGCAAATGATTCTAGAGTGAAAGGAATACTGACAGATCCAACTGCTTGTCAGTATATTTCTAAGGAGATTAAACTTGAAAATTCAGCTACTTCACTTAAAGTCATTTTAGATGCCCATATCAATGATTTCTCCGATATTAGAGTTTTGTATGCTATCAGTAATAAAGATGGATTTAATCCCATTTTTGTTCCATTCCCTGGATATAAGAACTTGAATTCAAAGGGTCAAATCATCGACATTGCAAACAATAATGGAGAACCTGATTCGTTTGTATCGAAAACTCCCACATATGGATTTGATAGCGGTTCTGTTGAATTTAAGGAACATACATTTAGTATTGATGAATTGCCTTCATTCAAATGCTACAGAGTTAAAATTCTGTTGACAGGCACTTCTCAAACATATGTACCAAGAGCTAGAAACCTAAGAGTCATGGCTTTAGCATAATGTATAAAGTAAAAGATTACGTGGATCTCGTAAGGGATCCACGAACTGGTGCCATATTAAACCTAAATTCTTTAGATCATGAAAAATATGTTGAAAGACGTAAAGTGAAAAATAAAGAGCATCAAAAGGTACAGAATATTGAAGAGGAAGTTGCTAACCTTAAAGAGGATATTTCCGAAATTAAATCACTATTAAAGGAGTTAATCAATGGATCCAACTGAAATAACTTTAGATAATCTAACTAAAAGTTTTGAATATACAAAAATAGCAGGTCAAATAGATAGTTGTGATGATAGAGAAGAACTTAGGAATATTGCTAAGTGTTTCTGCAAACTTTATTATAAACAACAAGAAACAATATCGGTAATAGGTATACCAAATGGCAACTAAAAACGTAACCTTTGACCCTGATGCTGGAGTGCCAAAAGGCGTAAACTTAACGATGTATGGTGGATCAGATTTTGAGGTTAATTTAGTTGTTAACACAACATCAAACACTGCATTTGATTTAACAAACTACAGTGGATCTGCCGCAATGTCCAAGAGTGTTGCTATTGGAGCAACCCTTGGCATTACCTCGGCTTTCACTGTTGGATTCACTAGTGCGTATGATGGTAAATTAAAAGTATCATTGGGTGCCACCGATACGAGAGCAACAGCGGAAGGTAGATATGTTTACGATGTTCTGTTAAAACATGAAGTTGGTAGCGGATCAACTATTCATCCTTTAATATCAGGTAATATATTAGTTGTTAATCCTATCTCTTCAGCACCATAAATATAGTTACGGAATTAGTGTATAAATGGCTCAACCCGCAAGTAGGTCTGACCTAGTAAACTACTGTAAAAGACAACTGGGAGCACCAGTTTTAGAAATCAATGTTGCTGAAGAGCAAATTGATGATCTAATAGATGATGCCCTTCAGTATTTTCATGAAAGACATTTTGATGGTGTAGTGCAAACATATTTAAAATATAAAATCACGGAAGGAGATATTAATAGAGGCAGAACACGAGGGGATAATCAAACTGTTGGTATTGTAACCACAACAGCGTCTTCAACTATAGACGGTGCGTCTGTAACATTTTCCTTTGAGGAAAACAGCAACTATTTACAAATTCCCCCACAAGTTATTGGGATAAACAAGATATTCAGATATGATGGGTCACAAACGGTGACCAATAATATGTTCAGTGTGAAATATCAATTATTCTTGAATGATCTTTATAACTTCAGTTCTGTAGATATACTATCCTATGCGATGGTGAAAAGGTATCTTGAAGATGTGGACTTTTTATTAAATACAGAAAAACAAATAAGATTTAATCAGAGACAGGATAGACTCTATCTTGATGTTGATTGGGGTGATGTGACTAAAGACGATTATCTTATTATCGACTGTTATAGACTTTTAGATCCAAACGATTTTACTAGAGTTTGGAATGATTCTTTCCTGAAAAGATATGTGACTCAATTAATTAAAAGACAGTGGGGACAAAATCTTATGAAGTTTCAAGGAGTAAAGCTTCCTGGTGGAGTTGAACTGAATGGTAGACAAATTTATGATGATGCTCAAAAGGAACTTGATGCGATTAGAGAGGTCATGTCTAATACTTATGAACTTCCTCCATTAGACATGATTGGTTAATCTTATGCTTAATCCATATTTCCAGCAAGGGGCAAGGTCTGAACAAAATTTAATTCAGGATCTTATCAACGAACAGTTGAGGATGTATGGCGTTGAGGTGCATTATCTTCCGAGAAAATATTTAACTGAGAATACAGTCATTAAAGAAGTAATACAATCTAAATTTGATGATTCATATCCAATAGAGGCATATGTAGATAATTTTGATGGTTATAATGATAATGCAACAATATTATCAAAGTTTGGAATACAACAGCAGCAAGAATTAAATTTAATTATTTCAAAGGAAAGATTTGAGACTTATATTTCTCCTTTGATGAAAAATGAGCAGAATGTGAGATTGTCTACGAGACCGAAAGAAGGGGATTTAATTTATTTTCCACTCGGGGATAGACTTTTTGAGATTAAATTTGTTGAGCATGAAAAACCATTCTATCAACTACAAAAAAATTATGTTTATGAACTGAGATGTGAATTGTTCAGATTTGAAGATGAGGTAATTGACACTGGTATTGATAGTATTGATGATGTTTTGATAGGTGGAGAATCTGATGGTTTATCTGATAGTGGAACGTCTAGTATTATTGGAAACATTCAAACTCTTACTCTTGTTGGAACTGGTGTAACTGCAACTGCGGTGGCTGGTATTATTACTGAGGGTGGAATTCGTACAATTACTGTAACAAACAGAGGTGGCGGATACACCTCTGTTCCAAGAGTTGCAATATCATCTGCTCCCTCAGGAGGAATTACTGGTATTGCAACTGCAGTGATGATAGGTGGAATTAATGTATGTAATCAGAGTGCTAATCCTAAAGCAAGATCTGTTCAAAATATTAATATTATAAATCCAGGAGCTGCATATACTCTTGCTCCAGGTGTTCAGGTTACAGGTGGAGGAGGTGCTGGTGCCGCTGCAACAGCAACAATTGCTGATGGTGTTGTAGGAATTATAACTATCACTGCAGGCGGTTCTGGATACGTTACGGACCCAACTATTACATTTAGCAATGAAGTATTCTTGTCCGGTGTAAGCACTGCAGGTGCCGCTGCAACAGCAATTGTTAGTGCTGCTGGTACTATCAGCGGTATTCACTTTACTAATGCTGGATTGGGGTATAGCACTGCACCTACAATTACAATCTCTGATCCAGATATGGATTCTACAGGTGAGTTTGTATTTAATGAAGTTGTTACGGGATCTAGTAGTGGGACAACTGGCAGAGTCAGAGTTTGGAACTCTGAAACCAATATCCTTGAGATAGCAAATGTTACAGGAACTTTCACTCTTGGAGAAAACATTGTTGGATCTACGTCGGGTGCATCGCATGAACTTAGAAAAGTCAACGTAAATCCAATTGATGACGGATTTGCAGATAATGTTAATATAGAAAACGAAGCAGATTCTATCATAGACTTCTCTGAACAAAACCCATTTGGAATTCCATAAATAATATTAACCTCATAGTAGTGTAATTCCATAGGGATCAAAAATGTTTGAATATTTTTATAACGAAATTTTGAGGAGGACCATCATATCCTTTGGCACTCTATTTAATGCTATAACAATTAAGCAAACTAATAGTTCTGATAGCATTGTTAACACTATCAGAGTCCCTTTATCCTATGGACCTACTCAAAAGTTTCTTGCAAGACTTGAGCAGCAAGCAGATTTAAATAAATCTACATCAATTACATTGCCAAGAATGTCATTTGAATTTATTGGAATGACATATGATCCCTCAAGAAAAGTATCAACAACACAACAATACACTGTAAAAGACCCAGACGATGGATCTGAGTCAAAGAAAATTTATATGCCAGTTCCATATAATATGCAGTTTGAGTTGAGCATAATGTCAAAGTTAAATGATGATGCTCTACAAATTGTTGAACAAATCCTACCATTTTTTCAACCATCATATAATTTAACTGTTGAGTTAGTTGAGTCGATACAAGAAAAGCGTGATATTCCAGTGATTCTTGAGAATATCACTATGCAGGATGATTATGAAGGTGATTTTACAACAAGAAGAGTTCTTCTCTATACTTTAAGATTCACCGCAAAAACATATCTGTTTGGCCCTGCAACATCTGCAACCAAGGATATTATCAAGAAAGCATCTATCAGTTATCTTACTGGAACAGATACTACAAATACGACAAGAGAAGTTACTTATTCTACTGTTCCAAGAGCAATCAAGAATTACACTGGAGACGCTGCTACAACTGTTGCAGTGGATGCCACTAAGACTGCCAAGTTAATTGAAGTTGAAAGCGTAAGTGGATTAACTGCTAAGTCTTACATCGCTATTAATGATGAAGAACTCTTTATCTCTTCCATCACCGGCAATAAACTTACCGTCAAGAGAGCACAAGATAAAACAACTGCAACAGAACATCTTAGAGGTGCAGAAGTTCATGTTATTGATTCTGCTGATAATGCATTGATTGAAGAGGGTGATGATTTTGGATTTAGTGGTACGTTAACATGACAAGTAAATTTGATAGTTTAAATAATGAGTTCAATGTTGATGGAGACATTGTGCAGTCTGAAATCGTTAATGAAAAAATTCAAAAAATAGAAAAAACATCAGATGATATTAAAAAGGATTACGATTACACAAGAGGAAATCTTTATAGTATAATAGAAAAAGGGCAAGAGGCAATCAATGGTATTTTGGAACTTGCACAGGAAAGTGAGATGCCCAGAGCATATGAAGTTGCAGGTCAATTGATTAAAAATGTTGCTGATGCCACAGACAAATTAATGGATCTTCAGAAAAAACTGAAGGATGTTGAAGAAGAAAAACAATCTCGTGGACCATCCACTGTTAATAACGCACTCTTTGTCGGATCTACAGCAGAACTCGCAAAGATGTTAAAACAGGGGGTAAAGGAAGAGAATAAATAATAGAGACGGAGTTTATATTAAACGTGCCATTAAAGAAACCTTCAGAATTTTTTGGTAAGAATAAAAACGACTTTGATGAGATCAAAGATAATTTTTCTGCGGAAAAAATTGAAACGGTTTCAGAGGCTTTCAGTGCTTTCAAAACAAACTTAAATCACATACAATCTATATCAGACTTTTCTGTTACTGTTGAAAACTTTAAACAGAATGTTGATAGAGTTGAAAGTATTTCCAAAGAAATTTCAGAAGTAAAAGAAGATATTCAAGGACTGATTAGTAAAGAAGATTTGGATGAGGCAATGGTTGCCCACCTCCTCTTTGTGGAAGAGTCTATCAAGAAAATTGAGGGAAGAATCAAGAGTATCAATGGAGATACTATTGATAAAATAAAAGAAGATTTTATAAACCTATCTCAAACGGTAGAAAATTTTGTCGATGTTGATATTCCAAATTACAAAAAATTAGTATCAGAATCTGAAATTAGATTTGATACTAGATTCTCAAATTTCAAAGGTAATGTAGAAGAAAATATTGATACTATTAGAGCAGATGTTAATAAAGAAGTTACAACTGCTTTATCTGATGTTCAATCGATCAATCAAAATACCGTATTAAACTTAAAAGAAGATTTAAAGAAAACAACAAAAGACATTAATGAGACTGTTAGCGATCTTGTTAATGAAGAGTTTCCCAAGTATAAAAAACTTTTTGCAGAGACTGAATTAAAAACGGAACAGAGAGTTTCTGCATATGATGAAGTCATTGAAAAGTTAACCTTAATGGTTAAGGAGTTTACTGAGAATGAAATTCCAAAGTATAGTAACTTACTTGTAGAGACAAAGATAAAATCAGAAGAAGAAGTAAAAGAATTAGAAAAGAATGTATTGGAACAAGTTCAGTCTCTGAAAGAGCAGATTGAAGTTTTATCTAGTGATGTTACAGAAAAAACTTCTGATATTGATTCTCTAATTGAAAGTAAAATAGAAGAATTGCAATCAACAATTGATGACTCTAAACAAAAAATAGGAGATATATCTGATGTTTACATGGCTCTCTATAAAGATTTTAAGGATAGAGAAATTCATGAAAATAAAAAATTAGAGGAATATTCTGGAGAACTTGATAAATTCTCAAAGAAATTTTCTTTCTTTGAGGAGACTCTTTCTGAAGATGTAAGAGAACTCCAAAATGTATTGGATATTGGCACAACAAAATATTATGATATTCTTAAGAATGAGGTAGGAGAATTTGAAGAAAATATGTCCAATCAGATTAAGGATTTAGAACTTAATTTGGTTGTTAATGAAAAACACATCAAAAAACAAAATGAAAGTATTGACAGCATCAAGGAAGAGATAAAAGATGTTATAGAAAAACTTCAAATTAATTCGATTGAGGAGAAAAATAAGTCTTTATCCGAGAAAGTAGTTTACATTGAAAAAATCCTTACAGAGTTTAATGAAAAAGCAATATTAAAAGAAGATAATCCAACTCTACCAGGAGATGCCTCTACAAAAAATTCAGCAGATCCTTTAACTCCTCTTGATCAAAATTTTGTAACTATTGATCAATTACAACAACACTACAAACTTTTCATCAATAGAATCCAGCAACAAATTGCTACCATCGGTGGTGGTGGCGCTGGATTCATTAAAGATTTAGATGATGTTACCTTTGATCAAACCACGGGCACTAATGAGTTGCTCATTTATAACGGATCGAAGTGGGTTGGAATTGCTAGTACATCATTAAGTGGTACGACACAACTTATTAGTCTCACTGATGTTGATACTGCAAATCTTGGTGACGGTAGATTTTTAAGATATGATGCTTCAGCTGAGGAATTTACATTTGCTCCGGTATCAGCAACTAATCTTGAATTAATTGCTGGTGATATACAATCGGGTATCCTTACAACAACTAGTACAAGTGCTGCGGTTGTAATGTCCATAAGTGCATCGACTTATAGATCTGTAAATTATCAAATTCAGGTCACTAGAGGGACTAATTATAATATGTCAACCATTAATGTTATACATGATGGCACGACTACATATATGACTGAATATGGTACTATTAATCAACCAATTGGAGTTGCGACTTTCTCATCCGATATTAGTAGTGGTTCATTAAGATTGATAGGACATCCAGCATTTTCTTCAGAAACAACTTTTAAGGTAGTATTCACTGCACTAGAGGTATGAAAAATTTTAATCAGTTCCTTAATGAACAACCAACTAATAATGTGGGTAATGGTGGATACACGAATGATGGAGGACAGACTGTTGCTGGATTTGATAAAAAACTGTTTCCCTCCGATGAAGATGATTTAACTCAAGACTATCAAACTCCTGGAGAATCTGGAGAATCAAAGTGGAGATTTTCTGATGTTTATCCTGTTCTAAAATTATCCCTAAGTAAATCAAGTGATGGACCCTCAATCGATGCTATGGTTGCAGCATCAAAAATGTTTGTAGATAGAATGGATAATCCTCAGGAGAGAGTTAGAAAAACATTTGAACAGTTTCAAGAGGATTGGAGTGATAAATATAAAAAGAGTATTGACTGCTCTAATCCAAAAGGATTCTCACAAAAAGCACATTGTGCTGGACGTAAAAAGAGATCTAAAAAATGAGCAACCCTCGTATTCCAAGAAAACCTGGTCAACCAGCAAATTCCAAGAAGCACTCCGATCTTTATACGGATGAAAATCCAAAGGGGACGATTCATGGACTTGGATTCAAGGATGTTGCAACTGCTAAAGCATCTGTAACTAAAATTCGTAATTCTTCTAGATCACATGCTCATAAAATCCAGGCTGCCGTTGCCATGGAACAGAGAGCAAGAGAAATGGGTAAAACTTCAGAAGCAGCAGTTTATCGTAAGTTCATTAATTCTATGAAGAAAAAGACTAAAGAGATGAACGAAGAGAAGAAGAACGGTCGTTGTCCAGAAGGACAATACTATTGTTACACTGATAAAAAATGTAAACCTATTCCAAAGGGTTACAAGATGGTAGGCCGTGCTGGATATCTTCGTAAAGAAAACGGTCACTCCGTTGATGATAGTAAAAAAAATGGTAATGGGAACGGAAATGGAAGCACAAACGGAAACGGGAACGGAAACGGGAACGGCGGTGCGGTCTCGGAGGGGAACAAAAGTGGTGATTCTTCTTTGCGTGACTGGTTTGGCAAGAGTCGCTCTTCTGATGGGAAGCCTGGCTGGGTTCAGTTGGGTGGGAAGTATGCAGGAAAACCCTGTGCCAGACAACCAGGACAAACAACAAAACCAAAGTGCGGTTCTAGCAAAATGAAGCGCAATCTTTCCAAAAAAGAGGAAGATGCAGCCTTTCGTCGTAAGAATCGTCAAGATCCAAATCCAGATAGAAAAGGGAAGGCAATTAACGTGAAGACTGAAGAATTTACAACCTTACCACTCAACATTGAGATTCCTAATAACATTAGAGATTTCAATCTTGGACTTATGTTCCGTGAAAGTCTGGATATCAACAGTGGAATGCTATTCATCTTTGAAGAAGTTGAGCAGCAGTCCTTCTATATGAAAGAAACAAAAATTCCTCTCGATATTGCTTTCATTAGAGAGGATGGAATAATCGAAAGTATTAAAGAATTAGAACCATATGACGAAACCCCAGTAACTTCTAATGGAGAAGTTCTGTGCGCTTTAGAAGTAAATCGTGGATGGTTCGCTGAAAATAATGTTGAAGTAGGTGATGAGATTGACATTGAGGAAGGTAAGAAAGATGCTTGCTACCATAAAGTCAAATCACGCTACTCAGTTTGGCCAAGTGCATATGCGTCAGGAGCACTTGTCAAATGTCGTAAAGTTGGTGCTGCCAACTGGGGAAATAAAACAAAGAAAGAAGAATTTTCAAATTGGAGAGATAACTACATTCCAACAGATTATGAAACAACAGATCTCATTACACCAGAACCATTAACCGCTACAAAAGGTATTGGTAGTGAAATGTTGGATGAAGCAGGTAAGAAATGTTGGAAGGGTTACAAAAAAGCAGGAACTCAAAAACTCTTCGGTAAGACTTACAATCGCTGTGTAAAAGCCGGAGATGAAGTTATACATGATGGTGAAGATATTGCCGAAAAAGATGATTGTATGCACACCCACAAAGGTGAAGAATGTCCGGTTCATGGTAAAAAGGAATGTCCGGACATGGTAAAAGAGGCAGTGAGAATGCCAGCAAAAACTGGCAATCTTGTCAATGTCATCTTTAGATTTAGAAGTCAAAGTATTATGCTGAAGATGTTCTTCCCCCAAGTATCATTACCAACTAGATCTGATATTCAAGATCAGATTGATAAGGTATATCCTGGCGCGAAACTATTAACTTACACAGTTTCCGAATATGAACCAGGGCAACCAGTTCTCCACGCAGAAGGGGCAGCATGGACAAAAAAGGCAGGTAAAAACAAAGAAGGCGGACTCAACGAAAAAGGAAGAAAATCTTACGAAAGAGAAAATCCAGGATCTGACCTTAAAGCACCAAGCAAGAAGGTTGGAAATCCCCGCCGCGCATCGTTTTGTGCTAGAATGAAGGGTATGAAGAAAAAGTTGACATCATCTAAAACTGCTAATGATCCAGACAGTAGAATCAATAAATCATTAAGAGCCTGGAACTGCTGATTAACTTATGTCTGATAATGTATACCTTGGCAATCCGAATCTAAAAAAAGCAAATACTCCCATTGAGTTTACTCAAGAGCAAATTCTTGAGTTTATGAAATGCAAGGAGGATCCGGTTTACTTTGCTAATGAGTACATCAAGATTGTTTCTCTTGATGAAGGATTGACTCAGTTTCATCCATATGATTTTCAAGAAAAACTAATAAACAATTTTCATAACAACAGATTTAATATCTGCAAAATGCCACGCCAAACTGGTAAGTCCACCACGGTCGTGTCATATCTTTTACACTATGCTGTTTTCAACGATAGTGTTAATATTGGTATTCTAGCAAACAAAGCTGCAACAGCAAGGGAACTTCTTAATCGTCTACAGACTGCATATGAAAATTTACCCAAGTGGATGCAGCAGGGTGTTTTGGTGTGGAACAGAGGTTCTCTAGAGTTAGAAAACGGATCTAAAATCTTAGCAGCATCAACCTCTGCAAGTGCTGTTCGGGGTATGTCATTTAATATTCTTTTCTTGGATGAATTTGCATTCGTTCCAAATCATGTTGCTGATTCGTTTTTTGCCTCTGTTTATCCTACTATTACTTCTGGTAAAAACACCAAGGTAATTATTGTATCAACGCCTCATGGTATGAATCATTTCTACCGTATGTGGCATGATGCTGAGAGAGGTAAAAATGAATATGTACCAACAGATGTCCATTGGTCTGAAGTTCCTGGTAGAGACGCTGTATGGAAAGATCAAACAATTGCAAACACATCAGAACAGCAGTTTAAGGTTGAGTTTGAATGTGAGTTTCTAGGATCAGTTGATACTCTGATTGCACCGAGTAAATTAAGAACATTAGTTTATGATAGCCCTATTCAAAAAAATGCCGGATTAGATGTTTATGAACCACCACAAGAAAAACATGATTATGTAATAACAGTTGATGTGGCAAGAGGAGTTGGAGAGGATTACTCTGCGTTTGTTTGTGTTGATATTACACAGTTTCCACATAGAGTTGTGGCAAAATATAGAAATAATGATATCAAACCAATGCTTTTTCCAAATATCATTTACGAAATAGCAAAGAACTACAATAGTGCATTTATATTATGCGAAGTAAACGATATTGGAGATCAGGTTGCAAGTATTATACAGTATGATTTAGAATATCAAAACTTACTCATGTGTTCGATGCGTGGTAGAGCAGGTCAAATTGTTGGACAAGGATTTTCTGGAAAGAAAACTCAACTTGGTGTTAAGATGAGCAAGACAGTTAAGAAAGTTGGATCACTCAATCTCAAAACAATGATTGAAAGTGATAAACTCATCTTTAAAGATTATGAAATAATCTCAGAGTTAACTACATTCATATCAAAGAGTAATTCATTTGAAGCAGAGGAAGGATGCAATGATGATCTTGCAATGTGTCTTGTCATTTATGCATGGTTAGTTGCACAAGATTATTTTAAAGAACTTACTGACCAGGATGTAAGAAAAAGATTGTATGAAGAGCAAAAAAACCAAATTGAACAGGATATGGCACCATTTGGATTTATGAATGATGGACTAAATGACGATAGTTTTGTTGATGGGGATGGGGATAGGTGGTTTAGTGCCGCCACAGATGAATATGGGGATAGATCCTATATGTGGGAATACCGGTAAATTATTGAGGTTTTACTATGAATATTATAACAAAAGGAAAAGTAAAAACAGTTTATTTTGGATCTGATGCTCAAGAAGTAATCATAGAGTATCATGATAAAGTGACAGCTGGAAATGGTGAAAAGGAAGATTTTCCCTTGGGGAAAGGATCTCTTTGTTGTAGTATTTCTTCTATTATTTTTGAAAAACTTTCCGAAGCAGGAATACCAACTCATTATTGCGATATGATTGGTGCTAATAAAATGATTTGTAAAAAAGTTGATATTGTCCCACTAGAAGTTATCTGTAGAAATCGTGCTGCTGGATCTATTGTCCGTGAGACTACTCTTACAGAGGGACAACCATTTCCTAATCCAATTGTAGAATTCTTTCTGAAGGATGATACCAAACACGATCCTCTTCTTACTCCAGACCGTGTTCGTCTAATGGGATATGATCCCGAACCTTTTATTGAGATGACACTTCGTGTCAATGATACTCTTCGTTCAATGTTTTATATTCTTGGTATGGATTTAATTGACTTTAAGGTTGAATATGGGTATACTGCTCATGGAGATCTATTACTTGCGGATGAAATTAGTCCAGATAGTATGAGATTGTGGAAGACAAGCACCGGAGAAAGATTTGACAAAGATCTTTTTAGGAACGATGAAGGTGATATTGTCCCAGCATATAGGTACATTTTAGATAAATTGACACCACTTATCACTAAATGAAGTACAGCGTTGATATTGAAGCAGGGAATGCTCTAGTAAACAAACTAAAAAAGAAAGCTCCATCTATTGGTGGATTCAATGGAATGATGGAGATCCCATTAGGTTATGAACAACCTTTATTAGTGTCTGGTGCTGATGGTGTCGGAACTAAAATTAATATATGCAGTATTGCTTTTGATTACACAACCATAGGTATTGACTTGGTTGCTATGTGTGTCAATGATGTGATTTGTAGTGGTGCTAAACCATTGTACTTCCTTGACTATATCTCAACTAGAACTATTGATGCAAGAGTAGAAGATATCTTGTCTGGTATTATTAAGGGATGTGAGATTGCTGAAATGGAATTGCTTGGCGGTGAAACTGCTGAACATTACACAGCAACTGATTATGACCTCGCTGGTTTCTGTACTGGTATTGTAGAGAAGTATGATATTGTTGATGGTAGTAGTATCAGAGCAGGTGATAAAATCATTGGTATTGAAAGTAGTGGTCTTCATAGCAATGGTTATTCACTGGTAAATAATTTGTTGTTGAGAAATTATATCTACTACAAAGAGATGCCTGAGTTGTTGATCCCAACAACAATCTATTCACAAGTAGTTAAGGAATTATTGAATGAGGTTCCTGTTCTTGGAATGGCACATATTACTGGTGGTGGTATTCCAGAAAATCTTCCTAGATGTTTTCCATCATCACTTGCTCCAAAGGTGGATTATTCATCTTGGGAGAGACCAGAATTATTCAATAAAATACAAGAAGCAGGAGATATTGAAGAGAGTGAGATGAGAAGAGTATTTAATCTTGGTATTGGATTTTGCTTAGTTATTCCCGAAGAAGTTGTTATAGATACTCAAGGTATTATCTCAAACCATGGTATGAAATCATGGGTTATTGGGGAAGTAATAGATGGATCTGGACGGCCAAATTAAATTAGGTCACTTACTTTTACAAGATCGTAAGTGTAGAGTTTGTGGAGAAATTAAAAATTTAGTGGATGGATTCTATCGAACAAGAAAAGATAGAGGATCTGTTGCATCTTCTTACTCGTATGAGTGTAAAGAGTGCTGTAAAAAGAGGGTAAAAAAGTCATCGAATAGATGGGAATATCCTGACTGGTAGTTCACGTCAGAATTCCCCTGTGAAAACACTCCTTTTAATAAATATTCTTAGACAAACTGAGATTAACGGAGAAACAAAACATGGCGACTCCTCAATTATCTCCCGGTGTATTAATTAGGGAGGTTGACTTAACAGTAGGGAGAGCTAGTAATGTACTGGACAACATCGGTGCGATTGCGGGACCTTTCCCTATTGGACCTGTAGATGATCCTATTGATGTAACTACTGAACAAGACCTTATTGGCGTCTTTGGCAAACCACTTTCAACTGATACTCAATACGAGTATTGGATGAGTGCTTCCTCCTACCTCTCATATGGTGGAGTTCTAAAGGTTGTTAGAACTGACGGAGCTAACCTTAAGAACGCAAATGCTGGTGTTGGTATCGCAAGCACCACAACTCTTAAGATTAAAAACTACGACGATTATATTAATAACTATGATGAATCGACAGATTATAACTATGCTGCTAAGAACCCAGGTTCTTGGGCAAATGGTTTAAAAGTTTGTACCATTGATGACATCGCAGACCAAATCGTTGGTATTGCAACCACTGCACCATCTCAAGCGGGTGCTACTATTGGTTTTGGTGTTACCGCTCCAATCAGCACAACCATCGCTGGTCTTGGAACTACCACTGCATTCACTGGATATTTAAAAGGTATTATTACTGGTATTTCTACTGATGCTGATGGTGGGGCAAGTACACTTGATGTTAAGATTGTTTCTAGAGTCGAGACTGTAGGTGGCGGAGCAACAGAGACAAGAATTACTTATTCGGAATCAAACGCAGGTACTTCACTTGTTGCATCACAAGCACTACACTTTGTTAATGCTTCCGGTGTCAATAGCACAGGTCTTGGATATAACATGACCGTGAGTACCATTAAAGACTGGTATGATCAGCAAACATTAAGTTTAACTAACAGTACGGTATTCTGGAAGTCTTTAGCACCAAAACCAATTGCTAATAACTATTCTAC
>CEQP01049702.1_pt1 | contig 14530 bp, 10 predicted proteins | sample 356291 | NCBI WGS metagenome assembly CEQP01 (sample SAMEA2621221, study PRJEB7988) | marine metagenome | isolation source: saline water (ENVO:00002010), including | reverse complement strand
TTAGATGTAGCAATTGCTGTCTTATCTGGAAAGGTAAACTCTGAAATAGTTACTGAGTTTCAAAATATGGGAGTGAATTCTGTAGGGCTTGCTGGATCATCAGGAATAATAGAAGCAAAGCAACTTGATAGTAAACTAGGATTTGTTGGAGAAATAACTAAATGTAATACTGAAGTTATATTAAGTCTTCTGGATGATGGGTTTTTACCTGTTATTTCTCCTCTTGCTTTATCAATTGATATAAAAAATCAAATTTATAATACTAATGCTGATACAGCAGCAGGATTTATTGCTAAAGAATTAGCTGCTGAAAATATAATATTTCAAACAGATGTTCCAGGAATAATGGATTCTAATAAAAGAGTTATTCCTCAAATGACTAAAGCTCAAGCACTTGAACTTATAGAGACAGGAATTGCCCAAGGAGGTATGATTCCAAAGATAAGAGCGTGTATAAATGCATTAGAATATGTTAAGACAGGAAGAATAATAGACGGAAGAGAAGCAGGAGCTTTAGTAACAGCATTCACTAATGGAAATATTGGGACTAGAATAATATAAAGAACTTTATGGAGAGAAAAATGAAATCTACGAAAGAATATAAAGAACTAGAAAAAAAGTATTACATGCAGGTAGTAAATAGAATGCCGCCAGTTCTTGTAGAGGGAGATGGAACTGTAGTTAAGGATAATGATGGTAAAGAATACTTAGATTTTACAGCTGGGTGGGCTGTATTAAATTTAGGTCATTCTCATGAATCTGTTACATCAGCTATAAGAGATCAGGCAGGAAAAATTTTACAAATGAGCAATCTTTTCTACACTACTCCTCAACTTTCTCTTGCAGAAACAATTGTTGAAAACTCTGCAGTTGATAGAGTTTTTTTCTGTAATTCAGGAGCAGAAGCTAATGAAGGGGCTTCAAAATTAGCAAGAAAATGGGGTAAAAAGAAATTAAATGGTGCTTTTGAGATAATAACAACACTAAATTCCTTTCATGGAAGAACCCAAGCTATGATGGCAGCTACAGGTCAGCCTCATTATCAAGATAATTGGAGACCTTTGATGCCAGGATTTATAAATGTTGATTACAACGATATTGATAAAATCAAAGAAGCTTATAATGAAAATGTCTGTGCTGTAATGATTGAACCTTTACAAGGTGAAGGAGGGGTAAATGTTCCCAATGATGGATACCTCAAAGAAGTTCAAGACTTTTGTAAGTCAAAAAATATTTTATTTATCCTAGATGAAGTTCAAACAGGGATGGGTCGTTTAGGAACACTTTTTGGTTATCAGAGATTTGAAGGAGTTGAACCTGATGTTATGACTCTTGCTAAAGCTCTCGGTTCTGGAGCTCCTCTTGGAGCTTTTTGTTCTAAGGAATTTTGCTCAGTTTTAGAGCCAGGAGACCATGGTTCTACCTTTGGTGGAAATGCTTTAACTACAGCAGCAGGAGCTGCTGCAGCGAAATATATGGTTGAAAATAATATTCCAGAATTAGCATTATCTTCAGGTGATTATATGAAAGAAAAATTATCTCTATTGAAAGAAGACTTCTCTTTCATAACTGAAGTTAGAGGAATGGGATTACTTATAGGATTAGAAATGAACGAGGATTATTCCTCACAAATAGTAGGCGAGTCTCTAGAAAAAGGATTACTAATAAATGCAGTTAGACCTAATATGATAAGGTTTATGCCCCCTTTGAACGTGTCAAAAGACGAAATAGATCAAGCTATTGAAATAATAAGATCAATTTTAGAAGGAATTAAGTAATATGTCTAAAGGTAAATGTGTACTTGCATATAGCGGAGGAATGGATTCAACTATTTCAGTGGTATGGATTAAAGAGAACTATGATTTAGACGTTATAACTCTTACTGTTGATTTAGGAGCTGGTCCTGAGATAGAAGGAGTTGCTGAAAAAGCTAAAAAAGCAGGAGCAATAGATTCTGTCATATTAGATGTAAAGGATGAGTTCGTTAATGAGTATGTTTTTCCTGGATTAAAGGCTGGAGCTATGTATGAAGATGTATATGCTTTGTCCACAGCTTTTGCTAGACCTTTAATGTCAAAAAAAATTGTTGAAACTGCTAGAAAATACGGTGCTGAATATGTTTCTCATGGATGCACAGGAAAGGGTAATGATCAAGTAAGATTTGATGCTTCAATTATGACTCTTTCTGGTGATGGGGAGTCATTAAAAATTATTGCTCCTGCTAGGGAGTGGGGTATGACAAGAGATGAAGAAAAAGAGTATGCTAATAAAGCAGGATTAGAAATAAGAGATGTTGGAAATAATAGAGTATATTCTATTGACAGAAATTTATGGGGCCTTGCTATTGAAGGAGAGGATTTAGAGGATACGTGGGAAGCTCCTCCTGAAGATGCATTTTCATGGACATCTAGTATTGAAAACGCACCAGATAATCAAGAAATAATTGATATTGAATTCGAAAAAGGTATTCCAGTTGCACTAAATAATGAAAAAATGTCTGGAGTAAAGCTTATAGATGAATTAAATATTATTGCTGGTAAGCATGGTATAGGAAGAGTAGATCATCTTGAAAATAGATTAGTCGGCATAAAGAGTAGAGAAGTTTATGAAACCCCTGCTGCAGTTATTCTATATCAGGCTATTGCAGCATTAGAAACTGCAACTCTATCAAGAGAACAGCAAAGAATTAAATCTTCTTTATCAACCACCTATTCAGATTTAGTTTATGATGGAAGATGGTTTACAAGTCTTAGAGAAAATATAGAAGCATTTATGGATGATGTTCAAAAATTTACATCAGGAAGTGTAAAGTTGCGACTTTATAAAGGTAGTTCTACTGTAATAGGTAGAAAATCTAGATTTTCATTATATGATTATGATATGTCTACATATTCTACTACTGATAGTTTTAATCATGGTTCAGCTGAAGGATTTATTGATATATATTCATTGCCTTCAAGAATTCAGGCAAAAAAACAAAAATATAATGATTTATAAAATTGAACAAGGGAAAAAACAATAAAACCTCATCTGTGCAAGGAGGAGAAATTTTTGGAGATTTCACCAGTTCCTTCAGTACAGATATAAAAATGTATAAAGAAGATATACTTGTATCTATTGCATACTCTAAAATGCTGAATAAAGTTGGTTTGATAACATCAGATGAAAATAATTCAATTGTTACAGCTTTAGAAGAAATATTAATTGAAATTCAATCGAATAATTTTACTTGGGATCCTTCTCTTGAAGATATCCATCTAAATATTGAAAAATCTCTATATGACAAAATAGGTGATACTGCTGGAAAACTGCATTTTGGGAGATCAAGAAATGATCAAGTTGCTACAGATGTAAGATTATATTTTATGAACAATATTAGTTTACTGAGTAAAGAATTTAAGGATTTTTTACTTGTAATTGTAAATCTAGCTGAAAAAAATTCTTCTGTAATAATGCCAGGATATACTCATCTTCAAAAAGGGCAGCCAGTTTTACTTTCTCATTACTTGATGGCATATTTTTCAATTTTATCAAGAGACCTAGACAGACTTGAATCTTGTTATGAAAACATGAATGTTATGCCATTAGGTTCAGGTGCATTCGCAGGAGTCACTATTCCTATTGATAGAAATTTTTTAGCTAATGAATTAGGCTTCAAAAATATTTCTGATAATTCAATTGATTCTGTTTCATCGAGAGATCATATCTTGGATCTTCTTTATTCATTGAGCTCAATAATGATCAATACTTCAAGAATATGTGAAGAATTTATAATCTGGTCTACAGATGAATTCGGTTTTATTAATTTGCCAGAAAATTTTACTACTGGATCAAGCATAATGCCTCAAAAAAGAAACCCAGATTATTTAGAGTTAGTTCGTGGTAAAACAGGAAACTCTATTGGTAATCTTATTTCATTGATGACTACTTTAAAAGGTCTTCCATTTACATATAATCGAGACCTTCAAGAAGATAGAGAAGGAGCTATGAATTCATTAGAATCAGTGACTAAAACTATAGTAGTGCTTAAGAGTATGTTTTTAGGTATAACTTTTAATAAAGAAAAGATGTTGAGTTCTTCAATTGAATCAAATATTCTATCGACAGATTTAGCTGATTATTTAGCTTTTAAAAAAATTCCATTTAGAGAAGCTTATGAAGTAATAAAAAAAGTTTCTAAAAAATTATCCGATGAAAATAAATCAATTAAAGATTTGAAATATGAAGACTATAAGAAAATATCAGACTTATTTGATGAGGATGTTATGAAAATAGATGTTAGTTATTCAGTAGAAAAAAGAAATTCTTATGGAGGCACTTCAACAAGTTCTGTTGAGGATCAAATTAAGTCAGCTAAAAAATATCTAAATTCAAAATAGTATGAATGATAAAAATATTATTATAAGCGCATCTATTTTATCATCTGATTTTAGAAATTTAGAAAAAGAAATTAAGGCTCTAAATTTTTCAGGTATAGATGAATTCCATCTAGATATTATGGATGGCCATTTTGTTGAAAGCATCTCATTTGGTCATCCAATAGTTCAATCGGTTCGTAATCTCACTGATTTACCAATTGAAGTTCACCTTATGGTAGATAATCCAATTGAATATATCGAGAGTTTTTTAGAAATAGGAGTGAATATATTTACTTTTCATATTGAATCAGTTGATAATCCTTCAAAACTTATAAACAAAATAAAAGAATCCGATTCTGAGGTAGGTATTGCATTAAATCCAGATACGGAAATAAACCAAATAGCACCTTATTTAGATGATATTGATAGAGTTCTTTTCATGACTGTTTATCCTGGAAAAGGTGGGCAATCATATCTAAAATTTGTGAATGAAAAAATTAAATTATTTGTTTCAGACTTTTCATCAAAAAATATCCTAGTTGGTGTCGATGGAGGAATAAAATCAGAAACTATTAAGGAACCTTATGATTGCGGTGCAAGGATGTTCGTTTCGGGGACAGGAATACTTAATAATGATCTAGGTTATTTAGGTGCAGTTAACGATCTAAGGAAATCTACTTAAGAGCAATTCCTTTTTTGTCTAGAGTTCTTATTTCTCTTGCAGTTAACTTTACTGTGTATACTTTTTCTCCTATTGTTATTTTTCTTTTTTGAACATTAGGTTTAGAAATTTTTTGGGTAGCATTTAATGCATGGGATCTATTATGACCAAACAAAGGTTTCTTGAGAGGCCCTAGACCTAAATATTTTCTTGGATCAACTGACATTTTTTTCTCTTGGTAAATACGTAATTTAAATTATTTTTTTTTCAACAACTATAGTTTATCATCAATCTAATAATTCGAAATATTATTTTATGAACACAAATCAAGAAATTTCATTAGATGAACTTATTTCAGGTATTAAGAATTTTATTTTTTGCTTAGATTTGTACAAGGAAAAAATTAACAACTTAAATGTTTTTCCTGTTCCTGATGGTGATACCGGTACTAATATGCTTCTTACTCTTAGAAGTTTAGATTTATCAGATTCAAAAACTATAGATGTTGAAAACTTTTTATCAACCTTAAAAAATTCTTCTTTGATGGAAGCTAGAGGTAACTCTGGAGTAATTTTGTCTCAATTTTTTATAGGATTACTAGCTGCATATAAAAAAAATAATTCTTTAACCTTGAGAACTTTAGCTGAATCAATTGTTAATGCAGCTCAAACTACACGTGAATCACTTCCTAATCCAGTTGATGGAACATTAATGACAGTATACGAAGATGTTGGGTCAGTAGCACTTAAAAGCTATTCTAAAAGTAAATCTCTGTCTGATTTCTTAAAAATATTATCAGAAGAGTCTATAAAATCTGTCAGATCAACCCCTGATAAACTCTCTATTTTAAAGGAAGCAGATGTTGTTGATTCTGGAGGGTTAGGCTTTTCTATGATGATCAATTCTTGGTTTTTTTCTACTATATCTAAAACTTCCAATGAACTTCAAAATAATCTCAACAATGCATACTCTGAGATGATTGCTGGATTATCAGATTCAGTTTCAAAAGAATTTTACGATGAAACTGAAGAAATAGAATGGGGTAACTGTACAGTATTTACAGTCAAGGGTGAAGATATTGATATAGACTTTCAGAGAAAAAAAATACCACAATTTGGAAAATCAGCTGTTATTACTGGTGATTCAAGTCTGATAAAAGTTCATATTCATGTTTTAGATACATCTGAAATTATAGATTACGCAAACAAAATTGGGGAAGTTGAAAATATTTTTATTCAAAATATGGATGAACAAACTAAAGAGATATCTGAATCTAAGAAGGATTACAGTAATATAAACACTTCAATAATTTCAATTTGTGAAGGAGATGGAGTTGCTAATCTATTCAACGAAACTGTTGGTTCTCCAATGCATATATTAATTGGAGGCCCCAAAAAAAATCCTAGTATCAAAGATATTCTAGAGATTGTTGAAAGGATTGAATCAGAAAATATTATAATTTTACCTAATAATCCTAATATTTTAGTTACTGCAAAAAAATTATTAGAGATTACTGATAGAAAAAATATTTTTTTAGTAGAAACTAAGTCTATACAACAAGGAATATCATCAGTTATTTATTTTGATGATGAAAATTCAATTACTGATAATTTAGATCAAATGAAGACAACTAAAGATTCTATTGAAGAAGCATCAGTATCAATATCGACTAGAAATGTATCTATACAAGGGAAAAAAATAAAAAAAGATGATTACATCAGTATTCATAATGACGTAATCATTGATACTTTTGGAGATTCAGAGGAAGCATTACAGTCTATACTCTCAGATATGGCAAAAAGAAACGATATTATCACAGTAATAGTAGGTCATGATTCTATAGGAAAAAATCTTGATAATATAGAAGAAAATTTTTATGAAGAAAACAATGAAAAGGAATTAACGATTGTAGATGGGAATCAACCATACTATAATTATTTCATACTAGGAGAATAGGTTAATATGTCAAAAATAGCATTAGTAACAGATAGCACTTGTGATTTACCTGAGAGTGTAGTCAAAGATAAAAACATAACGGTTATCCCATTAAACGTTCATTTTGGAGAGGAAACTTTTTTAGATGGTATAGATTTACAATCTAATGAATTTTTCGAAAAATTAAGTACTTCTGAAATACACCCTCAAACTTCTCAACCTTCAGTTGGTAGATTTGTTGAAACTTATAATGATTTACTAAAAAAACATGATTCAATTTTATCTTTACATATTTCTTCAAAGTTAAGTGCAACTTATAACTCAGCACTTCAAGCTCAAAAAGAAATAGGTAATGAAAAAATAAAAGTTATAGATAGTATGAATGGAACTCTTGGACTTGGAGCAATAGTTCATCATATTGCAGATTTAAACCAAAAAGGTGAATCTTTCGAAAATTTAGTTAAGGAAGCTGAAAAAATAATTCCAAATGCAATTTTTATGGGCTTGGTTCCTACTCTTGAATATCTAGCAAAGGGTGGTCGAATAGGTAAAGCTAGAGCGTTTATGGGATCTCTTTTAAAGATCAAACCAATTTTGTCTGCTGTTGACGGAGAAATACAATCTGTAGGAAAGGCTAGAACCTTAATTAAAGGAATGGATTTTATAGTTGATGAGATGAAAAATCGTAAAATTTCTAAATTATTTATAGTGCACGCTAATCACGAAGAAAGAGCAAATTTATTGAAGGAAAAAACTAAGGGTCTCATTGATCCTAAGGATGTAATTATTGCTGAGTTTGGTCCAGTTGTTGGAACTCATCTTGGTCCTGGGGCATTTGGAGTAGGATTTATTTCTTCGGAGTAAAGATTTGCAATCTTCAAAGAAAGTTAAGCGACTGAGAGTTTTATCATCAATACTTTCTCAGGAATTTCAACTTGGTCTCAATGATCAATCTGTAGAACTTGGTTTAGATAACCTTCTTAGTAATTCATATAAGGATATGCTTTGGATAAGAGATGTTTATCCTATGAGATCAAGAAACTATAAAAATCTTGGTGTAGGTGAAAGGCATATTTGGGTAAAGAATCTAATATCTAAAATTTCATATGAAATAAAGATTATTGAAGAAAAAATTTCAAACGAATTGCTAGTCAAAAATTTGCCTCTTGAAACTCCTATAGAAACTTTACCGTTTATGGATAGAAGGCATATTAATAAATTTTCTAATATAGGTGTTTTTAATTTAGAAGACTTAGTTCTGCACTTTCCATTTCGATATGAAGACTATACAAACATCAAAAATATAAAGAATTTATCTCTTGATGAAAGTGCAACAATTGTAGGTAATATTACAAAAAAAACATTGATAAAAAAGTTGAATGCCTCTCAGATTGTTGTTTCTGATAAAACAGGTTCAATTACTGCTACTTTTTTTAATATGTCTTTTTTGATTAGAAAGTTTAAAGTTGGTAGCAAAATCGCTTTAGCTGGTTCAGTAAAAAAATTTAGAAATTCACTTCAATTTAATAATCCAGATTATGAAATTTTTACAAATAATTTAAAGAGATTTGATTATCTTCAGCCAGTGTATCATTCAACAGAGAGGCTTACTCAGGAAGTAATTAAGACAAGAATTTCAAGTGCAATTAGATCTAATGCTTTAGAAAAATTTATTAATTTTATTCCAGAAGAAATTCTAGAAAGAAATAATCTGTTTACATTAAGAGATTCAATAAAAAAATTACATTTTGCTAAAAGTGAAAATGAGAAAAATAAAGCTCAAAAAAGCTTTGCCTTTCATGAAGTCTTTGAAAATCAAATTTCTGTAAAATATCGAAAAAAACAAAGAGAAAAAAATATTTCTTCTTATTCCTATGAATCATTTTCAAAAAACTATTCAATAATAAAGAAACTTTTACCTTTTAAATTGACTAAGGATCAAGTTGATTCTATTTCTGAAATTGATAATGATCTATCTTCAAAATTACCTATGGCAAGATTACTGCAAGGAGAAGTCGGTTCTGGTAAGACAATAATTGCATTAATTGCTTTATTATGTACAGCAATGGAGAAAAAACAAGGTATTTTATTAGCGCCTACTGAAGTCTTAGCTGAGCAGCACTTTATAAATTTATCTAATTTAGTTAGTGCATCAATAGAGTTTGGATACGACGATAATATAAGGGTTTGTAATATTAAAAATGAGATAAAAATAGCTCTTCTCACTGGTTCACTTACTCAAAAGATGAAAGATAAAACTAGGTCAATGATTTTAAATAAAGAATTAGATATAGTTGTAGGAACTCATGCTTTACTTCAAGAAAAAATTTCGGACAATTTATCAGGATTAATTGTTATTGATGAACAGCAAAGATTTGGTGTAGATCAGAGAAATTTATTATTGAAAAGAAAGCCAATTCCAAATTTATTAGCTATGTCAGCTACCCCAATACCTCGAACTCTAAGTATGACCCTTTATGGAGATTTATCGCTATCAACAATTAGGACAATGCCTAATAGAAAAAGAGATGTTAAAACCGTTTGGAAAAAAAACAGCCAATTTATAGATGTGCTGTCTAATTTAGAAGAAGAGCTAAAAAAAGGTGCTCAAGTTTTTTATGTATGTCCTCACATTGACACATCCGAAAAAATTGAAGTTTCTTCAGTAACTCAAGAATATCAGAAACTTTTAGATACTCATCTTTCAAAATATAGGATCATGCTTTTACATGGAAGAATGAAAATTGACGAAAAACAAAAAATAATGGAAAAGTTACGTAATGGTCAAATAGATATTTTGGTAAGTACTCCCATCATAGAGGTTGGAGTAGATATTCCTAATGCTTCCCTTATTGTAATAAATTCTGCTGAGAGATTTGGAATTTCTCAGCTCCATCAACTTAGAGGAAGAGTAGGAAGAGGAGATAGAGAGTCTAAATGTATTATAGTGTCATCAGATGATATCAATGAACTAACTGAAAAAAGAATGATGGCTTTAGTAAAAAGTAATGATGGCTTTGCACTTTCCGAGGAAGATTTGAAAATTAGAGGACCTGGAGAAATTGACAAAACAAAACAAAGCGGATGGTCTTCTGAATACAGACTTGCAGACCCTTTAGATTTTGATCTTATAAGACAAGTTAATAGCGAAGCAGAATTATTAATTGATAAAGATCCTACTTTGAATTTACACAACGATCTAAAAAAAGTTTTAAAAAATGCTTCTACTGCTGACATAAATTTAGGATAGATTATATTATGGATAAACTATGACTAATAATTATAAAGCAGTAAAATTTTGGCCTAAAATCCCTCATGGAATATGGTTAAGAGAAGCTACAAGTGTATCAGTAGATAGCAATGATAATGTTTATGTTTTTAACAGAGGAAATGTTCCTTTATTAATTTTTGATAAAAATGGAAATCTAAAGACTTCATGGGGGAATGATGATCCATTTGGAGAGATAAAAGTTGAAGTTATTAGAATAGATTATAAGTTACAGACATGGGAAGGTTCTAGGTTTGTAAGACCACATTCTATTCTACTCGATTATGAGGATAATATTTGGTGTGTAGATGACAGTGGGCATAAGATATATAAATTTGATCAAAACTTTGAATTAAAATTATCTTTGGGAGATGGAAATCCTGCTGAGAGAGAGAGTGGTAAGCCATTTAACAGGCCCACAGATATTACTATAAATAAAAAAAATGGAGATTTATTTATATCTGATGGTTATGGAAATTCAAGAATTCATCACTATGATAAAGAAGGAAATTATATAAAGAGCTGGGGAGAATCAGGAACTGGCCCAGGTCAATTCTCTTTACCTCACAATATATGTATGCTTGGAAATGATGAACTAATAGTATGTGATAGAGAAAATCATAGAGTTCAAATATTCTCCACTGAAGGTCAATTTATTAAGGAATGGCATGTTCACAAAGCAACAGCTGTAACTACTGATCATAAAGGAAATATTTTTATTGCTGAACAGGGGCCACCACCAGTTCAATATGGAGTTAAAAATTTAGGACATTCTGTTGGTATTTGGGATAGAGATGGGAATCTTTTACAAAGATTAGGAGCAGAATTACCAGGAGAAGAACCTGATCAATTTTTGTGGCCACACTCAATTTCTGTAGATTCAAAAGGAAGAATTTTTGTTGCAGAAGTTTCTTATGTAGAGGTTGGAAGAACCCTTAATCCACCTAGAGAGATGACAAGTTTTAGAGTATGGGAACCTTTATCTAACAACTAAGTTTATTAGTTTATTTTCTATATAAATTTCTTTAATTATTTCCTTATTATTTATATGTTTTTTTATTTTTTCTGAATCATAAACATATTTTTTTATTTGCTCAAGACTTATATTTTTTTCCAATTCAACTTGATCTCTTAATTTTCCGTTAACTTGAACTATTAATATAAATGAAGATTTTTCCATTAGACTTTCTTCATATGTTGGATTTAATTGCAAATGAATCGAATTCTTGTGTCCAAGTTTTTGCCATAATTCTTCTGATATATGAGGACAAATAGGAGATAGATGAATTAGTAATCTTTTTAATGAATCTGTCCATTCTGACTTTGTAACTTTGCAGTCAATTTTCAACTTTGAAAGATAATTAGTATACTCCATTAGAGTTGCGATGGATGTGTTGTACTTAAAATTTTCCATATCTTCTAGAATATTCTTTGTAGTTAAGTTACTAATTTGAATTAATTTTTTTGATTCTTCATCGCTTAATTCTTTTTCTATAAACTCAAAATGACATAGTTCCCAAATTCTATGAAGCCATCTGAAAACACCGTTTATACCTGAATCTGACCAATCTCCCCCTCTATCCCACGGACCTAAAAACATCAAGTATGCTCTAACTGAATCTGCACCATATTGTTTTACTAGAGGTTCAGGATTTAGAGGGTTATTTCTTTTAGAAATTTTCATATGCCTAGCAAGCATAACTCCTTGGTTAAATAGCCTTTTATAAGGTTCGTCAAAATCAACATAACCTAAATCTCTTAATGCTTTATTAAAAAACCTTGCATATAAAAGATGCATAACGGCATGTTCTGCTCCACCCATATATTGATCTACAGGAGACCAATTAGATATTCTGTGTTTTTCGAAAGGTTCATCTATTGATCCTGGGCTTGCAAATCTAAGGTGATACCATGATGAGTCCATAAATGTATCCATTGTGTCTGTTTCTCTTCTTAATTTTCCTAACTTAGGGTGATTAAAATAAAGAAAATTCTCATCAAGAGTTAGAGGAGATTGCCCTGTGGGCATGAATTCTTTTACATCAGGTAGAACTACTGGCAGCATATCTTCTTCTACAGGAATAATTTCATCTTTATCATTATAAAAAATAGGTATAGGGGTTCCCCAATATCGTTGTCTAGAGATTAACCAATCTCTGAGATGATAAGTTATAGTTTTTTCTCCAGATTTATTGTTTTCAATAAGATTAGCTATATTTTTTTTAGCTTGTTCATTATCAATACCATCAAAATCTCCTGAATTAACTAGTATACCTTTTTCAGTGTAAGCATTTTCTAAATTAATATTTTTTGATCCATCAGGTGAAATTACTAATCTAACAGGAAGGTTATATTTTTTTGCAAAAATAAAATCTCTTTCATCATGAGCTGGGACTCCCATTACTGCTCCTGTACCATAAGAAGATAATACATAGTCTCCAATAAACACAGGAATTCTCTCATTATTCATAGGATTAATACATAATATATTAGTCTTAACTCCTGTTTTTTCTCGTACTGTCGATGTCCTGTCTATTTCAGATAATTTTTGAGAGTTTGAAATATATTGACTAATATCTTTATTTTTATCAATATTTAATTTTTTTATAATTGGATGCTCGGGAGCTAAAACCACAAAAGTTACTCCAAATACGGTATCAATTCTTGTGGTAAAAGTACTAATTTTTTCTGTGGAGTTTTCTATATCAAAATTTATAGTCACACCTTCTGATTTACCTATCCAATTTTTTTGCATTTGTTTGATTTTTTCTGGCCATTCTAAATCACTCATGTTAAGCAATTCTTCAGCATAATCTGTAATCTTGAAGTACCATTGAGGCATCATCTTTTTTTCAACTTCTGCTCCTGATCTTTCTGATTTTCCATCAACTACCTGTTCATTTGCTAAAGTTGTTTGATCTATTGGATCCCACCAAACAGGTCCGTTTTTTCTGTAAGCTAGACCATTTTTATACATATCTATAAAGAACTTTTGGTTCCATTTGTAATATTCAGGGGTACAGGTTACTAATTTTCTATTCCAATCATAAGAATTTCCCATCATCTCAAATTGTTTTTGCATGTTTTGAATATTATCGAAAGTCCACTTTTTGGGGTTTATATTTCTTTGAATAGCTGCATTTTCTGCAGGAAGGCCAAAAGCATCAAATCCTTGAGGATGCATGACATTATAGCCTGATAATCGTTTAAATCTTGCATGAGCATCTGCAGGAGCAAAAGCAAACCAATGTCCTATATGCAAATCCCCAGAAGGATAGGGAAACATTGATAATGCATACCAATTTTGTTTTGAATCTACTTTATCTGGGGTTTTGTAAATGTCATCTTTTTTCCAGATATTTTGCCACTTTTTTTCAACTTCTTCAGGATTATATTTTTTACTCTTAGAATTTTCTTCTGTGACCATTATTAATGTTTGTTTATTTTATTATGTAATATAGTATAAATGGATTATTGAAAATTTTAACTTTGGCGGCTTGAATGTTTGATTTAATTATTAAGAATGGAATGGTTTATGATGGATCTGGATCGTTACCTAAAAAAACTGATATTGCTATTAATTCGGATAAAATTTCTCAGATAGGTGATCTTCAGGATGCTAAAGCTAAAGAAATTATAGATGCAGAAAATTTAGCAATTTCTCCTGGATTTATAGATACTCATTCGCATGCAGATTTTGACATTCTAAGAAATCCTCAACATATTTATGGAATTTCTCAAGGTGTAACTACCGAAATTCTTTCTCCGGACGGAATAGGTATTGTACCTTTGAGCAAAAATAAATCAGCTGAACATATTAACTATTTATCAGGTATTCTTGGTTATCCAACAGAAGATTTTGATGGAACTTCTTTTGATCAAGCTAAGAATTTTTATCATAAAAAGAGTAAATGTAACGTTGCTGTTTTTGCTGGCCATGGACCTTTGAGATTAGAGTTATGTGGAATGGATGATGTCCCTCTCAGGGGAGAAAAAATGAAAAAAGCTAAATATAATCTTGAAAAAGCTTTTGAGGAAGGTGCTGCAGGGTTTTCAACTGGTCTAGACTATTACCCTCAAACTTTTTCTGATACTGATGAACTAATTGAACTATCAAAAATTGCTGCTTCTAAAAATAAAGTTTATTCTGTTCATTTGAGAAGCCATGAAAAACACAGAGCATTTGCTAATGGGGGCATACTTGAGGCAATTGAGGTCGCTCGTAAATCTGAAGCACCATTGTTAGTAGAGCATTATAGAACTGTAGAACAAACCGCAGGTCAGATTGATCAACTTCTTGAACCTGTA
>CEQP01040234.1_pt1 | contig 14572 bp, 16 predicted proteins | sample 356291 | NCBI WGS metagenome assembly CEQP01 (sample SAMEA2621221, study PRJEB7988) | marine metagenome | isolation source: saline water (ENVO:00002010), including | reverse complement strand
ATTTCCTGAAGTAAAGAATAAGAATAATATCATAGTAGCGGACATGTCTTCTGATATTTTATCGAAACCTCTTGAAGTAAGAAAATTTGGAATAATTTATGCAGGTGCCCAAAAGAATATTGGGCCTGCTGGCGTAACTGTTGTCCTAATAAAAGACGACCTGCTTAATCTGAACCTGAGAGATTTACCAACAATGATGAATTACCAGGTCCACGTAGAAAAAGGGTCGATGTTCAATACACCTCCTGTCTTTAATGTTTTTGTTGTTAATGAGACCCTAAAGTGGCTAGAAAAGATAGGTGGTCTTGATATGATGCATAAAATAAATAAGTCAAAAGCTGAAAAGTTGTACGATGAAATAGAAGCTAATCCATTATTTATTTCGCCAGTTAAAAGTGAGGATCGTTCTCTCATGAATGTTCCCTTTGTGTTTTCTGATGAATATAAAATAAAAGATAGTGAGTTTCTTGAATTTTGCGCAAAAAGAGGCCTAATGACTCTTAAAGGCCATCGATCTGTTGGAGGATTTAGAGCATCAATCTATAATGCAATGCCTGAGTCCGGAGTAGACATGCTTATCAGTGCCATGAGGGATTTTAGGAGGAATATTTGACCAGGGTCACTTATTGAATAACCCTTTTTTTTCCAAACTGTTTAGTTTCGGTCTTATTACATATATACAGTAAGGCTGATTGGGGTTTTCTTCATAATAGTTATTATGATAGTCCTCGGCATGTGAATAATTGCTTAATACAGTCACCTCAGTAACGATTTGATTTTTCCAATATCCTGATTTATTTGCCTCATCCTTTGATTTCATTGCCAACTTCTGTTGATCCTTATTGTGGTAAAAAATTACTGATCTGTATTGGGTGCCGATATCATTTCCTTGTCTGTTTAGAGTGGTTGGGTCATGCGCCTGCCAAAAGATATTCAATATTTGTTTGAATGTAATGATTTTAGGATCAAATTTAATTTGCGCCACCTCAGCATGACCAGTGCTACCCTGACAAACCTCTTTGTAAGTTGGGTTCTTGACATGTCCTCCTGCGTAACCAGGTCTTACATCTACAACCCCCTCTATGCGTTGGTATACTGCCTCTACACACCAAAAACAGCCACCTCCCAGTGTCGCTATTTCAATTTTATTCATTGATTGAGTCCTCGCAATTAATAAGCTTATTTGTAAAGCAAAGATTAAAAAAAGTGGACTTATTTTACCCAATGGAAACGATCCTTTGGAAATAATATTTGATCTGACTTATGCCATCCCCCACGCCCACTAGCTATACTTAAAGTTTTTTTTGGAGGGCTATCATAATCGGATTGAAACGGAGGTACGACGTCTAAAAAGTATTCACCGGGTTCAGGTACTTGGAAAGCAAATCTTCCATCTACACCTGTCACTCTCCTGTTACTAGAGATTCCAAGAATCTTTACCTCGGCTCCAGTGACTGGTTCTTTAGTTATTGCATCAATGATTTTACCGAAAACAAGTGTGGGCTCTAATAGTTGTTCATCCAGAAATCTTGGAAGATTACTTTTATCAAAAATTTTATCATCCATATATCCACTTAAAATTGATAAAATATTTTCGTACTTACCATTTTGAGGGACATAACACAAAAGAGGGTTTATCTTATTACCATTAATTGATAGCTCAAGTTCACCCTTAACAGTATGATTAGCAGATACTTGATTTATAATAATTCTTGATGCTTTGTACGACCCTGGTACTGTATTCTTATCCAGATGATAGAAAATATTATTCTTCCAAAAAAAGGTTTTTGCTCTACTTGAGATGGTTCCTTTGTTAAAAAGTGTTGGTTTTTTGTCATCTGGAATTTTTGACATTTCAACGTCGATGTATACGTTATTTGTATCTTTGATATGACTGTCATTAAGCAAAACTATTTTTTCATCGTAATCGTAAGATGTAAACTTAATTCTAGGCCTCCACAGATATCCGACTAAATCTATAAAAAATTTACCTTCATCATCAGTATACGCAGTTCCTTTTATTTCTTTGTTTCCACTCAAGATATCCACTTTTATACCGTATATTGGCTGGTTTGAAAATTTATCTATTACAACCCCTCTGCACGTGTTTACTTGAAACTCTATCTGAACCTTAGGCTGAGCGATCAATTTTGAAAAGGAAAGAAAAAATAGTATTACTTTTAAAAGAACATTCCTTGATATTAAAAGCAAGATGGACTCTTGATAAGAATTAGGATTTTTCATCATAGAAATTTATAAGTATGACTTAATGGGTATAATTGAATTACTTTTCATGAAGTTCTGGCTTATTTCTAATTTATTTCTCATTTTGTCAAAAAAAAATTAAAGTGGCATTTTTGTTGTTTAAAATTAAACAGACATATGTTTATATTGGATCTCTATATTGTTTTACACATCTGGCAATTTAAAGAAACTTACGAGAGTTAATTCTAAAAAGTTCAATAGAAAATTTTGGAAGATTGTAAAAAAATAGAATTCATTTCAAAAATAGAGATATTTTTAAGCACACATGGACATAAATAAGCAAATTTTTGAAAATAGAAAACATAATGATGGTGCCACATTGAGTTCTATTTATTGCTCACAAAAAATGGGTAAAGGAGACGAATTAATTGATTTCGCTAGATTCAAATTCTGTTCAAAAAAAAACAGTGACTGCAGTAGAAAAGTCTTGTTCTGGGATGGAAGGTAATATAGGGCTTAGAGTACCCGACTCGCTATTCAATTCCATAAACAATCTTAAAATTGGAAATGATTTGGATTTTGGGGTTTTGTGTAGTAATACCTGTGAAGTAGGATCAATGTACGGTGCGTCACTAGACCTTGCTTGTATTGAGCAGTTGGTAGAAACTCTTACCTTTAAATCAGATTAGTTAAATAATATATTTTCAATCAAAAAATTAAAAATGAAATCAATTACCCTCTCATGCATTATCTTCCTTTTAGCCAGCAATCGTCTAATTAGGGCAGAAGCTATTGCTGTCCTTGCCGGTGCGTATGGAGATGTTTTAATTAAAAGAATGGGATCAAGTACATACACTGAAAGGGCATCCCTCGGCATATCCTTAGATAATGGGGATGCTATTAAGGTTGGTTCACTATCATATGCTTCTGTTATGTACTTGAGTGATAAATCAGTTGTTAAAATGAGAGAGAATAGTCAATTGCAATTAATGGACACTCCAAACACAAGAACTGTTGAACTCGATTTTGGTACAGTGCTGACAAATGTAATGAAAGAAGGTAGGAGAAAAACATTCCGCATGCAGACACCATCAAGTGTTGTCACTGTGACTGGTACTGAATTTGCATCGATAATTGATCCAATAAATGGTGTTGACCAGTTTATTGGAAAAACTGGGAATTTTAATGTGATGAACATTGCTAGTGGGCAAACTATTCCAGTTGGGCCTGGTCAAAAAGCTGTTAGCAATGCAATCGGTAATTTGATGCAAGCTCCTTCGACAAAGGGAGAGTATCCAGTAGATCCTGAACAGACTCCATATCAACAAGGGCCAAAGCCTTCAGAGCGAGCAAAGCAAATCATGACTAATCAATCTATTTCAGAAACTTTTGCTGATGAATCAATAAAAGACTCAAGTATTAACGATAATGAGGAAAATAGTAACCAGCCTAAAAAAGAGGTTTCTGAATCAGTTAAAGACATCTCAGATAACCCAAAAGATGATGCCCCTCAAACCAATAACCTATCTAATTCAAAAAAACCGTTTGGTATGGGACTTGGAATTGGGTCTGCTTCGCTTGACGGGGCTATCTATAATCAAATATCCTTAAGGCCGGAAATCAACTTTGGTAAACTAGGGGTTGGTTTTGATCTGGTTTTCTACATTGATAATGATGGTAACTTTAGAGAAGAGGAGTGGGACTTTGATGCTGATCCATCCATTTTGTTCGATAAAATTTTATTTGTGAGGTATGGCGAAAGAGTTGATCCTTTCTGGGTTAAATATGGCTCATTAGATGGGATAACACTTGGATATGGTGGTTTAGTCTCAAATTATTCAAATATGATGGAATTTCCTTCTGTTAGAAGAGCTGGGGTCAATACAGGGTTTAACATAGGACCAATCAATGCTGAATTGTTTTTAGCAAATATCAAAGATTTAAACAGAGGCGGAACACTTTTTGCCGTTAGGGGGCAATACACTATTTCAGAGAGCATTCCATTATCCATCGGATTTAATATTGTAAAAGATGCTAATATGTTTTCTGGGTTAAAAGATAAAGATGGAGATACGTATCCCGATATTTTTGACGATTTTCCAAATGATAGTACTTTATGGAATGACTCTGATGGAGACGGTTTTCCAGACCCGGGCCAAGGTGCAAGCGTTCCCGATTCGTTAATAGATATTGATGCCGATGGCGATAATATCATTGATCAAAACGAAAACCAATCAGACATAGTATTAAAAGCTTTACCATTTAGTCTGCAAGGTAATGATGCTAGTGCAAGCGGATTTACGCTTGACATAGGTTACCCTATCATAAGTGGAGGCGCTATAAATATAGATATCTTTGCTGAATATAATAAACTTGATTTTCCTTCATCCATATCTGCAGATAGCGTTTCTTTCATAAGGGAAAAGCGCTCTGGGACTAGTTTCTCATTACCAGGGGTACGGTCAACGATTTTCAGGATATTCGATGTTTCAATTGAGTACCGAATGATTAGCGGTTCGTATGTACCTCAATTTTTTGATAAATCCTATGATCTGAATCGAGTGGTGACCCAATCTGCTGATGCCGTAACAAGTATAAAAACCAAAGACATGTTAGTCTTTCCTGATTCATCTAATCAAAAAACATCCAGAGGTTTGTTTGGTTCAGCCTCCTTAGATTTCTTTAATCTGGCTTCTTTCTCCGCCTCTTATGCAAACATGTCCATGGATACTACATCATTAAAAACTTTTAGTGCCCTTTTAACTCTTAACGCCGAGAATATTCCAAAAATAAGTAGCGCCATGGCATATTATCAGAGGAATAATGATGAAAATCCATTTGACTGGGAAAATCCGACTGTGAACACGATTTTAGGCTATAGAATAGGATATGAATTAAGTAAGGGCGTTAGTTTAATATGGAATTACAGGCAATTTTATAGAGATGCTGGCATCGGAAAATTAGAACCCATAAAACAGACTACCATTGAAACAACCTTTAATTTTTAATCACCAAATGGCGCTGATTTTCTTTTTGTTATTTAGTCTTTTGTATCCCCAGGGCGAGGTCCAGTTATTAAGCCCAAGAGTGGGAACAGAAATTGATGTCCATGAGAACAGATTTTATAGAATATTTCCAAGAGAAAAAGGTTTTATCAGTGCTCAAATACTTTCAAACGGGCCTGATCAATTCCGAGTAAAAATTATTAAAGAGATTGATGAGAAAATGGTTCAGAAAACTTCTTTAATCTCATTGAGAAAATTTGTTGAGCTTCAGACTCATGTTAATAAACAGCCTGAATTGACAAAAGAATTACTAAATGAGCTTTATTTGGGCCTTCATTTTTTACAGGCAGATAAAATAATTATCAAAATTCCTAAGCCCCAATTTGTTACAGTGAAACATTCGGGCAATAAAAAGTTGAGTGGAACACTATTTAAGTACGAAAATGAATTATTATTTGTTCAAACCCCAACGAGCGTTGAAAAGGTACCTTTAAATGAAGCTGAAGCAATATCATATCGAACAAGCCTAAGAGATTACATTTACCTCAGACCCTATATTTTTGGTTTTAGTGCCGTTCTTGGCTTCGGAGCTGGGGCGTTTTATAACACCCAGAGAAACCCTAAGGCTGATTTAAGATGGTATAACAATTTTTATGGTACAATAATTGGTTTGATTTTTAGTAGCGAAATATTTGATGCTATTACTACATTACTTACGCCGAAAGAGACATTTATTTTGACGGAAGACGAATATGAAAGGCAACGAACCCAATAAACGGAGGAATTATGCCCAAGAAAACCGATGTGGATGTATCAGCTGATCAAGCACCAGCGATAGATCCGCAAAAAAAATATTTAATGGACCAGTTTGGTGGTTTAATGGAAAAGGTAGGAGATGGATTTGGTGTGCCATTGCAGGAAGAGCTCGTAAGAAGGCTAGAGCAAACAATTGCTGATTTCCATGAGGAGGTAACTGAGCTTCTAGACAGTTTAAAAGAAAATTCAGAAAAGCGTCATGAAAAATTGAAAGAGATTTGGTCTGACCCTGAAGTAGCAGAATCATCTGATATTGATCAAGGAGAAGGTGATGAAGATACAGATGGGAACAATGTAACTGGTGGAGAAGAAATGAGCGATTGGGAAAAGCGGATAGAGGGTATGGAAAGCGGTAAAGGCGAAGAGAAACCCCCCGCAGAAGAACCTAAAAAACAGAAGAAAGGTTTATTTGGGAGAAAGAAAAAGTAGCATCAGCTTTGAAACTCAGGTATTTCCTTATTCCCTTTATTGCTGTGTTTTTGTATTTTTTATTTCCAAATCTTATGGCCAGAATCATTTAAAGAATCTTGAGTCGCATAACCAATTAAAGAAGAGAGTTTATAGCTTTAGTAAACTCGACTTTATAACAAGCGAAGGTGAGTTCAACGAATCTATTTGTACATTCGTTATACCTGATTTGAGAGAGGATAATCCTCCATTTGTGGCAATCTACTATAAAAGAGATAATTCTGATTGGTTTACAGAATCATTATACAGGAAAAGGTTGAGATTTAATTTTAAGGATGGCATTTTGAAATTAGACAGATCAAATTTTTGGGATTGGTTTGAAATAACAGAAATAAAAATCGTTGTTATTTATTAAAGAATCTCGCTGTCACTACTAGTAAATTAAAACAAGTATATGAAGCAAAAAATGTGGCCGTGCTAGATGGGGAATTAGCGGTGCCTTGTAACCTGAAATCCGCTGTAGCAGGGTTGATGCTGTCGCCAGGTTGTTGCTGAATAGTTTGCAAAAATTAAGCGGTGTTGATATTTCATACTGTGGCAAGGATTATCCGATGAACCCCGTCAGGCCTGGAAAGGAGCAGCGGTAAGTCGTCATGGTCTTGTGCATGCAGGTTGTTGGAATGGAATTTGCTGACTTTTTGTAAGACTATGAACAGAATAATCAAACGACGGTGCGCGGCCAAATAAATTAAATATGACATACAAAGTTTTATCTTTAAAGTGGCGTCCGCAAACATTTGATGATGTAATCGGACAGGACCATATAACAAAAACATTGAAAAATGCATTTGCGCTTGATAGAGTAGCCCAAGGTTATATGTTTGCTGGACCAAGGGGAGTTGGAAAAACAACAACCGCGCGTATAATGGCAATGGCTCTGAATGCAGATGGCGGGCCAAAATCAAATTTTGATAATAACTCTGCAGATTCAAAAGAAATCGCCGAGGGTAGATCTATTGATGTGCTTGAAATTGATGGAGCATCTAATCGTGGTATCGATGAAATCAGAAATCTAAGGGAGCAAATTAAATTTGCTCCGATGAGCGGTCAATACAAAGTTATTATAATTGATGAAGTTCACATGTTAACGAATCAGGCTTTTAATGCGCTCTTACGAACATTAGAAGAACCACCTCCCCATGGAAAATTTATTTTTTGTACCACTGACATACACAAGGTGCCAGCCACAATAATTTCTAGGTGCCAGAGGTTTGACTTTAATAGGATATCTGTGGACGATATTATAAACCGTATTAAATATATTTTAGATGCAGAAAATAAAAAGTACGATGATGAATCCTTAATAGTCATAGCGAATAAAGCTGATGGGAGTATGAGAGATAGCCTAAGTCTTTTAGATCAAGCTATCTCATATTGCGGCGATGAAATAAAATATGAAAAAATCATTGAAGCTTTAGGAATTATTTCTGATCAACTATTTTTTGATTTTGTTCAAAGCATTAGAAACAAAGATCATAATCTAGTTATCAAAACTATTGAGGAATTTGCGAATTACGGTGTTTCTGCACCTGAAGTAGTTTCCGATTTGGGTATGCATATCAGAAATCTAATATACACAATAGTAGCAGGACCAAAAATTCTTACGAATATGGGGCAAGAGAAAAAAGAGCTATATGCAATGGAGGCTCAAAAATGGGATCGACGCGACCTTTTGAGGATAAGTCAAATTTTGAGCGATGTTTCTTCTACTATAAGGTACTCTGCTGAACCTTATCTCATACTAGAAATGACAGCACTCAAACTTCTAGAGTTGGACTCAATGATTTCAATTGAGGAACTCTTAACTGAAAGCCCAAATATTCCAGCAGGTGGCCAAAAAAAAACGGATGATAAAAACAAAAATAATTCTAAAACCATTCCCAAACCGAATAATGCTGAAAACTTAGGGCAAAAAACACGAGACTTAGATGTATTGAAAATAGAGGAAAATTCTGGAGGTAATAATTTTGATAAACCAAAAGAGCGGAAGGGTAGCAAAGAAGTTCAATTGAGTGATGAAGTCAATGACTCTAAAAAGGCAAGTTTTGATGTCCTTAATAAATCCAAAGATAAAAAAGATGAGGATGAACCAACTTTAAATGAGCCCCCTAAAGAAATATTAACAATTGAAGAAATAAATAATCAATGGAAGAGCATTATTGATTTTGTTCATCAAAAAAAACCGTCTCTGGGTTCTGTTTTGGAGGGATGCAGACCTTTGGATATTAATGGTAATATACTCCAAATCCAGACTGTTGGTAAAAGTGAGTTTAATCTTAAAATGTTAAATAAAGGAGCATCAATAATTGAGCAGATCATCGTTGATTTATTGAGTTTCCAGCCAAAAATAAAGTTCACAACTGAATCCTTAGATGGCAAAATATTAAAGAAAGAGACAAGCAATAATAATCAAAAAGCTAAAGATGGATCAAAAGTAGAAGAAACATTAGATCGCATTGTAGAGTTATTTGATGGAGAAATTTTAAACTAGGAGTTAAAAAGATGTTTAAGGGAAATATGTCAAAACTATTAAAGCAAGCGCAAGACGTTCAAAAAAATATTGAGTCTGTTCAAAATGAGCTAACGGGCTTAATTGTTGAGGCTGACTCTGGAGGAGGTATGGTAACTGTAAAAGCAAACGGGAAACAAGAGATCCTTGAATTAAATATCGACTCTGAGGCTATGGATGAGGATAAGGAAATGTTAGAAGATTTGATTATTTCAGCAGTTAATAAAGCCATATCTAAAGCGCAGGACGCGTCTCAAGAAAGAATGAATGCAGCCACCGGTGGTATCATGTCAGGATTAAAAATTCCGGGAATGTAGGTGAAATCACTTCCAAAAAGTGCAGGCAGGCTAATTGAAGAGCTGGCTAAGCTACCTGGAGTTGGGAAAAAAACTGCACAAAGACTCACCTTTCATATCCTAAAATCCGATATTAATGTTGTTAAAGATCTATCTGATTGCCTCAAGGAAGTAAAATATAATGTTAAGTCATGTTCTGAATGCGGGGGAATTACTGAACATAAAACCTGTATTATATGTATGGATGAAAACAGAGACAGGCTGCAATTGTGCATTGTTGAAGAATCGCATGATATTTTTGCTTTCGAAAGAACTAATGTATATAAGGGTGTTTATCATGTTTTAGGTGGTGCTTTATCTCCAATTGATGGAATAGGCCCAGATGAATTAAGGATAGATGCACTATTGAACCGCATAGCTGATAATATGGAAATTATAATTGCGACGAATCCTACAATTGAAGGAGAAACCACTGCGTTGTACTTGTCAAAAAAACTTTCAAATTATGATGCTAAGATAACTAGATTAGCCAGAGGTATTCCTGTTGGAGGTGATCTGGAGTATACCGATGAACCCACTTTGATTCGCGCTCTTGAAGGGAGGACTATATTTTAACTATACCTAACATTCTCACTGTAGGAAGAATTTTGCTGACTCCAGTTTTTATTATTTTTTTATTTTACGAACATCCTTGGTCAAAATTTTGGGCGCTGACGGTTTTTTTGATTGCTAGTATCACAGATGCTTATGATGGATACTACGCAAGAAAATATAATATGGTGACTCCGGAGGGTAAGTTTTTAGACCCCCTGGCAGATAAGATTTTAGTATTATCCGCTTTTATTTCATTCGCGATAATTGGCGTTATTGATTACTGGATGGTTGCAATTATTATTTTCAGAGATTTATTTATCACGGGCCTAAGAATGGCAATGAGTCAAAAGGGTCTAGAAATGGTAACCTCGAATATTGCAAAAGCTAAAACTGCAGTTCAATTGGTTATTATAATTCTTACTTTAATTTATTTAGGAATGAAGGGCTTAACACTGCCATGGGCATCGGGAGCTTTAAATACTATAAATAATTATAAATTAATTTATAACATTACATTGGTTGCCACTGTTTTCACCGCGTTCACCGGATTTAATTATTTATACTCAAATAGGGAGGCCATTTCTGGGTTTTTAACCAACGAATGAATGTCAAAGTTAAAATTTCAGAACTAATAGGCACCGTATTTTTCATTGGTAAACTACCTCTGGCTCCTGGAACGTGGGGTAGTGCCTTTGCTTTGTTAATTTGGTATTTGATTTCACCTTCGATTGAAAGTCCGTTATTTCTGTTAATCACTTTAGTATTGTTTTTTATAGGCGTTGCTGTCTCTCAAGTATTAATCGATGATTGGAAAGAAGACGACCCTTCTGTCATTATTATTGATGAATGGGTTGGACAGTGGATTGGTCTTTGGTTGGTTCCGCATGATATTGTTTGGGGTCTAGTCTCATTTTTTTGGTTTCGCGTATTTGATATTCTCAAGCCTGGTCCTGTTCAAAAAATGGATGATATAAAATCAGGAATAGGTGTAATGATGGATGATGCTGTAGCTGGCATACTAGCGTTATTTATGACTCAGAGTCTTTATTATTTTTGGACGTCATGAATGTAAAATTAATATCAATTGGTGATGAAGTTTTATCTGGTGATACATTAAATACGAATGTTTCATGGATGGGTAAGCGTTTTACTCAGATTGGTTGCCGTATAATAGAACAATCAACAATTCCTGATACAAATAATGCTATTAAAGGTGCCTTAAGATTATCTTTTGAGCAAAAATTTGATTTAGTTATTACAACAGGAGGTTTAGGACCTACCTCAGATGACATTACAAGAGAAGCCGCTTTCGAATTCATTGGAACTGATTCTTTTTTTGACAATGAATATTGGGAACAGTTAAAACAAAGATATGGAAGGGCTGGAATTGCAGTTTCAGATTCAAATAGATCACAAGCAATAGTCCCGACAAACGGAAAAGTGATACCAAACTTAGTTGGCTCCGCAAGAGGTTTTCAATTTAAAGTTGGTTCTACAACTTTAATTCTGCTTCCTGGAGTACCCAGAGAAATGAAATCTATGATTGAAGAATCAGTAGTGCCTTTTATCAAGTCCAAAGGTCTTTCTAAGCCTAATATAGAGCTACTTAGGACAACAGGTATACCAGAGTCATCTTTAGCAGAAAAAATTAGTCCAGTAGTTGAAGGAAAACACGGATGTTCAATAGGGTATTACCCATCTGTATTTGGTGTTGATCTAAGGATTAAAGGAAAAAATCCCTCAAAGGTAAAAGATTTATTCTCTGATATATCTAGTATATTAAAGGATTATGTATATGCTTTCGAAAAAAAGAACATAGAAGAAGTAGTGGTCTCAAAAGCGAGGAAAAAAGGATGCACAATTGCAATTTCAGAATCATGCACAGGCGGTTTAGTTGGGAGTCGTATTACAGATGTCCCAGGTAGTTCTAGGGTTTTCATGGGAGGAGTTATCGCATACAGCAATAATATTAAAAGTAAATTACTAGGTGTTACAAAAGACACTTTAGAATCTAAAGGAGCTGTGAGTAAAGAAACAGCAAGCGAGATGGCAGTTCTGACTCTTAAAAAATTTAAAGTTGACTATGCTGTCTCAATTACTGGAATAGCTGGTCCAGATGGTGGGTCAAAAAGTAAACCAGTTGGTTTAGTATATGTCGGAATTGCTAGTGAGAGGGATATTCATGTGAAAAAATATCAGTTTAGTGGGGGACGCGATGCTATTAAACTTCGAACAAGTCAGGCTGCCTTAAACATGATTAGAATTGCGCTAAATAATGAGTGAAACATTGTTAAGAACGTTTCTGTCTATTCCTGTTCCAAATGAAGTAAGGTCGGTAAAAAATATGTACTTTTTATCTCTCAAGGATAATAGAAGTGAGATTAAGTGGGTAAGGAATATGCAATTACATCTCACTCTTAAATTTCTAGGACATACACCCAAAAGTGAATTAGAAAAAATTATAAATAAAATAAAGCCTATTACAGAAGCCACAAAGCCGTTCGCTCTGTCAGTTAGTGGAACTGGATGTTTCCCAAACTCAAATCGCCCGCGAACTCTTTGGCTTGGTGTTACTGGAGATATAGACCCGCTAATCATTTTAGTGAATGAGATTCGAAGTTGTCTTGACTCAATAGGTTTCCCCTCAGAAAACAATGATTATGTTCCGCACATTACCACTGCAAGAATTCAATATCCTCAAAAACATAAACCTAACATCGATTTATTTCTTCATTCATCCTATGACGCAATTGATTTCCCAGCAGATCGTGTGCAATTTTTCAGTAGTGAATTGTTGCCTGATGGAGCTGTTTACACACTATTAAATTCGTTTCCTCTAGGAGAAACATTATAAGGAGCATATTACATGGCCACTGATAACAAAAAAGAAAAAGCATTAGACTTAGCAATAACACAGATTGACCGACAGTTTGGTAAGGGATCAATCATGCGACTTGGTGATAACAAATTTTCACAAATGGAGAACGTCATCTCTACCGGGTGTCTGTCTCTTGATGTTGCGCTGGGTGTTGGAGGTGTCCCAAAAGGTAGAATAGTAGAAGTTTATGGTCCTGAATCGTCTGGAAAAACCACGCTCGCTCTTCATATTGTAGCTGAGGCGCAGAAGGTGGGAAGCTATGCGGCTTTTATTGATGCTGAGCATGCAGTAGATCCTGAGTATGCGAAAAATCTTGGCGTTGATACCAAAGAGCTACTTATTTCTCAGCCAGATAATGGTGAAGAAGCTCTTGAAATATGTGAGACGCTAGTTCGAAGTGGAGCGCTTGATGTAATTGTGGTTGACTCTGTTGCTGCACTAGTACCGCGCGCAGAGTTAGAAGGAGATATGGGTGATGCTCATGTTGGTTTACAAGCTCGCCTAATGTCTCAGGCGCTTAGAAAGCTTACAGGAACGGTAAGCAGATCCAATACGATTGTTATTTTTGTTAATCAAATCAGGGAAAAAATTGGTGTAATGTTTGGAAATCCAGAAACAACCCCAGGTGGAAGAGCGCTCAAATTTTATTCATCGATCCGATTGGAAATAAGAAGAATAACTACACTAAAAGATGGTGGGGATAGTGTTGGGAATCGTGTCCGTATAAAAATTGTAAAAAATAAAGTTGCTCCTCCGTTCAAACAAACTGAAGTTGATCTCATGTATGGACAGGGAATATCTTATGAAGGCGATGTGCTCGATCTTGCGGTAAGCGGGAATATTGTAGAAAAAACTGGCGCTTGGTTTTCTTATGGAGATATGAAAATTGGGCAGGGGCGTGAAAATTCTAAACAGTTTTTAAAAGACAATCAAGATATCAGGATGGAAATCATAGATAAAGTAAAGTCATTTATGGGCCTTAATGAGGAAACTTCATAAAAATAATTACAAAATCATTTCATTTAACGCAAATAAAAGGAAAAGAGGATCACTTATTCTAAATCTTGATGATGGAGTTTCTATTACCATCTCAGATGATATCTTTTATTCGCATAAACTTTTCGCCGGAAAAATAATTTCAAAGGTACATTTAGGCAATATCCTTAATGATGAGGAGGTTTATAGGATAAAGCAGAAAGCGCTTAATTTAATTAGCTATCGAAAAAGAAGTAAAAAAGAATTAGAGGACAGACTTAAACTTCAAAAATTCAATATAGCAAATATTGCAATTGTAATAAAAGAGCTGGAGCAGAAACAATATTTAGATGATAAAAAATTTGCAGAATCTTTTATATTAAGTAGCGTTAAAAATAAAAAATTGGGACCTCTAGCATTGATCAATGATCTAAAGAAATATGGAATTTTTTTTGATGATGTAGAAAAAATTTTGGATAAAACATACGAGCAATATCCTGTAAAAAAATTAATACTTGAAATCATAAGGAAAAGAACAAAATCCAAAAAAAGATTAACAATCAAAGATCGGAAGAGGTTAATAAATCACTTGAAGCAAAAAGGATTTTATTGGTCCGATATTCAAGAAGTATCTTCAGGGTTGGGTTGGTTGTAATTACAATAATAAATTATTGGATTAATTACCTATTTATTGTTTTAAAAATTGTTATATATTTACACTCTGCAATTACTACAAAACACTTAGGTTTACGCCACATCTTTGTTAGTTTAAGGTTATATAAATGCTAAAATATTAGGATTTAGCACATATTTAGTGAAGTGCGTT
>CEQP01028932.1_pt1 | contig 14687 bp, 8 predicted proteins | sample 356291 | NCBI WGS metagenome assembly CEQP01 (sample SAMEA2621221, study PRJEB7988) | marine metagenome | isolation source: saline water (ENVO:00002010), including | reverse complement strand
ATCGAAAATGCTGTCAGTTTCAGCAAGGATAACAGTCCCATTAATATTTTATTAAGCGGCAAAAAAGAACAGGTTTTATTATCTGTGACCAACAAGGGCCCGTTATTACCTGAAAAAATAAGGGGTCAACTTTTCGATCCATTAGTGTCCATGCGTAAAACACGTGGCGACAGTCTACACCTAGGTCATGGCCTCTATATCGTGAGACTTATAGCCGAACACCATAATGGAAAGGTTGAAGCCAATGACCTTAAAGATGGAACAGGGGTTAAATTTGAGATTACATTGCCCGTGAGCGTAAGTTAACTAGCCTGATAATGCTTCTAGACTGCAGGCTACTCCTGTACCACCAATACCACAGTAGCCATTAGGGTTTTTAGCCAAATACTGTTGGTGATACTCCTCGGCATAATATAACTCTGCTGCAGGAACTATCTCTGTTGTAATATCGCCATAACCAGCAGTATTAAGTAAGGTTTGATATTCGTGCTGGCTAGAGTTGGCTATTCCTAACTGCGAGTCAGTGAACGCGTAAATAGCAGACCTGTATTGACTGCCTACATCTCCACCCTGACGCATGCCTTGTGTTGGATTGTGTGATTCCCAAAATAGCTTTAATAATTTTTTATAGCTAATTTGTTCGGGCTGGTAGACAACGAAAACAACTTCCGCATGTCCGGTCAAACCACTACAGACCTCTTCATATGTTGGGTTTACAGAAACGCCCCCTGAATAACCAACCGCCGTAGAATAGACACCATCTAATTCCCAAAATAAACGCTCTGCACCCCAGAAACAGCCCATGGCTAACATAGCCTGCTCGGTATTTTCTGGGAAAGGTGCTTTGATTCGACTTCCAAGTACAAAGTGCTGTTCTGAGGTGACCACAGGTTGAGAACGTCCAGCTAGAAAACTTCCAGTCATATTAACCTGCAGCTGAACCCATGGTCATCCCTGGCGCAGGAAGAGAGCTACTTCCCATAAGGTATTGGTCAATTGATCTTGCCGCACCACGTCCCTCATTAATTGCCCAGACAACCAATGATTGGCCTCTTCTACAATCACCAGCTGCAAACACACCAGGCACACTGGTCTCAAATTTTCCATGCTCAGCTAAATAATTAGATTTTGAGTCTAACGAGACTCCCAAAGACTCTGATACATAAGTCTCAGGACCTAAAAACCCCATCGCAAGTAAAACTAAATCAGCTTTTAATATCTGGTCCGTGCCGTCAATCTCCGTCATAACAGGAGCCCCGCTTTTTCTACTCCAATCAATTCCTATGGTATGAAGAGCATCAACCCTTTCACCATCGTTACCAGACAGCCGTTTGGATAGCACACTATAGGCTCTAGGGTCATCGCCAAACTGTGCAATGGTTTCTTCATGAGCGTAATCAGTACGAAAAATGAGCGGCCAATCTGGCCAAGGATTATCTGCCGCGCGCTCCGGAGGAGGCTGATCTAACAACTCTAAATTTACCAAACTACGACATCCATGGCGGAGCGCCGTACCAATGCAGTCTGCCCCAGTATCTCCACCACCAATGACTATCACATCAAGGCCCTTAGCATTGATAAAACAGCCATCCTCAAGATTACTTTCTAGTAGGCTTCGCGTGTTTGCAGTAAGAAATTCCATTGCGAAATGAACACCAGATAAGTCTCTGCCAGGCACGCTTAAATCCCTTGGATTAGTAGCACCGGTTGCTAATAGAAGTGCATCATGGTCAGTCTTTAGCTCAACCGCATCCGTATTCCTCCCCACATCGATTCCAGTGTGGAAGTTGATCCCTGATGAACGCATCAAATCTACTCTTCTATCTACAATACTTTTTTCTAGCTTCATATTAGGAATGCCATACATCAGCAAACCCCCGATGCGATCCTCCCGCTCGTAAACTGTTACCTCATGCCCAGATTTGTTTAGCTGATCTGCCGCAGCAAGACCCGCAGGCCCAGAGCCAATAATTGCTACTTTCTTGCCTGACCTTTCTCGGGGTGATTCATGATTTACCCACCCTTCCTCAAACCCTCGGTCAATAATCGCGTTCTCTATATTCTTAATAGTGACAGCAGGATCAGTGATGCCTAGCACACATGCGCCCTCACATGGAGCCGGGCAGGTTCTTCCCGTAAACTCTGGAAAATTATTTGTCTTATGGAGGCTATCAAGAGCTTCCTGCCATCGCCCCTGATAAACTAAGTCATTCCATTCAGGAATCAGATTATCTATCGGACAACCACTATCTGACTGACAAAAGGGGACGCCACAATCCATACAACGGGCACCCTGTCTCTTAAGATTTTTTTCAATTGGTTGAGTGTAAATTTCATTAAAATCACCCACACGAGCATTTGCATCCCGATAGGGAACAACTTTTCTAGGATATTCTAAAAAACCAGAAGGCTTACCCATACCAACTATTCCTTCTCCGGTATGTGCTGCGAAGCATCATCATCGTCAATTATTGCTAGCTCCATTTCTTCATCATGTTTTTTTCGTTCCACGAGAACACGCTTATAGTCAGTTGGCATAACCTTTATAAATTCACTTAAAACATCAGGCCAGGCATCAAGTATTTCAGCCGCAACAGTTGAATCAGTGTACTGCTTATGTAGCTCGATAAGTTCCCTAAGTTCTACTATGTCCTCATCGGCATCTATTGCTTCTAGATCAACCGTACCCTTATTGCACCGCTCCTCAAAAGCCTTATTCGGATCCCAAACATAAGCGATTCCTCCAGACATCCCAGCGGCAAAATTTAAACCTGTCGGCCCTAAAATTACTGCTCGACCACCCGTCATATATTCACATGCATGATCCCCAACACCTTCTACAACCGCCCTAGCTCCACTATTACGAACACAAAATCGTTCAGCTGCAAGACCACGGAAAAATGCGCGTCCACCAGTTGCGCCATAGAGTGCGACATTACCAATAATTACATTATCTTCTGGAGCAAAGGAGCTTTCTTTAGGTGGGTAAATAATTAAACGGCCTCCCGACAAGCCCTTACCCACATAATCATTACTGTCACCCTCAAGCTCCAAAGTAATCCCTCTAGCCAAAAAAGCTCCAAAACTCTGTCCTGCAGAACCATTAAATTTAAAATGAATAGTGTCGATTGGAAGCGCCCGCTCACCCCAGGTTTTAACAACCTCATGACTGAGCATTGTGCCAACTGTGCGATTGATATTTAGAATTGGGAGTTCTTGATTAATTTTTTTGCCGTGATGTATCGCATCAGCGGCTAGTTCGATTAATTTGTTATCAAGAGCATTTTCAAGACCATGGTCTTGCTTCTGAGTACAACGAACTTCAACTTTCTGATGGGGTTTAACCGCTGCCGTAAGAACAGGCGTTAAATCAATACCATCTGATTTCCAGTGATTTATAGCATCTCTTTTTTCAAGGAGATCCACACGCCCGATCATATCGTCCATACGACGAAACCCAAGACTTGCCATATGCTGGCGCGCTTCCTCAGCAACCATGAAAAGATAATTGACTACATGTTCAGCTGTACCAGCAAATTTTTTTCTTAGCACTGGATCCTGGGTGGCAATACCAACTGGACAGGTATTCAAATGGCATTTACGCATCATGATACAACCAAGCGCAATGAGTGGTCCGGTTGAAAAGCCCATCTCTTCGGCGCCAAGAAGGGCCGCAATGACAACGTCACGCCCAGTTTTCAAACCACCATCAGTCTGCAAAACTACCCGACTTCTAAGATCATTTAAAACCAGTGTTTGATGAGTTTCAGCAATACCTAGCTCCCAAGGTAACCCGGCATGTTTGATACTTGTAAGAGGAGATGCACCAGTCCCCCCCGAATCGCCTGATATCAATATATGATCTGCATGGGCCTTAGCAACACCAGCAGCAATCGTGCCAACACCAACTTCAGAAACCAGCTTTACACTTATTCTTGCTGAAGGATTAGCATTTTTTAGATCATGAATCAGTTGAGCGAGATCCTCAATTGAATAAATATCATGGTGTGGTGGCGGACTAATTAAACCCACCCCTGGCGTTGAATACCTGATTCGTGCAATAACTTCATCTACCTTACGCCCTGGAAGTTCCCCTCCTTCACCGGGTTTAGCACCCTGAGCCATTTTTATCTGCAATTCATCTGCATTTGCAAGGTACCAAATTGTGACACCGAAACGACCAGAAGCGATTTGCTTTATGGCTGAACGTCTTGAATCACCAGAGGGCATTTGCTTATAGCGCTCTGGGTCCTCACCCCCTTCACCAGTATTGCTTTTACCGCCCACACGATTAAGGGCTACAGCAAGAGACTCATGCGCTTCAGCAGAAATAGAGCCAAAGCTCATTGCACCAGTACAAAACCGCTTCACTATATCTTTTGCTGGCTCTACATCCTCTAAACGAACAACCGGGTTAATTCCAACCTTAAACCTTAACAATCCCCTTAGCGTGCAATTTGCCCGTGCCTCATCATTAGCCTGTTCCGCAAATTTTTCATAGGCACCCTGATCGCCAGAACGAGCTGCGGATTGAAGTGTAGAAATAACGATCGGGTCCCATCCATGACGTTCACCAGCACTACGCCAGTGAAACTCTCCTGGGTTTGGTAAAGCATTAATTTGATCTTGGGTTTTATGAGGATATCCAAGCGCATGCCTTCTCAGCGCTTCCTGTTCCAACACGTTAAGGCCCACACCTTGCAACCTGCTTGCCGTCCCTACGAAACAGAGGTCAATTACCTCATCAGCAAGCCCGACCGCCTCAAAAATCTGGGCGCCTTTGTAAGATTGAAGTGTAGAAATCCCCATCTTTGCCATTACTTTCAACATTCCCTTACCAACACCCTTACGGTACGCAGAAACAACTAAACTATCGTTTTTATGTGCGTCCTCATCCAGGAGACCATCTCGCCTTGCTTGCCAAAGTGATTCAAAGGCTAGATAGGGGTTAATAGCATCTGCACCATAACCGATCAGCAGACAGTGATGATGAACCTCTCGCGCTTCGCCAGTCTCAACAACCAATCCGATACGTGTTCTTTTAGCACGCTTAACAAGATGGTGATGAACAGCGCCACATGCGGCAAGCGCACTAATAGATACATGGTTTTTATCAATCATGCGATCTGACAAGACAACTAAGCTATAACCTTCATCAATAGCCTTTTCAGCCTCGAGACATACCCTGTTGATCGCGCGTGACATCTCTCCTGCACCCTCATAACGATCGAAGGTTATATCAATGGTTTTTGATCTCCAGCCACGATGATCCATGTATTTAATGGCTGCAAGTTCTTCATTTGTAAGTATTGGATGTCTTAAACGCAGTCTGTGAGCATGCTTTCTCGTAATTTCTAAAAGATTAGGTTCTGGCCCTATGTAACACTCCAGGGACATGATAATTTCTTCACGGATGGAATCTATTGGGGGATTTGTAACTTGCGCAAATAACTGTTTGAAATAATCGTAAAGCATTCGCGGCTTATCGCTTAGGCAAGCAAGTGTGGAATCATTCCCCATAGAACCAACTGGATCGCGAAGCTGCTCAACCAGTGGTTTTAGCATGAATTGCATAGTTTCCGCTGTGTAACCAAATGCTTGCATTCGATGCATAAGGTTTTCTTGATCAAGTCCTAGGGCCCTAGGTTCTGGCAAAAGAGAACGCAGGGATAGTCGCTCATCATTTAGCCATTCACCATAAGGTTCTCGATTTGCAAACTCCTGTTTAAGTTCCTCATCAGGCACCAGCCTGCCAGCAACAAAATCAATGAGAAACATTCTTCCTGGTTCTAATCGTCCCTTGAACTTCACCATGTCGTTATCAAGCGGCAAGACACCAACTTCGCTTGCCATGATGACCCGATCATCATGTGTTAGATAATAGCGACTAGGTCGCAATCCATTACGGTCTAAAACAGCCCCAATATAATTTCCATCAGTAAAGGCTATCGACGCAGGACCATCCCATGGCTCCATTGCACAGGAGTGAAATTCATAGAAATCCCTCTTCTCTTTAGGCATAAGCTCATTTTTTTGCCACGCCTCGGGAACCATCATCATGACCGACTCTTGAAGAGTACGACCAGTCATGAGCAGAAACTCAAGTGCATTATCAAATACACCAGAATCCGAGCAATCTGGTTCAACTACGGGAAATAACCCTTCAATTGATTCACCAAATAAATCGCTTTGAGCTACACCCTCTCGTGCTGTCATCCAGTTAACATTGCCACGTAAAGTATTGATTTCTCCATTGTGAGACATAAAGCGATTCGGTTGTGCGCGATCCCAACTTGGAAAAGTATTGGTCGAAAAGCGCGAGTGGACCATGGCCAAATGGGTCTCATAATCTTCCTCTTGAAGGTCAGAAAAGAAAGTTATCAGCTGACTTGGCGTCAACATGCCTTTGTAAATAAGGACCTTTGTTGACAAACTGCATACATAGAAGGCTTTTGCTTGCTCTAGGTCTGGATTAGAACGGAAGAGATGGCTAGCTCGCTTTCGTATCAAATAAAGTTTGCGTTCAAAAGCATCACCCCCTAGACCATCTTCTGCCGCTATGAGTACCTGCTCTATTTGCGGCGCTGCGGCTAACGCTGTTGGCCCTAGGTCAGCATCCTTGGCATTAGTAGGCACCATTCGCCAACCAACTAAAGATTGGCCCTCTTCATCACAGATCTTTGCAAACTCTTTTTTACACCACTCCCTTTCAGCCTCAATGGTTGGCAAAAATACGACCCCTGCAGAAAACCTTCCAGCTTCTGGAAGTTCAATGCCTAACTCATCTCGCGCCACCCTAGTTAAAAATGCATGAGGCAGTGCTGTTAAAATTCCAGCGCCATCACCAGAGTTTTCCTCAGCGCCTCGGGCACCACGATGATCCATACGGCAAAGAAGATGATCAGCATCATGAATAATTTGGTGGCTAGGTTGTCCCTTCACATGCGCAATAAACCCAACGCCACAACTGTCACTCTCCTGATCGGGGGAGTACAAACCACGTGCCGGTGGAAACGTATCCCCCGGCTTAATGTTGTGACTTAGAGTCATGCTATCCCTTGGCGGAGCCAATGCTCACCTCGTTTATAGAGCTTATCGGCTGCCCAATGCCGTTGATTATGGCTGGCCGCGAAGTTCCCGATACGGCCCTGTTATTCCTGAGTTCGCCGTCTTTGGTGGCTCTTATGGGCCTATGCCTAACTGGATTATAGCACCGCCTTAAAACTCTACCATGAACAAATCATTAAAAAAGAGTCTAAAGCAAAAGGTTTTTATTATGTTTTTCATGTAGTTGCCATAATATTAGAGCTATCACCATTTAAAATGCACACTAGTTATAAGTAACCCATAAAGATAAATGCAGCGCGCTGAAGTCCGCCTGTACAATGGAGCTTTAAGCTTATTTAGTAGAGCAATCTAGTCTATGTAATAAGAATATATGACTAATATGCCAATAAAGGTGCCAGACTTTGCATAATCAATCTATGCGACCCGTTGCCATTGTGGGAAGTGTAAGAATACCTTTTGCACGCTCACATACAGCCTATAGTCAATGCTCTAACCAAGACATGATGAACAAAGTGCTGTCATCAATAGTTGATCGTTTTGACCTCAAGGGACAAGGCATTGGTGAAGTCTCGCTTGGTGCAGTTATAAACCATTCTAAAGACTGGAATCTCGCCCGGGAATCAACATTATCATCAGGATTATCCCCCGAAACACCAGCCTTTAGCATACAGAGGGCATGTGGAACTAGCCTCTCAGCTGCAATCATTATTAGCGCTAAAATTTCTACCGGCTTAATAGATGCAGGGATAGCAGGCGGTACAGACACAATTAGCGATCTACCCATTGTTTACCCAGAAGCATACAGATCAATATTGATTGAAAGCGCGCGCGGCAAAACACTTACACAAAAAATCAAACCTTGGCTAAATTTGCGACCACGCCATTTCAAACCAACTTACCCCAGCGTTATAGAACCACGGACCAATCTATCCATGGGTGAAAGCATGGAACAAACGGCTAAACAGTGGCAACTGTCCAGAAAAGACCTAGATGCCTTTGCATATCAAAGTCATAGAAAAGCTGCGTCCGCCCAAGAAGAGGGCTTTTATGATGATCTCATTGTTGGATATAAAGGCCTGCTTAAAGACAATAATGTCCGGGCAGATACGAGCTTGGAGCAACTTGCAAAGCTTAATCCTGTATTCGATTTGAGCAAACATGGAATTATGACCGCCGGAAATAGTACGCCATTGACCGACGGAGCTTCGGCTATTCTCTTAGCTACAGAGGAATGGGCTAGAGAAAGAGGTCTTCCAATACTAGCTTATATAACGCACTCACGAACTACAGCCGTAGATTTTATCAGCCAAGAGGGGCTTTTAATGGCCCCTGCCTACGCTGTATCAGATATGCTTAAAGAAGCAGATCTCTCGCTACAAGATTTTGACTATTATGAAATCCATGAGGCATTCGCAGCTCAGGTTTTAGCTACTTTAAAAGCATGGAAATGCGAGAATTTTTGCTCAGAGCGATTAGGAAGAGATGCCCCCCTTGGTACGATTGATGATAAAAAGCTGAATGTAAAAGGGGGAAGCGTGGCGATAGGCCACCCTTTTGCAGCCACTGGTACACGTATCTTAGGGACACTAGCTAAATTACTAAATCAAAAAGGCTCAGGGCGGGGCTTAGCATCCGTATGTACTGCTGGCGGAATGGGCGTTACTGCCATCCTAGAAGCAAGTTAATTCTTATAGAAAGGCAATAAATGGATAGCATACTGGGAATACTGATTGCTCTTAACAGAATCATCTGGCATGACAGTGTTTTGATAATACTCCTCGGTACCGGGGTTATTTTCACTATCTGGAGTGGATTTTGTCAGTATCGGGCACTGACGCATGGAGTTCTAGTTCTCCGTGGCACCTACGATGATCCGAATCACCCGGGAGCAATAAATCATTTCCAGGCCTTATCTGCGGCGTTATCAGCTACCGTTGGTCTCGGCAATATTGGCGGCGTCGCTTTGGCTATTGCACTGGGCGGGCCAGGTGCAATTTTCTGGATGTGGATAGTTGGATTATTTGGAATGGCTATAAAGCTAACGGAAGTAAGCTTATCTATGCTCTATCGAAATACAGAAGATCCAGATAATCCACATGGTGGTCCCATGTGGGTAGTCAGCAAAGGGTTAAGCAAACTAAACCCTAAACTCGCTCCTTTAGGAAAACTTATAGGTGGTTTGTTTTGTTTCACATTGCTAATTTCAACTGCAACTGGCGGGAACATGTTTCAAGCCTGGAACGTCGGAGAAATTACGGAAGAATATTTTGGTATTCCCAGTATTTTGACTGGAATTACCCTGGCAATACTCGTTGGAATGGTGATTATTGGGGGCATTAAACGCATAGGCGCTGTTGCAGGACGCCTTGTGCCATTTATGGTATCGCTTTATTTAATTGCAGGGTTATTTGTTCTCATCTCCAATGCCGGGGAAATCCCTTCCATGCTGGCCTTAATTGTACGGTCAGCATTTATCCCGCAGGAAATGACTGGTGCTTTCATAGGGGGTACAGCAGGCTATGCATTTCTTTTTGGAATGAAGCGAGCACTTTTTTCAAATGAAGCGGGGCAAGGAACATCCCCAATAGCACACTCTGCTGCAAAAACAGATGAACCTATTAGAGAAGCAATGGTTGCTGGACTGGAACCATTTATTGACACAATTGTCGTTTGTACATTCACCGCTTTAGTTATTCTCTCAACAGGTGTATGGAACCGAGCTCCTGAAGCACAACTCGACACGCTGCCCACCTTCTCATTAATAGATTCAGACAGTTGGGTTCTAGAAACAGTCACTGCGCCACAGCGTATTAACGATGATTGGAGCGAAGGCGATATAGTTTTTATCATCGTTAATGCAGATGCTAATCCACAATCTGGAAATAATTCACATCGCCTTGAGGGACGTGTGGTAGAAATGATAGATGAAGATAGCCTTAGTAGTGGGCTGTTCATTTTATGGGATCAACTAAGTAGCGAATCACGCCCCACCATTAATGAAACTGGCATCTATGCAACCTATGTAGGTGCGACACTAACTGCTAAAGCATTTGATTCTGTAATTCCAGGCCTCGGTAAATGGCTAATAACACTCGCCGTATGGTTGTTTGCAATCTCAACGATGATTTCCTGGAGTTACTATGGCGAACAGGGCGTGGTTTTCTTGTTTGGAGATCGTATGGTCCTAACGTATAAATTTGTCTATTGCGCACTCATAATTATTGCGACCTGGGGGTTCATAGAATCTGACGCTGATCTTGATAATCTTACAGGAGTGGGCACCGGCGTAATGTTATGGGCTAATGTACCCATTATGTGGCTATTCGTTAACCAGGCCATGCGTTCTTATCACGATTATATTCACCGACTAAAAACTGGGCAGCTAAAACAGAGCTCTATGTGAATTAGAGATTTTCAACCCCTTAATCGTAGCCAAGAATTACAAATGCCCTATAAAAAGACTACCTATAGTATTGTAATAAGAAATAAGTATTCGTTATGTTGTTTATTAAAATTTATTTCGTTGGGCTAAAAGAAGATAAACCTAAACGATGAATTTGCTTTCTATCAAATCTGATTCGTTGTACCTCACCAAAACCCTTATAAATCATCCGGCTCAGCAAAAGCATTGGGTTACGGCTTTTTCTCGACCTACCTCCAGCAATATTTATTGTAGAGTTATTATTCGCTCGTATTTCTGAGGCTTCGACAACTGCTGGCTCCAATACAAATATTGGTGTTGCATGCTCCCATGTTCTTTGTACAAATTTATCTACAGGAGCTGTGAATATTTTGCTGACAGTCAATAGTGTCTTAGCAGCTTTTGGACTAATTGCGTAAGCTGTCATGGACTGAGGAGGATCGGAAAGATACTGTAAACTGTGATTGCGAAGATTCAGGACATTATAAGTTCTCGGCCGTAACCGTTTTAGAATAGATGAGTTTCGTTTTGAAGACTCAAGACGAATGAAGCCAAATGTATTTATGTGCTCACCAACTTCACTTATTGTTTGAGCAAATAAAGGGTTGAGCTTAAAGTCATCTTCTAAAATAACAATCGGCTCATTAAGAATTACCGACTTCCTCCAAAGAGCCCGATGACTTGCATAACATCCGATTTCCTCAGGCAAAGGTTCTCGTAGGGAGTTCAAAAGAAATTTCCAAGAGTTAATCTCACTAAATGCATTAATTGCATCTGAAGCCCCCTGTACAGCATCAAAGAACTCGTATGATAGATTCGTTTTACTTAACTGTGTTTTTGCAATTTCACGCCGCTTAGTCGCGGACTTGAGGCTAATTATGAATATCTTCACTACGAGCGCTCCAGTTAATTCATAAGGCTAGATGAAAGCAATGTAAAACCCCTCATATCTCTTAAGTTTTGATTAAAGCTAATAGGTGAGCTGATAGATTCTACTGTAACTCAGAAAAATCGATTCCTCGTGCTTCAAATGCCTCAGTTGCAAGAGTTCCGGCATTGACGGCAGCAGGCCAACCTGCATAGAAAGTCACATGCAAAATAATCTCCGAGATTTCTTGGGGCGTTACACCATTTTCATCAAGAGCTCGATTAATATGAGTTCTAAGTTGATTAGTCGCATAAAGCGACTGATTAACTGCGACAGTGATGAGACTACGATCCCGCTTGGAAAGCAATGGCCTCTGCCAAATATCTCCATACAAAAGACTATTACGTAACTCGCCTAATCTAGGTACCGCTGCGTAAGAGCCACTCAAAGTATTGGGAGTCACAATATCTAATCCAGCCGGTGACTCGGGAAGCACGCCTAATGATAAGCCGCGCCTTTCAAATACTTCAGAAGCTGTTAACGATGCCTGCACACCAGTTGGCCAACCTGCATAGAAAGTCACATGCAGAATAATCTCTGAGATTTCTTCAGGCGATAAACCATTATCCAGCCCTCTCGGAATATGAATTGCCAGCTCTTCTCGCGTCAACGCTTGTAGCACTGCGATAGTTATAAGGCTTCTATCGCGTTTAGAAAGTTGTGGGCGCTCCCAAATCTCCCCATAGACTAATGAATTACGAAGACTGCCAAGGTAAGGGGATCCAGCGTAAAGGTCTGACGATGGTAGGGCAGGCAAATCACCCTCCTCGGATGTAGCCTGAGACGCTACATCTGAAGTACAAGCTCCCATAAACATCAGCAAAACGCTTGAGCAAACTAATACTAGCCTTTCACGATAAATGGTCATTTTTATCTCCGATTAACCTAAAGCTCCCTTAGGACAGCGTCCAAACTTTCCCGAGCATCGCCAAACAACATACGTGTATTTTCTTTGAAAAATAGTGGATTCTGAACGCCCGCATAGCCTGTTGCCATACTACGTTTTAACACTACTGTTGCTTTACCTTTCCATGCCTCAAGAACTGGCATGCCTGCTATAGGACTATCTGGCTCTTCCTGAGCTGAAGGATTAACTATGTCGTTTGCACCAATAATGATGGAAACATCCACATTCGAAAAATCCTGATTTATTTCATCCATTTCAAACACTATGTCATATGGAACCCTTGCTTCAGCAAGCAACACATTCATATGGCCAGGCATACGGCCCGCAACAGGGTGGATACCAAAACGCACATTAATGCCTTTGCTACGGAGAACCTTTGTGATCTCACAAACAGTATGCTGAGCCTGAGCCACAGCCATACCGTAACCTGGGATAATCATTATTTCTTTAGCGCCAGAAAGTAGGCTGGCTACCTCAATAGATTCAATAGCAATGGCCTCTCCTTGAACAGCACTATCACCTTTTGATGCACTATCAGAAGTTCCAAAACCGCCAGCTATAACCGCAAGGAACTTTCTGTTCATTGCTCGGCACATGATATAACTTAATATTGCCCCACTGCTGCCTACCAAAGCCCCCGTTACGATAAGAAGATTATTACTTAACATAAACCCAGTAGCTGCGGCTGCCCAGCCAGAATAACTGTTAAGCATTGACACCACGACTGGCATATCAGCACCACCGATTGCCATGACCATGTGAATTCCAAATAATAGCGCCACAGCAGTCATTATTATCAATGGGTTTAGCCCGGAAGTTATTCCGATACCTGCATTAGCTGACTCATTGACAAATTGCCAGCCCACCACAATAGTTATAATGAGGAGTCCAAGGTTTAACCAGTGACGTCCAGGAATTGCAAGAGGTGCTCCGCTTATTTTCCCACTCAGTTTCCCGAATGCAATCACCGAGCCGGAAAATGTAACCGCCCCAATTAAAATACTTAGATAAACCTCTATATCGTGGATGGTTTGTTCAACACCTTCAAAATGAACCTCTGGGTCCATAAAATTTGCAAACCCTACTAACACAGCAGCTAACCCAACTAGACTATGAAGAATTGCTACCAACTCTGGCATCTGCGTCATCTGAACGCGCCGCGCAAGAATGATGCCGATAGCGCCACCAACTATAAGGCCTAAAACTAATAATAGGTGATGATCTGTAACCACACCCAATACAGTGGCTAAGAGTGCAATACTCATGCCAACCATACCGTAGAGGTTTCCTCTTCGAGCTGTCTCAGGGTGGCTCAACCCACCGAGGGCAAGGATAAATAATATCGTAGCTCCTATATAAGCTACTGTAACGACTCCCGACATTTCAGCTCCCTATTTTCGGAACATTTCTAGCATACGACGTGTCACCGCAAACCCGCCAGCAATGTTTATGCTTGTAATCAATATTGTGAGGCCAGCCATCCACATAATCGGACTCTCCGCCGAACTAACTTGCAGTAGCGCTCCTATTATTATGATGCTAGAAATGGAATTTGTTACGCTCATTAGAGGCGTATGAAGAGCCGGAGTTACATTCCAGATCACCATATAACCTATGAAACAGGCGAGCACGAAAACTGTAAAATGCTCTAGAAAAGATGGCGGTGCTACTGCCCCAACCCCCAATAGTGCAAAAACTGCAACACTCAAAGATAAAATGGGCATTAGACGAGATTGCCTAGGCTTGGCGATTAATGTTGGTTCGGAAACACTAGGTTTTTCTGGTGCCTTCTTTTTTTCTACTGATAGTTTTGGCGCTGGGGGCGGCCATGTGATTTCCTGATTCTTAACAACTGTTGCACCTCTTATAACTTCATCATCCATGTCGACAATGAGTTGTCCATTTTTGTCAGGACACATATCCGTAAGTAAATGCCTCAAATTAGTGCCATAAAGCTGACTGGACTGTGAAGCTAATCGGCTGGGCAAATCTGTATACCCTATAATTGAAACACCCTCTTTTTTTACTACCTTATCGGCTTCTGTTAGAGCGCAATTACCTCCCTGCTCTGCCGCCAAGTCTACGATGACACTACCTGGCTTCATAGAATGAACCATTTCAGAAGTAATCAGTTCGGGAGCGGGCTTACCTGGAATCAAAGCGGTAGTAATTATGATGTCTACTTCTTTTGCTTGATCAGCAAATAAAGCCATTTCTGCTTTGATAAACTCCTCGCTCATGGTTTTGGCGTACCCGCCCTCACCAGATGCATCTTCTTCAAAATCTAGCAGTAAAAACTCTCCATCCATACTTTCAACCTGCTCTTTCACCTCCGGGCGCGTGTCAAAAGCACGTACAATAGC
>CEQP01057483.1_pt1 | contig 14706 bp, 11 predicted proteins | sample 356291 | NCBI WGS metagenome assembly CEQP01 (sample SAMEA2621221, study PRJEB7988) | marine metagenome | isolation source: saline water (ENVO:00002010), including | reverse complement strand
ATGCTGATAAAGCTGTGGAGGAATATTTACGAGCAGCGATAAGTAAAGAATTCCCAGATGACACAATTATTGGTGAAGAATCAGAAAACTTTTCTGGAAAGACCTCACGACAATGGATCATTGACCCCATTGATGGGACTGCATCATTTGCTAGAGGTGTTCCTCTTTTTAGTTCACTCTTAGCAATGTTTGATGATTCCGGTCCAGCTATAGGCATTATTCATCTTCCTGCTCTTAATGAATTTATAGCAGCCGGAAGAGGTATTGGCGTTTCTAGTTCACAGCCAAACACTTCAGTTTCTTCAGTTGAACAAATTTCAAATAGTTGTATTTCTTCGAGTAGCTTCGACGTTCCATGGTGGCCTGAAAGTTCCCTTTTGAAAATTGCTGCAAGCGGAGCAAAGACAAGAACCTGGGGTGATGGTTACGGTTACTTTCTTGTGGCTACTGGTCGTATTGAAGCAATGATTGACCCTCCGCTGTATACGTATGATGTGGCTCCTATGTTGACAATCATTCCAGAAAGTGGGGGTCGTATTTCCTCTTGGGACGGAAAGACTGAGCTTGAAGACAAGATCGGATGGGTAGCAACAAACGGATTAATTCATGATGATTTGTTGACTCTTTTAAATAGTTAACTCTTTTGTTCAGGAATCCCATCAAACTCGACAACACGAATTCCTTTTTTCTTTATGTTTTGAATAAAAACGGTTGAATCGCATACTGAAGCAACTCCTCCTATTTGAGTATTGAGTTCTTTCTTCACAAACATTTCGCATAGTACCTGTGTTACGATCGCTGTCGCAGTTGATGGGGAACTGACTGCTCCTATCACTTTTGTGACTCTATGATTTTCTAATCGTCCTCTAATTTCAACACGCACAGCTCCGACTCCCCCGTCACGATGTGGTGGAGTTAACATGGGAAGCCAAGACGTAAACCTATCTTGCCGTGATGCAGATACTCGAGCAGTAATTCTTGAAGCCAATGGGAATGATCGTTGCAAGAGTATTGGGTCAGGTAACGCTGCCCTATAACAATCTGCTCCCGCAATCGGTTCAGGAAACCAAACGAGTTCACGACCAGAACCTCCAGGCCGCCGAACCCATTGACCATCACACCATTCAATTGATGGTCTCTTCATAGCTCTGTGGTGCTGCTTTGCACATGAAGGACCACCTGTACCGTCTTTGGCAACATGAATTTCGTCTACAGCATCCAGTTCTTTTGATGCGAAGTCCACCAACGCACAAGTTAACCCTGGCGCGAACGCCGCACCTGCCACGATCGTTGCACCGTTTTCATTTGCTGAGTCTTCTAGTTTCAATAATCCGACAACGTCGCTGACTTTGTTTGATGTTGATATTACAGAAATTCCGTTTTTAATCGCCCGTTGTGCTGTTTGTAAGTGATTGCCAGAAGAGGAAGATATGACTAAGAGTTGAATATTCTGATCTTCTAATCTTTCATTGTTATCACAAAAGTTAATTAAATTTTTTCTATTCATTAAATGCGAAACTTTTTTTCTATCGGGTCCACTCACAAATAAATGAATTTGTGGAATAGATGTATTTAGTCGCTGAAGAAGTTGTGAGCCCACTGCTCCCAAACCAAGAATGCCTATCATGATAATTATGCTTTAGTCAGTCTCTAAGTCTCGCCATCCACCACTTTGCAGTGGGACATTTCCGGCTTCTTTTGATTTCACAATAATGGAGATTGCAACTGCACCAAGTAATGCTATTAATACCCTAATCAGTTGTCTCATAACTCTCCTGACTCATACGTTAGAACCAATTCTTTGAAACTTACCGCTGGTTGTCAAGTCCAATATTGTGAGTGGGCCTAGTTGGAGTTGAACCAACGACCTCACCCTTATCAGGGGTGCGCTCTAACCAACTGAGCTATAGGCCCTTTGTACACTTTCGGCATTCTACGATACCGTTCAGAAATCAAAATAGCCTCGTTCGTAGGAAGAGTCCTATTTATTGCCTAGGAATACGTCTCCGGCGGCGCGGTGGAGAAGGACGCACAGTCTCCTCTTCAATCATTGTCACACGTAAACCGCCGGTAAGGTCACTAATAAGGTTGAAAAGAAGAACCATAAGCACATTCAATGTTGAACCAGCAATAGCTAAAATCAGACCCCCCAATGCATAACCTTTAAATATTTGTTTTCCATCAAAATTGAATGTATCTAAAGCGAATAATTCGGTAATGAGAGATTCGAGTTTGCCAACAGTGCCAGATGATTCAGCAACTCCCCAAACAATGAAACCTGCTATTAGGAAGACAGCCCACAAGCATGCAAAAAATAGAATAGAGATTTTTAGAACAGACCAAACTTCGATATGTCTCACTATTCTTCTAACTCGTCTTGCTTGTAATTTAACCCGCCTTCTTTTCTCGAATACAGATATCTTTCTCCCTGCGCGATGACGAGGTGGTGTTGGTTTTGTATTTCCAAAGAATCTTGTTTCTGCGTCTGAAATATTTTCGTCTGGGTAAATAGAAATATCTTCACTTTGCTCTAGGTCATCAAAATAGTCAGCAGGAGTAGGAGTCTCCTTTGGATTCTGTTCTTCTTTTTCTGAGTTGTTGCTTGTTGACTCGTCAATATTCGTCATTATTCGTAGTGTAGATTACGAAACGGGATAGTGTGGTGGCACCCCTAAATGAACTGTTCTTGTATATATTTAGTTTTCTGACTCGATGATGTCTTCTTGTTGAATTACCGGAGCTATTGCAGTAACTGTGGAGTCATTTTCAACAGACATTAATTTAACCCCGGTAGCTGCTCTTCCTTGAATTGAAATACTGTTCACTTTCATTCTAATTATGACGCCATTTGAAGCAATCATGAACACTTCATCCTCTTCACCTACAGATCGACTCGCTACGACCCGACCTTTCTCAGGAGAAAGACTAATTCCAATGACTCCTTGTCCAGCTCTATGTTTGGGATTGAAACTATTGAAATCTGTTCTTTTTCCGTAACCTTTTTCTGTTACAACTAACAATGATTTCCCTTCTTCCGCTAAACACGCTGCGACAACCTCATCAGAGTTCGAAACCTTTATTCCTCTCACTCCAGCTGCTGACCTCCCCATAGGTCGAACCTCTTCTTCGTGGAACCTCATCACTTTTCCTTGATTACTTACAAGACAAATATGGTCATTTCCTGTGGTGGGTAACACTCTAACTAATTCGTCTCCTTCGTTGAGTTTTATTGCTATTAGCCCTTTTGAGCGAGATTTGTCATATTCAGTGAATTTAGTTTTCTTTATTTTTCCTTGTTTGGTTGCGAAGACAAGAAACCTGTTTGTCTCATAGTCTCGTGTGTCAATCACTGCTGCTACTTTTTCCTCTGGTTCTAGTTGCAATAAGTTCACAATCGCAGTTCCACGGGCTGTGCGGCTCATGGTTGGAATTTGATGGGCTTTCAAACGGTGGACTTTTCCTAAATTGGTGAAGAGTAATAGATATGCGTGTGCTGATGTGTGCAGAATTGTTGTAATTAGATCTTCATCTTTTAGTCCAGCTCCGGCTACTCCTCTTCCTCCTCTTCCTTGGCTTCTAAATTCATCACTAGAAACGGTTTTTACGTATCCACCTGAACTCAATGAGAAAACAAGGTCTTCGTCGTCTATTAAATCCTCAATAAGGAAATCACCGGGGTCATCGACTAATTGTGTTCGTCGTTCATTTGCATGTTCATCTCGGATTTTTGATAATTCATCAATGATTAAATTTCTGAGTTCTTTATCGTCTGCAAGTATTGCTTGAAGTTCTGTAATCAATGTTGAGAGCTCTTGAACTTTTTCTTCTACTTGGTCTCTTCCTAAACGGGTTAATCTTCCAAGTTGCATATCTAAAATATGATTCGCTTGTATTTCACTAAATTCAAATGGTTCATTCATGAGAGCTGTTCGTGCGGTTCCCCGGTCATCGCTTTCTCGGATTGTGGCAATAATGTCGTCAATCATTCCAATTGCTTTTAACAATCCTGAATTTATGTGTAATTCATGTTCTGCTCTGTCTAATCGGAATTGTGTTCTTCGTGTAACGATTTCTATTTGATGGTTGACCCAACAAGTTAGTGCGTCAAGGAGGGTCATGGTCTTTGGCACGCCGTCATCGAGGGCAACCATGTTTACTGGAAAGGATGTCTGTAGTGGAGTCCCTTTATAAAGTTGGTTTAGGATTACCAGTGATGGTGCGTCTTTTTTTAGTTCAAATACGAGACGTGTTTTCCCTTTTGCTGATTCGTTACGTATAAGTCGGATTCCTTCAATTTCTCCTTTATCTACTAGCACTGCTGTTTTCTCTTCAATTGATTCAACGCTTGTTTGATATGGAATTTCCGTAACAACTATTTGATCATTTTTTTGGCCTTCAATTATTTCAGCTTTGGCTCTAACTTTTATGGAACCTCTTCCAGTTTTGTAAGCCTGATGTATTCCAGAATGTCCAAGTATTTCCCCACCTGTAGGGAAATCCGGTCCTTTAACAAATTCCATGAGCTCTTTTATTGTTGCTTCTGGGTTATTTATTAGGTGGATAGCTGCATCGGATATTTCTTGGAGGTTGTGTGGGGGTATATTCGTTGCCATTCCAACAGCTATCCCTTGTCCTCCATTTACTAACAAATTTGGGAAACGTGCTGGTAGCACTTTTGGTTCTTGTGATGATCCGTCAAAGTTATCTAGGAAATCTATAGTTTCTTCATCTATACCTTCAAGCATTGACATTGCTAACTGTGACAATCTACTTTCGGTATATCTCATCGCTGCAGGTGGGTCGTTTGGTGAGCCAAAATTTCCGTGTGGGTCAATCAATGGGTGTCGAAGTGAAAATGGTTGACCCATTCGAACTAACGCTTCATAAATGGCACTATCGCCATGGGGGTGATAATGCCCCATTACTTCCCCAACGACTGTTGCACATTTTACATGTGATCTATCTGGCCTTACATTTGTGTCATACATACCCCAGAGTATTCGACGGTGAACGGGTTTCAGTCCATCTCTGGCATCAGGCAGGGCACGAGCGACAATGACAGACATGGCATAATCAAGAAAGGATTGTTCCATTTCTTCTTGTATTTCAACATCTTCAACTCCTTCTACGGGATTATTCTCCTCGGAGGTATCAATATCGCTCATGAGTTCCTTTGTTATTTCAGATATCTAAAAATCGCACATCTTTAGCGTTGGTTTGTATGAAAGTTTTTCTACTTTCGACATCTTCGCCCATTAATTTTGAAAATACTTCGTCTGCTATAGATGCTTGCTCTACCGTGACTTTAAGAAGCGTTCTCTTTTCTGGATCCATAGTCGTATCCCAAAGTTCATCGGCGTTCATCTCCCCTAAACCTTTTAACCTTCCAAAGTCTGCTTTGTGTTTTGGGTTCTCCTGCAAGAAAAGGTCCTTAGCATGTTCATCTTTCAAGTAGATTTTTGATTTTTTAACTTCAGTTGAAAATAAAGGGGGTTGCGCAATATAAACATGTCCATTTAATACAAGTTCTTTCATTTGGCGGTAAAGAAAAGTTAACAGGAGCGTCCTTATGTGGCTTCCATCAACATCAGCGTCTGCCAATAAAACAATTTTGTGGTATCGAATCTTTTCGATATCAAATTCATCACCGAATCCAGCACCAATAGCAGAAATTAATGCCTGGACCTCGGTGTTGTTCAGCATCTTATCAATTCGTGATCGCTCGACATTTAGAATCTTTCCACGAATTGGAAGAATTGCCATAGTTCTTGGGTCGCGTGCATCTTTTGCTGAGCCACCAGCTGAATTTCCCTCAACAATATAAAGTTCTGATTCTTCAGGGTCCTTACTTGAACAATCTGTTAGTTTACCGGGCAGCCCTGCACCATCAAGAGCTGACTTTCTCCTTGTTGCATCACGGGCTGTTCTAGCTGCTATGCGCGCACGGGATGCTTGAACAGCTTTTTGAGTTATTAGTTTTGCCTCTTTAGGGTTTTCTTCAAGCCAGTCACGTAAGTGTTCACCGGTTGCTTTTTCAACGAGTGACTTAATTGAGACATTTCCTAGTTTACTTTTTGTCTGTCCTTCAAATTGCGGTTCTCGGAGGCGTACGGAGATTATTGCAGTTAATCCCTCTCGTATATCTTCACCTTGCAACCCGTCGTCACTTTTATTTAATTGACCGTTATCACGAGCATATTTATTAACTATTCTCGTTAATGCGGTTCTAAACCCTTGTTCGTGCATTCCACCTTCTGTGGTAGAAATACCATTAGCAAAGGAATGTATTCCATCAGAATTAAAACCTGTATTCCACTGAAAGGCTATTTCTACCTCTTGTTCATCATCTTGATCTTGGAAAAACCCTACCTTTTCAAATAGCGCCTCTTTCGATGTATTCACATGCTGAACAAAATCTTTAATGCCACCGTCATACTTATATGACGTTTTTTTATTGTTCCCATTATTCCGATTATCGATAAAAGTTATTTCCAGACCTTTGTTTAGAAAGGCCATCATTTGAAAACGCTCTAATAACGTATTCGCTCGAAAATCTATTCCTTCTTTAAATATTTTTATGTCTGGCCAAAATCGAACTGTTGTGCCAGTTGTATCCTTTGACGCTTTACCAGTTACAGCGAGTTTCTCATCTGGCTCGCCACCATCTTTGAAAGACATAAAGTGTTGTTTTCCATCGCGTTGAATCTCCACTTCTACTTTTGAACTTAAAGCGTTAACAACAGATACACCCACACCGTGTAAACCGCCAGATACCTTGTAACCATCTCCACCAAATTTTCCGCCAGCATGTAGAACCGTCAAGACTACTTCTGCTGCAGATAACTCTTCATATTGATGGTGGGTACCAACCGGAATTCCTCTTCCATTATCTCTTACTTCACAAGCTCCATCTTTAAGAATTTCTACCTCTATTTGAGTGCAATGACCAGCCATCGCCTCATCAACAGCATTATCAACCACTTCATAAACTAAATGATGTAATCCTGTTGGGCCTGTAGAGCCAATATACATACCTGGCCGTTTACGAACTGCTTCTAGGCCTTCTAAAACTTGTATATCCTCAGCACTGTATGAGTCAGCGGTTTGCGTCATTTTTAGTTAATTTCCCTACCAAATTTTTTGAGGTGACTTACTTTGAATTTTCCGGTATTTTTTCTATAAAACACGTGGTCAGAGCGCTAAATCACACACTTATAATTCTATCATTTTTCAAGGATCAGTAGGGGTTATAGACGATTAAATTTTGGCGTATTTCATGGGAAAAATTACAATCTCATACTTTTTTTATTGTTACTTTTAGAGCTTGGATTTTATCTTCATTTATATGAGGTTTAATAGCTTCTAAAATTTGTGATTCTCTCCATTCTAATTCTTGCGCAATGGCAGCATCGTTAGCTTGGAGGTGTAATTTATTGTTTTTAATGTGTGTTGGGTGCGTTAGGTGTGAAAGCTTTTCACCAACTATTGAATCCCATTTATCAATTATTATTGTTATCTCTTGGGTTGATGATCCACTTAATTTATATAGAAGGGAATCCAGAAGGGAATCCAGTCTTTTAGGTTGATTCTGTTCTCTTTCTAAAGGATCCCATTTCATTAGATAAGAATCTTTCCCTCTTTAATCTCGTGGTACTTATTTTCCTTAATGATCTTAGGTTTAATTGCGGTGGTAATAAACGTTTGATCAGCAACCAAAAGATGAAGAAGTCTCTCTGTTCGATCACTATCAAGTTCAGAAAACACATCATCAAGTAGTAAAAGTGGTTTAGTTTTATGGACTTTATGTAGTAAGTGATGACCGGCCACTCTTAAAGACAGCGCTATTGTGCGCTGCTCTCCTTGGGAGGCATGAGTTCTTGCGGGCATACCGTCTAAAAGAATTTCAATGTCGTCTCTGTGTGGGCCAATTAGGGTGGTTCCTCTTCTCACTTCATCTCTTTCTGCTTCCTTCAAAAGTGATAGTAATCCTTCTTGTAACCACCTGGGATTATAAGTAATCTCTAGTTTTTCCGTTCCCCCTACAAGGTTTTCATATGCTTTCTGAGCTAAATCTTGAATTTTGACTAAGGTTTGTTGCCGTAATCTTCCCCATTGTTCGCTGAGCGTAACAAATTGTTGATTCCAAACTGTGAGAATGTCCCGTTTTTGATCAGGTAAGTATCCTTTTTGTTGCTTCAAAAAAGCATTTCGTTGTTTTAAGACTGACTCCAAGTCTGTTCGTTCTTGTAGATGCTTTGGATGTGTTCGAATGAGGAGTTCATCAATATATGTTCGTCTGTTACTTGGTCCTTCTTTTATAAGCGTTAGATCATCCGGTCCAAAGATTGTCATCGGGATTAAGCCCACCAGATTACGAATAGGTCTTATTTTTTGTTTATTTATAGCAATATTATTCTGACGCTGGTTAGAAATTTCTGCTTCAACTAGAAGTTCCCTATCTTCGTGTTGGATTTCAGCACGAATAATTGCAGTATTTAGTCCTTTCTTAATGAGTGCCTCTGGAGGTGCGCCTCTAAATGAAGCCGCACTACCCATGTAATAGATTGCTTCTAATAAGTTTGTTTTTCCTTGACCGTTTTGGCCAAAAATAACGTTTGTTCCCTTTTCGAATCCAGTTTCTTGTGCTGAATAATTACGGAAGTCTTGTAACCATAACCGTTTCAGATAAACCATTATCGGTCTATGAAATACGCACAGGCATTAAGAGATATAGAAATTCTGGGTGTTCGTCAGATTTTAAAACAGCTGGTTTTTGGTTATCCATTGTTTCTAAAGTGATATCGTCACCGGGAGCTATTTCTAAACCTTTTAATAGATATTCAGCATTGAATGCAATAGTAAGATCGTCTCCATCATAACTCGCATCTACGGTTTCGTGGGCTTCGCCAATATCTTGTGTTTTAGCTATTAATTGCAATCCGGTCATACCCATTTCAAGACGTATAGGTGTGGCTTCTTGTGCCAACAATCGGACTCTTTTCACTGCATCTCTTAATTCTGCTCTGTTAGCAGTTAATTTATTAGGATTATCGTCTGGGACAAGTCTTTTATAGTCAGGAAACTCCCCTTCTATCAACCTTGTTGTCATTCGAACATTGTTAATTTCAAAAGACGCTTCCTTTTCTCCGAGATACAACGAAACTTCAGAATCTTTTTCTAATAATCTTGCTAATTCAGTAAGAGCTCTTGATGGAACAAGAATCGGAGGTTGTCCTTGTAATAATGATGAGCCTGGCATATCTCTAACAGCTAATCGGTACGAGTCAGTAGCTACTAAGCGAAATCCCGTTTCTTCAGCAACCATATAAACACCTGTTAATATCGGCCGAGAATCATCAGATGAAGCTGCAGGAGTAACTTGTTCTAAAGCGCTCACCAGTAAGGAAGCATCGACTGTTACAGGATCAGAGGTAATTCCTTCAAATAGTGGATATTCATCCGCAGGTATTGTACGCAGTGCAAACTCACTTCTTCCAGCTACTACCTGAAGGTCTGTATCATCAACAGTTATGTCAACAGTCCCGGATTCTACCGATCGAATGACATCAGAAAGGAGACGTGCGGGTACAACAGAGGTTCCATCGCTCTCCCCAGCCACATCAAGAGAGACAGTTATAGTTAAATCTAAGTCGCTACCGGTTATTACTAAAGTATCTTTTTCTAAATTGAGGTGAAGACCATTTAGAACTGGGAGCGTAGCTCTATTTGTTACAGCTTTATTGGACGTATTAAGTGCTTCAACCAATATGTCACGGTCGCATCGAAATTTCACTTGTGGAGAACTCCTTCTGTTCTTTAAATTTTTTAATTATTTAGTAGTGGTAGTAGGTATGTGGGTATGTGGTTAATGCTATATAGTCCCTGTTCAGAGAGCTTTTTTTCTGTGGATTTATTGTTAACTACTTCTGTAATCCACAGTTGTTATTTATAGGTTTGCGGATGGTGTTGAGTGGAACGTTTGTTGTTATCAACATTTTCTATAGTAGTCCACAAACCGTGTGGATTATTTATTTACCTGACCGTATTGTTTGTACCAGGTCTGTTACATCATCATAAATCTGTTGTTTCGCTGGCATAAGGTCACTTATTTTATCAACGGCGTGGATTACAGTCGTATGGTCACGTCCACCGAACTCTCTCGCAATAGCCGGATAGCTTAATTCTGTTAACTCCCGGAATACATACATAGCGATTTGTCTAGCCGTTACCAAAGGTCGATGCCGTCTCTGGCCAATAATATCTTCTTTTGAAAGGCCAAATTTTTCTGCTGTTGCATCAAGAATCACTTCTGGTGTTATCGCACGCGGTTTTCTTAGAGCGATTAATTCTTGTAATACCGTCTTTGCGATTTCAATAGTTAAATCTTGGTTATTTAACTTGGCAAAAGCACATACTCTAGTCAATGCCCCCTCTAATTCTCTAATATTTTCTTTCGCATGTGTTGCAATAAATTCAAGAACATCTGCTGGAATAGGAATCGTTTCATTTTCTGATTTTTTTCGAAGGATGGCAAGCCTTGTCTCTAAATCAGGTGGCTGTATATCTGTTAACAATCCCATTTTAAATCGACTTCTTAACCGATCCTCTAATGTTGAAATTGCATCCGGAGGACGATCTGATGATAAAACAATCTGCTTATTAGCTTGATGCAAACTATTAAATGTGTGGAAGAACTCTTCTTGAAGGCCTTCCTTTCCTTCTAAGAATTGAATGTCATCAACGAGAAGAACATCAATTTCTCTATAACGGCTCTTAAACTCAGATCTTTTGTTTGTCTTTATTGATTCAATAAATTCATTTAGAAAGGTCTCCGTTGAAACATACTTAGTTGAATGCATGGGATAATTTTCATGGATATAGCTTTCAATTGCTTGAAGAAGATGCGTTTTTCCCAGGCCAGCTTCACCATGAATAAAGAGCGGGTTATATGATTCTGCAGGTCTTTCAGCAACCGACAATGCAGCAGCGTGAGCAAATCGATTGCTTGTTCCTGTAACAAAAGTCTCAAAAGTGTATTTTTCGTTCCTAACCGATGTTTTCTCTTTGTTTATATAGCTTATTTCTTCATAAGGGGGTGTTTTTATTTCGGGTGTTTCGTCTTTATTAGGTATAAGAGTGTCTGCTTGAACCAAATCCACTTCATCGCTGCCTTTCGTATCAACTTCAACTATCAATTGAATATGTGTTGGTGACGCTTCTTCAAGTGCTTCAAGAACAAGAGGATTATATTTTCCTTCCACCTGAGACTTTACCCATTGATTTGGAACTGTGAGAATTAACTCATTTTCAGTAATAGACTGCGGGCGTGCTTCTTTAAACGTTGATTGCCAAACGCCATCAGATACCTGGTCTCTGATAGATTGTGCACAAGCATCCCATAGTTGCGTTACGTTTGACATGGATTTTCCCTTTTCTCTTTTGCTCCACATTTAGTTCTAATGTCAGTGTGTGTAATCTTGTGGAGATCTTTTATTTTTTAAAGTGTGAATGTGCAACCTAGCAGCATGTGGACAAACTTGCCAGTGGAAGTCTAGTGGATTTGTTTTAGCTGGTCAGAAGCATTTTTTGACAGTTATCCACAGGGTGTGGAGCGATTTTTAAACCACAACTTCCTTAGGTTGTGGATAACTTTGCTTAGTATTTTTGAAATATGATTTTTTAAGGTTGTAATAACTTAATAAGAGCCTCTAGCGTATTGTTGTAAGGTAAATGCTGCCTGGAGATGGAAAGCCAGTTAAAGCTGGGCTTCGAAACAGGGTGTGTTGGAAGAAACCTTAAAATATAACTTAAAGGATTAAAAGTGAAGAGGACATTTCAACCAAATGTACGTCGAAGAGCTAAAAAACACGGCTTTCGAAATCGCATGTCAACCAGAGGAGGCCGCGCGGTTATCAAAGCGCGTAGGCGACGTGGAAGGCAAAAACTGTCAGCGTAATAGGGAAAGTAACTGGGCGAGATAGACATAGTTCTTTACTGAAGCGAGGACTCAGGGTAAAAAAAGGGTCCTTTGAAATTATCTATCTCTACGAGAAAACAGAGATTCCATGTTTGGCGTTTGCTATTCCTAAAACAGTTGGAATAGCTGCTTTCAGAAACCGAATTCGTAGACAGTATCGAGAAGCGTTTAGAAACCTGGTTAAATCTGATCCAAATTCAATTCAAGAAGGAAACTATTTGATAAAAATTCACTCAAAACCAAGTGAAAAATTTAACCTAGAAATAGTTTTAAAAGAAGCATTAAATGAACTATCAGAAGAACATATCGCATAAGAGATCAACAAATAAACTCCTTAAAACAGCAGGTCAAAGGGCTATTTTATTATATCAACGTCTTACTGTGAACAAATTACCCTCATGTCGGTATATGCCGAGTTGTTCGGAATATGCATATGAGGCCATCGATATGCACGGGATTCTAAAAGGTGGTTGGTATTCAACTAAGAGGTTATGCCGTTGCCATCCATGGGGAGGATATGGCTACGACCCTGTGCCAGAGAGGAAAGTGCAATGTTAGAGTTTTTTGGAAACATCCTTACGATAATCTATGATTTTTTCCCTAACTACGCGTTTGCGATCATTATTTTTACTTGTCTTGTGATGATTGTTCTGACACCGGTGACGCTTAAACAGACACGTAGCATGCTAGCTATGCAAAAAGTGGCTCCAGAATTAAAAAAACTTAGAAAAAAACACGGTAACGATCGGGATAAATTAAATCAGGAAATGATGGCACTCTATCAAGCTAATGGAATTAACCCCTTAGCAGGGTGTCTTCCTTTGATAGCTCAAATGCCAATATTTTTCGGCCTTTTTTATACTGTTCGTGGATTAACAAGAAGAACGGGCGAAGTAGGGCTAAGGCTTGGAGATGTTTCAATTGTTGATCAATCAAACACAGAATATGTGCCTGCTTTGAACGCTCGTGTTTTTAATCCAGATTTCATAGGAACAGACACGGAAATGTATCGAGATTTAGCTTTGTCGACAGAAATGTCTTCACTAGGCATGGATCTTGCTCTTTCACCATGGAATGTAATGACAAACAACTTTACTGAAAGCCTCCCCTACCTGCTACTCGTTTTATTGGTTGGTTTATCTGCCTGGTATCAACAACGAATGATCTCAAACAGGTCATCATCTTCAATGTCTGAAATGCCTGCTCAGCAGCAACTTTTAATGAAATATATGCCATTCATGTTGCCAATATTTTCATTTACTTTTCCTGCAGCACTTGTCTTTTACTTCTTAACATCAAATGCCTTTAGAGTACTCACCCAATTATTTATAACAAGAAAATATTACGGTGAAAATGCTGATACATCGGAATTAATTAAACCAACCAAAGAAATGGTTGAATCTGTTCAAAAACAGAAACCTGGGAAGTCAATTGATCAAAGTGAAATACATGGAACACGTAGGCATTTGACAAACCCACCTAAGAAACGCAGTAAAAAAACCAAACCCCCTGAGACAAATAGTCCAAAAAAGGGAAAAGTTGCAGAGCGTAAAGAGCCACAAGCTCGCCCTACATCGAAAAGGGTGACGCCAAAGAAAAATATTGAACCAGACACGCCCGGCTCGCGTCGTCGCAAAAAGAAAAAGAAGTGATAAATATGGAATGGGTAGAAGTCCGTGCTGAAAATATTGAAGCAGCAGAAGAACTTGCATTAGATCAACTAGGTGTTGCTCGAGAAGATGCGGAGTTTGAAGTAGTTACAAGGGAAGAAAATAGACTTTTTGGACTTAAAAAAACAGAAGCAAGGGTTAGGGCACGTGTAAAGCCGGCTGATCTTCCTTCAAAAACAACGAATAGTAATCGAAAACGTTCAAAAAATAATAATAAATCCCAAAAAGGCAGTAAACCAGCACCTAAAAACAATAAAAACAATAAAACCAATAAAAATAGCAGTAACAATAGGAATAATAAGACTAAAAACACTAAACAAACGCCAGAAGATAGAGAGCCTATGCCACTCAAAGAACAGGAAGACGCTGTTATTGATTTTCTTGAAGGCATAATATCTAGTTTTGAAATCGAAGCTTCTGCCAGCACACGCATGGAAGAAGAAAGGATTATTGGATCAATTGATGGTGAAGATGTTGGCCTTTTGATCGGGCCTAAAGCCGGGACCCTATTAGCATTACAAGATATTGCGAGAACGGTTGTTCAGCGACACGCTTCTGGTAAGAAGACAAATAGGCTTTCAGTGGATGTAGGTGGCTATCGAGAAAAGAGAAAAGCATCGTTAGTCGTATTTACACAAAAACAAGCTGATTTAGTCAAAGAAACCAAAGAAAAAGTTGAATTAGAGCCTATGGGCGCAGCTGATCGTAAAATAGTGCATGATGCTGCTGCAGAAATTCCTGGCATTACAAGCAGTAGCGACGGAGAAGAACCACGTAGATATGTTGTTCTCCACCCCTCTGAGTAAAAGTGCTTCAAGGCATTCTAGAAAAATCACAAAAACTTAATTTTTTAGGAAATCCACCCATTGAAGACCACATAAGAAACGCAATGGGGTTTGCCAACGTAATTCGTGATTTCTCTGGAAAAGGTCAAAAAGGAAGAATATACGATTTAGGGTCAGGTGGGGGAGTACCAGCTTTAGTTTTAGTAGAGGAATTCAAAGACTGGGAATTCGTACTCATTGAACGAAAGAAAAAAAGAGCAAACTTCTTACATGA
>CEQP01165597.1_pt1 | contig 14793 bp, 17 predicted proteins | sample 356291 | NCBI WGS metagenome assembly CEQP01 (sample SAMEA2621221, study PRJEB7988) | marine metagenome | isolation source: saline water (ENVO:00002010), including | reverse complement strand
ACAACACACTTAAAATATTATCTCTCCTCATTAATTCAATGCCAAAACTTCAATAGGAGGTGATCCACAAAAAGCATCATAATCAATTAATTCTTTAACTGTAGGATTATCTCCACAAAGAGGACAAGCAGGATCTCTTCTTAGCTTCATTTCTCGAAATTGCATAGTTAGAGCATCGACCAGCAACAATCTATTTACCATTGGTTCACCAATATCGAGTATTTGTTTAAACACTTCTGTAGCTTGCATCGAACCTATAATTCCTGTGATAGCACCTAGTACACCTGCCTCGGCACAAGACGGAACCATGCCTGGGGGTGGAGGATCAGGATATAAACACCTATAGCAACAATAACCAGGCTTATATACCGTCAACTGACCATCAAACAACAATATCGCACCATCAACTAAAGTTTTTCCAGCTAAGTAGCAAGCATCATTAACTAAATATCTAGTCGCAAAATTATCAGCTCCATTAACGACAACGTCATAATTAGGAATAATATCCATTGCATTATCAGATGTAAGCGGCATAGGGTGTTCAATTATTTCAACATGCGGATTATATAGACCTAAAGTTTCTTTTGCTGATTTTAATTTTGGCTTATCAATATCCGCGGTTTGATGCAAAATTTGCCTCTGTAGATTGGAAAGATCAACAACATCAAATTCAGTAATTCCAATCGTCCCAACTCCAGCCAGAGCAAGATAAAGAGCAACAGGGCCACCTAAACCACCCGCCCCAACAACCAGAACTTTAGCATCTCTAAGTTTACGTTGGCCCTGTGGTCCTACTTGAGGCATTATGATGTGCCTTGAATATCGCATTACTTCTTCAGGCTTCAAGGCCGATTGATTCCCGTTATTCTCTTCAGATAAAGTCATAGCCCCTCCAGCTAATGCAGGTATTACCGCAATTTGATCTTCAGTATTAACAAGTGTATCCAATCCTTCTAATTCATGGATTTCGTGATTGTTAATATATACATTGACATGTCTCAAAATTTGCTCATTCGAATCAAAAATTAAATCATGCATTTCAGGATAGAGGTAGCTCAAAGACTCTAAGGACTCCAAAATATTACTACCCTCGACTAAAATATATTCATTCCCTTCAGTTATTTGGCGAAAAAAGGTAGGGATATAAATTGTAGCCATACTAAACCAACCTTTTTATAATTTCTTACCCATCTAAAAATCTAGACTTAAATAACGTTCTCCTGTGTCACATAACATAGTCACAACTTTATCACCCTCATTAAGATCTTTTGCAATTTGTATCGCAGCAGCAACATTTGCACCGGCAGAAATACCTACAAGCAAACCTTCCGTCGCAGCTAAATTATTAACAGTTTCATAAGCCAACTCGTCAGAAATCCCAATTACTTGATCAATAAGATCCAAATCTAACACTCCAGGTATAAATGACGCCCCAATTCCTTGAATTCCATGCATACCTCCACGACCACCTTGTAATACAGGTGCTCTTGAAGGTTCGACAGCAATAATTTTTGCTTGACTGCTGTTTTCTTTAAGGTATCTAGATACTCCTGAAATGGTTCCCCCAGTACCTACACCGGCGACAAAAGCATTCAATGAAATACCTATATCACGGACAATCTCTGGCCCTGTTGTTTTATAATGTACTTCTGGATTTGCAGGGTTATTAAACTGCTGCAACATAAAATAGCCATGTCTTTCAGCTAATTGGTTCGCGGCGTAAATTGCACCTGTCATTCCTTCAAGTGCATCAGTGAGAACTAAGCGAACACCAAATCTTTCTAGCAATCTTCGTCGCTCTAAAGACATATCACTTGGCATAGTAAGTACTAATTCATAACCTTTTGCAGCGCAAACCATGGCTAACCCAATACCAGTATTTCCTGATGTAGGCTCAACTAATGTATCACCTGGCTTGATAGAACCTGCCTTCTCAGCAGCATCCACCATTGACTTAGCAATCCTATCCTTTACCGAAGCTGTAGGATTAAATACCTCGTATTTACCGAAAATTTCGGCACCACCTAACGGACTAACCTTTCCCAGATGTACCAGTGGCGTATTCCCAATTAAATCCAGAACCCCTTCAGCTATAGAAACTGAATTATTAAGGGCAAAAGTATCATCTGTTGTTTTTGAATTTGCCATAACCATTTTCCGCTAGATTATCTGTCAAATGCTATAACGAGCAGCATTTTCTCGTTCATGATCTTGCTCATGTAGAACAAGATCATCGATGGTAGTATCCGCAAGTCTTTCACACATAAATCGATAAATTTCTTGCCAAATCCATTGCTGCCCACACACGGCCCTTCCATCATCCTCAGAAAGATCTGTTACACATCCCATAGGTGCTAATGAACCTTCAAGCGTTTCTAAAACCTCGAGTAAATTCATTTTATTAGAATCGAATGCTAGAGAATGACCTCCACCAGGACCACGGACACTCTTCACATAACCACCTCGTCTTAATTGCGCTAAAAGATGATCAAGATATGATTCTGGAATCTTTCGTCTTTTGGCAATTTCAGAGCGTTGCACTGGCCCTTCATTCGCATACCTAGCCAAATCAATTAGAGCACGTACCCCGTAGTCGCCTTTAGTACTTAGTAGCATTATTCCCGCCAAAATACATGACTATTTTGATCAAGATACTATCACAGACTCTTTGCAGTGATTTGTATTCATGAAATATTTTAAAATTTAGTTCTAACTTATGAAAAGAAATCTACCCACCTGCAACAGCAGGAACTATAGATATCTCATCACCTTCACCAACAGAAGTATCTAAACCATTTAGAAATCTAATATCTTCACCATTAACGAAAATATTTACAAACCGGCGAAGAGAGCCATCTTCCTCTAGCAATCTTTCATTGAATCCGGGATAGTTCTGTTCCAAATTTTCTATAACCATCGCAACAGAATCACCAGAACCTTTAACTTCAAAAAGACCATCCGCCAAATTGCGCAAAGGGCCAGGAATTTTTACAACAAGGGACATCTATTCAGCCTTTCATTACTACCCTTCAACTACATCACCTAATGTAGCATCGTCAACACGTACACCATGACTTCGAACCCAGTCCAAGCATCTTACTATTTCTTCTGTTTCACCAATAACTTCTAGAACTACCCAACCGGTATCTTTATCAACATCAGCCATCCGAATATTAGTGACAATGCCAAATTCATGGCCCATCTCATAAATCAACGGACGCTTCACTTCGTCTCCATCAAAAGTTAACCTCACCTGTTTAGATGCCATCTTACACTCTCCTATAACATGAATTATAAACTAATTATAAGCCTCTAGTGCAGCATCAAACTCTTCAACTTTTGGCTGAATGTGTATTGGTGTTCGGATTTCAGAACTGACAGCTTCGATGGTTTTAAGTCCAGCACCGGTAATGTAAGCAACAGTCTCTTCATTTTTATTTATAGCCCCTTGCTCAACAAGCTTTTTCAAACAAGCGATAGTCACCCCTCCAGCAGTTTCCGCAAAAATACCCTCTGTCTCTGCAAGTAGTTGAATTGCTTCTAAAATTTCCGCGTCACTGGCCATAGCAGCACCACCACCAGTTTCTTCCATGGTTTTGAGTGCATAATATCCGTCAGCAGGGTTACCAATCGCTAAAGAACGAGCAATAGTGTCTGGTTTTTGAGGAACAAAATTCATTGAACCTGCTTCGTATGCTGTTGCTATAGGAGAACATCCTTGTGCTTGAGCCCCACTCATCTTTGTCTTCGGATTTTGAATTAATCCTATTTTTTCTAACTCCTGAAAGCCTTTCCAAATTTTAGTAAATAACGATCCGGAAGCCATAGGAGCAACAACACGATCCGGAGCACGCCATCCCAATTGTTCAGCAGTCTCAAACGCTAAGGTTTTTGAACCTTCAGCATAATACGGTCGGACATTAATATTCACGAATGCCCATGGACGTTGATATGAAAGTTCAGTACAAACTCTATTCACGTCATCATACGAACCATTAATAGTTACAAGTGTTGGATCGTAAACACCACTACCAACTACTTTTCCCGATTCTAAATCGTCTGGAATAAAAACAAAACAATCCATTCCTGCAGCAGCAGAATGTGCAGCTATGGAATTCGCAAGATTGCCTGTACTTGCACAGGCCATCGCCTCAAAATTAAATTCACGAGCCTTACCAATAGCCATACTAACGACTCGATCTTTAAATGACCAAGTGGGATTTACAGTGTCATTCTTAATCCATAATGTGTCTATACCTACAGCCTTTGCTAACCGATCAGCACGAATCAATGGAGTATAACCCGTACCAATATCAACTTTGTATTGAGAATCTACGGGTAGCAGAGGGGCATATCTCCAAATTGTAGGTGGCCCAGATTCAATCGAGTCTAAAGTCATTGCATCTTTAATTAGATCGTAGTCATACGCGACTTCCAACGGGCCAAAACAAAAATCACATGAAAAAATAGGTTCTAAACCATATTCACGACCACATTCACGACACGCCAGAGCATATGCAAATGACATTCTATGACTCCTCTGTCTTAAAAATACTTACAAAAGCGTCATGCACAACAACAGTAAATGAGTAAAAGCGGTAATCCATGAAATCGCCTCCTGTTCATCTTCCCCATATTAAATTACGGGTCGGACTTGGCACCGTATCGACTTGGGCGAAGCCACCGGTTGCCGCGACATCAAAGGGCCGTGCCCTTAATCGCTCTTGATGAACCAGATCTGTTTATATCTATTAGTACAAATCTACGCACATTGAGGCTAAGTAAATACCTCAATGTAGTCAATCGAAAATTATCTCTATTAACTGAAAGATATCAACTACCTGACTCGAAAAAGTTCTGTAAGTCAACAAAATCGATAGGAGCCTTTGCTACAATTTTTTCATTAATACACACCACAGGGATTATTTCATTATACAAATCGTATAATTCGCGAAATCTATCAATGTCAATAACTTCTAAACTAAAACAATATTGTTTTCTGAAATCTAGCAAAGTTGATTCAGCTCGATCACAAAGATGACATCCTGAGCGGGTATAAAGTACTACTTTCATCAATTTTGCATAGTCTTACGAAGTTTATTTGTATCTCTTACCCAAAAAATCGTCACAGGAATGATTATACAAATTATAATTCCAGCTATAATCTGTGGGGCCACAAAACCATTAACAACTTCGGGGGAATCTAACCTTATCTCTGTAAGAAAATATCTAGTTAATGCGTAACTTATCGCTACCGCGGAAAAGGTTATACCAGGCCATTGATTCAAAAAACGAAGAAATAATGGCAATAAGGCAAAGAATGCTAATAGCAAAATTAACATCTCATACGTAGTTGCTGGGTGGTGTGCACCAAATGCTAATGAATGTGCAAATGCTGGAGAGTCAGGATCGGTATACACAACACTCCAGGGTAAATCAGTAGCCTTTGCGAGGTGCTCACCGTTGATTAGATCACCTACTCTTCCAATTGCAAGGCCAAGAATCATCCCTAACCCCGTAATATCTAAAAGATTTCTTAGTGGATATTGACGCCATTTTGCAAAACATACCGTCATTACAACACCTGCCAAAAGTGCGCCCCATATCGAAATACCACCTTCATTTAGACGAATGATCTCAGACGGTGCTTGCGCAAAATAAGACCAATGTTCAATAACAAATAATCCACGTGCCCCTAAAATGCCTGATGGGATCGCAACAAGAGCCAGGGTGTAAATGTTATCTTCGTCTAAACTCATAATACGTGTAAGTCGCAGCACAATATTTAGACCCACAAATATACCAACAGCTGTAAAAAGCCCATGCCATGTAATGAGCACGTTACCAATCTTTATAATATTTGGGTCTAAAGCAATTTCTATCACCAAAAATGGACTTAATATCATCTTTTTTCTGACTTCCTTCGAGTTACATCCATTGCTGTACTTTGCGCTTGCAAAACAAAAGGAGAAGGTGAGGAAAATTTAGGCTTTAGATCTTCATCATATCGATGGTTCAATGCATTAGCTAATAAGTAATCTAGTAACATAGGGTTCTTTGGGAGCACCGACCCGTGTAAATATGTTCCAACTACATTGCGATAGAAAGCCCCTTCTGTTCTGTCTAAGCCATTATTGCCATTACCGTATTTAACTGTAGCAAATGAACTTCCCTGGGGACCCAAATATGATTGACCTGCATGGTTTTCAAATCCCACCACATCCCCAATATCTTTAATATTTGATGTCACCCATATATCACCTACAGCACGAAAATTTGCAATCCGTGGGGCAATTGTAGTCATATCAAAAATCTCAACACCAGCTAAATAATTACCTTTACTATCTCTATACCATTTTCCAAAAAGTTGGAATCCTCCACATACAGCTAAAATGCTCACATCTTGTTCAGCCCAAATTTGAAGTTGATTAGCTTTTAAGTTCAGATCGGCAGAAATTCGTTTTTGCTCTTGGTCTTGACCACCACCTATCAAAAGGAGATCGCAATCTACTGGTAATGAATCTCCAAGACTTACCTCTTCCAGCGTAATATCAATACCTTGCTGCAATGCACGATATTGTATTGCCAACAAATTTCCCCTGTCCGAATAAGTGTTCATTATATCGGGATACATCGACACTACCCTGATCGGTAAATCATATGATCTCATAATCAGCCTTACGTGACCTGCTAACTAAAATTGATCGTATTTGCAACATAGCAGTATACGTAGCAATAACGTCTAATCGCCCACCCAAAGGAACATTATCTAAAGCCCTGTCTAAAGATTCTTCAATATTGGAGCAAACTAAGCGAGGATTAATTCCAGCCAAATGCCATCTGAGTGCAAAATCATTAGCTCTAATACCAGAGCACACCAAATCAATATTATATTTTTTCAGCCTTTCAATATCAGCATCATAAATCCAAGAAACATCTTCACCATCCTGAATTCCATCATTGAGTATTGCCAATAAATTAACTTCAATAGACTCAGAATCCGGCATAATTATCTTAATTGTCTCATTGAACCCGGTAGGGTTTTTAGTTAATAAAATTCTGATTTCTTTTTGATCTACTAAAAATATTTCTTGTCTACCTTGAGGTGGCTTAACTGCATTAAGAGAACTTGCAATTAAATCAATATCTACCTCTAACGCATAAGCTGTCGCTGCAGCAGCAAGTGCATTATATACCACATACAAACCGGGCATATTAATTATTATCTTGTGCCTAATATCATCAATAACTAAATCAAAGCCAGAACTGCCATTTTTTAAGGAAATATTTTGCGCCCTCACCTTAGGTTTAGGTCGAAATACAGTACAACAGTCACACCGCCATTGCCCTAAATGGCTCATATACAAGTTGTCATATTTTAATACACTTCCTCTAGCACAAAATCGAGCATCTTTTACATTGTAGAGATCTTCAATCTTTAAATTATCATCTTCAATCCCAAAAGTTATAACTTCTCCAGTTGTACATTCTTGAAGTCTACAAATATTCGGATCATCGACGTTTATGACAATACTCCCGTACTCTCCCTTTGCTTTTATCATGTCCTGCCAACGCAGAGCTAAATTATCAACTTCACCATATCGATCAAGTTGATCTCGGAATAAGTTTAGAAATGTTGATACACGTGGATTGAGTTGATTGAAAGTACGAGCCAATTCAGCTTCATCAACTTCAAACAAACCAACTTGCTGCTTATTTTTTGGATATCCTCCCCAAGCATTTACTGCATCGGTATAGGCGGAGATTAAGCCTCTCTCTAGGTTAGAGCCCGCAGTATTAGTAAGGGTGTTAAAGCCTGCATTTTCTAAAATTAAATTAAGAAAATTAGTTGTCGTTGTCTTGCCATTTGTTCCTGAAATTGTCACAACACCATCAGCCATATTCTGGGATAGCGAATAAAGCAATTTTTTAGAGATCAAACCACCTACCAAACCTGGCAGAGCCGTCGCACCTTCCTTTCGACGCAAACGTACTATTTGACCTGCAAACCTTCCAAAAATCAGTGCAATTCGATCTTGAAGCGCGTCCATACATCACTCGCTCACCCAATTAGGCTCAAGATACTATGACATTAGTTTTTTTCCCAGCGAATAAGTTCATCCTCAAACTTACTCACACGTTCATCATATTCTAAAACTGTAAGATGAGCCAAAGTTTCTCCAAGTGCACTTCTTTTTTGCCAAATTGAAAATTCTTTAAATGATCGCGTATTCCATTTCACCCTGGAAGAAATTTCAGCTGCAGTCACAGCACCTTCTCCAATACTTACCAATATCTCTTCTAAACGTTCGTGATGGTGGTGAACTAGAAAATCACATCTGTTAGACAAGTTTTCTATATTATATTCATGTGCCGGTAAGCCTAAAATGCCTCCAAATGCAGCTACTTTTTTAAGCGATGACATATACTCAGCCAATGGCGATCTTTGTGTATTTTCATCTTCCACATGTAATGAAACGTTAGGCGTTATTCTTGGAAGGACATGATCACCCGTCAACATAACTTTATTACTAGCCTCATACAGACATAAATGCCCTGGGGTATGGCCTGGAGTCCATATACTTTCTAATCTCCAATCACCAAACTCGACAATTTCGCCATCTTCAAGAGTACGATCAGGCAATGTATTCATTTCAAAGGTTTTACGCCAATTGCCATCAGAATTTTGATCAGAAAGCATGTTTTTTAATTGACCATAAACACGCTTAAAATTTAATTTAGACCCGTTATTTTTTCCATCACTCTCTCCAGAATTATCAATATCAATCTCTTCTTGAGTAATCCCATGTTTCAAAAGCCACAAATTAGATCTTTCTTCCCAGTTATTATCCTTAAACCATCTATCTTTCAGCCATTCTTTTTCTTTTTTGTGCATAACCAAACTAATATGAGGTACTTTTTCCTTAAGCCAACTCACCATCCCTAAATGATCTGGATGGGCATGTGATACTAAAAACATGTTTATATCAGAAATCTTGTAACCCAGATTTTTCAATTCTTCCTCAAGTGCTCTAGTAGCGCTCTTTGTCCCATAGCCAGCATCAAACAAGACCAAACCTTCAGGATATTCAAACAAATATGGCATCACGAAAGGAAGCCCTGGAGTATTCATAGGCGTCTGCAATTGATGTAAGCCTGGGGCAATTTCAATTGAAATTTTTGTACTCCTACTTTTATTCAATGACACATAAAAAAGATAACGATCATATGATCGTTATCTTTTTAGTTAACTAACCAGACTTTTTATGTTTTCGTTGATTCATTTTCTGAATCAGATCCGTCTTCGTTATCCGAACCTTCTTCATTTTCAAGATCGTCTTCAGCTCGGGCCTCAGACCGGAATTCTCTAATTCCTCTACCTAAAGCGCCTCCCAGTGATGCAACACGCGATGCTCCAAAAAGCAAAGCTAATATCACAAGAATAATCAGTAATTCTTGCCAACCTAGACTTCCGATCATCATCTACCTCCAGCACTGTTATTTCTACGCCAAAAAAACACTAATTAGCGCTTATAAATTCTTAATGCCTAGAAACATCTAACTCCCAAATCGTGATTCAGTCTACAATTCGTTCAACAAATATTTCCATAACTCCACCGCAAATTTTGTCATCACCGTCAATTGGTTCGGTTAGATCAACAACTGTCAATCGAGGAATACCATCCGCCATTGTATCCATCGCATCCTGCCAAACCTCTGATTCGCCACAACCACCGCCGATAGTTCCCTTAAACGTCCCGTCAGGGCGTAGCAACATAATTGCCCCAGACTTACGTGGAGTAGACCCTCTAGTATTAGCCACTGTAGCTAGCACTCTTGGTTCACCTTGAGCAATAGCTTCTCGTATCTCAGCAAATATTTCAGACGTCATCAACAGCCTCTTTTCAAACCAATAACGGTATATAAGGATACACGAAAGATGTACATAAATCTTAAATTATGAACTAAGTCTTTCTCCACGTGCACCTCTTCGTAGCATTATAATTTCTGCTAATACCGACAAGGCAATCTCTTCAGGAGTCTCGGCTCCTATACTTAAACCTATAGGAGTACTGACAGCAGCCAATTCATCACTGCTATATCCTTCTTCTGCCAGATGATCAATCACCGTTCTAGTTCTTCTCTTACTCCCAATCATACCTACATAACCTGCTCCCTTGCCCAAAACAGTTCTTAAAGCAAGTTCATCTTGTAAATGACCACGTGAAACTAGTACAAAATGTGATGTATTATCCACTTGAAGTCCATCTATTTCAACGCCCACGTTTCCACAACATACTTCGTCAGCCATTGGGAAACGCTCCCGATTGGCAAAATCATCTCTATCATCAATTACAGTAACTGAAAAACCTAAAAAATCGCCTAAAGTAGCTACAGCTAACCCTACATGACCTCCACCCACCACTATCAATCTTAACGGTTGCTCCCATAACTGAAACATAATTTCAGCATCACTATTTAATTGCTTCCCTGTACGGAAATGCAAATGATTCTCTAAACTTAAATATGCAGTCGCAACATTTACTCGAGGTTGTGCTTCATGTATTTCTCGCGCAGAATTAATTATCAATTCATCAATTTTTAAATCGCCAAAAGAGCCTTCACCTTCAGAAAATTTTGGAATCAGTATCTTTGCGCCTGTAGCTAAACGACTTAATTTACCAGAGTTAATAAGCGTTGCCACAACCACTGCCTCACCACCAGCAAGGGCATTTTCTATAGCATTCAAAATAATAATGTTTTTAGAAGAATCCACACTACACCTAACTAAACGTTGAACAGTACGTTCATTACATCACCATCTTCTACAATATACTGTTTGCCCTCTGTTCTTAGTTTTCCTTGTTTCTTAAGCTCCGCCATTGAACCTGCAAGTATTAATTCTTCATAACTTGCAACTTCAACACGAATAAATCCTCGTTCTAAATCACTATGTATTTTACCAGCGGCCTGAGGGGCAGTAAGCCCTTTTTGAATGGGCCACGCACGACATTCATCTTCACCTGCTGTTAGAAAAGAATGTAAACCTAACATGTCATATGTAATTGCAATTGCATTATTTAAGGGCGGCTCACCCGTCAACCCAAGTTCTGATCTAAATTCTAGAGCTTCATCTAAGTTCATAGTTGAAAGTTCAGCTTCAACTTTAGCGCAAATCAGAACAATCGCCCTTCCGCGATTGCCATGCTCATTATTAATAGTTTCTATGATTCCTTCAACTTCACCTAATTGATCTTCACCGATGTTAATAACTAATAACTCTGGAATGAGTGTTACAAAGTTGTAATGCTTAACTTCTTGTATTTCTGTCTCCGCCATTTCAAGTGTGCGTAAGTTAGACCCTTCCTCCAGGTGTGACTTCATCTTATTTAGTAATTTTTGGTGACGTTCTAATTCAGATCTCTCAGCTGTTTTCACAGATCTCATTTCACTTTCAATTCGTGTAACTCTCTTCTCAATCAACTCCAAATCAGAGAACTGTAATTCTAATTCTAAAATCCCAATATCCCTATCTGTATCTACACTTCCTTGATCATGCGGAACCGAGGCGTCTGCGAAAGATCGGACAACATGCACTAAAACATCAAGTTCTCCTAAAGATTGCATTAACTGCTGATCAATACCGCTAGATCCAATCCCGGCATATGGATAATCAACCCACTGGATTTCAGCATAAGTGGTCTTCTTAGGAGTGTATATTTCGGCTAGAGCATCTAGCCGAGTGTCTGGGACTTGCACTGTCCCAATATTTGGTTCATTCGCTGCAGAATAAGATCCCACGATAGCAGAACCCCTTGTGACAGCATTGAAAAGTGAAGTCTTTCCACTTCTCGGAATACCTATTATACCAATCTTCATCTATCCCCCAGCCCATACTGGTAACTGTGCATTCACCTTTGAGTCATAAAAAGGTATATACGGTTTTATATCCAATATTGGTGTTCCATCAACTAAATCCAACCCCTTCAATACCAATTCATTTTCTTGAAGATCGATTATTTGGCAAACAGTTACTGAAATTGGATTTGGACGAGCACCTCCCCTTAAAGCAAGTGCACCTTGTAAAGGTAGTTCAGCATCACCATTAGGATAGGCTTGAGATCTATTCCTTAATTCTGAAGGAATTAAGTGAAGCCATCCCACAACGATTACATGTGAATAATCATCTAAATGTAATAAATAATCCTTGAACTCACTCTTGAATTTAACAATGCTACTGACATCACTCCAGTCAACTAGACTAATTTGATGTACATCATTACTAACCAAACCAATTTCATCTATATTAATTTCTTCCATAGTAAATCCTAACCGAAAAATTAACCATTCTTAGAAGCTACCAAAGTTGTATGAATTCTATGGTACGATCGACATTATCAGTTGATAGAGGTATTCTTTAATAGTCGCCTTCACTCTCGAAATGTAGCACTCCCCCCCTTAAAGTGAGAATATATGACTACAGCGAGCACTCGCAAAACAAAAACCACCAAGCCCTCCCAAAAAAACTCATCCCCGACAAATGACAACGCTTCCTATACTGCAGCAGATATTCAAGTATTGGAAGGTTTAGAAGCTGTTCGTAGACGACCTGGAATGTATATAGGATCCACCGATTCCAGAGGTTTACATCATCTCATATATGAGATTGTCGATAATGCAATAGATGAAGCAATGGCAGGGTATTGTGACTCCATCACCGTAACCATTGAATCAAGCGGGCATATCTCTGTCACAGATAATGGTAGAGGAATTCCTGTTGATAAACATAAGAAAACAGGTCTTTCTGCAGTGGAGACAGTACTGACCGTTTTACATGCTGGAGGAAAATTTGGTGGAGGTGGATATAAAGTATCAGGAGGACTGCACGGTGTAGGAGCATCTGTTGTCAATGCCTTATCTTCTGAGCTAGAAGTAGAGGTTCGACAAAAAGGTGCTAAGTGGAAACAATCCTATTCAAGCGGTGTTCCAATTACAAAACTTAGCCGCAAAGGAAAAATCGATCCCGAAGAAACGGGGACAATTATCCGTTTTCTACCAAATTCTGAAATATTTGAAACACTCGACTACGAGTACGATACCTTAGCAAATAGATTTCGAGAAATGGCATATCTTACTAAAGGTGTCAGAATAATATTCATTGACCAACGCACAACACCTTTCCCGACAGAAATGACCTACTTTTTTGACTCAGGAGTGGAAGCATTCGTTCGTCACATAAATAGAGATAAAGGCGCTATCCATCCTAATCCGATTTATGTAAATGAAGATCGTGATGGAGTAATAGTTGAGATAGCCTTACAGTACAGTTCTGCATTTAATGAAACCGTTCATTCATTCGCTAACTGCATAAAAACAATTGATGGCGGATCGCATCTAACCGGATTCCGAACTGCCTTGACAAGTGTCCTGAATGATCACGCGCGAAAAAATAAGATTTTAAAAGATAATGATCCTAACCTATCTGGCGATGATGTACGTGAAGGGTTAGCCGCAGTAATCAGCGTAAAAATTGGCGAGCCTCAATTCGAAGGACAGACAAAAACTAGATTAGGGAATCCCGAAGTTAAGGGTATCGTACAATCCGCTTTTAGTGGCAAATTAGGACAAGCTCTTGAAGAAAATCCCCAGATTGCTCGTAAAATACTAGAAAAAGCTCTCACAGCTGCTCGAGCACGAGAAGCTGCGCGGAAAGCACGTGATCTTGTACAACGAAAAGGAGTTTTAGAAGGAAGTACGCTTCCAGGAAAGCTCGCAGATTGTTCCGAACAAGCCCCCGAGCTATCCGAGGTATATTTAGTTGAAGGCGATTCAGCTGGAGGATCTGCGAAAAGCGCACGTGACCGAAGAACTCAGGCAATACTTCCACTCCGCGGCAAAATCATTAATGTGGAAAAAGCTAGACTAGATAAAATGCTTGCCCATGAAGAAATTAGAACCATCATAACTGCTTTAGGGACAGGTTTTGGTGAAGACTATAATGGAACAAAGCTCCGCTACCACAAAATTATCATCATGACTGATGCCGACGTCGATGGTGCTCATATTCGTACTTTGTTACTAACATTCTTTTATCGATTTATGCCTGAACTCATTGAAAATGGGTATCTATTTATTGCTCAACCACCTCTCTACAGTGCAACGAGAAACAAAAAGGTCACATGGCTTTTTACCGAATCAGATAGAGAGCAATTCTTATCTAATAATAAAAATCCATTCAACCTTCAACGTTACAAAGGACTTGGTGAGATGAATCCCGAGCAATTATGGGAAACAACAATGGATCCAGAAAATCGATCTTTGTTACAAGTTCAAGTTCATGACGGAGCTATCGCAGATGACTTGTTTACAAAATTAATGGGAGATGAAGTGGCACCACGTAGATCATTCATTATGTCCCATGCCCTTGAGGCCACTATTGATGCCTAGCTATGGATTCACTATCAGATATCGCCTATGAATACTTTGTAGAGTTTGAAACAGAAAAATCTTGCCCTCATCATTTTGAAGGAGATCCTTCAATCCTATTGTTTTTCCAATCTTGGGCATTTAGCGTTCAATTCGGAGGACAACACGATCTAGCAAAAATTGCTTTTCATCTTAAACAATCACTTAAAATCAATCTTTCCCCTCTCCTAAAATTCGCAGATCGTAATGTCGAAAATACCTTTGATGCACGTGAGCTCCAACAGTCCTGGCAATCTCCGGATGAACTAATGCAATGTACCACTCAAATTATATATGCTTTAGAACATCCTGACGGGAGCTTATCTT
>CEQP01005531.1_pt1 | contig 14845 bp, 10 predicted proteins | sample 356291 | NCBI WGS metagenome assembly CEQP01 (sample SAMEA2621221, study PRJEB7988) | marine metagenome | isolation source: saline water (ENVO:00002010), including | reverse complement strand
CAAAAGATAAACTTGAGAAAATTCAAAATGTAAATATTAACGGAACAAAAAATATTATAAAATTTTCTCAAAATAGAAAAATTAGATTAATACACATTTCTACAGTAAATGTTCAACATTTTTATGATGGGAAATTATTTTCTTCATATGCAAAAACTAAAGCCTTGTCTGAAAAAGAAGTCTTAGAGGCGACAAAAACCGGATTAGATGCTTTAGTTATTAGACCAGGTACTGTTTTTGGTACTGAAAAAAATTATTCTGGTACATTAATTGAAAAAATTATTAGAAGTAAATTACCTTTATTACCTGCCCCAGAAAGAATTATAAGTCCTATTTGGGCTCATGATCTCGTTAAAGCAATAATTAACTCTATTAATCTTGGATATAAGGGTAAGATATATGTTGTAGCTAATAAACCTATGTCAACAGGTCAATTTGTTAATATAATAAAGACTCGTATAGGTAGTAAAAAAATGATGATTCCTATAAGTAGAAAGATAATTGTATTTTTTGTAAGATTGCTAAATAAAATGAATCTTTTTGGTTCACTAATTTCTAGTGTTTCTTATGAAAATATAAAAATAGATTCCTCATTTGATGGGTCATTTTCCTCAAAAGAACTAAATTTTACATATACTAATTTAGATGAAATTTTTTAATTTTGTCTTTACTTCTTCTTCACTGAAATTTTCCAAATTTTCTAAAAATTCTTCAATTTCCTCTACGTTGATTTCTTGATTATTATTTTCTACGGAAAAAATTTTCTCGTGCTTTGTTTTTGTGATCTTTTCGTTTTTATAGGATAGATCTTCAGATATTTTTTCTCCTGGTTTTAATCCTGTGTAAACAATTTCAATATCTTTATTAGGAATAAATCCAGATAATTCGATCATCGTTTTCGCTAAGAAACTGATATTTATCGGTTTACCCATATCAAGTAAAAAAATTTCTTTATTATTACCAAATTCGGCAGCACTCAAAATTAAACCTGCTGCTTCATGGGCTGTCATAAAAAACCTATTTACTTTAGGATCTGTTACTGTTACAGGCCCACCTTGTTCTATTTGCTTTTGGAATATTGGAACTACACTTCCATCACTGCCAAGTACGTTACCAAATCTTACAGAAGTAAATTTTGTATTTTTAGTATCTTTCATCTGAGAAATTATCATTTCAGAAATTCTTTTTGTTGCACCCATAACATTGGTAGGCTCTACTGCTTTATCGGATGAAACGAGTACAAATTTATCTACATTTTCTTTTATTGAATTTTTTGTAAGATTTAAAATTCCTCCAATATTATTTCTTACTGCTTCAATAGGAGTTTTCTCCATAAGATTAACATGTTTATGAGCTGCAGCGTGAAGTATTATTTGAGGCTTATAATTTTGTATCAAACGTGATACGGACTTATTGTTTGATATATCAACGATTAAAGTGATGATATCTATATTTTCTTTTTGATCTAAAAACATGCTATTTATTTCGTGCTCTAGCATGACTAAATTGTTCTCGGCTCGATCTACAAGTATAATTTTTGATGGAGAAAACTTTATCACTCTCCTTACCAACTCAGAGCCAATTGTTCCTGCTGCTCCTGTGATAAGTATAGATTTATTATTAAAAAATTTATTTAGTGATATTTCATCAAGATTTGTTTCATCTCTACCCAATAAATCTTCAACTTCTAATTTTCTTAATTTAGATACAGAAACATTACCTTCTAATAGTTCATTTGTTCCAGGTAAAATTCTAAATTCGATATTACTTTTTCTGCATATTTCAATAATACGAGATTTTTCTTTACTTGTAGCAGAAGGTATTGCAATAACTATTAATTCAATATTGTAGAAATTTGCAAAATCATTTATCTCATCTATAGATCCCACTACCTTGATTCCCATAATAGTCATACCTATTTTTTCTGAATCATCATCGAAGAAAATTATAGGCTTGATTCCGTAATTTGATATCGATTTTACTTGAGAACAAAACGCAGCCCCAGCATCGCCGGCACCAATAATTGCTACGTTTTTAAAATCTTCTTTATAACCTCTTTTTCTTAGATTTTCTCTCATCATTCTAATTATGATTCTAATTCCTCCGGAATAAAATATGTATATTCCCCATTCTAAAATAAAAACACTTCTTGGAAACCCATCAAAATTATTTATAAAATAAATAACAAAGATAAATACTATCGACGAAATACTTGAGGATTTTATCACTCCAATTAAATCAGTAATTGATACGTATCTCCATAAACCTCTATGAGCTGAAAAAAACACTAAAAAAGCAAGTCTCAACAACGCAAGAATGCTTCCCCATAAAAAAATCTTTTCTATAGGTAGTAACTCAAAATTTAAGTCTAATCTTAATAAAAATGCAGAAAATAATGATACATAAGGAATAAATAATTGAATTAGGCTGGCAATTAAAAGTCTTTTTTTATCAGAAATATCGGATGATTTTATTCGTAACTTATGTTTAATATTCATAACTTAGTTTTCTTATTTCATTTATGTAATATACATTTTACACTGTTACGTAAATATACTAATTATCATAAACTTGGAATTTTTTTAGTTATACGTTATTAATGATTTTTATTTAGAATTTAATAAAAAATAAAATAATTGGTGAAAAATTGAAAATCTTAATTACTGGATGTGCTGGTTTTATCGGATCAAGTCTATCTTATATGCTCAAAAAACATAACTATGAAATTTTAGGATTAGATAATATAAGTGATAGTTATGATCCTAGTATAAAAAACTGGAGGATAGAAAATATACTGGATAAAAATGATATTCCATGGGTAAAAGGAGATATATGTGATTTTGAGTATACAAAAAATATTATTAAGGAATTTAAACCACAAGCAATAATTAATCTTGCTGCTAGAGCAGGGGTGAGGCAATCGATTGATAATCCTATAGCTTACTATGAGACCAATCTTATAGGAAACCTAAACTTATTAGAGATCTCTAAAGAATTAGATATAAATAAATATATTCTAGCATCCACATCTAGTATTTATGGAAATAGCAAGTTACCTTTTAATGAGGATGATTATGATGGTTTTGCATTGTCTCCTTATGCTTCCTCAAAAAAATCTGCTGAAGAGATGTGTCGGGTTTATAATCATCTCTTCGGTATCGACATTGTAGTTCTTAGATTTTTTACCGTTTATGGTCCTGCAGGAAGGCCAGATATGAGTATGTTTCGTTTTGTAAAATGGATTATAGAAAATGAAGAAATTCAACTTAATGGTGATGGAAATCAAAGTAGAGACTTTACACATGTAAGTGATATTTCTAGGGCCATAATAAAATCTCTGAGTCTAAGTAATGGTTTCCAAACAATTAATTTAGGTTCTGATCGACCTGTAAAAATAAACTCTATAATATCAATTATAGAAAATATATTAAATAAAAAAGCAAAGATAAAAAATCATCCCTTCCACCCAACTGATATAAAAAAAACATGGGCAAATATTGAAAAAGCGAAAGAATTACTCGACTGGAAGCCAGAAATTAGTACTAATGAGGGTATAGAATCTGTAATAAATTGGTATTTAGATAATGAAAAAATTGCGAGTAAGATAAATTTATATTTCTAAAGGAAATTATACATGACAAAACATAAATCTTATAAAATTGGAGTGATTGGGGGTGCTGGGTATGTAGGTTTAGTAACTTCGGTTGGATTAGCCTCAATTGGACACAATGTTTTATCTCAAGATTTAAATTTAAGTAGAATTAATTTACTAAAAAGTGGTAAATCTGAAGTATATGAGGAAGGATTAGAAAATATTCTTTCCGATTTAATTGCTGCAAAGCTTATTAATTTTACCGATAACATAGAGCAAACTATAAGTCATTCGGATGTGATTTTTGTAGCAGTGGGTACCCCTTCATTATCAGATGGAAGGGCAGATATGTCTCAGATAATTTCAGTTGCTGAAAAATTAAGAGATCTAATTGATCATCATACTATTGTAGTGGTAAAAAGTACTGTTCCAGTTGGAGCTATTGAGATAATACAAGATATATTATCGGAGAAATTAATAATTAAAGAAGATTTTGACGTAGTTTCTAATCCTGAGTTTCTTAGAGAAGGTACTGGTTTAGTTGATTTTTATAATCCTAGTAGAATTATAATAGGTTCCAATACAGATTTTGCGAGAAATGCTTTGAAGGAAATATATCAACCTCTTATTCAGAGAGATTATAAAGTCAGTAATCCGTTTAGTATAAAGAATCAAATTATAGAAATTTTATTAACTGATCCTGTATCAGCACAGATGATAAAGTATGCATCAAATGCATTTTTGGCTACCCGAATTTCTTATATAAATGAAATAGCGGGTATATCTGAAAAAGTTGGAGGGAATATATCAGACATAATTTATGGTATAGGGATGGACCCAAGGATAGGCTCTGATTACTTGAAACCTGGTATAGGATTTGGTGGTCCTTGTTTAGATAAGGATTTGAGAGCGTTAATAACTCTATCCGAAGAAAATTATTTTGATTCTGTAATGTTAAATGGAGTTCTGCGAAGAAATGATCTACAGCTTCAGGAAGTCATAAATAAAATAAATATTGTTTTAGGAAGTAGCCTATATAAACATAAGATATCCATATTAGGATTAGCTTTCAAAGAAGGCACAAATGATGTTAGGCACTCCCTGTCAATAAGATTAGCAAAATTCTTAATTGAACAAGGAGCAATAGTTTCTGGTCATGATATTTTAGCAGCTAAAGAAGCTGCTCAAATAGAAGATAAATTAATCGTTTCTGATAATTTGAATGATGTCTTAAATCAAGCGGAAATTGTAATAATCTTAAATTCAGAAAAAATTTACTCACAAATTGACTGGTCGATTATTTCGCCAAAAACTTACATAATTGACACTAGAGGAATTGTGAATGTTGATGAATTAAAAAAATATTCTATTGAGTATGATCTTTTAGGAACAAAATAAGCTATGTTGTCTAAAGAATACATAAAAGATATAGTAATTTTAGGCTTGGGTTACGTTGGTCTACCCTTAGCCTTAGAATTTGCTAAAAACAACATATCTACGTATGGCTATGATTCAGATTTGGTAAGAATCAAGCAATTGTCAGAAGGTATCGATAAAAACGAAGAGATCGATAAGATGGAGATATTATCTTCTAAGTTAAAAATTACATCTAATCCAGAATGTATTACAGATTCTAATATAATTATCGTTACAGTCCCCACACCTATTACTGATGATTATCAACCAGATCTATCATTATTGATGAATGCAAGTAAGTTAATAGGAGAAAAAATTGCCCTAAGAAAAAACAAAGATCATAAGCCTATAATTATATTTGAATCAACAACATACCCTGGATGTACTGAAGATTATTGCGCTCCGTTAATTGAGAAAGAATCAGGATTAATATCCGGTAAGGACTTTTACTTGGGTTATTCACCAGAAAGAACAAATTTTGGTGATAAGGAACACAGTATAAGTAACATTATTAAGGTCGTATCTGGTCAAAATGATGAAATTCTTGAAATAATTAGTAATTTATACAGCCATGTTGCTAAGGAAGGAGTACATAAGGCAAAAAGTATTAGAATTGCTGAATCCTCTAAAGTTATAGAAAATATTCAAAGAGATTTAAATATTGCTCTTTTCAACGAACTTTGCATGATTTTTGATAGAATGAATATTCCTTCCTATGAAGTATTTAAGGCAGCATCAACTAAATGGAACTTTAATAATTATAGTCCAGGTCTAGTTGGGGGACATTGTGTTCCAGTAGACCCATATTACCTAACCTATAAAGCTCAAGAATTTGGATTTACTCCTAAGACTATACTATCTGGTAGAGCAGTAAATGAATCTGTACCAAAGTTTTTATTTGAAAAAATCATAAAAACTTTAAGTAATGTAGAAAAACATAAGTCAAATAATATTTTAGTTTTAGGGCAAACCTTCAAGCCAGATGTAGCTGATCTTAGAAATAGTAAATCTATTGAACTTTGTAAACTTCTCATTAGTTCAAACTACAACATTTTTATTAATGATATTAAGAATAATTATCCTTTTCTAAACGATGCTAAGTATATAGATAATATTGAAGATAATAAAATAAATTTTTTGGCAATAGTATTAGCTGTTCCTCACAAAAATTATATTAGTAAATTTAGTAATTTAACAAGAAAAATTGAAAAAAATGGTTATGTTTTTGATATAACTGGAGTGCTTGACAATTCTAAGTTCCAAAACCAGGAAATTAATTACTGGTCAATGTGAAAAATCATATCTATTAGAGGTGGCTTCTGAAAAATTTTCTAAGATTTATTATACCTATAGTTATTATTTTTTTTATACCTGCTTTAATATTTTTTCGTAGGGAAGGAAATAATTTTGATCAAAAATTATACGAGGAAATTTCTACTTCATCCCCAGATTATGTTTTTATTGGTAACTCTATGTTGGAAACAAGAATAGATGAAGTTTATCTTGAAGAAATTTTAGGTGATAATGAGGATGTACTTTTACTTACAATGCCTGGTGGTATGTCATCTTCTTGGTACTTATATTTGAAAAATTTTGTAGCTGAGGCAAATATCAAACCTAAAAATGTTTTTGTTTTTTTCAGAGATTATGAACTTACAAAACCTTTATATCGAACACAAGGAGAGTATTCCAAGAAACTAGATTTATTATCTCGATCAGAAGAAGTGGACTTTGATATGATAATAAGTTCTAATAGTAAAATTGGAGATAAGTTATCAAGAATATTTGATGAAATATATCCTGTGCAAGCAAAAAATAATAAAGCAAGGGATCTAATTAATCGTGGGGCAGTAAGTCTTTATATTCCTAAAATTATTCCTTTTACATTCCTAAGGGTCACACTAGGTCTAGATGATTCTGATTATATACCTGTGCTTAGAGAGTATAAAAAAATACAAAACTCTACTAATGATTTATTTAGTAGGAAAAATTTTAGATCAACAGAAATTTTTGACTCTGATGAAAATCCATCTGAATTTATGAAATCGAACTCTTTTTTAAATTTGATGGTAAATGTTAGCAATAATTATGAAATTGAATTAACTTTTGTTAGAGTTCAAAAAAGACCTAATAGTGCTAATTCGAAAAATTCTGATCTTAATCTTGACGAATATATAGATAAATTAAAGAAATTTTTAATGTCTCATGAGATAAATTTTATAGACCTAGAAGGAAAAGGATTTGGTCTTGATTATTATCTTGATGGAGATCATATTAATCCAGAAAATATTGAAGAATTTACTGAATATTTTTATAGACAAAATATAATTTATTTTGGTGGTGAAAATTGATTTTTCAAAGCTATGAATATATTTCACTCCTAATTTTTACGGTAATGATCTTTTGGTTTTTATCAAGAAAATTACAAAATATTATTCTTTTGACTGCTAGTTATCTTTTTTATGGCTATTTAAATCCATGGCTTATTTTTCTCTTATCAGGTTATACATTAGTTAATTATTTTGCAGCATTAAAAATACAAAAAGCTACAAATCAAAAAAAGAAGAAGTCTTTTTTGATGTTAGCAATTTTTTCAGGTTTATTCGTTTTAGTAGTATTTAAGTATTTTGGTTTCTTTATTGAAAATATTACTAATTTATTAGCAAATTTTGGTTTCTTAAACTCAAAGATTGCTCTGCAAATATTTTTACCTGTTGGAATTTCTTTTTATACTTTTCAGACAATAAGTTATGTGTTTGATGTTTATAAAGGTAAGACAAAAGCTAGAAATAATTTAATTGATGTATCATTATTCATAGGTTTCTTTCCACAATTAATTGCGGGTCCAATAGAAAGAGCAAATTCACTTTTATCTCAAATAGAGACTAAAAAAAGGTTTAAGATCCAAGATTTTAATGATGGAATATTTTTAATCATTTGGGGATTTTTTAAAAAGTTAGTAATAGCCGATAATGTGGCAATTATTTCCGATAAGATTTTTCTTCTTGAAGATCCTCATTTTTCTCTCTTAATTTTAGGTTCTTTAGCCTTTGGAGTGCAAATTTTTGCTGATTTTTCTGGTTATACTGATATTGCTCGAGGTTGCGCTAAACTTTTTGGCATAAATCTTTCAAGTAATTTTAATAATCCATATTTTTCAAGATCTATGATTGAATTCTGGAGAAGATGGCATATCACTCTTTCAATTTGGTTTAGAGATTATGTATACATACCATTAGGAGGATCTAGAAGATCGAATGTAAGAACTTATTTGAATATTATACTCACGTTTATATTAACAGGACTTTGGCATGGTGCAGCTTGGAATTTTGTTTTTTGGGGTTTATATAATGGAATAATAGTAATCATAACTAGAATATATTTGAGAAACACAAATTTTAGAATTAATACTTTGGGTTTCATACTGACATTTTGCTTTATTCATATAGGTTGGTTTATATTTCGATCTGAAAACTTTTATTCGATTTTCTCTAGTTCTTCAGATATGAATATTCATTTTGAAAATTTTATATATTTGTTTATGCAGGTATTGATTTTTTCTTTGCCATTATATGTATATGGAGCATATCAGGTTATTAGAAATAAAAAAAATATTTTATTTAGACTTGATTTTTTAGAAAATATGTATCTAAAGTCGGTTATAGTAATGTTTTTATATTTAGGTATACTAATACTCAGATCTAATTCTACTAGTGACTTTATTTATTTTAAATTTTGAATTTTATTTAGGGAGATTAATGAATAAATTACCTAGACTATTCTTTACATTTGACTCTAATCAAAATATTTTGATTTTTGAATTTTCTGACTTTAATGTTACTTTAAATAAATTTGAAAATCGTCAACATTTATTGTACATAGTTGGTAATCCGATAATTAATAAAACGATAAATCATAAATTTATATGGGAAAAAATAAATAAGAAAATTAGTTATGAAACTATAAAAAATATTGATGGGGAATTCTTAATTATTCACCATGATAAAAAAAATAAATCAATAAATATTTATAATGATAGATTTACTTCAATACCACTTTTTTATTTAAAATATCGTAATAAATTTATAGGTTCAGTTTTTTATAAGGAGATTAAGAATTTCTTAGAAAAAAATAATGATCTAAAGATTAGCAAAGAAGCAGTTTTTGAGTTTTTATGGTTACAACGATTGATTGGAGAAAAAACTTACGACAGTTATTCAAAATGTCTAATGTCTGCAACACATTTAATTTTTTGTGCCGATAAGATAAACACATATTCATATTGGAACCCTTCATTTAAGAAATCTAATTTATCTATTAATGATTCTGCAGATATACTCAAGGACTTATTATTCCAATCGATATTAAAAAAAACAACGGACTCTAAAAAAAATCTTGGTATATTTTTGAGTGGGGGTATCGATTCAAGAATAATATTATCTCTTTTTCCCTCCAAAATAGATAGTTATACGATTGGTGTTAGTCGTAATAATGAAGTTCAGGTTGCAGAAAAAATAGCAAAAATTAATAATTCAAAACATTCATTTATTAATTTAAAAGACGACCCTTACTCCGATTCCTTAGATGAGGTATCACAGTTAAGTGGGGGTATGCACGCTTTTGATCATTCAATTTTTTATGGATTAAGTGATAGAATATCCAGTCCCCCAGATGTTTTTTTTCACGGTCATGGTATGGATTATATGTTTCAAGGGATGTATTTGTTAAGTGATAATATAAAATTTTTAGGTAAGAAAACTTCATTCAAGAGATTATTGGAGATAAAGGGTAAATTTAGTGCTGAATATTTAGATAGAATTTCTCACAGATTAAGAGGTGTTAAATTATTTGATTATATACCTAAACCATTAAGATCAAGCATGTATGATTCTCTTATAGATTCTGTTGAGCAGGTTTGCTCAAAAGCAGAAAAATTTTGTCAGAGTAGTGATGATTATTTAGAATACATGCTTATTCATGCATTATGTAGGCACTATCCATATACAAATCTATTGAGTATTGGAACTATTGCAGAGCAAAGAACTATCACCTTTGATAATGATGTTTTTGATTTCTATCTTTCTATGAATAATAAATATCGCTTAGATGGCAGGATTGCAAAAAAAATACTTTCAAAAATAAACCCTATGTTGTCAAAGGTTCCTGTTGCAAATAATAACTTTATGCCATACATGAGTCCTTTACTCAAAGATATTACACGATTAAAAAGATATATAGGAAGAAAGCTGAACTCTAGTTATCTCTCTGGTATTGAGCCGCATGCTGAAGAGAGGACTTGGCCTGATAGAAATAGGATGTATTTACATCATAAAGGTTTAAGAAAAACTGCTTTGAATCTGATAGATTCAAATTTTTTATCATCCTTAGACTTATTCGATATGGATCTTTTATCTAAGGATATAAAATTATTCATCGATAATCCTAATAACAGTGCTGGTTCTTTTATAACTTTTCTAATCAGTTTAGACAAATTTTTTAGTAATGAAAGAAGTTAATTAAGTTATGTGTGGAATTTTTGGTTTTTATCTAAATAGAAGATTAAGTGATATTGACGTTAAAAACGGTAAAAAGTATTTAGATTTACTGAGTCATAGAGGTCCAGACAATACAGGTTTTTTTATACAAAAAGATATTGGGTTGTTTATAGGACACAAAAGACTATCAATAATTGATGTGACAGATAAATCTAATCAACCTATGCAGATTGGAAATGAAACTATAGCCTATAATGGTGAAATTTATAATTATATTGAAATAAAAAAAGAGTTATTGAAATCTGGTGAAAAATTTTCATCTGATGGAGATACAGAAATTTTATTAAGATCTTGGAAAAAATGGGGAATAAAATCTCTTGATAAATTAGATGGAATGTACTCTTTTGCATTATTTTCAAATAATCGAATTAACTTAATTACAGACCCATTTGGAGAAAAGCCTTTATATTACATTAAAACTAATGATGGATTGTATTTTTCATCAGAACCTAAGCCGCTAGCTGATATGCTAAATCTAAGAAAAATTATTACTAATGATCAGGTTTTAAAATTTATGATATTAGGTCATTTAGATCATGAAGATACTGGATATGAAGGTTTGATAAAAATACCTCCAGCTACTCATGTTTCATCAGGCAAAAACTTTAAAATAATTAAGAATAAATATTGGAAAACTGAAAAAATTGTTAAGGAATCAGACTTAAAAAAATCTTTATCAAATAATGATTTGGATGATATTACAAACATTCTAATTGACTCTATTAAATTTAGATTACGTTCAGATGTACCGAAAGTTTTATTTTTATCTTCGGGTGTTGATTCTTCATTAGTTGCATCCATAATTTCTAAAGAGATCAAGGATGATATTTTATCGCTCACAGTAGGTTTTAATAATAATTTTGTTAATGATGAATCGGACAAATCTAAATATATAGCAAAAAAATTGAATCTACAGCACATAACAATAAATTCAAATCAAAATATTATAGATGATAAAAATATTTCCTTAATTGATATTTATGGAGAACCAATTGCAAATCTAACAGCTATACCATCATTTCAGATGTCAACAATTGCTAGACAATATGCAAAAGTTGCTATATCAGGTATAGGAGGCGATGAAATATTTTTTGGTTATAACAGATATGCAAATTTATATAAATGGAGAACATTATTGAGTGTAAATAAGAAATTTTTTAATTTCTTGAATGTTCCAATTAAGTTGATTAAGAGTAATTCTGCTATATCAACATTAATTAATGAAGACTCAAGATTACTTTTTCATAGTATTAGAAATTATCGTGCTTGGTCTTGGATGAAAAAATTAAGAAATTTTGATGAAACTGTTGATCGGTTTATAGAATATGACTCAAAAAATATAATTTCTAATGCGAGGTTATTAGACTTGAATCATACTATGCCTTGTTCATTTATTCCCGCAATTGAAAGATCTAGTATGAAAGCTAGTCTTGAAGTTAGAACTCCATTTTTGAGTAGAAAACTTTTTGAAAAAACTACTAACATTCATCCTTATTTATTTATAAATAAAGGCCCTAAATCTATACAGAAAATTATATTATCGCGTTTTTTCCCAGATTATGATTTTTCTACACCTAAGCAAGGGTTTAATTACCCTATAAATAATTACTTAGAAGGTAAAAAGAAACCTGTAAATATACCAGGAATCAATGACGAAGAAATAAATTGTATCTGGGATAAAAAGAATGAATTTTCATGGAATAATTTAGCTCTTAGAATCTCTATATTAGATGAATTTATTTCAAAATAATTTTTTACTAGCCTGCTACCAATTCAATCACTAATATAGGTTCATTTGACCGCTATTGAGAAAAACTTTTCTTAACTGAAAAACATCAAAATCAATGATATTATTTATTAAGATTTAACTTTTGCATTATTTCGTTATGACCAAAACCCTTTTGTTTTAGTTTTGAGTAGATATTTTCATCAATATTATCTCTATTTAAGAATTCTCTTATATCATATTTTTTTTCATCAAAAAGATGAAGTTTATTTTCACCAATCATTAAGTCTAATGGGTATTTTTTTTCTCTTAATGGAAGTTTGACAATCATATTTTTTCTAGCCGATTCATATATTGCCATCATTATTTCTTGTGTTTTTATTGCAATTCTTGCAGATGATCTACTTTCTTTATCTTTTTCTATCCATTCAATAAGTTCATTTGCTTGCAAAGCATTAGTATTTCCTCCAATGGCTTTATCATCTTTATCTAGATTCAATTTTATATCTTTCCAGCCATTAGAGTGTTCATTAAATAATTTTACTTTTGTTTCTTCTATATAGATCATTCCATTAGTTCCAATAACATTAAATCTACCTGCGTCACAGTTATTATCTAATAGATCAGATTGAATAAAAAATTGAAGGTTGCCCTCAAATTGGACTAGCCCCATACAGCAGTCTTCAATTGCTGTATCTCTTTCAAATTTATTTGTAGATCTTTGTAATGCACCAAATACCCATTTAGCTTCTGGCTCTCCTAAAACATATCTCACACCATCAATAGAATGAGTCCCCCAATTAAGTAATCCATCTTTAACTCTTATCTCTCCTCTTGTAGGCACCCCTATTAAACCTGATTGAATTATATCTTTTGCTTTCATCCACCCAGGAGTAAACCTTCTTTGATGAGAGATAATTAATTTCACATTATTTTTTTTACAGACCTCTATCATTTTTTCTGCATTTCCAAGGCCTATTGCCATTGGTTTTTCACAAATTATGCCTTTTACAGATGGATAGTTTGCTACTTTTTCGGTCATAACATCATGCAATTTATGCCATACACATATACTTACAATATCAGGATTGGTTTCACTTAACATACTTTCAAGATTTTCATACCCATTTGGAATTTGATATTCTTTCATATACATTTCTCTAGCTGAAAGATTTGTATCAACTACGGCTTTAACTTCAACTTTTGATAATTTTTTGTAGCCCTCTAGGTGTGCATTAGCAATTGAACCGCAACCTACAACGGCAACTTTGTATTTATTTTTCATAATTAAACAATTCTTTTATCTTTTTTTAAGAATATTAATACTCTGGTAAGATTATTTCAAAGTATAATAGTAACAAGCGAACAAAACTATAAAAAATTATATTTAAATTCCTATGAAAAAAGTTTTTATTACTGGCGGTGCAGGTTTTATTGGTTCAAGAGTGGTGAGAGAATTTCTTGATGCAGGTTATGAAGTTACGGTATTTGATTCTTTCAAACAATATCTTTTACCAGATCTAGAAGCACGTCCTGTAAACTTACTCAACAGATTAAGAAAAGTTATAAATAATGTATCAATCATTACAGGCGATACCTTAAATAAAGATTTCTTAAGAAGGTCAATTCTGAATGTAAAGCCAGATGTAATAGTACATATGGCAGCACTTCCATTGGCTAGTATTGCAATAGAACAAACTGAAGAGGCTTACGATTCAATTCTTTCTAGCACAATAAATATTCTAGAGATAATTAGGGATTTTGATCACAATTGTAAATTCTTGTACACTTCATCTAGTATGGTATATGGTGATTTTGATTCAAATACTGTTTCAGAAGATTCCAATAAAGATCCTAAAGAAATTTATGGTTCCATCAAATTAGCTGGTGAGATAATTAGTATGGGGTATATGAAAAGATATGGTATTGATGTACGAGTAGTTAGGCCAACGGCTGTCTATGGTCCATATGATGGTAATCAGAGGGTTCTTTACAAGTTTATTACTCGCGCACTTAAAGGTGAAAAATTGCTAGTTGATGGTGATGGCAGTATGGCTTTAGATTTTACATTTGTTGATGATACAGCCCAAGGTATATATAGAGTTTCTACAAAAGAAGGTATTTCTGGCGAAATATTTAATATAGCTAGGGGTAATTCTGAAACATTATCCTCAGCCATAGACATAATAAGTAATAATATAGATGGAGTAAAAGTCGAGTATAGAGAGGTTCCAAGTTATATGCCCAAGAGAGGTACTCTTGATATATCTAAGGCAAAAAAATTAGTTGGATTTATGCCAAATTACGACCTTGATAAGGGTGTAAAAGTATATATTGATCATCTGAAAAACAATCCTATTTAAAATGAAAATTCCATTTATGCGATTAGATCGCCAATATGCATTACATAAAGATGAAATTTTATCTATTTGTGATAATGTTTTTTCTCATGGTAGAGTTTTGCAGGGAAAAGAAGTTGATAGCTTAGAAAATAAGTTGTCAAAAATTCATAGGTCAAAACATTCTGTTGCAGTAAACTCCGGTACAGACGCCCTA
>CEQP01031041.1_pt1 | contig 14875 bp, 13 predicted proteins | sample 356291 | NCBI WGS metagenome assembly CEQP01 (sample SAMEA2621221, study PRJEB7988) | marine metagenome | isolation source: saline water (ENVO:00002010), including | reverse complement strand
TAAACGGTGATGTCATCTCCGAATACTGCTACTGGACGACCATCAACAGTTCCGTGGCCACCAATTTTTCCATCACCGGGCGTTTTCTCTCGTTCTTCGACCCGCAACGAACGACTGAACGTCCCAATCTCTCTAAATGTTTGTTCATCAAGGAAAGCATCAATGTGTTCTCGGACTGTTCGATCTCCTTCGGCCGACATTTTCGCAACTTTGTCAACGCCTCCCATTTCATTACGGACGCGACGAGCTCGATCGTGCAAGTCCGCAGTGAGTTCTGAGTCAGTCATTATGCATCCTCCAAGTCGTAGTCAGCTATCAACTGCGCATATCGCTCAGCCAATTGCTCGGGCGGCCTTGCCGGCACCATTACTTGACTGACTCCCGCTTCGACTAACTGGTCCAAGTGACTACTATCTCCATTTGAAGAGGTCCAGAGCTCAATTTTGGCGGGGTCACGCCCAGCTTTTTCCGCGAATTCTTTCGCAAGGGAATGGAGCGATATAAGAGTTTCCACGGGCCTTTCAGCAGGGAAAAACACGTCCCCGAGTTCACCTGCTCTTTGCGCGGCTCGATTTGAGTGCCCTCCAACAAGGATCGGTATGGGCTGTTGCGCAGGTTTCGGTTGACAATATACGGGATCAAAGTCCACGAACTCACCGTGAAATTCAGCTTCACTTTCGGACCAAAGGACCCGTAACGCAGCGAGATATTCGTCCGTCCGAGCACCCCTTGCTTCAAACGGAACGCCTAAGGCATCGAATTCTTCGCGAAGCCATCCAACACCAATCCCCAGATCTAATCGGCCGCCGCTAATCCGATCAAGACTTGCGATTTCTTTCGCAGCAATTAACGGGTTACGTTGAGGAAGAATCAAAATACCAGTCGCCAGCCTGATAGTGCTGGTCGCTGCGGCGGCAAAGGCCAACCAAATAAGTGGGTCGGAGTGGTCAAGTTGACTAGCGCCCTTGAACAAGCGTCCCCCTTCGTCGTACGGATATTTCGATGCGTACTTCACAGGAACCACCGCATGCTCGACCGCCCAGATCGAATGGAAACCGACTTCTTCAGCCTTTTGAGCTAATTCAATCGCGGCGGTTCCCTCCACATTGCTCATCAAGTTCGCTGACATCAACCCAAACTTCATAGGCCGACCTTTCTATTCGTTAAACACCTAGATCAGATTTATTCGCCAATAATTGCATCAATCGCTCTTAACTTCCCGGGACAATGACACCGTGTACCGGTGGCGCCACATCAGATTTTCCCGCCATCGAAGTCAAAAGCTCTGAAGTTTCTTCCAGGTCAACTTCCTGGCGCGTAAGCAGATCGAACGGAAACTTTTTTTCTGCGAGTAATGACAACGCCTTTCGATAGACAGGAGCGTCGACACCCAACGCTCCTTTAAGGGTGAGTTCCTTCCAAATAATCGCGTCAGCATTCAAGCCCGGAGCCCCTTTCTGGCCGCGTACCCCCGCCATAACAATTGTGGCATCGACGCTACTTAACGCAACAGCCTGGCCCAGCGCTCCGGGAGCGTTAGCAGTAACGTCAACTACAACATCTGCTAAACGTCCACCTGTAGCCGATCGATAGCTTTTCACGGGATCTGATTCCGCTACATCAACTACCAAATCGGCACCCAGCGCTTTTGCTAGTTCAAGTCGCGGGTGGTCATTAGACCCATACCCAGTAACCGCTATAAATTCAGCTCCGGCATCTCGCGCCGCAACTAGCGCACATAAACCTCGGATACCAGGGCCAAGAATTGCAACATAATCTCCCGGTTGGGTATCAGGAATTTCCACTCCCCATTTGATGCCAGCACCTAAGGGATTGAAAAGGGTCGCCTCTACCGAGGTCAATTGGTCAGGGACGGGGAGAACAAGCGAGTCGGGGCTTAAGTAATGGTGCGTGGCATAACCGCCATAAAGCGCCGGTTGTCGCTCGGTATTTATCATGCCGTAGAGGTCTGTCTGTCCATGCTGATCACAGCGCCGATAAGTACCCTTTAGACACTGAGCGCATCTGCCACATGCCTGCCAACATTCAACTGCTACGCGGTCTCCGACGCCGACTCCCCACTTTAAGGCTGCTACTTCTCCAATGGACTCAATCGTGCCCACGGTCTCATGTCCCGGTATCACCGGGCAGGGAGCGGCAATTTGCCCCGTAAACAACTCATGATCTGTTCCGCATAGGCCACATGCTTCGACGCGGAGCACAGCATCATCCTCTTTTGTCTTCGGTATTGGAAAATATTCGATCCGGAGATCTTCGGTTCCGTGTAAGACTGCTGCTCGGGCTTCCCCCATAAGGCAAGACGCTAGCGCTTCGCAACTCGCGAGTTTTTTCTCAGGATTGGAAAGTTAGTCACGGGAACCTAGAGCTAGGCAGTTCGATTATTTTCTCGAGTTCTCAAGCTCTTCACAGGGAGGAGCGATCACTTTTGGCCCTAACGGAGCGTAGTCTCCTAGCCGTGAGACGCCTTTCAGTAATTTTCATATTCGCATTGTCTGCCATAATTTTGGGTTGTAGCAATTCAGATTCAGCTCAGGATCCGGAGAACACAACAGAATTTTCTTCCTCTGACACTTCCTCCCCGAGTACTACTGGTTCTGCTCAGCCAGTCGGCCCTTGGGTCAACGTTTCAGATGCTTCAGATAGGCCTTCTATCGTTGTTATACCCAACAAGCAAGCGCCAACTGATCTAGCAATTAGAGATATACGAGTCGGTGTCGGTAACAAAGTCGAAGCAGGCGACGTAGTTGAGGTCCACTACGTCGGCGCCCTTTTGGCAGATGGAACCGAATTCGATGCCAGTTGGAATCGGAGTGAGACTTTCTTCGTACCTATCGGAGTAGGGGCTGTCATTCCAGGTTGGGATCAAGGGATTGTAGGCATGCAGGAGGGAGGGAGGAGAGTTCTTGTCATCCCGCCAAGACTTGCGTATGGAACTTCAGGTGCAGGAGGAGCTATACCTCCGAACGCTGAACTGGCCTTCGTTGTTGATCTGCTATCGGTAGTTAATCTCCAACCACCTTCTATCCCGGAGAATGAAGAGGTTGGGAGTTCGCTGGAAATCCGGGACCTCGCAGTCGGTGAAGGGGCAGCAGTTGAAGCGGGCGACAAGGTCACAGTTCACTATCTCGGAACACTCGCAGACGGAACCGTGTTTGACGCTTCGTGGCGTCGTGGAACGCCCTTCACGACAACAATCGGAGTCGGGATGGTTATTCAAGGTTGGGATCAAGGAATCATAGGGATGCGCGAAGGCGGGAGACGACTTCTAAAAATACCTAGCGATCTCGCTTACGGAGAAACGGGTTCCGGCGCCTCCATCCCACCAGATACCCCGTTACTCTTCGTAGTCGATCTCATGCGCATTCAGAACAACCCATAGCGCACTGGGCTTCTGATGCGAAGAGCACTTTCTTTCGTATCAGAGATCGAAAGTTTTGTTCCCTACCGCAGCGAATATGCAAGCAAGTCGCCAACTGGCTAACTTCAGGGGAATGGATAGCATCACTGTTGCTCGCAGCATGCGAGGTTCGTTAGGAATGTTGGCGATGAACTGGCTATTAGCGCCAACTACGCAAAAGAAAGCTGAAGAGGCCGGTATGGGCGAAGGGCTCCGTGCTTACGCTGTTGGCCGCCTTGGAGTCTTAGGGAATTGCCCAGTCGACAACGTCGTTGGAGCCGCTTTCTTCTGGGAACCTCAGCACATGAAATCAATGGTCGAAGAGGGTCGAGCGACTTTTGACCCAATAGAAGGCGGAAAAATCTGGGCGAGAATTTGCCAGGAATACGGATCTCAAGCATTAGCCGAGTTTGAGGGCAACAATCGGTTGGGAGAGCTCCTGGAACGAGTGGTAACGAACGCAGCTCCGCAAGGTGTGCCGACATTCGTAGGTTGGCGCGACCAAGCGTTACCTGAGGAGGCAGGCCCGGCTAAAACCTTCCAACTGGCGCAATGCATGAGAGAACTTCGCTTCGGTCGCCACGCAGTAGCAGTACAAGCCCTGGGCATGGGGCCTCTGGAAGCCATCTTGAGCGGGCCCGCGGGCGAATGGAACGCTGAATTCTTTGGTTGGCCAAAGCCATACCCCGACGTAAGCGATCTAGGTGACGCGCGCAACGAAATTGAAAGCATGACTGATCGGCTACACGCACCTGATTTCGAGTGCCTCAGCGATGGTGAGCGAGAAGAAGTTCGCGACCTTTCGAAAGCTGCTCGAGTTCATGCAACAGAACGAGCCGAGACCACCGAGTTCTAGGAAGACAAGTCATCGAGCAATGCTTGATGTTCGCCGAGGTATGGTGCACGTTCCGCCGCCCATGGTGTTTTCATAAACCGGTACGGGGCGCCAGGGTGCTCGTAGGAAGCATCAAGATGTTCATAGTAAATACTGTGTGGAAAACCGCGTTCGACGAAATGGGGGTCATGAATCATCTCTTCGGGCGTGTACACGACACCACAGGCCATGCCCCTTTCTTGCAGACCTATAAACAATTCATGAGCCGGCAAGCGCTGTCCTAAAAATTCAATTGCTTCTCGCCCCGATTGGAATACCTCTGCAGCAAGCGGATCCTCATCCAGTTCCAAAATCCCAATCCGTTCGAATTGGTCTCCTAACTTAAGAATTTCATAAGCCGAACAATTTTCGACTAGGCCAAGCTCTTCGATCCAGTCTCGCAAGGCTTGGAATTCATCTCTGGTTCTAGGGGGTACACCTGTATTGAACCACCGCCCATCAGCACACTCGATCTGTGTCCATTCAGTAGGTGTTGGGTGCGCGTGTCGGCCAGTTTGTCGCTCAACTTGGCGCCCTTCGTTCAGCCACCAAAGCGTCGCAAATTCGGTGGTCGCATTTAAGCTCCCTAACATCGAGACATCTATTAACTGACCGGTTCCTGAACCTTCCCGCCAAATAAGCGCTGCAAGTATTGATGGAACTGCGTAGTGACATGCAGTGTGGAACCCTTGATTGCCACCACCTCTAACAGGGGGTATTACATGATCGTCATAGCCACATGACCACACCGGACCGCCTTCGGCTAAAAGGGTGAGATCGGTAGATGGCGGATCTTCTCCGTCGCGGCCATGGTGGGTAACGGACACCCATATGAGCTCCGGGTTTTGTCTAGAAAGCTGTTTCCAGTCGGCGGATAGACCGTCGAGTCGCCCAAGAGGCTCAGCTTCAATAACCACGTCTGCGCTCAGAACGAGGGAGCGAAACTTTGAGATTTCTGCCTCATTGTCCAGATCGAGAACTACAGATTTTTTCGACGTGTTGTAATGCCACCAATGCAGACCATTTTCTTTGTCTGGTCGGTCATGCGCAAATGGCTCCCAGGTTCGAGTTGTGCAACCTCCAGGCGGTTCCACAACCACAACTTCAGCTCCCATGTCAGCAAGAAGCTTGCCAGCAAGCGCGCAACGCTCAGAAGAGAGCTCGATAACTCTATATCCACTAAGGACGCTTGTCGTTTCGCTGGGTCGCATGACTAAATAACCCCTTCTTCGAATAACGTCTCTAGTTCTCTTTCACTACGACCCAGTAACTCTCCAAAAACATATTGGTTGTGCTCGCCTAGACATGGAGCTCCGGACTCAAGAGACCATGGAGTTTCAGACATCGAAATTGGCAAACCTTCGACCTTTGAAGGGCCGATCTGAGAATGTTCCACATTTACCCAAAGCCCGTCGGTTCTGTCGTCGGCTTCGATTCTTTCCTGTGGCTTGAGCACCGGAGCAGCAGGTACCCCAGCGGCAACCAATAGCTGAGACAATTCTCGCTTGTCGTGACAACAGGTCCATTCTCCTATTAAGCGTTCAAGCTCAGCCTCGTTATCAACACGCGATCGGACAGTCTTCCAACGTTCTTCGTACGCCCATGACTGTTGTGCAACTCGCGTTAATTTCTCCCAATCTCGGTCATTTCTGACAGCAATAGCAACCCACTCGTCCTCCCCTAAGGCCGGCCATATTCCGTGCGGACTCATTAAAGGGGATTGTGATCGGTTACTGTTCGGCATATCTGCCCGTCGCATGCCCCTGCCATTGACCTCTGCGTCGAGGCTCGCGACTCCGTTAAGAGTTCCGGCGGCCTCAATGCACGCAAGGTCGACCCATTGACCTTCTCCGCTTCTGCGCCGGTGTAAGAGAGCCATCAAAATGGCCGTTGCCATGTAATAGCCACCTGTGTGGTCCATGAAGGAATACCCCCAGCCCGCTGGTGGCAGTCCAGGGAGGCCTGAAGTATGCGTTAGACCTGACATCGCTTGGGCAATAGGTCCCCATGACTTATATGAGCTGTAGGGCCCAGTTGCACCAAAGCCGTTGTTCGAAACATAGATAATGTCCTCTCGAATTTGGCAAAGATCTTTGTAACCAAATCCCAGACGATCCATGACACCCGCCGCAAAGTTTTCGGTAACTGCATCGCTAACACGCACCAAATCTCGCAGCATCTCTCTAGCTCGTTCATCTCTCAAGTTGAGCGTTATACCTAGTTTTCCGGAGTTGTGGTTATTGAAGGCGCCGCCGGCTTCCAGGCCTCGAGCCTCACCAACCCACGGCGGTACGCCCCTTAGAATGTCCCACTTTCCTTTATTCACTGGATCTTCAACACGTATGATTTCTGCTCCAAAAGCGGCGAGGATCTTGGTAGCACCCGCTCCTGCAAGTTGCCCGGTGAAGTCACAGATTCGGATATTTTCCAAAGCCTGCGGTGGAGTTTTATTCATTGCCGTTCACCCATTTGGCGTAGGCGGCCACCCACATGCGTTGTGCCGATGTTTCGGGAACCGTTATCCCCCTTGCTGCTGTGATTCGACTCATTGCATCTTCAGGCGCGACTCCGAGCTGAGTTAAAATTGCTGCCGCAATTGTCGACGACCGGCCGATACCGCCGCGGCAATGAACGACCACAGATCTACCTTCCCGAAGCGCGTCAGTCAGTTCGTTAATAGTGTCGTCAGCTTCATCGTAAGTATCGGGAATTCCAAAATCAGGAATCGGGAGATTCCTGAATGTAATCCCTGCAGCTTCGAGAGTACGGCCCACTTGATGAAGGCTCATACTCGCTATTTCTTCAGTTGTCAGAAGGGAGAGAACTATTGCGACCTCGTCGCGCACAAGATCTCCTACCTCTCGGTCGAGACCACTACCGCTGGGTGCGGGCGCTGTAGCTAAGCGGCCGGCGGGGGTATCTACCCAGTACAAACGCATTATTCAGCAAGCATTTCACGCGCCCGCATCTGACAGTCTTGCAATCGATTTCTTAGTTCTTCGGTCCAAATTTTTAGGTCCGATCTTTTGGGCTTCCGCCCTTCTAGGCCAATTGGAGGCTCCATGACCTCACCGACAGCGACTGCCACTGGCACTCGCTTTAGGAACTTAGAGCCACTCGGCATCGCCGCCTCCGTGCCAGCTATCCCTACTGGCACGACTGGTGTCCCAGCCTTCGAAGCAAGCCAGGCGGTTCCGTCGAAAATCTCGCCGATTGAATCACCCACCTGCCGCGTTCCTTCGGGAAAGACAAGCATACATTCGCCTGCTTCAAGCATTTCTTTGGCGACTCGCATGGCATCGAGGTCTGCTTCACCTCGTTTCACCGGAAAGGAACCTAAAGAACGCATAGCCCAACCAGCTAAAGCAGGTCGAAAGAGAGAATCTTTACCCAAGTAACGAACGCGACGGTAACTGGAACTTCCGATCAGAGGCCCATCCAAATTAGAACGGTGAGTCGGTGCAATTATCACTCCACCGCTCTGTTGCAGCCGTTCGCGGCCTTCGACTTTCAAGCTAAACCAACGAAACAAGAAAATTCTTACAAATCCTCGCACGCCCTGGAAGAACAGCTTTCCAAAAAAGCCATCGGGCGAGAGCAGTTTTCTCATAATCGGAAAAGCTAGTCGTTACTCACCTTCAGCGTCTCTCCAACGATGCCTGGCTTCAATTTAGATACAGTCGGGGCCATCAATCAAAGCAAGGGGAATCAGAGTGCCTGTTCCAACCGAAATGGTGGGTGACCAAATTGGACCTTTACGCCACGAAGTAGATGCTAGGTGGCTCATGGCATACGCCGCGTCACTGGGCGACACTCAAGACTGCTACTTCGATACCCGTCGCACCGAAGGGATTGTCGCGCACCCAATGTTTGCCGTCTGTCCCGAATGGCCTGTGATCGTGCAAGGAAGAGAGTTAGCGAATAAGTGGGGAATCACTGCTGAAGAAACTCGTCAGTCCGTTCATGCAACACATGATCTAATAATTCACCGTTTGGCCAAACCTGGAGATGTGTTAAGCACCCATCTCACCTATACCGGGGTCGAGAGCAAAAGCCCTGGCGCCTATACGACAATGAAGATCGAGACAGTAGATGCGGCCGGTGAACCGGTGTTTACGACCCATCAAGGTGGAATGTATCTGGGCGTACCCACACAAGGCGAAGATCGACCTTCGCTGAACGAACCAGAGGTTCCCGATCTAGGTCCCTTGCCTGACAATCTTCTGCGCGAAGTCCAGGTTCCGGTAGCTAAAGGCGCTGCACATACCTACACGGAGTCAGCAAGAATTTGGAACCCTATTCACACTGATGCATCAGTTGCTGAAGCTGCAGGTCTACCAGCAATTATTTTGCACGGAACTGCAACTTTGGCTCTCGGCGTCAGTGCGACTATTTCCGAAGTTGCCGGAGGTAACCCTGAGCGTGTTCGCCGGATTCGGGGTCGAATGGCATCGATGGTGCTAATGCCGTCGACAATTAAGGTCAAAATCTTTGACGTGACGTCAGTTGAGGATCTGAGCGTCGCTCGCTTTGAAGTGCTCACCGAAGGTGGTGGGCCCGCTATTAATCAAGGCTTGGTCTTTTTCGAAAGTGACTAAGTCGCTAGTAATCGTTCACATGCTGCGCAAAGTGTCCCAGGGTGCGCTGCAAAGCTAGCGACGCCGAAGATTCTTCATAGCTTCCTCTTGCGTCACAGTTAAAGCCATGGCCCGCTTCCTCATATATGTGCACATCTATATCGGGCCATCGATCGGCTATTGCACGAACGTTTTCTAGCGGGATGCCTGCGTCCTCTGCCCCAAAGTGAAGCATTAGCGGGGCTTTCGGCTCTTCTTCAAGATGGGGCATGATCTGGCCGCCGTAATACCCCGAAGCGGCTGAAATCTTGTCTGATAGACGAGCGGCCGCCACGTAACAAATCGAGCCGCCCCAGCAATATCCAACTATCCCGACCCCACCTGGTAGGGGGAGGCAATGATCAATCGTTGCTTCGACATCAATAATGACTTGTTCAATCGAGAGATCCTCAAAAGCAATTTTACGACCGACCTCGATGCCGTCATTGTCATACTTCAGTTCGACGTTCTTTTGAACTCGATCAAACAATGAGGGGGCGACCGCTACATAACCGAGGTCCCCGTAAAGGTCGACGACACTACGAATATGGTCATTTACTCCAAAAATCTCTTGAACGACAATTACAAGTCCCTTTGGCTTATTTGGTCCGTCAGCGAAATAAGCATCGAACTCATGCCCGTCAGCAGCAGTCACAATTTCTGCCCTACCGGTCATAGCTATGTAAGTCCCATAAATCGTCGGGCATTCGTATAGATCACTTCTGATCGTAAATCGCCTCTACCGATTCTTTCGAAGGTTTCGTCGAGCTCGGCTAGCGCCCCAGGATAGGTGCAGTCGTAATGTGGATAGTCGGAACCCCAGACGACCGTATGAGCTAAGCCCATATCAGCGAGCTGGGCAAATGCTTCGCCCTCCCCCGCTTCCATCGTCACGAAACATTGCTCAGAGAAAATTTCGGTTGGTTCTCGTTTCAGCTTTGGCACTAGGTGACCCATTGATTCTTTGTGTTCATCGAGTCGGTCCAGCCAGTAGGGCAACCAGCCCAAACCCGATTCGAAAAAGCCGACGCGCAGTTGGGGATGGTTATCCAAGACACCACTTGCGACCATCTCCATGACAGAGGCCATTTGTTCAAACGGATGACAGACCATGTGCACATAAAACTGATTCGTGTATCGAGTGCGTGCAAAACTTTTCATCTTTGAGCCGAAGCTCCCATGAATTGCAACCGTCATATTATGATCTTCTGCAGCGGCCCAAACGCGGTCCATTTCATCGGAAAACAACTCAAGACCGTTGTAGCGCTCAGGTCGGAAAGTCATTCCCGTAAGACCAGCTTGCGCACAAAATTCAATTTCAGCGACAGCGTGGTCTATCGATTGCAGCGGCGTGACGCCTACTCCGAAGAGTCTGTCGGGGTTTTCTGAAACAAAGTCAGACATCCAACGGTTGTATCCGCGAGCATTAGCGGCCGCCACATCCCCATCGGCTATATCACCGGACATTAAATGGACAGAGGGAAACATTAATGCCGCCGCAAGTCCTTCAGCATCCATTACCTTGAGACGTTCAACGGGGTCATAGCTTCCTGGCACAATGTCGTCCCAGGTGACATTTGTGCCATACGCATTGGGAATACATGCAGGAGCTGCACTTGTATCCATGCTCTCATCTTCCACGAACACGCTGTCAGCAGCGCCAGTGGGACGACATTGCATGACCAAGTCTCGGTATTTGGGATCGGTATATTCTTCCCAAACTGAGGTCGGCTCCGCGATGTGAGCATCTGCGTCGTAAACCGGAACGGTTCCATTGGACGCGTATGGTTCTTCAGTGATTAGTGGTGCACCCATAGCACCATTGTTACTCAGAACAGGTCTGCTTTGCTTATCGAGTGGAATGGAGCGTGCGTAAACCGTGGCTCAGCGCGACCGGAACAACCGACAGATGAGTTTCTTGCGGAAATATTTGCCAATGAAGCCGAAGATTTGGGTAACGCCGAGCTGCTAACTGGTCATGGAATTCTTGATGAGGTGAAAGCTCATCCGTTTCGAGTTCGCCTTTCGACATAAACACGTGAGCCTGAAGACTTTCACCGGTCTCATGTATTTGTTCTTCTCGACGAAACATCACCTGGTCATCCCACCAGACGGATGGACTAGCCAGCAGATAATGATCGAACATCGAAGGAGTTTCGAACAGAACGTGAACACCGAAAAGAGCGCTGAAGGAGTGCCCTACAAAAGTTGTTTCAGACACACGGAACTTTTGATTAAGAAATGTTAGGACCTCAGCTGACACCCATTCCCGGAAGGCTTCAGCGCCGCCGAGCTCGGCTCCTGAAACCCGCACGCCCGTGAGCGCAGGAGCATCCACGGCAGTCGTTGTGAAATCCATGGCTCTTAGCTGAATCACTTCGCGGTACGAAGCTTCATCATGAGCTACACCAACAACGATGGCCTTTGGGAGGTCTTTAGTTGGAGCTAGAAGACGGACCGTGTCGACAACAGTCCCGTATGTCCACATTGCGTCGAAACATAAGTAAAGAGGATGTGCTTCATCTCCGTTTGGATCATAGGTCGGAGGTACATCAATCCACAGCGCATAGTTTCTGCCCACATCAGGGCGCGCTATGCGATGCACATTTGGAGTCCAAGGGAAGCTAACTGATTGCCCATTCACGGAGGCAAGTTTGGCCGATGTTTAGCGAACGCGCTTGCTCTCAGCCCCGGTTTCACCTAGGAATCGGATGTTGAAGAACGCGTTTTGAGGGAGAAAAGGGTGGCAGTACTCCAATCCCATGTCGATGTAAGTGCAGATTGGTTTGAAAAAAATCGCCAAGACATGCTCGAACAGTTGGCAGTAATTGAGGAATTACACGATGAGGCGTCCGCCGGCGGGGGCCCTGCCTCCATGGAGCGCATGCGCAGTCGAGGCAAAATGCCTGTGCGAGAGCGGATACAAATGGTGCTTGACGCCGACGCTCCATTTTTCGAAATAAGTTCTCTCGCCGGTTATTGCACGAATTACGCAGTAGGCGGAGGACTTGTAATGGGCATCGGAGTAATCGAAGGCGTCGAATGTGTGATTGAAGGTAACGACCCGACCGTCTTGGGCGGCGCAATCACCCAAGTAGCGGGGCGCAAACTAATGAGAGCTATCGAAATCGCTCGACAAAATCGGATGCCGTATATCCAATTCGTGGAATCAGCTGGTGGCGATCTGCGCGGCGATGAGGACCCGGAAAGACAGATGATTGAGCAAAGCGATCACTTCGCCGAATCCGGTCGACTTTTCTACGACGTAACTGAGTTGTCGAAGTTACGTATCCCCTCAGTTTCAGTGGTATTCGGAAGTTCAACCGCAGGTGGTGCCTATCAACCAGGCATGAGCGACTACAACATCTTCGTTCGGAACCAGTCAAAAGTTTTCCTCGGTGGACCCCCCCTAGTGAAGATGGCAACAGGTGAAGATAGCGACGACGAGACGCTCGGTGGCGCTCAAATGCACGCTGAAGTTTCTGGTCTCGCAGATTATTTAGCGGAAGATGAAGCTGAAGCTCTTCGGATGTGTCGCGAAGTTGTAAGGCACTTGAACTGGCGAAAGTTAGGACCCGAGCCATCAATGCCCGGAGATGCCCCTGTGCATGACCCGGAAGAGTTACTTGGCTTAATGCCTAGAGATTTACAGGCACTTATCGACTGCCGTGAAGTGATTGCGCGAATCGTCGACGGATCCCGTTTCGAAGAATTCAAAGCACGCTACGGAACAACAGCTATCTGCGGATGGGCATCCATTCATGGCTATCCAGTTGGCCTGATCGGTAACAACGGCCCCCTATTTAGCGAGAGCAGCGAAAAAGCAGCCCAATTTATTCAGCTCTGCAACCAGCAAGACATACCGATTATTTTTCTTCAAAACATCACTGGCTACATGGTTGGTAAAGATTTCGAGCATTCCGGGATAGTGAAAAACGGCTCCAAAATGATTAACGCGGTTTCAAATTCGATGGTTCCGCACATAACGGTGATTCTTGGCAATAGCTACGGAGCTGGCAACTATGGGATGTCAGGGCGTGCCTTCAACACGCGTTTCACCTATTTATGGCCTACTGCCAAAATTGCGATCATGGGCCCTAAGCAGATCGCCGGCGTAATGTCGCTTGTCCGTCGGGGTCAGGCTGCACGAAAAGGCGTCGAATTTGACGAGGAGGCCGATCGCAAAATGACTGAGTCGGTCGAGCACTATCACGAACTCAAATCGCTAGCGCTGTACGCATCTGGCCGAGTGACAGACGACGGTATCATCGACCCGCGAGACACGCGAGACGTGATTGCCTTATCTCTCTCTGCCTGCAGCAACAACAAAGTAGAAGGCGCCGAGGGTTTCGGCGTCTTCAGGATGTAAGGGGCGCTATGACTATTAAACGACTTCTCGTAGCTAACCGAGCTGAAATAGCTCGTCGAGTATTTCGCACAGCACGCGAAATGGGAATTTTCACCGTCGCCGTCTACTCCGAAGGAGACAGCGAAGCTCCATTTGTTGGCGATGCGGATTTGGCGGTAGCTCTGAATGGAACAACTGCCGCCGACTCATATCTCAATGCCGAAAAGATTCTGAGCGCTGCTAAATCTGTTGGCGCAGACGCCATTCATCCGGGATACGGATTTCTTTCAGAGAACGCAGATTTTGCGAAAGCTGTATCTGACGCCGGCATCATCTGGGTTGGCCCGCCACCGTCTGCAATCGCAGCAATGGGTGACAAACTCGCAGCTAAGAGAACCATGGTCGATGCCGCGGTACCAACGCTTCCTTCAGTTGAAGTAACTGATGCAACCGATCTTTCCGCTGTCAGCAAAGATATCGGGTTCCCCCTTCTTGTTAAGGCCAGCGCCGGAGGTGGGGGCAAAGGGATGCGGGTTGTCGATGCCGAGAACGAGTTAGAGGATGCAATCGCCGGAGCCAAACGCGAGGCCCTAGGGGCGTTTGGAGACGACACCGTTTTTTTAGAGCGTTATTTGTCAACACCTAGGCATGTTGAAATTCAAGTTTTGGGCGACCGTTACGGCAAGGTAATTCATTGTTTCGAGCGTGAGTGCTCCATACAACGGCGTCACCAAAAGGTTATTGAAGAGGCTCCCTCACCTGTCTTGTCCCAAATCTTAAGGAATCAGATGGGCGAAGCCGCCGTTGCGGCGGTCGAGGCGATTGGTTACGAGTCAGCAGGAACCGTAGAGTTTTTGCTGAATGGTGAGGGTGACGATGCAGAGTTTTTCTTCCTTGAAGTCAATACTCGACTTCAGGTAGAGCATCCCGTGACTGAAGAGATAACCGGCTTAGATCTTGTGCGCGAGCAAATTCGAATCGCTAATGGTGAGCCTCTCGGTTACGAACAGTCCGATCTGTCTATTTCCGGCCACTCAATCGAGGTCCGACTCTATGCCGAGGACCCGTCCAATGACTTTCTCCCAGCCACAGGTCGAATCAATATTTGGGGTCCTGTGGGAGAGCCAAGGGTGCGATACGACTCAGGAGTCGAATCGGGTTCGGAGGTCTCAGTTGAATTCGATCCTATGTTGGCCAAAGTTATCTCACATGCTCCGACTAGGACTGAGGCGGCTCTCAAGCTAGCTTTAGCTCTGGAGCGGACGCGTCTTCACGGCGTGGTCACCAACAGAGACTTTCTCGTCGCAACGCTTCGACACGAAGAGTTTCTTGCAGGTAATACAACTACGGACTTTATTTCTCGGGTGGAAATACCGGGGCAACGGGTGCCAACTGACTGCGAATTGGAGGACGCCGCAATAGCGGTAGCACTAGTTTCCCAAAGGCTGAATCGAAGGGCTGCCAACTCTCTACCGTTTATGCCTTCAGGGTTCAGAAACAGTTCGATGCCCAGCCAACAAACGTTACTAACCCATGAAGACCGCATATTGGAAATCAATTACAGAGCGCTGCGTAGCGGTTCATTCGAAATACTCATAGGAGATTCGAAAGAGCCCCGA
>CEQP01164887.1_pt1 | contig 14889 bp, 13 predicted proteins | sample 356291 | NCBI WGS metagenome assembly CEQP01 (sample SAMEA2621221, study PRJEB7988) | marine metagenome | isolation source: saline water (ENVO:00002010), including | reverse complement strand
TAAGATGGAAAGAACAGCTTGATGACATTAGCCAAGCCCCGCAGATTAATTAAAAAATGCTTTCTGATATTGAGTCAGGGCCCTATATTCCATTGCATAGTTTCAGGATTAAACTCATACACAAGATAAATTACTGAAAGCAAAAAAAACAACCACGCAAAAATCTCGCCAGCTCGATGTTTTGGAACTTCACGCATAAAAGTTCGGGTTTTATGTGCACCATATCCGCGGATGTCCAGCGCCATTGCCTGAGTCTGCCCATTTCGCAAACCCATAACTAACATTGCAAAAGTTAGATGTTTGACACGTATTAATTTTCTTTTTAACCAATTTGTATCCTGGCCAAGATCCCGAATTCGTTGTGTTATTGAAATTTCTCGCCCTAATTCTAAAAATGCAGGAAAAAGCACCAAGCCAAGTACTGGCGCATGAACCAAACGGTAGTCCCAACCACGCCCGGAAAGATTCTGCACCATATCGGTTGGATGAGTTGTGAAAGCAAAAGACAACCCTACCAAAGCAAGGGACATAAATCGTAATGCAAGAAGCGCTCCAAAACCCAGTGCCGCCCATGTTAAATCCTTGAATGGAGTTGTTATCGCGACAATATCTGGTCCGGTTGTAGCCTGGCCACCATAAAAAAACGGGAAAACAACGGCCAGTATTAGAATAAAAGGAAGGATTATTCTTCCCAGAACCCAGTATTTTTTTAGCGGCACACCAGTACAAAATGAGGCAACAAAAAAACACAGAAGAAACAGGCCAACACCCACGTAAATATTAGTATTAAAAATGGCCACAAAAGAAATACTTAATATAAACAGTAATTTCGAAAATGGGGTCATCTGATGAAAAAGAGAATCCCCTCCTTCAAATGAAAGGTTAGCTTTTGCCATTAATTTTCTCCTTTATCATTTGAACCAATGGTGCAGTGCTGAGAACTGGCTCTTCAAATAAGCGAGCTGAAAACTCATATACAGGAGGGGGCTTTAATCGAGCTTGTTCCATTACTTTTTGATCAGAAAACAGACTGGATGGCTGTCCATCAAAAATTATTTTTCCATTGCACAATACTGCTGAACGGTCTGCATATTCTGCCACCAGCCGCATATCATGGGTAATAAAGATAACAGCTGTCCCACCATCGGCTAACTGACGTAAAAGCTGCATTAAATTTCTTGCCTGATGAAAGTCCTGACCAAAAGTAGGCTCATCCAGAACCACTACTTCGGGCTGTCCTACCACCATAGCTGCTACAGACAATCGTCTTTTTTGTCCATGACTTAATACATAAGGGCTTGCATCTCTTCTATCTAAAAGGCGCACCATCTCTAAATATTCTATTGTTTTTTTATCCACCTCGGTTTTCGTCAACCCTAAGGCTCGCAAACCATGAGCAATTTCATCGTAAACGGTATTACATACAAACTGTTTCTCCGGCACCTGGAAAATATATGAAACCCGTTTTGCAAGTAGAGCAAAATCATATTTCGTGGTTGGAATTCCATCGACCAGTACGACCCCTGAACTGGGTTGCTGTATCCCATTAAATAAAGAAGCCAGGGTAGACTTGCCAGAGCCATTCTGACCAACTATAGCCAGCATCTCATGAGGTCGCGCAGAAAAGGTAACATTATTCAAAACTTGAGTATCATCATAGCTAAAAGAAACATCCTGAAGCTCAATGACCGGAGACAATTGCTTTGATTTAATTTCTAAAGATTCATCCACTAACTGATGTTTTATATGGATTGAGACTGGCAGATCAGGAACAAGGTCTTCAACGGCTTTGACTAACTCATCCCCATTAAGGGGAACAGATCCTATATTTAAGTTCATTTCTCGTAGCTCAAGTGCAACCTCAGATGCCTGTGGAATCCACAGCCCCATACTGTCTCTAACATACAAACCATGTTCCTCGATAAACTGGCGTGGGGAAAATGGGCCCAGCACTTTTTGATCTTCTACCAGCAAAACGCTGTCTACCCGATCAAATACTTCATCCATTTCATGTTCTACCATCAAAACAGTCAATCCAAGATCACGTCTGATGCGATCAATGACTGCTAAAACATCAGCTGTACCTGCAGGGTCTAGGTTAGAGGTGGGTTCATCGAGCAAGAGCACGGAAGGCTCTAATGCAAGCATAGCAGCCAACGCGACTCTTTGTTTTTCTCCACCAGAGAGCTGAAGCATCTGACGTTTACGAAATTCAACTAACCCTACAAGTTCAAGAGCCCAGTCTATACGACGGTGAATTTCTTCAGGTTCAATCAGGTAATTTTCTAGTGCGAAACCGACTTCTTCCTCAACCGTCAATGTAACGATCTGGTCTTCGGGATTCTGAAAAAGCATATTTACCTGACGGAATCTATCAGACGCCGCTAACTCCCGACGATTTATAAGATCCTTGTTCTTGTCATTTACAAAGACCTTTCCTCGATTACGACCTCCAAAAAAGTCCGGGTAAATGCCCACAAGGTTTAACGCAAGTGTACTTTTCCCTGATCCACTGCGACCCAGAATCAGAACAAAAGCACCCGCCTCAATCTCGAATGAGACATCCAATAGAGCGGGCGGGCCTTCCGGTTGACCAGCCGGTGGCTTGAACCAGAAATTGTAATCTTCCAGAACGAGTGCAGAATAACTTGATTTCACGCGTGATTGATTTGGCCACCGCTAATAGCAGGTGGCTTATCTAATGAAGGAACGCCTGCATGCTCGAGGGCTTTACCCAGATACCATGCCGCTAGTCCCCACAACAATCCCCATATGGCGGCAAATAAATGTGTGAAGATTGCCCACATGAATGATTCCATAATCTGGAACCCTCCTATCAACAATAAAGCCGAAAACTGATTTGCAGCTGCAGTAATGGCAGCAGCTAAAGCAAATAAAAGTTTTCCACCCTGCCAACGCATCATGACAATAACCATCACACCAAATGTGGCTGGGAAAAGAGCATGAAAAAGCAAAATCGGTCCATCAGGATCTCCGGCAAACCAGCGTACCAGAGCTGTAACTGCAACTGCTAGCATTACTATGCATGCACGTTTGCGAAGATAAACTCCCGCATAGAAAAGAATCCAGGTCATTCCATTGTAGGCAGCATAAAATAAAAACCCGTAGGGCCCCATGGCCCAGAAGGTTCGCTCCAAAAAGCCCAACATGGCAAAAACCTCAATAGCTGCCTGAATCACTCCTAACAGGACAGCTACAACAATATCCATTGTATCGAGTTTAAAATCCTGCTTTATCTGGTAAGAACTGCTCGAAAACATGTTTGAGCCTGCCACTATTACTCTCCAGTTTATTTTTGTGGACGTTCTTTTCTCAACGCGTAAATCTAGCCTTGAATATCAGCTTTACTGACGGACAACTAGCTGAAGCCAAGTGTACTGCACAGGCGTTGTATTGCCTAAGGTTTGAATCTATCAAATTCGTATGGCAACAAACCTAGAATGGTGCCGGCACACGGATTCGAACCGCGGACCTGCTGATTACAAATCAGCTGCTCTACCAGCTGAGCTATACCGGCACGTTTTTATCAAATAAATTATTCTGGCTTTCTGGCACGTAACAACATCCGGTCTGTATTGTAACGAATTGCTGGATCCCTGATTCCCAGAGAGTGATCATCAGATGTATTTTCTAGAATATCTGATACTCCGTCTATAACAAATCCAGCCGAAGTCAAAAGTTGTTGCGCCTTCAATTCGCTCATACGGTGCAAATCTGTATTGTTTTGCTCTACGGCACCGACATGATCAATGACACCTAAAATCCCCCCAGGAGCTAATGCGTCATAGATGCCTGTAAGGAAAGCAAGTCCCGTCTCGTCCCCGCGATTAGCATAATCATGGAGATTAAGCGCAGTAAATGCTGCATCTGCCTGCATTGGTAATTCAATGTTAAGGCGTGGATCAAACATCTCTGTTCCAAGCGTGTAGATGACCTCTACATTACCAAGGCGAGCTGCTCTGAGTTCTGGTGCCTCACCAAGTCTCTCCCTGAACCCTTCAGGGTTCTGAGCATAGACCATCCCATCAGACCCGACAGCCGCCGACAACAGTTCGGTATACCACCCCCCACCTGCAAATATTTCCAAGACTGTCATACCAGCTTCAATACCCACAAACTCCATAACCTGAGCTGGTTTTCTGGAAACGTCTCGCTCTTTCTCTTCAGCCGAACGGTTAGGTGAGGCAAGCGCTTCACTGAATCCTTCTGCAAATTCGCCAAGTACTGTTGTCGAAAAACCTGTGGCTAAAATAAACCCTGTTAGCAAGCATCCCGCTCTATTAGAAACCGTCATGCTTTTTACCCCTTTTAAAATAAATTAAAACAAAAAATCTCATATCAATTTTCTGCAACAATAAAAGTAAGCCCCTCAAGTACCAGGTTTGGACGGTACTGTGCACGCGTTTCCAACCAACTGCTAAGAATTAACGCATTACCACCTGTTATATAAACAGTAGGAGATTCCCTAATCTCAGCAGAGACAGTCGATAGGGCTCGATCTACTGCACTAGCTATGCTCAACATCGTACCATTAGCTACTGCCATTTTTGTATTACTACCCAATATCTCAAGCCCTGAAGATACATCAGGCGTTAAATTGATCTTGCCAATATTACCTGTCTCATTATTAAGGGCAGAATAAACAAGATCTGGACCAGCCATAATCAATCCACCAAGATGTTGGCCTTTAGCATTAACCATATCCAAAGTCACGGTTGTACCAGCATCAATTACAGCAAACGCCCCTTTTTCTAATCTATGGGCAGCTATTAGAGCAACCCAACGATCAGCACCTAGTTTTGATGGGTCTGAATATACAGAGGAAATACCATGCTCTTGCTTATCAGGAGTCACAAACTCAGGACTAATACCCCATCGCTCAGTACAAACTGATACCAAAGCAAGCTCATGGCTTTTGCCAGCCACATTTGTTGCCATAACCTGAGAAATATCTGAAGGCAGTGCTTCGCCTATGACATGGAAAGCATCTATAGAGGTTTGACAATGAACGGTATCGCCAACAGCATCAAGACTAGGTTCATCTAAACATACCCACTTGATTCTCGAATTTCCAATGTCAACTAACAATATCATGATGATCTCAAACTAACCTCACCAGAAATAACACGACGAACGCTTGAGCCAGTTTTCAATACAAGCGCTCCGTCTAAATCTACTGTAACAACAGTACCAGACAATTCTGAGCTGCCATTCGATAAGACAACCTCACGGCCATTCAGGTAATGTGCAGAAATAAATTCTTCATGATGTGACTCAAACCCAAACGAACCATAGGACTTTAGAGTTGCAAAAAAATCCTCGATAAGACGGCTAGCTAACTCATTTTTAATAAACTGTCGTTTCACCATTGAGTTCATATCAATTGCGCCTTCCGGCCAATCACATATTTTTTTTAAATAAGTTGGATCAATTGATACATTGATACCAATACCAACAACTACATACAAAGCATTTTCATTTTCACCAGAAGTTTCAATCAGAATGCCTCCTAGCTTTTGATCTTCCCAAACCAGGTCATTTGGCCACTTTACTAAGGGATAACAGCCTGTAAGTTCACCAATAACTCGTCTTGCTACCACCGCCACCGAAAGACTAAGTGCAGAAATGTTCTGGGGTAGCTCATTGAATAACCAACCTACAGATAAGCACAGCCCACCACCAAATGGAACGTTCCATTTTTTTCCATGCCTGCCACGACCGGCTGACTGGTACTCAGCCAAACATACTGTCATTTTACTCGGATCTGGTATAGGCGCATTAAGAAGATATGTATTTGTAGAATCAAGCGCCGGAAAAACCTCAAGCCTATGAATTCTATCTGCTGTAGAAACTTTTAGATTATTAGAAATTTTTTGTACATCAAGAAAATCAATCGGGCAACATAACTGATAGTGTTGATGACTACTGGATTCAACTTTAATTCCTAACTGCCGAAGCTTATGAATGTATTTTGATAACATCGGGGCCGGCAGACCAAGGCTCTTAACAAGTTCCTTTTCAGAATGGGCTCTACCATCCGCAAGTAACTTTAAGGTTTCTAGTTGCAGCATCTGCTCATCGATATCTTCGTTATTTTCCGAAACGAACCATCTCCAAACGAGTCTCAGTACCTTGAAGCATCCGTTTTATATTTTCTCGATGTGTATAAACAATTAATACTGCAACTATCAAAGAAAAAATAAATAACTCAATCTGAGCAGGAAGTCTTGTCAGTGCTATATAGACAGATACACCAATAGAAACACTCATAGTTGAAAGTCCAACATAGCGTGTTAACAAAATGATAGACAACCAAATGGCTACTGCTGGAAGCGCAATTACCGGTTCAAGCACACAAATGACACCCGCTGCTGTTGCGCCCCCCTTCCCACCTCGGAAATCATGCCATATCGGATAAACATGCCCTAAAATCGCCCCTAATCCTACCGCAACAAGCAAAAGTTCATGACTAAGATGGGGATCTAATCCTATAGCTGGTACCTCAAACCCAGGCAACAACAACACACAAATAATGCCCTTACCAACATCAATCAACATAACCCAAAAAGCAAATGCTTTGCCTTGGGTTCGCAAGGCATTTGTTCCGCCTGCATTCTCACTACCCAACTTACGAATATCGACCCCACCTCGAACCTGGCCCACAACAAGGCTGCCTAGAACAGATCCAAGCAAATAAGCAATAGTGAACTTCAAACCGAGCTCAATCATATTTATGGAATACTCTTTGAATTAAACTGGATTCTATCACCGGCTATTGACTGTCAGGCGGCTTTCCCTAAGAAGATTAAGTGGAAATCTATTAAAGCATTAATTACCAATCCAGGATTTTCGACGATCAACTGCCTCATCACCTGATTCATTGTTAAAGCGAAGAATACAAGTATGCTTAAATCCTTCAACTAAAGTAACGTCAAATTCTTTCAATTCATCATCTCTGAAGACCGCAACTGAAACTGTTTCACCTGCATTAAAACGCTCAAGTCGCCTGGACATGTCAGACTGATCAATGCGAAGTCCGCCTAATGCAATTAAAACGTCTCCTGGATTCAAACCGGCTTGATCAGCTGGTCCATCATGTATTACTTCCGTGATCTCTAGGCCCTTCATGCTTAGCTTGGCACACACACCAAGGTCCAGTTTTTGATGGTTTTCTTTACGTGGCAGATCAGTCACATCGCCATCACTTTCATGTCGAAGCTGAAAATCGATAGCAAACTCTTTCATTAATGGTTGCAGAGGTATGTCTTTTGTCCCACGGATACTAGTATCAAAAAAATCAGTGAGGTTAAGACCACTGATTTCCTGGCTGAGGATTTCGAACTCATCTTCTGCAAGGCCTACCTCATTATGCCCAAAACGCTCCCATAAAACCTGCATGATTTGATCAAGAGTAGAAGAGGATTCCTTACGGAGGGTTAAATCCAGTGCTAGCGCTACTAAGGCGCCTTTGCTGTAATAACTTATAGTTGCATTCCTTGAATTTACATCTGGCTTATACAACTTGTCCCAAGCATCAAAACTTGCATCGGCAAGACTCTGAGTAAACCGGCCGGGTGACCGATAAACACGCGTGAGTAGCTGTCCCAGTCGAACTAGATATTCATCTGTATTAATTAATTTACTACGCAATAACATTAAATCTTGATAGTAGGACGTAATACCCTCAAATACCCACATTAGCTGCGTGTGCGTTCGCTGATCCAGGCGATAGGGAATAAAAGCTTTAGGCTTAATGCGTTTCACATTCCAAGCGTGAAAATATTCATGGCTACACAGACTCAAGAAGCGTTGATAGTCTTTTGATACCCCGGCCTGACCATTTTTTGGTAAATCATCTCTGCAAAATATCAAACTAGAAGAAGCACGATGCTCCAAACCCCCATATCCATTTCCCACCGCTAGGCCCAGAAACAGGTAGTTTTTGAAAGGAGGCGGCGCCCCAAAAAAATCAATATGCGCCTCACAAAGGAGCTTTAGATCTTCAGCAAGACGCTTTTTATCAGCATGGTGAAGTCCCGCAATTACTAGTCGATGCGGTATATCAGCAGCCTCAAAAGTAATTTCTGAGTGCTCGCTGAGCTCCATAGGATGGTCAATTAATTCATCATAATTAGTAGCTTCATATGTACCAAACCCTGCATCATTAATTTTGTCTGAGCGCATAGCTGTAGCGACCCGCCAATTTTTGCAGCGAACATCTTTAGGTTTTATAAGTCGTACCTGAGAAGTGGTCTGTTCTCTACCGCTCACGCTAAGAAACAGACAGGTACCGTTAAAAAATCCTCTGCTTGCATCTAAAAAAGCACCTCGCACAGAAGTATCAAAAGCAAAAACCTCCATAGTAACAGTCAACTTTCTCACAGAATTTCGACAAATCCATGTATTTTTAGAGAGTTTTTCCAACTCCACCGGGCCATCCTCATCCTCCGCATAAATAGTAGTGACATGGCGAGCAAATTCTCTGAGCAGATAGCTACCGGGAATCCAAGAAGGCATAGATAAAAACTGTTCTTGATCTGGATTGGGCACATGACACTGCACCTCAAAGAGATGGCGATTAAGATCGATAAGTCGCACATCGTATTCAATCATCTTGCATGCCTCTCCAGTCAACCATCAATAGCTTTAATGGCTGGGCGCGCAGAAATACTTGCAGCCCAAGATGCAAGGTGCTTTCTATCCTGAAATAAATCCTTCCCTATCACACGTTGTGCAAATTCCAAATATACATAGGTAACAATGTCAGCATAGGTATAACGTTCTATTGCCAGATAAGTGTTATTGCTCAAACGTTTATCAACCTTATCAAAAAATGCGATGGTTCTTTTCTCACCACGTTCTACCAAAGCGCTTATTTGTTCAATGGGCATTGGCCCTGGAAGAGCTCGCCCCTCGCCAAATTCAGGTGAATTTCTAAGATATTCTTGGATACCAAGATAGCCTTCAAATGTTGCAATGTCATGCCACATTAAGATTAATGCCTGCTCTTTAGCATCTGTGCCCAGAAGATTTAGAGAAGGGTTTTCTTGCTCAAGATAGTGTGCGATAGCAAGACTTTCGGTGATACAAGTACCATCATCCAGTTCCAAAACGGGCAGCGTAAGCCCAGGATGTATGGCTGCAAACTCTTCTGTTAGATGCTCACCCTCGCGCAAATTGAGTGTTACAGAAGGTATTTCAAGGCCTTTCTCAGAAATAAATATACCCACTTTGCGTGGGCTAGGCGAACCTGGGAAGTAGTACAGTTTCATCCATTTTCCTTTTTTATTGCTCAACGCCAGTTTTATGAGAAGTAGCTCAAAACCAAAAAGCGTCCTAGTGCTAACATACCTGATCATTGTATATGGCTAGCATCTAAAAGATTTCGCAATCTGTTTCACATAGACCAGAATATACTCCCAAATCAGACTCATCGAGCATCATAAAAAATAGTGCGTTCTTCGACATGATCAATGTAGAAAATCAAATTGAACTGGTTAATATCCAAAAAAACTATGGAACTCATGTTGTTCTATCTAATTGTGATCTATGCGTTAGAAATGGTGAGTTTGTTGTTGTAGTTGGGCGCAGTGGCTCTGGAAAATCTACCTTACTAAACCTAATTGGCGGTTTAGAACAACCAACAGATGGGACAATAAAAGTCTCGGGAAACTCACTAACCAACCTGAACGAAGAAGAACTTTCAAAATTACGGCGCCAAAAGCTTGGGTTTGTATTTCAGTTTTTTAATTTAATACCCACGCTTACAGCCTTAGAAAATATTCGCTTGCCCATGGCTCTAAATAGAATAAACAAGAAGGAAACTATTGAACGGGCATTATCGCTACTGGAAGAATTTGGGCTGTCTGGATTTGATCAACGATTTCCAGAAGAGCTTTCTGGCGGCGAACAGCAACGGGTAGCAATAGCCCGAGCCCTAGCTCACAAACCAGATATCATCCTCGCTGATGAGCCGACAGGAAACCTTGATCTTGATACAGCAAATGAAGTTCTAGAACTGCTAAATAGAACTTGTCGTCAGCGTGGCACAACTCTCATCATGGCAACCCATAGCAAAGAAGTTATTGGACTAGCTGACCGTGTTTTCTCTATTCACGGATCAGACCTCAACGAGGCAATAATGTGAATAGACTCTTAGGTAGTGCTGCGACTCGCTTCTATCTTAAACGTCCGTGGCAATTGTTTCTGGCGATTACTGGCATTTCACTTGGAGTTGCAGTTTATGTAGGAGTAGATCTCGCAAACGACAGCGCAAGAAGAGCCTTCGAACTTTCAGCTAACTTAATAACTGGGCAAACTACTCATCACCTGGTAGGTGTCGGGGGCGACATTCCAAACTCACTCTACCAAGATCTGCGTCTAAAACATGGCCTGCAGCTAGCGGCTCCAATTATCGAAGACGAGATCAGACTTGCACAAGCTCCATCCCGTGAATTCACAGTTATAGGCATTGACCCTTTAAAAGAACCAAGTTTCCGTGGTTTTTCAAGTTTTATCCCAGGGGATGGAACAACTCTTCGCCAATTGATAGCAGAACCGGCAACCATCTTGGCACCAGAATCTTTAATGCTGGAACTTGGTCTTCAGGTTGGGTCCCAGCTAGACCTCATCTTTGAAAACACTCAAAAAACTGTTCAGATCATTGGTCCTGTTACAGAAATATCCTTAGCTGAAGAAGGTGCCACAACACCTATTGTCATGGATATTGCCACAGCGCAAGAACTATTAGACAGGAAGACTATTTCAAGAATCGACCTGATCCTAAGTGATATAGAGGCAGAAAAAATACCATCTCTTGGACTAAGCGGTGTTGTACTAGTGAATGCAAATGATAGAAATGCATCCTTTGATGAGCTCGCGAGAGCCTTCCGCATTAATCTAACAGCATTGAGTCTTTTAGCGTTGCTTGTAGGCATATTCTTGATTTATGCCACCATGTCCTTTGCGGTTATCCAACGACGAAAAACTTTTGGGGTTTTGCGAGCGATCGGGGTTAGCCGAAACCAACTGCTACTAGGAATCCTTGTAGAAGCGTTTTTAATAGGTTCTATAGCTACGATATTAGGCTTGCTTCTCGGTCACCAATTAGCAAAGACTTTAGTTGATCTAGTCCTGCAAACAGTTGGAGATTTTTACTTTCGATCCAATGTGGCTGCGGCCAATCCACCACCCTGGTTATATGCAAAAGGTCTAGTTCTAGGTTTAGGAACTTCTCTACTGGCTGCGGCCGCACCAGCTCTCGACGCTGCGCGCACCTCTCCCCATGCCGCAATGAGTCGATCTGCATTGGAACGATCAGCTCTAAAACTTACTGATAGGGCTGCCCTTTTTTCCATTCCTATCATGGCCGTCGCTCTGGCATTGCTTGGGCTCTCAACAAGGAGTCTGTTCGTCGGTTTTGCAGGATTATTTTTTATAATTGCAGCAAGTGCCTTGTTGGTGCCAACTGCAACCCGAATATTTGCGAAAGTAGTCGAGCCGATTTTTGAATATATTTTTGGTATAGCGGGTTCTCTCGCAGCTCGCGGAGTATCAACGTCCCTAAGCCGTACTGGTGTTGCCACTGCCGCCCTATCCGTAGCTGTAGCAACAGTTATAGGTATCGGTTTGATGGTGAATAGTTTTAGGATTAGCGTTGAAGAATGGCTTTCAGGCACACTGACAGCAGACATATATCTAAGTACAGAGGCAGATAATGCTATTACCTCTTCTCAAATTGAAGCGATCAATATTTTACCGGGAGTTCTAGGTACAAGCGTTACACGTTTCACGCGTATACCAACAGAGATAGGTGAAGTAAGTCTCCGCGCACAAATGCCGGGGCCCCAAGGCTGGGGAGTCGTGGTTAATGACCAAGTCCCGCAGGCAATTGAGAAATTAGGATCAAACCAAGGCATCCTAGTCTCTGAACCACTAGGATTTCGCCATAATTTAACCCCAGGTGATGAGCTTTACCTACCTACGATACAAGGACAAAAACCATTCATAATTCTGGGGTTTTTTCGTGACTACAATACTAACGTGGGAACCGTATTAATGCCGCTTGAAATGTATCGAACATATTGGCGGGACGAAATGGTCAATGGGGTGGGCGTCTACATAAATCCTAGGGCTGACAGGGATAATACAGTTTCTGGAATCAGAGAAATTTTAGGTAATAATTCAACAATTAGGCTGCGATCAAATGATTTTATAAAAGAGCGTTCACTTTCTATTTTTGATCAAACTTTCAAAATTACGGAGGTTCTTAGAATTCTTGCGGGATTGGTTGCATTTCTTGGGTTAGCAAGTGCTCTTATGTCTATAGAGCTAGAAAAAGGTAGAGAGGTTGCAGTCCTTCGGGCTATAGGTATTGCGCCTCGTCAAATTGGCATTCTGACCTTGGGACAAACCACTTTACTAGGCCTTGCATCTGGGCTATTTGCAATGCCGCTCGGCATCATTATGGCAGGGCTCCTAATCTTTGTTATCAATCTTCGATCATTTGGTTGGAGTATGAACCTTGAACTATCCAGTCAACCACTCTTACTAGGATTACTACTCGCTGTAACTGCGTCAATTTTAGCTGGAATATATCCAGCGATGCGCGCTGTTAAATCGAGCGTAGCACCCCAGCTAAGGGATGAATAACCAATGAAAAATATATTGCTATTAAGCATGGTTATTCTTGTGGCCTGCTCAGAATCAAAAAAAACAACTTCGGTTCAAGGAAGCAACGCTACCCAGTTTTTAAGTGAGTCTGGTACAGACGGATACAAACGTGTCTTAACTCAAAGAATGTTCGATTTCCCTACTGACCACAGTAGTCATGATGACTATCAAAATGAATGGTGGTACTTCACTGGCAATCTTGAAACCACTGAAGAGCGGCATTTTGGGTTTGAACTAACTTTTTTTCGTTTTGGTTTGGATTCAACCCCAACACCTAGACAATCACAATGGGGAGCTAGCCAAGTATGGATGGGACACTTTGCCGTAACAGATACTGAGGGAGAGAAATTCATAGCGGTAGAACGTTTTTCACGACAAGCCCTAAACCTTGCGGGCAGCCAAATGGATCCCTTTAGAATTTGGCTAGAAGATTGGTCTATTTTGGGAAATGGGCAAAACATCTCTCCACTTATTCTGAACGCAAGCTCTGACCGTATTACCCTTGACCTTACTCTTGAAACCCAAAAACCCCCGGTGAGCCATGGAAATGGTGGTGTTGACGAAAAAGGTCCAGAGGAAGGAAATGCCTCTTATTATTACTCTCTGACTAATCTCAATGCGACGGGCACCTTGCGGGTTGATGACACATCATTTGATGTTACAGGATTAGCTTGGATGGACAGAGAATGGGGGACCAGTTCATTAAGCCCAGATATAGCTGGCTGGGATTGGTTTGGATTACAGCTCTCGGATGGGCGAGAAATCATGTATTACCGATTACGCACTGATGACCTTCAGTCCAGCCCCTACAGCGGAGGCTCAATAGTGCTGCACAATGGCGGACGAATCAGTTTATCTATGAATGACGTGGTTTTAGAACCCCTACAATATTGGACAAGCCCTGAAACTAGTGCCACATATCCCATCAGCTGGAAAATGTCTATCCCACGCGAAGGAATAGAATTGACCATCCAACCTTATCTAAATGAACAGGAACTAAATCTCACCGTACGTTACTGGGAAGGTGCTGTGCAGGTTAACGGTAATCAGGCAGGAAGAACACTAACAGGGAATGGCTATGCGGAACTCACTGGATATTAAATTAAAACCGACCAACTACTTTTATTCCGCTATATAGCTCGGCGTTGATTTGGAAAGTTCTATCTCTGCCTCTGTCATGCCCTCAGCTATATCTTCAAACAAAGGCGTTGAAAGATAACGTTCCCCGGTATCTGGCAACATACATAGAACTGTCGACCCCTTTGCAGCTGATTGACAAACATCCAGAGCACCGGCCAAAGTTGCACCACCCGATATACCTGTAAAAATACCTTCCTGTTGTGCAAGTTCCTTGGATAAACGGATAGCCTCATCACCTTTAACTGGAATTAGGGAATCTACCAGCGCTGAGTCAAATGCATCTGCTGTTAATTTTGCAATAAAATCTGGAGACCATCCCTGCATTGGGTGTGGCTGAAAGGCGGGGTGACTCTCTAAGCCTGGCTGGGGTATTCCACTGCCAATAAGCTGTGAATTATCAGGTTCGCATACGACAATCTGCGTTTCTGGTCGCTCTTTTTTAAGAACTCGCGATACTCCTTTTAAAGTGCCTCCTGTGCCAAAACCACTGACCCAATAATCCAAACGTTCTCCTTTAAAATCATTCAGAATTTCCTGTGCGGTAGTTCGGGAATGCATATCCGCATTTGCCTCATTCTCAAACTGGCGACATAGAAACCAGTCATGTGCCTCGGCAAGCTCTACGGCTTTTGCCAACATTCCGCTGCCCTTGGCTTTAGCAGGCGTTAAGATAACCTTAGCACCAAGAAAACGCATCAACTTGCGGCGTTCAATACTAAAACTTTCAGCCATTGTCATTACTAATGGATAACCCTTCTGGGCACAGACCATAGCAAGACCAATTCCTGTATTACCGCTAGTGGCCTCCACCACGGTCTGGCCTGGCTTAAGAGCACCCGAACGTTCAGCATCTTCAATGATGCCTAAGGCTAAACGATCCTTAACAGACCCCATAGGGTTGAAAGCCTCAACCTTTGCATAAAGATTTATATTTTTGGGGGCAAGCTTCTGTATTCGAATTGCTGGCGTATTCCCAATAGTCTCTAATACATTATTGAATCTGTTAGCGATTTTTCAGTCCTCTTTGTTGTGCCAATAAAAACTTTGGATACCATT
>CEQP01037153.1_pt1 | contig 14963 bp, 15 predicted proteins | sample 356291 | NCBI WGS metagenome assembly CEQP01 (sample SAMEA2621221, study PRJEB7988) | marine metagenome | isolation source: saline water (ENVO:00002010), including | reverse complement strand
TTACAGTCCGTTGCACCAGCATTAATGGATGTAACATTAAATGGCCGCAATAGAGTACGTACTGGTAATAAACATGAATGGTTTGCGCCCCATGGTGTATATAAATGTGAGGGTGAAGAAGCATGGATAGCTTTAGCTATTACATCCGAAAATGCCTGGAATCAATTATGCAAAATAATGGATCGAAATGACCTAAAGGAAAATGCGAAATTTAGCTCTATGGAAGACCGAGTTAATAATAGTGATGAATTAGATGAAATTTTATCAAAATGGACTGCTGATAAAGATAAACATTCTTTACAAAAACTTTTGCAATCTAATGGAATTTCTGCAGGTGTCGCACTAAGACCGAATGAATTGTTTGAAGATCCACAAATGTTACATCGCTCTAGCTTCGCATGGTCGGATCACCCTGAAATGGGACCATTTCCACATACGCGTACTGCTTGGAAGTCAACTCGCGGTAATACTGGGATCTCTCGACATGGACCACTCTTTGGTGGAGCTAATGACTTCGTTTTCAGAGATCTTTTGGGACTGACTGACGACGACATCCAAAGCCTCATTGATGCGAAGATTACTTCCTATTCCCCTGTTACTGACTAGATCGCCTGACTGATCTTGTGAAAATTTTCCAGGGAAGCCTTCTGGAAGTAATTCCAGAAGTGAAATTTCTAAAAAAGTAGATATGGCTATTAACACCGATAGTGGAGTTTCAGATCTGCCGTTCTCGTAGTTGGATATTGATGCTTGGGTAATGTCTACTGCGAATGCTAACTCTTCTTGTGAGATCCCATTACTTTCACGATAATATTTTAGCTTATCTGCTATGCCAAGACGTAGTTGATGTGATATTGATTTTCTGCCCATTATGTTCCCCGCTTTACAAAAGATATTATAAAAAAAATTTGATATGGCAAGGAATTATTGCTCTGATTTGATTATTGCATTTGGTGCAGGTTTAAATTGAGGCAATTTGACGCCATTAACTTCTTCAAAAAATACTTCGACAGGCATATCCATATACACATCAGTAAGTTCGCAGCCTTTTATATTAGTTGTGATTCGAACATCATCATGTTCTGCTTCAATTGGATTTATCTGAGCTACCACATAAGGCTCATCAAAGCCTGTAGTCATTAATCTTCTATCAATAATGAAACTGTAGACTATTCCTTTGCCACTAATGGAACGCCATTCAATTTTTTTACTCTCACATCTTTCACAGGCTGGTAGTGGGGGATGTTGATATTGATTGCAATCAGTACAGAATTGAATTTTTAATTGATCATCCATCGCTGCATCCCAATAAGGTTGGGTTGTTGCATCAGGATCAGGCAACGGTTTAATACCGAGAGCCTTCATTTGTTCTTGTCCTTCACGAGTTTGTACATTAGGTTTTTCGTTTGTCATAGTTACTCCAAAATGAAATATGTTTTGTTTTATTCGACACTCAGTATTCCAGCAGCACCTGTCCAAGGGAAAACTGACGAGATGATAGCTGTGTTTGCTGTGTTTGCTTGCCGTATTCCAGCGTTACCACGAAGTTGTTGGACGGCTTCTAATACATGGCCGTGACCATGTAATCTACCTTCTGAAAGTTGCCCGCCATGAGTGTTGATAGGGTGCTCACCACCTGCACGTATATTATCGCCACCCTCAACGTAATTACCTGCTTCACCTCTAGGGACTAATCCTAAATTTTCCATCCACATTGGTACAAAGTAACTAAATCCATCGTACATATACCATAAATCCATATCTTTTGGCCCTAATTGTGCATCTTTATAAATTTCCAAAGCCAAAGGGGTAGGTCCATCTAAATATTCGGCATTTAATTGGTCTCTTTTTGTGACTTCTGATCCTGCCCAAGATTTTAGATATACAGGTTTATGGTTTAATTCTTTGGCTCGATCTTCCCGTGTCATTAAAAATGCGAATGCTCCATTGACGGGCATGTCACAATCAAATAGTCGCACAGGATCAGAGATAATTCTTGAGTTCATATAATCATCAAGAGTCATAGGACTATCCATGACCGCCCAAGGATTCATCAATGCATGTTCACGTTGAACTATGGGTATCCAGGCAAGTTGCTCTTGTTTAATGTTGTACCGATGCATATATTTTCGTGCCATTAAACCTACACGTTGCATGCTAAATCCCAATCCATATGGAACTTCAAATTGCTGCCAATCACCTACACGTCCTGTGCTTGGGTCAATTTGCGGAGTTGATATTGGTGCTATTGTATTCATAATTTTTACCACCAAGACAGAATTACATTCTCCTGAATCTATGGCTTGAGCTGCAATGCCAGCAGGGAGTATTCCCAAACCTCCGTCTTGATTCCAACGTAAATTTGTAATGCCTATTCCTTGAGCAATAGTTTGAGTTTCGGGAGGAGGATAATGGTGAACTTGCACATTGATGCCATCTATTTCAGAGGGATCCATGCCTGCATCTTGTGCTGCCATTAAACAGGCTTCAATTGCAATTTCAGTTTCTGGTTTTTCTAACTTGCGAGTAGCCTTTGTATATCCACAGCCCACGATCGCAACTTTCATATGATCTGTTTTCATACGCTCTCGCTTTCTTTGATTTGTATACGGATAGCATACATGATTATGAAATTTCGTGAATGTCTAGTAATCTGCAATTCATGCGAAATATGATTAATGATGCTTCTACGTTTGAATCTTTCCGTGAACATGACTTTCGCTGGTACTACATTGCAATGATCAATCAAAATTCAGCGATGAACATATCTATGGTCGCTAGAAGTTTTGTTGCTTATGAACTCACAGGTTCTTTTACTGCATTGGGGTTGATGGCACTGTCAAATGCCATACCTATGATTTTCTTTTCGCCGGTTGGTGGAGTTTTTGCTGACCGATTCCCGAAACGGTTAGTTTTACAAGGCGGTCAACTTTTTGACGGTATAGCTGTGACGATTATTGCAGTACTGCTTACTGCAGGAATATTGACTTTCACTCATTTGTTATTGATGGGACTCGCTCATGGAGCTGCAGTTGCCTTTATGATGCCTGCACGTAATTCAATGATTCCAGAACTTGTTGGAGAAGAACGTATGATGAATGCCGTCGCTTTGGGTACGGCATCTATGAATGGGACTCGAATGATCGCCCCTGCGATAGCTGGTTTTATGCTAGCCTTTCTTGATTGGTCATGGGTTTTTTACCTAATGGGATTTCTATATTTTGCAGCAATGTTTTCTATGATTCCCATCCCAATAAATACAAAAACGTACGTACGCGAAGAGAATTTTGTATCTACAGATTCAAAGTTGAATACAATTATTGCTAACGCAAAAAGTGGAATGAATGATATTCGTGAAGCTGTTAAATATGTTCGTGCAACACCAGTAGTCGGTATGATTTTGTTAATTCATTTGTTTGTTTCAACGTTATCTATGCCGTATCAGCATTTATTACCCGGATTCGTAAAAGATGTTCTACTTAAGGGGCCTGAGTGGCTTGGTACTTTGACGGCTATAACAGCTTTAGGGTCATTTATCTGTGCACTTATTGTAGCATCAATGCCCAATCGCCAAAGAGGAATGCTATTTATTGTGGGATTGATAATTTTGGGATCGTCAATGTTGGCATTTTCAGTATCTTCTATTCTATGGATAGCTATTGTCACTTCATTTGTGATTGGAATTGGTCAGACTTCAAGATATTCATTAACGAGTGTTTTGTTAATGTCCTATACGGAAGATATTTTTCGTGGAAGGGTCATGAGTATTTATATGATGGAATTTGGATTAGTTTCTTTTGGAACCTTTGCTATTGCAATGATGGCAGATGTGATGGGCATCCAGTGGGCATTTATCATTACCTCTCTTGGTCTATTATTTATTTCTTTGTATTTATTAGTTGCTGTTCCAAAATTAAGAAATCTTGATTAAATTATTCGTTCGAAAATACTTTCTCTGGAATGAACTTAATAACAACCCTATTAGCTGCATCGAGTTTTTGTGAATATTCTTCCTTGTCATATCCTTCCGGTAAAGGTGGCATCCATCGTGCTCTAATTCGTGCAATGATTTCATCACGTTCCGGAGGTGACGTTATACCTGATGCAATTCCGTACATGATCAATTGCTTTCTTCCGTCAGGAATTAAGATGGCAATGTTAGGATTGCGGATTGCATTTTTCCATTTTGCACGGTCACTAGTTACAGAGATGTATAAGAATTCTCCATCCCAGTCGTAATACACTAATGAAATTTGAGGTGAGCCATCATTTTTTCCGGTTCCGAGTATGCATAACTTGTTGGATTCAATGAAAAGTAGCTGTTCTTTCGAAAGTAGCATTCTTATTCCTCACATAACTTGGATATCGAAAATGTTATGCTTTACTTTGTAACAAATTTTTAGAGATTTGTAATTGGAGGTAGATTTTGTTTATAGCTATGAACCATTTTCAAGTTAAACTTGACAAAGGTGAATCCTTTGAAGAAATGTGGAAGTCGAGAGAAACGTACTTAAGTGATGTTCCTGGTTTTATAGAATTTGCTTTATTGCGTGGTGTAGACGGAGCATATATTAGTCATTCTGTATGGCAGTCACGTGAAGATTTTGAAGAATGGACTAAAAGTGAGAATTTTACTCGTGGACATCGAGGAGGTGGATCGGTCGGCGATATTCTTGACGGTCACCCTGAAGTTGATCTCTGGGATGCAGTAATTGTTGAAAGATCAAAAACTTGAATAATTTTCCTCGACGGATAGCACATTTTGATCTTGATACTTTCTTTGTTGCTGTTGAACGAACACTTGATGCCAACCTGATAGGTAAGCCTGTACTTGTTGGTGGTAAAGGTAGACGGAGCGTGGTTGCTGCTGCATCTTACGAATCACGAAATTATGGTTGTCATTCGGCACAACCTATGTCACAAGCTTTAAGATTATGCCCTAATGCGATAGTAGTCAGCCCCAAATTTGATGAATATCGGCGAGTGTCAAAATTATTTCATTCGATATTAAGTGAGACTTCTCCAGTAGTTGAATCAGTTGGAATTGATGAAGCGTATGTTGATCTGACAGGCATTCCAATCAATAATAAATTCCCCCATTCAAAGCAATTCAGTACTGCTGGATTGATAGCTGATAATGTCAGAAAACGAGTTAAATCAGAACTTGAAATTACAGTATCTGTCTGTATCGCTGAAACAAAAACAACAGCAAAAGTTGGATCTGATCAAGCTAAACCAGATGGATTGATTGAAATTTCCATCGGTAACGATAAAGAATTTCTCTCTTCACTACCGATACGTGAATTACCTATGGTTGGCCCTAAACTTGCCGAAGCTCTGTCAGTCGCTGGTGTAAAAACTATTGGTGATATTGCATTATTAAACGAGCAATGGCTTGAACAAAGATTTGGGCGCCTTGGGCAATTATTATTTCGTCGTGCTAATGGCATTGATCAAAGTGAAGTTCGCTCAAGTGCCAGACCAGCACGATCTATTTCTAAAGAAACAACTTTCCGAAATGACGTTACAGACATAGACCTTTTATTTGCAACTTTAATGACCCATTCGCAAAAAGTGACTCGTACATTAAGAGATTCAAATAAAAGAGCGAAGACAGTAAGTATTAAACTTCGATGGGATAATTTTGAGACTGTCACTCGTAATTACACGTTGGACAGACCAACACAGTCAAGCAGGACTGTTTTTTCTATAGGCAAAGAAATAGTAACGAAACTATGTGGTAAAAATTCTAAAAGCATACGCCCCGTAAGATTGATTGGAATTGCTGTTACGAATTTGATCCATGATGAAATTCAATTAGAGCTGAATGATCTAATGGGTATGCCGAACGGTAAAATTATTGGTGGAGAATTGCTTGAAACTCGAATTGATTCAGTTCTGGATCAAATAAATTCTCGTTTTGGAGAATTAACTATTCACCGTGGTATTTAAGTTTTCAATATAGATTGTGATAACATCCTCCCGAAGAACAGATTTTGATTGAATAGTTGAGATAGATTACATGTCCAATTCAAAGACAAAAATCAATGTTATAGGCACGGGTGGAAGTATTTCCGGCATAGGTCCACATAGGCTTGACTACACTCAATATGCAGAAATAGGGAATAAGCTAACTATTGAAGAATCTTTACAAAGAATTCCTGAAATTAATGAAATAGCAAATATTGAGAGTGAAAATCTGATAAGCGTTGGTAGCACAGCTATTGGACCTAAAGAATGGCTACAACTAGGTCAACGTATCAATGACATCTTGAAAGACGATGACACCGATGGTGTTGTAGTCACACATGGAACAGCCACACTTGAAGAGACTGCATACTTCCTTCATCTTACTATCAAATCAGTAAAACCAGTGGTCGTCACTGGTTCGATGCGACCACCTACTGCAGTGAGTACAGATGCTGATTTAAATCTAATAGATGCGATTAGAGTTGCTGCTAGCCCAGATGCGGTAGGCAAAGGTGTCTTAACCGTACTTAATAATGAAATTCATTGTGCTAGAGATGTTTATAAAGCCAATACACTGAGAGTTGAGACATTTCGAGCAAATGAGTTGGGATTTTTAGGTTACTCTGATTCTGATGGGAAGGTGATGTTTTACAGATCACCTACGCGTAGACATACTTCTTTGTCTGAATTTGATATCGATGGATTAACGGATCTTCCAAGAGTAGATATCGTCTACGCATATAGTGGATCCGATAGCTTGCTTATTGACGCTGTTCGTCATAATCATTCTGATGGGATGGTTATGACTGGTTTTGGTGCTGGAACTTTTCCTCCTGCAATGATAGATGCAGGTGCTCAGACTGTTGAGGAAGGTATTCCAGTAGTGGTAGCTTCAAGATCTACTGCAGGAAGAACCGTCATTACTCCACGCTCAACTAAACTAGGCTTCATAATTGCTGATAATCTCCATCCACAAAAAGCACGAGTACTTTTAACACTGGGTTTAACAATCACTAGCGACCGAGACATATTGCAACAAATGTATCTGGAGTATTGATATGGATTTAGGGCTAATTGTGCTGATCCTGATTTTTAATAAAATCGATACAAAGAATAGAATATTATGATTGATTTCACTCAACTCACATCTAATTCCATTCCACCTAAGATTGAAATGCCTGCAAGTTTAAGTGCTGATGCAAAATATATTTTTTCAGTTACATATACAGATCCTGATGCTATGCAATTAGAAGATTTTTCTCGTGCTCTGGACACAGTTATTGCTCGTGAAGGTGTTTCATTAGGACCTTATCCACCTGCTTTAGGACATGAAGGCTTACGTTCCTTTATTGCTGATGATTTAGAGTCCAATCGCGGAATAAAAATATCTAGCGAAAATATATTTTTATCTAGCGGTGCTAGTGGTGCGACTCAGACTTTAGTAGCTGCTTTTATTAATCCAGGTGATGTAGTCCTAATGGATGAATATTGCTATCACGGAAGCCTTAATACTTTTATGCGTAATGGTGCTCATGCTATTCATATTGAAATGGATGCAGAAGGAATGATACCTAGTGTTTTGGAAGATGTGATTAAACAAAAAGTGGAACAAGGAATTAAGCCAAAATTTATTCATACAATTTCTGTTTATCATAATCCTACAGGGGTGACATTAAGTTTTGATCGTCGAAATGAAATTATCGAAATTTCAAGACGATATGGTATTCCTATTATTGAAAATGAATCATATGCTGATTTCCGACTTGATGGACCTGAACTCCCGCCTGCAATGATGGGTTTGGCGAATAATGAAGGTGTGATTTATTTATCTGCATTTACAAAATTATTGGGCTGTGGTTTGCGAGTGGGGTTTGGAGTTTTCCCTGAAAGTGCACGAACACCTTTGGAAAATGTATTTTTTGGAACTGGTCCCAGTCATTTAGCTTCGATGGCAATTTTTGAATACCTTTCAAATCAGAAACAAGAATATGTGAACGGTGTAGCTATTTCATTAAAGATGAAACGTGATGCTATGCTTCGTGCTCTAAGTGAATATTTCCCTCCTTCTTGTTCATGGACTGAGCCACACGGAGGTATGATGATTTGGGTTGAGCTTCCTGAACATGCCAATACTTGGGATGTGCTTGATGCAGCGGTTGAGCGCGGTGTGAAATACAATCCAGGTCCTATATTTCGTGCAGATCGAACTTCTTCTAATAAATTGAGACTTACATATAGTCAAAATACCACAACAGAAATTGAAGAAGGAATAGCAATTCTTGCGGATGTTTTTGAAAATGAAGGTCTTTTTGATTAACTGATGCAACACCAAAATGGCTCAGATGCCTCAACGATCGCAATTGACTCAGTAGTTGGAAACAAAGAGTAAATCGTCGCAATTAAGATGCCTATAGTGATAATGATGTAATAAGTTCGCATTCGTGTTTACTGTCCGGCTAATAGAATTATAATTTCTAACACATAGAATATTTTGTTTGATTGATATAAATAATGCAACGAAATAGTTTATTTTCAGAAACTTAGGAGGTAGAAGTGACTCAGGAAACTCTAAATTTTAATGCTGAAGTCAGTCGTTTACTTGAATTAGTAGCTCGTTCATTATACGCCGATAGACAAATATTTTTGCGTGAATTGATTTCTAATGCTTCTGATGCATGTGAGCGTTTGAAATTTCTCTCATTGACAGATCAAAAATTATTAGGTGATGATACTGAACTTGCTGTAACTATTTCCTTAGACAAACGAACACGATCTATAAGTATTGCTGATAACGGTATAGGAATGAATCGTGAGGATCTGATAGACAATTTAGGCACTATTGCTCGTTCTGGCACTGCAGCTTTTGCTGAGTCTCTTGAGAAAAATTCTGATGCAGATACTTCTCTGATAGGACAATTCGGAGTTGGATTCTACTCAGTATTCATGGTTGCTGATCATGTGGAAGTATTAACTCGGAAAGCAGGAGAAAAAACAGGGTGGAGATGGATTTCAGAAGGTGGTGGAGGTTTTTCTATTGAAGAAGACATGAATGCCCCAGAGCGGGGCACAAAAATATCATTGCATTTACGTGAGGATGCACGAGAATTTCGTGAACCATTACGTGTGAGGACTATTGTTCGCGAGTATGCAGATCATATTGCATTACCAATAATGTTAGATACTGATGATCAACCGGAACAGCTGAATGAAGCTTCAGCAATTTGGACACGTCCAACAAAAGAAATAGACGACTCTCAATATGAAGAATTTTATCGGTATGTGAGTCATTCATTTGATCAACCTGCATACACTATGCATTTCAGCACTGAAGGTCGATTGGCTTATACAGCGCTGTTGTTTATTCCAACCATGCGCCCATTAGATATTATGGACCCTAATGGCAGACGTGGAGTGCGATTGTACGTTCGCCGCGTATTTATTACAGACGAATACGAAGATTTACTTCCCAGTTACTTACGATTTTTACGTGGGGTAGTAGATTCTGAAGATCTTCCACTTAATATTAGTCGTGATACTTTGCAAGACAGTCCTTTAGTTGCCCGAATACAACGAGGTTTAGTGCGCCATGTGGTACGGACATTGCAAAGGCAATTACAAAACGAACCTTCTAAATACGCAGAATTCTGGTCTAATTTTGGCGCTGTACTTAAAGAAGGTATCTACCATGATCCTGAACGTCGTGATGATTTACTTAACCTCTCTTTTTTTCATTCAACGCATGAACCAGATTCTCAAACCACACTTAAACAATACGTTGAACGTATGCAAGAAAATCAAGAGGTAATTTATTACCTTTCTGCTGAAGAACTCGAATTTGCACGAAGTAGTCCACACCTTGAAAATTTCAAGGCTAAAGCTATCGAAGTTTTACTTCTGACCGATCCGATAGATGAATTTTGGATTCAGGAAATTGGATCTTTCGATGAAAAAGATTTCAGATCGATTACTCGTGGGCAAGTAAATTTAAACAATGAAAATTCTGATGACTCTAAAGACAATGAAGAGATCCAAATTTCTGACGAAATGAAAGGATTATTGGAATCAATTAATAACCAATTAGGGGAATCAGTAAAAGATGTGAGAGTGTCAGGAAGACTTACAGATAGTATTTCATGTTTAGTAGCAGACGATCTTGATATTGATGTCCGTTTGGCGCAAATGCTCAGTGCACATGGATCACTTAATGCTGAACCTCCACGTATATTGGAAATCAATCCTGATCATGTAGTTGTAAAAAATCTAATAAATACTTCTAAAAGTATGTCACAAGACCACTTTAATGCTGTGGCTAATCTTTTCTTGGATCAAGCTCGAATAGCTGCTGGTGAATCATTACCTGATCCTGCAGGTTTTGCTTCACGCTTAGCACAAGTCTTAGAAAAAAGTTTAGATAGTAATGAATAGCGATGTAAAATTACTGTATGAAAAGAGTTTTAATTGTTCTTTCACTCTTGTTTATACTTAACATCTCATGTTCAGGTGAAAATTCTGAATCAACTAATTCGATGTCTTCTTCGAACGAAATCGCGATTGCTGAAATGGCTAATCAAAATCAATCTTTAGGCAGTAATGATATAGAAAATGCATTAGTGCGTGACCAATCCGTAAGTGAATATTTTGCGTCACTTTGTGCTGCTTGTCACGGTCCAAATCGAGAAGGTCTGATAGGGCCAGCATTACTCCCCAGCACACTGCTTGAACCTGATGAAGTATACTTAAAAGTCTTACATAATGGTCGGTACGGCACTCTAATGATGCCATATGGTGGTGGCCCTAAATTGAGTGATCAAGAAGTTCAAACAGTTGTTACGTGGCTAAAAACAGTTGATCCCTAGTATGCTTTCTATGTGATTGCTTTCGAAATTTTTTTTTGTTGGAGAAAGGCATATTCTAGTGTCTGAATTGGGTTTTAAATTACCTGAAGTACTTGTCGATATTGATGACGGAGTTATTGATTTGGGTTGGGGACATCCTTCCCCAAAGCTTCATCCTTTGGAAAAAATGCAACATGCATCAGAAAAACTTTTTAATGCAAAAAGTTCTGTACCCTTGCAATATGGTGCCGCACAAGGATACGGTCCTTTTCTAGAAAATCTGGCGATATTTTTATCTAGACAATCGCCGTATATGGATAGTGTCAGTCCATTAAATTTGTTCCTAACGGCTGGAGCCTCTCAAGGTATTGATTTAGCTTGTACACTTTTTGCTAAAACTGGGGATATAGTTTGTGTTGAAGAGCCGACCTATTTCGTCATTGAAAAAATATTACAAGATCATCATTTGAATATTTCAGGGATTCCCATTGATTCTGAAGGGATTATCATCTCTGATTTACGAAAGAAACTTGAATCAGGGTTGCGGCCAAAATTCATTTATACTATCCCAACATTTCAAAACCCTACTGGAATTTCTTTAAGTACTGAACGGCGAAAACAATTACTTTCATTGGCTGAGGAATATGATTTTTACATATTTGCTGACGAAGTGTATCAGTTACTTAATTTTGATATAGAGCCACCATCTTCGCTATTGAACTTTGATGAATCTAAACGGGTAATTGAATTTGGTTCATTCTCAAAAATTTTGGCTCCAGGGTTGCGAACAGGGTGGATTCAAGCATCACAAGAAATCATTTCTCGATTTACCGATGCAGCTTTGACATTTAGTGGTGGAGGCTTCAATCATTACACATCAGTCTTGATCAATAACTTCATTGAATTGGGTTATTTAGATGAAAACATTGATTTTCTGAAACAAACCTATTCAAAACGATCAGAAATAGTTGGTAATGCGCTTTTGAAAAATTTTCATGATGACATCTCATTTACTCATCCTCAAGGTGGATTTTATTTTTGGCTTCAATTTACTGAAAATTTTGATGCGGAAAAATTTCTTCCTGTCGCTGAAAAACATGGTGTTTCGTTCCGTCCAGGGAATGCTTTTTCTGCATCTGGTTTTTTCAGTAATAATTTACGGCTGACGTATACTCTATATGATTCAAATAGCCTTACCGAAGGTGTGAAGAGATTAGCTAAGGCATATAATGAATATAGTAGTTAAAAAAATAATAGGTAGGTAGCATATGGCAAAAGGGTACATCATTTCGCTTTATCGTAAGATTAATAATCCTCAGCAATTAACTGAATACAGTGTATTGGCAGGTCCAGCTATAGAAGCTGCAGGCGGAAAATTTCTTGCTCGTGGTGGAAATGTTGTAGCTTATGAACATGGCTTAACCGAACGCTCTGTAATTATTGAATTTGAAAGTTATGACGCTGCGAAGCAGTTGTATGATAGTGATCTTTATCAAGAAGCTTTGGCTAAATTGGGCGATGCGGTCATAAGAGATTTTCGAGTTGTTGAGGGAATTGATTAATTCATTATTTCTCAATTATGGCGAGCGAATCTCCTTTAGAGATGATGCGTGAATAGAGCCAAAAACTCAAAAATAAACCAGACTAGGAGTAACTATGACCATATTGATCAAGAATGCCACGATTGTGACCATGGGCCCTAAAGGCATCATTTATGATGGGTTACTTACTGTCGATGGTACGAGAATTATTTCACTTGAGTCTCAAAATGAAAATACTTTCGATCTCGAAAACAACGCCGATGAAGTGATTGATGCGGCAGGAAAAATTGTCATGCCGGGGCTGATTGATTCTCACTTTCATACATGTCAACATCTGATGCGTGGAATGGGTGCAGCCATTGCTCGACGTGGAACAAAGTACCCCTTTTGGAAGAATTATCTTATTCCTTTTGAATCGCAGTTAACTCCGGAAGATGTCTATTTAAGTGGTATGGCTGCCTATACCAATCTTATTCGTGTGGGTACGACTTGTTTTGCAGAGCACGGTGCTCGCCATCCGGAACAGCTAGTAAAGGCAGCAGAAGATATTGGTATTCGTGGACTTATGGCTATCTCTACCATGGATATGGATACTGGTTTGCCTGCATTATCTGAAAATATGCTGTTTTCAACGGAAGAAGCAATTGAGAAAAATCTCGATGTAGTACAACGATGGCCATTTAAAAATGATAGTGATGATAGCCTCTTGCGGGGTGTTTTTTCCCTACGACAAATCACGGTTTGTACACCGCAGTTAATTCAGAAAACTGCTCAACTCGCGATGGAGTATGAAACTATGGTGCAAACACATGCCAATGAAGGTCATTATGAGCTATATCATGCTCTAGACCATCATGGGATGAGACCTGCGAATTATCTGGCAAGTTTGGATTTCTTAAATTCGAATGTTATTGCTGCCCATTCAGTGTTACTAAGCGATCAAGAGGTCGAACTTTATGCCAAACATCAAGTAGGAGTGGCACACTGCCCAACTCCGAACTTTACCTCCCTAGGTATGGCTAAATTAGCGCAGATGCGGAAATTAGATATCAAAATAGGGATTGGTACAGACGGAGCCAATAGAGGTTCCTTGGATTTATTTGAGGCAATGAAATTATCTAGTATTGGTCAGTCTTTGCATTATGGTGCACCTTATTTAGATACAACTGTAGTTAGTCCGTTTGAAATCGTGACAATGGCTACACTTGGAGGTGCACAAGTTTGTGGCCTTGACGAAGAAGTTGGTTCACTGGAAATTGGCAAACGTGCTGACATTCTTATCCTTACCCCTGGACTTAACTCTCTGCCGATCGACGATCCCTACTTTGCTATTGTGAATTCCTTACGTGGAAGTGACGTTGGAGACGTGATTGTCAACGGTCAAATTGTGATGCGTAATAGTAAAATTCTAAACGTGGACGAAGAGGAGATTGCCCGACAAGTATCTGTTCGGGCACCTCAGTTACGGCAGACAGTTTTGGATAGTCTCAATTGATCCAGTAAAAGAATGAACTTATTAATGGTAGCAGAGGGTGGTTTTGAACCGCCAATCTGCGGGTTATGAATTATGGAAGCACCATTTGTAGAGGTTTTTAATCGTCTTTACCAATACCGAATATTCCCATTTATTAATCTTTGCTATTCGTACCAGTACATAACAATGCGTACCCGCCTGTCCCTATTTCCATCAAAATGCCGTTAGAAATTAAGGAATACAGGTTTGATGTCTAGGTGCTTCCTTATATGTAAGGAAAGAGAAGTCAGCGATCGAGTCCCGTGAGTTTGTTTGTATATACTCATGGTGTGAGGAATTGCGATGAAAGTATTAACTGTTGTTCTAACAATATGCATACTGAATATCACCGGCTGCTCAAATGATAATGGTGCAGATAAAAATCAGATACAAGAAGTTCAACAAACTCAATCTGTTCCTCAAACTGCAATACCTGTAGCAACTGCTACTTCACCATCAACAATATCATCTGCAGCGACAGTAGTAGCTTCACTGGAACGAGTTTCGTCACCAATAGCAGATTTGGTAGACATTTCCACACTTGATAGGTATCAAAGCTGCTCAGCTTTAACAGGCAAAATAAAAACTCTGAACATCTCTTCAGAAAATATTATTTCGCCCCAAAATACTGAGTTTCCAGAAAGTTCTAAAATTATAGATATCTACGAAGCTGTACCACTTGGTCAGGGGAATCCTTTAATGTGTTGGGCAAAAGTCAAAATTGCTAAAGGAAACTATCCAGTAAGAATTTCATTAATCACAGAAAATAACAGTGAATACATTGTTATTGAATCACAAGGAAAACGTAAATGGATTCTTAAGTGGTTGAATGATTAACGTGACGTAGTGCTAATACTAAGTGTTGGAATCATTGTTAATGTATATTAATATGACACTAAGGTTATCAAGGAGGTAAATTATGACAGAAAAAATGGTTAATGGAATACTCTTTATAATTGCTGGTCTCGGTTCAATCGCTGTTTATCTACTTCTAGGTGAAACAGGGCTTTTAGGTACAGGGCATACAGAAAAATTTGCAGCTTATGCATTGGTTACTATCCCACTAGCTTTTATGATGACAAGGAATGTTGTAAGAAATACTTT
>CEQP01048833.1_pt1 | contig 15267 bp, 10 predicted proteins | sample 356291 | NCBI WGS metagenome assembly CEQP01 (sample SAMEA2621221, study PRJEB7988) | marine metagenome | isolation source: saline water (ENVO:00002010), including | reverse complement strand
TTACTGAGCTGGGACTTTCGCATAAGTTGAAATGGATAGACTCAAACGTTGGTTATTTTACTAAAGGGAAATTATGGAAATTCACATCTCCATTTGACCTATTGGCCTTCAGGCCAATCCCTTTATGGGATAGAGTCAAATTAGGTCTTTTAACTTTAATGCTTCAACGTAGGAAAGAATGGAAGAGCCTCGAAAAAACAACTGCCTCGGAATGGTTATTAAAAAATGCAGGTTCGAATATTTATTATGCAATTTTCGAACCAATGCTAAGAGGTAAATTTGGCCGCTATTACGACCAAATCACCATGGCTTGGCTTTGGAATAAATTTGCTCTGCGCACTGCTTCCAGAGGAAAAGGAATCGCAGGTAAATTAAAAGAACAACTTGCCTATCCTTCGGGTTCTTTTGGCGAAATTTTTGATACCCTGGCTAAACGAATTGAAGACAGCAAAGGTAAAATTCATCTATCAAAATATGTAAAAAAAATAGTAATCGAGGACAATCGTGTATCAGGTCTAGAGGTTGCTTCGGAAGGAGAGTCCCCATCCTTCCATAGTTATGATCAAGTGCTAGCTACTGTTCCTTCTTTTGTATTACCAAAAATTCTAGAACATATTCCTGAAGATTACCTAAGCAAGTTAACTGATAAAACCTATCTATCTGCAGTCTTAGTAATTCTAGAGTTAGACAGGGCATTAACCCCTCATTATTGGACATACGTAGGCGATCGTGAATTACCCTTCTTAGGAATAATTGAACATACTAATTTCATACCTGCAGAATATTACAATGGCGCACACATCGTTTATTTAACAAATTACCTTGAGCAAGACGACCCAATGTACAAATTGTCCCCTGAAGAGCTTTACCAAGAATATATCCCTCATCTTCAAAAAATTAATCCTAACTTCAGAGAATCCTGGGTTACTAATTATTACTACCACAAAGTAGATGCTGCCCAACCAATTGTTACCAAAGGTTATACAGAAAGCATACCCAGCCACCGCACACCTTTTAAGGATCTTTACTTGGCTAATACAACACAAATATACCCAGAGGATCGAGGGACAAATTATTCTGTACGTATGGGACGAAACGTTGCCCAACTGATGAAGGAAGATCGCGGGCTGAATTAATTAATCTGAGCTACCACAAATTGAGTGGCAGGCACCCTTGCCAAAAGGAGTAAAAGTCATGAAATTGAAAGATTGCCATAATTTCCACGATTTCAGAAAACTTGCCAAAAAGAAATTGCCGTCTCCTATATTTCATTATATAGATGGTGCTGCTGAAGACGAAATAACGTACCAAAGAAACACCAGTTCCTACAATGACGTCGAATTAGTCCCGAATGTGTTACGCGGCGTAGAGAATATAGACTTATCGACTACTATATTCGGGAAAAAAATGGACTTGCCTTTTTATTGTTCACCTACCGCTCTGCAAAGGCTTTTCCATCACGACGGCGAAAGAGCCGTAGCAAAAGCAGCTGCTAAATTCAACACGATGTTTGGGCTTTCCACTATCGGCACTGTAGCGATAGAGGAAATTGATCAATTTGACACCCCTAAGATGTTCCAGTTTTACTTTCACAAGGATCATGGAATAAATGACGCGGTGCTCGATAGAGTAAAGGCTTCGAATTTTGATGTACTAGCGCTTACAGTCGACACAATAACTGCAGGTAGCAGAGAGCGAGATCTTCGGACCGGATTCAAATCTCCGCCCCAGTTAACATGGGCTAGTTTTCTTAGCTTTCTATCTAAACCAAATTGGGGACTGAATTATCTATTCCGTGAAAAATTTGAACTCCCATTATTGAAAGGCAGTGTATCTGAACTAAATAACGTATCAACGTCTATAGGAAGTTATTTTTCCACTATGCTTGATCAATCGATGAATTGGAATGATGCGGAAAAGCTTGCTTCTGACTGGGGAGGGCATTTTGCTCTGAAGGGAGTAATGAGCGTAGAAGATGCGAAAAGAGCTGTAGATATAGGTTGTTCTGGGATCATTGTCTCCAATCATGGTGGAAGGCAATTGGATGGCCAAAGATCAAATTTTGATCAACTAGGCGAAATAGTTGACGCAGTAGGAGACAAAATAGACGTTATTTGTGAAGGAGGCATACAGAGATCAACTCATATGATAAAGGCTTTATCAATGGGCGCAAAAGCTGTAGCAGGTGGAAGATTATATTTGTATGCACTCGGAGCAGCTGGTCAAGCAGGGGTTGAGAGAGCTTTAGGGCTATATAAAACTGCTTTAGAAAGAGACATGAAACTTATGGGATGCACCAACATAAATGAACTGAGTAGATCTAATTTAAGGTTTAGGTGCACGTGCACGCATCATTAATTCTCTATCTGTTAAATATTACTTATTCACTGGGGTAAACAGGATGTGATATTTACCATTGCTGAGTAGATTGAGGCGAGTTGAATTAATTAATTAGAGTAACCACAAATTGATACTTAACTTAAAAGAATGCATATACTTCAAAACGATTTGAGGTAGTCATGGCAGATGAAGAGAATTCAAATTTAGCAAATTCCCTAAAAGAAAAACTTCATTTTCACAATTATCGGTACTACGTTCTAGACGATCCTGTGATTTCGGATTTTGAATACGACAGGATTTTTCGTCAATTAGTAGATCTCGAAGAAAATATACCAGGGTTAAAAGCTGCGGATTCACCTACTCAAAGAGTGGGAGGGGCGCCGTCTCCCGAATTCCTGGAGATCCAGCACCGGAGCCCAATGCTAAGTTTGGGAAATGTTTTCAACGTTAACGAATTTATAGCTTGGCATAACCGTGCAGCTACTCGTCTTCAGTTTTCAGATTTCGAAATGATCTGTGAACCTAAAATTGACGGCCTAGCGATATCATTAACCTATGAAAATGGTCTACTTGTCCAAGGCGCTACACGTGGGGATGGTAATAAAGGTGAAGACGTTACCTCGAATGTTAGAACGATTAGATCAATTCCCTTATCCCTTCAATCCGCAAACCCTCCGCCACGCCTAGAGGTAAGAGGGGAAATTTATTACCCAATAGATGCATTTGAAAAATTTAATAATGAAAGGCTTGCTGAAGGGCAAGCGCCCTTTGCTAATCCAAGAAATGCGGCTGCAGGGTCATTACGCCAACTAGATCCTAAAACAACCTCAGAGCGCCATTTATCGATATGGGTATACCAATTGGGTTCAGTCGATGGACAAGCAGCACCCGATACACATTGGGAAATAATGCAGTGGCTTCGGTCCTTAGGATTCCGGATAAATCCTTTGATTGAATTGGTCACAAATTTAGATAGTGTCACAAAATATCATCAGCGTTGGATTGAGAATCGAAATAATGAGAATTACCAGACTGATGGAATCGTCGTCAAAGTAAATTCTCTCGAGTACCAAAGGCTTTTGGGGTTTATCAGCCGGGAGCCAAGATGGGCAGTCGCTTACAAATTCCCTTCGGAACAAGCGATTACTAAATTGGTTGAGATAGGAATTAACGTTGGTAGGACGGGGAATCTCAATCCATTTGCGGTTCTCGAGCCGGTGCAGCTTGGTGGCGTAGTGATACAACACGCAACGCTTCACAATGAAGAAGATATTTTGCGAAAAGATATCAGAATCGGAGACCAGGTAATTATTGAAAGAGCGGGGGAAGTTATTCCGCAAGTAATTGGTCCGGTAGCAGGAAGCCGCACCGGTGCAGAAATTCCTTTTGAAATGCCCGGGCTATGCCCATCTTGTTCTTCTCTAGTATCGAAAATTGAAGGAGAAGCTGCTCATCGATGCAGCAATGCTTCATGTCCCAGTCAAAAATTCGAAAAAATTAAACACTTTGTGTCTAAATCTGCAATGGACATAGAAGGATTAGGAGAAAAACTAGTTAAGCTTCTTCTAGATCTGGGTCTCATTAGTGAATTCCCTGATCTATATTTTTTAGAGCGAGAGCAACTTCTAAATGTCGAGCGCATGGGTGAAAAATCCGTAACAAATCTTTTAAGCGCAATTGAGAAAAGCAAACAAAGGCCATTGTCTTCTCTAATATCCGGACTTGGGATATTACATGTCGGGTCTGAAACTTCCGAGCTTTTAGCAAAGCAGTTCAAGAGTGTCGATACAATTGCGCAAGTTTCTCTTGAAAATTTTGAGGCTATCCCCGGAATTGGCAGTATCGTAGGCGCAGCGTTAGTCGAGTATTTCCAAAATTCTGAAAACTTAGCAATCATCGAAAAACTCCGCTCAGCAGGGGTTAATTTTACAGAAAATGAAAATCTCGAGGAATACGTAAGCTCCTTCATAGGCCTACGCTTTGTCGTAACTGGGCGAATAGAGGGCTATACCCGATCTGAACTTGAGCAATACATTAAAAATCGAGGAGGTTCGGTAAGCAGTTCGGTAAGTAGTAAGACAAATTTTGTTGTCGCAGGAGAAGACGCGGGGTCAAAGCTTTCTGATGCTGAAAAATTGAATGTCTCAATTATTTCATTTGCAGAACTACAAAATTTGGACAGGCAAGGCTTAAACTAGTCATATGTTGGAAAAAATAGTTGGAGACTTGGGGCAAATATTCAAAGTACATTTAAATCCAGCCCGGAAAAAGCCAATGGTTGTCGTTGGCTTAGGGAATCCGGGGGAGAAATATAAACTGACTAGGCACAATGTAGGTTTCATGTTTGCAGAGCTTTTTGCAGATAGAAATAAGATTAAATTCGACATCAAAAAGAACACTACAGTGATTGGCGAAGGTGTATTTGAAAACAAAGACCTAACGGTCGCGAAGCCTCGTACATTTGTTAATCATTCAGGCCAGGCTGTCAAGTATTTAATGGATAGGTACCGCATACCTGCTAGCTCTTGCCTAATTATCTTCGATGACATGGACCTTCCCGTAGGTCAAATTCGAATGAGACCATCCGGTGGCTCTGGCGGACATAACGGATTGAATTCAATATCAAACACTTTGGGAACAGGTAATTTCCCGCGCCTTCGAATCGGAATAGGAAGGCCAAAGAATGACACTATTGACCATGTCCTCAGTAAATTTGAATCTGAAGAAGTAACCGTGCTTGAGAAAGCACTTGAAGATGCCTATGAAGCTACTTTAGCATGGGTAAAATACGGCATCGATTACGCAATGAATAAGTTCAATTGAAATTCTACATTCCTGCCTTAACTCTTTTTGCATTCCTTCTATTTAGCGCATGTTCAGATGACAGTACAGTCCTAACAAGTGAACCAAGTAATGCAGACGATGTAGGTTCTGCAGAAATAAAAGTTATTGACAGCCCTCTACTCTCAATCCCAAATGCAAGTCCCTCTGATGTTTATGCGATTACAAAAAGATTGAAAAATATTTCAGTGCCCCCTCCAAGCGAAGAGCTACTATTTAGCAATGAGCCCGTGGGATCGACTCGAAATTTTTGGGGACTGAATATACAAACCCCAAATTATTTTGAATTTGAAGCCAAAGTTGCTTATTCAAGTGATAATGCAATTTGGTATTTTCCTATCACTTCAAATAAAAAACTACCTGAGATTAAACAAGCTATTGATGAATTCGAAAAAATTATTTGGCCAAAAACCATTAGCCTTTTTGCGCCTGAATTGAAACTTCCAGGGAAAATTGCAATTGTTCACGGTTCATTCCCGGGGCTAGGAGGCTACTTTTCACCATCCGACGCACTCCCGCAATCTATCAATCGCCATAGTAATTTAAGGATGGGAATCTACTTAAGTGAGCCAGCAGATTTAACAGACTCTAGCTATTTGGGAACATTAACTCACGAACTGCAGCACCTGTTGCACTGGCATCTTGATAAAAATGAAGAAGCTTGGATTCAGGAAGGTTTATCAGAATTAGCTGCAAGAAAACTCAACTACCAAGCCCTACCATTTTCAACATTCCTCAACAATCCTCAGGTTTCAATCACCAATTGGCCATCATCGCCAGGCAAATCGCTCCCGAATTATGCTGCTGCTTCGCTTTTTGCTGGTTATTTATATGAATCATTACAAACTTCAGGAATTGCAACATTAGTATCAAACCCACTAAATGGACCTGAAGGCATTGATAGCACTTTAAAATTATTAGGGTCAGATCAAACTTTTGAAAAAATTTTCCAGGACTGGCTGATTGCAAATTATTTGAATGATCCATCTACCCAATACTCATATTCTTACCTTCCCTACGTAATAAAGCCTCAAGTTTCTATTACCGCTTCCAAGGAAATATCTGGCTCAATACAACAACGGGGAGCTTGGTACGCAAAATTAGAACCGGAAGGGGAGATTGAGGTTACGTTTGAAGGTGCAAAAGCTACAGCAATATTACCGGTGTTACCACATAGTGGCGAAAAATGCTGGTGGAGCAATAGAGGGAATTCTATAAATTCTCAGCTTACGCGTACTTTCGATCTCAGCGATATCAAAACAGCTACATTAAATTTCAAATCCTGGTGGGATATTGAAAACGAATGGGATCATGGGTATGTCACGGTTTCTAATGACCAAGGTCAAAGCTGGGAGGTTCAAAAGTCAACTCGTTCGTCTATTAAAAATCCTCTAGGCACTGCACTTGGTCCTTCTTACACAGGTCAATCAAAGAAATGGCGTAATGAAAGCATCGACTTAAGTCCTTACGTAGGAAATACTATTATGCTCAGATTCGAATACATTACCGATGAATCTATAAGCACCTCCGGCTGGTGTATAGACGATCTCAATATTTCGGAATTAGACTTTTTTGATAACTTCGAAGAACCCGATGAAAACTGGATATCCGATGGCTTTGTTAAAATGACTAGTAGAGGCGTCCGTCAAAGCTTCACTTTGATTTACATAGATAGCAAAAACAATGTCTCAAAATTCCCGCTAAATACAAGTAATAAACTCTCTCTTTCAGTCAATCAGCCCAGTACATTAATAATTACAGCATCCGCTCCAAAAACCTCGGAGTATGCTCATTTCAATTTATCCGTAAAATCTAAACCCTAAAGACCATGAAAATGCCAACATTCAAAACTCCTTTTTCAAAAATAATTGCTAGCATGGTAGTCATTTTATGCTTATTAACTATAGTCGTAATTTTTCTGATCATTGAAAAAGGAGTTGAGGAATATTCCCCTTCGCAGTTACCAACTTTGGTAGAAGGTTCGCCTTCCTCCGTAGTTCAAAATTACATAGTATATTTCAACACCGGCAACGTTAGTGATCTGCAAAGCGCGCACGAGCTTTTATCTGATGTACATCAAAAATCTTGTCCATTTGATGATTTCAGATACATCAATAACCATCGTGACTCTGAAAGAAATTTCAGCCTGAGCTACCCGCAAGACAAACAGTATAATTCCATGGATCCGAATAAAGCATACGTTACCGTAGCCATTGAATATGTAGAAATTAATTCAGGAATTTTTTTGTTTAATACTCGTAATAGGTACATATCTACACACGAAATCGAACTTGTGAAGGAAAATGGTAATTGGAAAATTAACGCCTTGCCCGATAATTTAGGATTGCCCCGATACATTTCAAACGGCACCAATTGCAGGCCCTAACGATAGTAAAAGCATGCTACCCTACATCAAATGGCTGTAATTGAGCTAGAAACTGCACTAGAAAAAAAAGACTTTGAACTGCTCAGTAATTTGGGAATGACTGCTGCCAATAATGGAATCTGGTTATGGCTTGTGGGTGGCAGTGTTCGCGATATTATTTTGGGTAGTCAAATCAATGATTTTGATTTGACCTCAGAAGCGCCTGCAGAAGATTTAGGAAAGTTATTGATCGCTTCGCACCATGGCCTAATAAAGTCAAAATCACAATTCAAAACTCAAAAACTAGTGTTCGACTCTACAATCATAGATCTAGCCACTACCCGAAAAGAAACCTATGCAAAGCCAGGAGCGCTCCCGGTAATCTCTTGGGGCAGTTTAGAAGAAGATTTGATTCGTAGAGATTTTTCAATTAATTCAATGGCTGTTTCATTACATCCAGATAATTTCGGGATACTTGTTGATAAAAATTATGGGCAGCAAGACATCAATAATCGATTAATTAGAATTCTGCATCCCAGCTCTTTTCTAGATGACCCTACTAGGTTGTTCCGCGCTGTTCGCTACCAAATACGCCTTGGTTTTGATATTGAAAATCAAACTCTAGGACTAATCAATCAAAGCTCCCCATTCATAGCCAGTATTTCTGCCGCACGACTTCGCCGAGAAATAGAATTAATTTTACATGAGGAAAATTCTGTAGAGATACTGATGGAAGCAACTCGCTTGGAAATTCTTTCTCACGTAAACCCTTTATTTAAAACATCACTTCTTAAAAACCCTTTAATACAATCCATCCAACGTGGGTGCAAAGGCAATGTTTTACTGGGAGTGCTGGGCTCAGTCTTGCCCGAAAAAGAAATTCTAAACTTAAAAAAACGTTTGGGTGTAACGAAAAAACAAGCTAAAATTCTGGACGACATAAATTACTTAAAAAAAATTGAGTCAATTTTTACGGCGCCTCTTGATGCTAATCACTTGTATTCAATGCTACTAGCAACTGACAGGGAGGCCATTTTGGTTATTGCAAGCACGACATCCAATCCAATGGTAGCGAGGAATTTGGATCGATACCTAGCCGGCAATCTTTTACGTATGCCATTATCTGGTGCGGAGCTAATCGAGCTTGGATTAAAACCTGGCCCTGAAATTGGAATGATGCAACGTGAATTGCGTTGTGCGATGATCGATCGGATTATCCTAGATAAACGTGACGCTGTTTTGTTTGTTCTTACTAAATTGGAGGAATCACTAAATTGAAGGCAGCTTTTATTCGAACACACGGAGATCCCGAAGTAATTGAGGTGGGTGAGCAGCCATACCCAACTTTAAAAGCAGGCGAAGTAATACTGAAAGTTCACGCTACGGGATTAAATAGGCTGGAATTATACTCGCGTGCTGGAACTAGAGGCACGAAACTACCTGACGAATCAATGCCCCATATTTTAGGAGGGGAATGCTCAGGGGAGATAGTAGAGATTGGCATGGGCGTCTCGCATCTTTCTGTAGGCCAACGAGTAGTAGTCAACCCTCACTGCGGAAAGCAAATACTTGGGACTACTAGAGCCGGATCAAATGCCGAGTACGTTGCATCTTGCGCAGAAAATGTGATTCCTATACCAGATTCATTATCTTTTGAGCAAGCTGCTGGTCTTCCTACTGTATACCTTCCAACTTGGGGGATAATTATCCGCGAGGGGCAGCTGCAAAAATCAGAGACCGCAGTAGTTCTGTCCTCATCTAGTGGTGTTGGAACTGCGGCTATTCAAATAATTAAAGGGGTCGTAGGCGCTGATTGCATTGCTGTTACCAGTAGTGAAGAAAAAATTGGCAAATCACTAGCGCTTGGTGCAGATCATGCAATTAACTACAAAACGGAAAATATAAAAGAACGCATCCTGGAAATTACTAACGGAAAAGGTGCAGATCTAGTTGTCGATAGCACAGGAGCTTTATTTTTTGAAGACGCTTATGCGTCATTAGCACGAGGCGGACGATTTGGAATATGCGGCGTAACTGCAGGCTACCAATCGCAAATTCATTTAGGCCAGCTCTTTAGTAAACAGCTGAAATTGTTTGGAACGTTTATGGGATCAATGGAAGAATTGAAAAATATTGTTCATGAAGCAAGCAAGGGTAATATAAGTACGCATATTCACAAACTTATTGGGTTAGAAGAGTTGAAAGACGCGCACGAGGAAATGGAAAAATCTGAGCATTTTGGAAAATTCATTGTCTCCATTAACTAAGGAAGAAGCCCATTTCAAGGCAACCTAAAACTTCTCAAAAACAATCGAAATGGTTTTATGGATGGACGATAGTCGTTGTTATTTCAATCATCTCTTTTGCCGGAGGTGTCGAAACTAATCCAGTACTAGGGGTTTTTCAAATCCCTATGACCAACGAGTTTGGCTGGACTAGATCCTTATACACAATGCCAATGTCTATTGGTTCTTTTTTAGGCGGAATTGGTGGATTGATTATAGGCCCCATCATGGACAAGCATGGTGCCCGATGGGTTATGGGCATAGCAATTTTTATTATGGGGTTAACTTTCATCCTGATGGGTTATGTAGAAAATATTACTCATCATTTCGTGCTTCAGATCTTGGGTCGAACTGTAATTGCATCAACTTTTTTTATGGTAGTCGGTGTTGTGATTCCAAAATGGTTTATCACAATGAGAGGAAGGGCAATCGCCTTTGCTAACCTCGGTCAAAGATTAGGGCAAATCGCATTCCCTGTAATGGCAGAGCGGATACTGTCGTTTAGCAGTTGGCGCACAGCATGGATAGCAATGGGATTCACAGTATGGATCTCATCTCTGATTCCCACATTAGCGTTATTACGAAGACAACCCGAAGATTATGGATTACTGCCAGATGGGATCGATATAAGGAAGGAATCTTCTAGGTTAGAAGATTCCTTCAATCGGCGAATGGTGCTTAAATCTCAAGCATTTTACTTGATAGCCATTGCAGTATGTATTCAAAGTTTTGTAACAACAACAATACATTTTCATTGGTTTTCTTACCTTACCGATATAGGTATATCAAGCAGTGCTGCTGTAATTTCTTTATCTATATCACCATTTGTATCAATGCCTATATCAATAATGGCAGGTTTTAGTGCTGAAAAAATCCCTGTCCAGAAATTAATGGCTGCAAGTTACTATTTCATGGCACTGAGCATCATATTGTTTCTCTTTGCCGATACTAATTTAATTGCACATTTATTTGGATTTGCTTTTGGGATTGCAACTGGTGTGCTTTTCACGGTTATGAATGTTGTCTGGGCAGATTATTTCGGTCGTAATTCCATTGGAGGGATACGAGGACTCGTATCCCCTGCGCATATGCTTTGTAATTCACTTGGTCCATTGATGGCAGCTTGGTCTTTCGATTTAACAGGAAGCTACACAAGTATATTCATAATTAGTGCATGTCTCAGCGCGGCGGGGGGTTCATTACTCCTCTTAGCAAAAAAACCAGAGATCTCAAATACCTAAGCAGGCCCCCACTCAATACCAAATTCTGGTCTTCTTAAAATCTTGCCTGTTAATGCCATATGTTCTTGAGAAATCATCCACATAAATGATTCTTCGACTACTTCCACTTCTTCGGTCGCTTTATCTCCAGACATGTCTGTTCTGACGTGACCAGGCGTCCATACGTTTACTTCGATATTTTTAGGTTTTAGCTCTTCTGCCAGTACCTGTGAAAAGACGTCAACTGCAGCCTTTGTTGCACTGTATGCCGCACGTCCGGGGCGACGCCTCAATGTCATTTCACTCGAGACGTTGACGATGCGTCCTTGGCCAGCTTCAATCATGTGAGGTAAGGCGTAATGAATTAGGTAAAATAATGAATTCAAGTTCACATCTACTGCGTTAATCCAGTCTTCTGGAGGGGTTTCTACTATTTCCTGGTCCGGATAAATCCCAGCATTGTTGACAAGAATATCAATTCTGCCAAATTTTTTAATGGTTTGGTCAATTAGTGCTTTTGCACCTGTAGCTTCGGTTATAGTCGCAGGTACCGCCAATACTTCAGCCCCAAGCATTTGTATCGCAGATAATGTGTCCGCAAGAGTCCCACCTTGCCCTGGAGACTGGTTGAATTTCCTCGAAGTAATTACTAGTTTAGCTCCCTCGCATGCCATCGCTATAGCCAAGTGTTTACCGATTCCTCTGCTTGCACCCGTTATAAGAACGATTTTATTTTTCAAACTATTCGTTTTATTCATCTGAAGCCTTAAATGTATTAGTACCCTTCAATTGTAGCAGTAGAACGTAAAGGCCTAGTTGACTGTCTGATATTCCAAAAAAGATACTGATTAGCGTACCCAGCATCATCTCCAAATCGATCCCATGACCAATTCCGACTATCTTGGTATTTTGCGTTTACCGAGAATCCGTACCACTCATGCAGAGCCTTAGTAATCCAACGATCGTTTGGGAACGCACGAATTTTGTCTAATGAGAAAAGCATCACGCAATCAGCTATCTTGTCTCCAATACCTTTCAAGCTAGTCAAATAACCCAGTGCCTCATAATAATCAGCCTTACGGAGCTCATCTAAAGGTAAGTCGCCATTTACTACTGCATTTGCTGCGGAAGCTACGTAAGGGGCACGAAAGCCACAGCCAAGCTCCCGCAATCTTTGCTCTCCTACCTCAGCTAAAGCACCTGCTGTAGGAAATGTATACCTCGTTGAACTGTCTAATGAAATTTTCTGTCCATATGTTGCAGCAATTAACTCGACTGTTCTGCTAATTCTTGGAATGTTCGAAGTTGAAGAAAGAATGAAAGAGACTAATATTTCCCAAGGATCCTGCCTCAAAATTCGCATCCCTGGGTACACTTGGATCCCTGAAAATACTTTTTTATCCCAAGCAATTCGCGTTTCAATTTGCTTCAAATCGTCGCCGATACGTAAGTAATTTAGTATTAAATCATGAAGTTTAGGACCTGAGTGTCGTGAACTCTCAACTTCCAAAATATTGCCATGTTGGCTCATACGAATAATTCCTGAGTCAACAACACCTACCCACCGACCTGTATCGTCAATCCTCCATCTAAAGCATTGACCTGATGTTAAGGAAGCCTGCAGATCTAATGGTTCATTCACTTCTATCGTTATTTGTTGCATTTTCACTATTCAGCCAGGTATTTATAAGTGAGATACTTTCATCAAACTTGCCTTTAATAACCGTAGCTGGTGGAACAGAATCTATAAATCTCTTTCCGTACGATTTAGAGGTTATTCGACTATCCATTATTACAGCCACTCCTCTATCTGCTTTGCTCCTTATCAAACGACCAAAGCCTTGCCTAAAACGCAAAATTGCCTGAGGTACGGCATAGTCAAAAAAGGCATTCTCATATTCATCTGAACGTGCTGAGAAAATAGGATCAGAGGGTACATTGAATGGTAATCTAGCAATAATCAAAACCTTTAAGGCGTCATTACCAATATCTACGCCCTCCCAAAACGAAGAGGTACCCAGCAGTACTGACTTTGATCTTCTTTGGAATCGATTTATTAATTGAGCAGGTGTTCCATCGATATCTTGTGCAAGTACTTCATACCCTTTAACAGGGAGAACTGACTTTAAATCAGCGGAAATATTTCGTACAGCAGAATGTGAAGTAAATAAAACCATCGTTTTCCCATTTGCAATTTCAACCAATCTTTGAATCACTAATGCCATGGAATTTTGGTAGTTATCAGAAGTAGGAGCTGGAACATCGGTTGGAAGGTAAAGCAAAGCGGCATTTTTGTAATCGAAAGGTGAGCCTAAGCATAATTCCCGAGGTTCGCTTATACCGAGCCTCTCAATAATATGATTAAAACTGCCCATCACGGCCATCGTTGCGCTAGTCAAAACCACGGTTTTTTTGTCGCCAAATAAATCTTCGCGAAGCTTCGATGCCACTTCTAACGGTGCACTATTTAATGTCACAGTTTCGGCCTTGCTCATCCAATATATTATTTTGGGATCTGGATTTGATATAAAGTTATTAATTTTTCCTCTAATTTCGGATTGAATTGAAATCCAATCCGATAATTCAGATTTAATAGCATCGATTCCTTTGATTTTTTCGGAAGGAATATCTTCAAGCTCGCGCCTTAACCGGTTCACAACATCCGCCAATTGACTTGATGTTCGCTCAAAATCGTCTGCTTTTATATCAAGCTGAGTCCAATCAGGCATTGTACGAACTGAATTAGTTATACGTAATTCCATTTCACTAGGTGAAATACGAGAGTTTAGTAAAAATATCTCAAGTTCCGAAATAAGTTCACCCCAAAGGGAATCGACATTAGCAATAGTTTCATCAAATTCTTTTGTATGTCGTTGCAAAATTTCCTTATGGCTATAATCAATCGGTGAAATTTGTACCAATCCGAGAAGTTCAGAATAAATAGACTTGCACCGGTTTGATGCTTCTAGAATTCCAGCAGAAGATATTTGGAATCCAAATTGCTTTGTTGCCTCAGACTCTAAATTGTGAGCTTCGTCAATAATTAAATATTGATAATCAGGGATTAAAGAACCACCCACTTCAATATCTGACAGCAATAGCGCATGGTTAACAACGATCAGATGAGCAGATGCAGCTTTTTCTTTAGCATGGTTATAAAAACATGCACCCTCTTTTACACCTAAGCAATTTGCAAATGCACTTGCATTGATTCGAGTCCAGGATTTTAACTCCCCTTGATTAAGATGCAATTCTGATCGGTCACCTGTCCTTGTGTTACGAAGCCATGCAACTGTCTTTGCTAATGTCGAAGCTTCATTAGAAGTAATTGCCTCTGAATTAGCAAGAGATTCCCAGCGTTTGAGACAAACATAATTAGCCTTTCCCTTAAGTTGTGAGTACCTAAAGTCCGACAAATCAATGTCCTCAATGGCATTTAAAGCATCAACAAGATCTGGTATATCTTTTTTTATCAATTGCTCTTGAAGAGAAATGGTATTGGTTGAAATTACAATTCGAACGTTATTGCGGATTGCAAAAAGAATCGCAGGTAACAAATAAGCCACTGATTTTCCAATTCCAGTCCCTCCTTCAACAACCAAGTGATGAGCTTCGATAGATTGTTTAGTAGAACCAAATGCCTCTGAAATAGATTGGGACATAGTTAGTTGTTCAAGGCGTGGTTCATATTCAGGAAATTTTTGTGCAATAAGCCCATCTGCTTCAAGTAATTCAGCTATGAATTCAGGCTCGACAGCACGGAATTGACTAGGTTGACCCAAGGAACGTGGCCGTTCAAGCCTACTAACAGAATCTCTCTCCTCCGTCCTTTTCATTGAATCTTGTGATGTATACGTTGAGGAAGCAGAGATTTCTGCCATTAATGTATAAAGAGTACTCTGAGACCGCAGCAATAAAGATAGGAGCCTTTGAATTACGTTAAGTGGTAATGTTTTTAGCTCCCTGAGCAAAAATTCATAAACATTACCCAAAGTTATTGAATATAGATACTGCTCATCAAAGTTTTTTCCGCTACTGGAAGGTGCATCTACTCCTAGCTTTGTAGCTAAGGAAAATAAATCCTCTTCTGCTGTTTCAGGATGCAGCAATTCTGCAATTTCTTGGACATCCCAGATTTCAGAAGAACGTAATTGCCCGTATTGTGAAAGAGCTGCAATTGCAGGTGCAGCACCGTGTGCAATAATTGCACAGCCCG
>CEQP01165006.1_pt1 | contig 15277 bp, 3 predicted proteins | sample 356291 | NCBI WGS metagenome assembly CEQP01 (sample SAMEA2621221, study PRJEB7988) | marine metagenome | isolation source: saline water (ENVO:00002010), including | reverse complement strand
ATCCTCCTCCCATTGTTTTTATACTTTATACTTAGAAAAAAATTTTAAAATTAAAATTAAATTAATAATAATTTGGACGTACTTCCGCTTTTGTAGGATCCGTTATTGGAGGATTATTTTTTAAAGAATAATCCCTAGTATCTCCCCATTCACGGTCTCCCAAACTAACATAACAACCATACCACAATGATGGTGATTTTTTATATCGATTGGATATATCTATTCTATGGTCTATATTCCCTTTATTATTAACACAATTATTGTCTATTGCCGTACAGCGATAAGCTTGACCATCGTTTTTTGAATAATCTCCAACATTATGTGTGGACGGGCCGATTCCAATATCAACTGAATATCGCATATTACATTCTCCAGGTTGCTGCCAACCGGAATGGTTCTGGCAATCATTGTTAATAGCCTTATACCAATGACAATTACTTTTAGAAATAGGGTTATTTGATGAACCGGCACTATCTCCGTCATGGTAAGCTTCAGAATTATAGGGATATGTTTCATATGGTAAATAATGACTTCGACCGATTATAAAACCTTCGGGTGTATTTAAACATTTTTCTAGTCTTTCTCCTGTACAATCTGGTTGAGGATGATCAACTATAATTGGAGAAATAGGTTTACAACACTTATATTGATCAACCTTATTTTTACCGCCAATATCACATTTTGGCCTTCCTTCACTATCTAATGCGGAAGGATATATTGAACTAGATACACCTTGACATATAACGTTCCTATTCGATGGATTAAACTCCCATCCTTCTCCACATAGACTATCAACGTCATCTACTCTAATACCTTGGCTCTGTTGATCATCGAATTGAGCAGGTAGATGGTCCCTGATAATTATATCCTCTGGCGCCTGATCAAGCTTGCCCATTGAATTCCACCCCAATCCAAGATGGCCACATATATTATACTGTCTTGGAACACCACAACCAATAATATTTCCATCATTATCTTTTCTTAAATGGGGGTAATTATCAGTATTACATGGTTCTCCATTAAACATATTTTCAGGACGTTTTTTAAATAAATTATTATATTCCTGATCAGCGGAAGGGTCGTCTTTTTCAAAATAGACCTTATCCCCCGGCTCATTACCATAGTCAATTAACTTATAATGATAGTCTAATCCTCCACCGGTGTCGAGGAGTGAGTAGGGTTGAAACACCCTTTCTTGACCGTCCCAGTGTCCATAATAATAACCGTAAGCTTCATGTTGTTTTTTATTGGCAAGCTTTATTTCTTCACTCGTAGCATTATGGATTATATAATCGGCTTGACAACAATCATGTTCTGTACATTGATTTGGATCCACAGTACACTCTGCATCACGGGCCTCCCGACTGCCCCGCCCCCCACTATCATTTGTTGAGTTATTTCCACAATTGAACCGTACTTGGCTACCATCATTATGGATATTCCAACATGTACGTTTATTTACCTCTTGAGTAATTATTATATCATCACATAACCACCACGGATAGATTGAACTTAAATCACCATCACATCCTATGGTTAACCTCAATATATATGATATTACAATCCAAATAATGAATAATATAATTATAGTACCGATTATAGTTTTAATAGTCATATAATATAATATATATATTTAAATGCTAGTATATAATTTTGAAATTAATAATGAAGTTAACCACGCGGTTGATATAAGTAGTAATAATACAATTACTACTAATGGGTAATTTAAATTACCTTCTTTATTCTTTATGAATTCATTGATAATACCTAATCCGGATAAGAGGGATGGGGATGGGGATGGGGATGGGGTAGGACCCGAGTGGATATTAGTATTGGAGGTTGGGGGGCAAGTACCACAACTGAACGGACATAGATTTGATATGTATGTAACATTCCCCGCTTCATTAATAGGTGTAGTGGAATCACATCCGGGATAATTAGATAGGGTAGAACAGTCTTCTCTGTGATCATAACAATTTGATACCCTATTATTCCCTAGATCTAAATCGCAATCTTGAGTTTGTTCAATATTTATATTACTAAGGTCGAGTTGTTCCCGTAGGTCTTGTTTAGACCCAGGAAGGCCAAATTGAATATCCATCCTTTGAATACAATGGACAATACTTTCCTTTGGACAATTTTCAAGGTATTCTTCACCTGCATGACGTATTTCAGCCGATTCACATTTTTTATATATACATTTCCTATTTTGAGGTAGTCGATAGTATGGTACGTTATAAAAATCTTGTAGATTATCTCGAATATTTTCATAAAACTCATCGGGCCAATTACAAGCACATAGATCTTCATTATCTTTCCGGAGCTTATTTATATTGATTAGTTCTAAATACTTACTTATTTTCTCATCTTGAGTAAAGGGTGGCATCATACTTTGAATACGCGTTATATTTTCACTATTAATTTCCCGTTTTGTATCATTAATTTGGCTTTCGGTTATTCCTTCAATTCTCGCTTGATTAATAATTTCCTCGAGATTATATTCACTAAGGGTATTTATATAATAATTCTTTAAATCATTAATACTTCCTTCATTATAAGTTCCTTCTCCATAATATATTTTTTTACAGTGGTCGGTTATAACTTCATTACAATACCTAGTATTATTTTTACACCATCGTGTGCAAGATAAATATTTTTTATCTTGTTTTCCCTTAATTAACTCAAGTATTATGTTTTCAAGGGCGTTAATATCTGTACTATTTGGACCAATACAATGGTTTTTGCGTGGACCTCTCCATAGAGGATTTATACTATTAGATTCCCAGATGTATTCCGCGAGCTCCTCTGCTGTGGTATTACTTAGAGTTATTTCACCTTCTCCAACCATCGAATCTACCCAATTTTGAGCAGCTTCAACTCCGTTTGAAGGTGTCGGTAGATCCTCTGCATCCGTTCCAGGAATAGGTGTCACTGTTACATAATTACTAAAACATATGTTGGGGATTTCAAGATCATAGGCGCCACGGCCATCTGGGATATTATACTCACACGGTCGTCCAGATCCGGTTGTATCCCATGTTCCGGAAGATGGTCTCTTATCGTTACAATCCATAAGCGAGAATGTTGAAGAACATTCGGTGAGGCCATTACACCAACCAGCAATACATGATAATTCTCCATATTCTTTATTTATGAAATCTTTGAAAGTTTGTTTAGTAAACTGCCAAGGGATACTTCCCCAGGGTATATTATGTCCTGCTGGAGGAGAGGGTATATTAATTATTTTCGTCATCTCTTCTCCAGCTCCTTCACTATAAGCTAACTGATCATTTGATTGTCGCCCGCCTCCTAACCAATTATTTCTTTCATTTATATAATTATAAACTTCGAATTCAGGAAACATTTGACATTCGGGTTTATAATCCGGATCTACACCTTCTAAGTAGGCTTCGTTGGAAAGTATTTCATCAATCTCATCATTTGTAGCCCCCAACTGAATAGCTTTCTCCCTTAAATCGTTTATTCTTTCAATATTAGAATTGTTATTTAGTTCATTATTTACTACATTTGCAATTTGAAAATTATGAAACCAATTTGTTATAAATGAAGGTGTCGTAGATTGAACTTGATCCCCGGTAGGGAGGGGTGGTAAATGTATTAAAGCCCCCCCTCCATCTATATCCTTATAAGTTATCCAAGGGAAATACATACAACCTGTCTCACTTTCACTATCACTCCGGTCCCCTTCACAAGCGATTCTTTCACGATCACTGCCATCTAGCGATTCCCAAGGAAAATCAATTGTGCCCCCCGACGTGTCCCTCGGCCCATTAATAAGATTCGAACAAGAGCTCCTTTGATATGATATAGGATCACCATCGATATCTTCTTGAGGAATACACATTGAAGGTACTAATGTATACTCCGAATTAAGGGAATCTTTATAATTATTTATTTCTGTATTGAAATTTCCACGGGACGGATTACTAATATTGTTTATGACCTTATCTAAGTAAGTATTTATATTATCATCCCTCATTAATAATTCACCATTGGGATTAATTAATTTGTTTTTTTTAGGTGGCCATTCATCTAAGAAATTAGCTTTTTGTTCATCCATTTTAATATCACTTGTCGTAAAAACATCTTGTGTGGGGGTACAATAATCTTTACCGATTATAGAATAATCTTTCCAATCAATTGACCGACTCCTTGTATCTAATATTTTTTTTGAAAATCCCACTCCTTGCTGCCGCCGTATTTCATCTACAAACATACTTAATCCATATGTTTCTGGTGGAACACAATTATCATCGGTAAAATTATCTTCAGTACGACACCAGTTTGTTAATTCCTCCCTACATTTTTTACTCATATTTGAATGGTCACTACAATAATTTGGATGACAATATTCATTTGGGATATCGATAGTATTATCTTGATAATATATACTATCCTTTGGATATACTACTTGTTTTTTTATACCACAACATAATTTGGTGTGTAACTTTTTACAACCGTCTTCTTTTATCTCACCTTTTATCATACTATTGATTTGGGAAGAGGGAGATGGGATTAAAGCTATACCTTCCCTTATTTCAAAATTTCCATCTTCCCTTTTTATATATCCACCACAACGGGGATTGGTCATACAATTGCTTTTAGCATCTCCGGAAGTCGTCGTCACATCTACGGTGCACGCCGCCCCATCGTAACTGCATCCAGGCATTCTTGTGCATTCGGTCTCGTCGTTAATATCAATACATAATCCCTTTCCCGTTAATTCATAATTAGGTTTCTCTACCCAGTTATCTGGAAAAAAACATTTATCCTCTTCAGATACACCCACATAATTTTCTAATTCTGGTGTTGATAAATTATTACCATATGGTTCTCTGTTCCAAGGATGACCATCTGTTGGCCTTGTCTTAAGATAACTATCATTATATTTCATACATACAGCAGCATATCTACCAGAATCTAATGATATGGAGGAGTTTTCCTCGGCCTCGGCGTGTTGGTCAAATGATAATTTATTTCCAATGGGAATTAATGGACTGTCCGTATTGGCCTTCATTCGTTCAACAGTATTTTCAGGCCAAGTATAATCATTGCCAGTACATAATTTATCCTCACTACAATTCTGTAACCCAGTCCTATACCATATAGGTGAATTATAATTATAAGCATACATACGACGGTCATCTTCAGATATTATTTCCATTTCTACATTATTTATGGTACCATCTGTAGAAAAATATGGGGCTTCATTGGAACTGTCAATTCCATGAACACTCCAATCATCCCCTCCGTAAATATTAGGTATTCGATATCTGTGATCCAGGAAGTCCCCGGCGTTTCCATTATTTCCAATGAGTGTTGAAGCATCTAATGAACAAATATTCGAGTCATATGAACAAATACCTAGCTTATTTAATACAAATTGCGATTTTCCCATTGAATCATTCCAAAAACCCCAATTTGGGATACTTGTCCTCCAATCTAGTTCTCCGGGTTGAATACCCATTTCTTTATTATCAGTATGGAATATTGTATTATGTCCATAATTTAAAGGACAACCTTCTAGGGCTCCAGCATGTCCTCTATCAGAATCATTAAAAGATCCAAGTACCCATGTCTTCCCGCTACCAGTTTTATCTATATTCTTTCTTTCTTCAGTCGTTGGACATGTTTTATAAGTTAAATTATAATTACGGACCATAATAATATAATATATAATATAATATATTATATATTATATATTGGAAGGAATAAGGTTAGTTACTTATTTTATTTACTTATTTATTATCTGAAGAGAATAAGTATGAAAAATATAATATAAAAGGTACAGATATAATTACTATGAATATAAAAATAGTTCTTTTCTTAATATTATTATTTTCATCGTAAAAAAATTGAACTATATAATCTATTATACTTTTAATTAAATAATTTCGAGAAGGTGGTTCTACTTCAGGTGGCCAGGTATTATTTGGATTAAAATTATCTATTAATTTTCTTTTTAATTCACAAGATTTTTTCTGGTATAAACCCATCCCAGAAGATATATCTTCACTTTTTTCTATCCCATCTTTTATTGTAATAAATTGTTGGTTTTCATCTTGGACATTTAATTCTCCTAAACCAAGGTCTACATTAACCTCTTGAGTACAATGTATTAATCCATTTAATGGACAGTTATCATCACCTTCTTTATGATGTTGAACTGGAGCATTCTGGCATCCCTTATAAACACATTTTCTAGGTCCCGCTGGTAAATTATTATTCATAATATTCGACCGAAATTCGTTTAGTTCAGATTTCCAGTCGTCAGAGGACGCTTGGTCACATCCCCCACCACCATTCAAGCACTCCTCTATCTTATCAATACGTATCGCTGGATTAATTTCATCTTGAAATCTATTTGCATCTGTCAGATATCCACTGGCTATCCATTTATCTAAAGTTTCATTTATATAATCATCTAAATAAATCATTTGATTCTCCTCCTGTAATGTTTGGATATCATAGTTATAATAATGTTGTAAGTTTTTATTTATGTTTTCATAGAATTCATCTGGCCAATAACAACCACATATATCATTATTCTTTTTAATTGTTTCGTGAAGATCACTCGCTATTCCACTAGGTGTATTTATTTCTTCTTCAACATCCCTTTTATAAATCCTACCACAATATCCTGTACTCGTAGTCCCCTCCTTCCCATCTAGTAAATCTATACACGGATGTCTTGATCCAGTGGTACCTTCAGTACTACACCATAATATACATGAATCTCTTAAATTATCATGCTTAATTTTTTCATCAGGACTTTTTGAAGTTGTAAGGGATTCACTTGGAAAAAAAATATCTGGGTTACGGCTACATACTGTAGCCCCCACTCGTATATAGTCATCTTTTCTTAATGTTTCACTATTATTATAATTAATCGCTTGTTCAAAATGACCCTTGCGGTTATAATTATAACTCCTGAGAATCCCACCAATATTTGATGTCTTTAAATGATAATCCCGGGGCTTACATTTTGGAGATGAAAAATTATCCTCGTCCTCACACCATTCTTCCAATAAATCTCGACAACTTCTACTTATTTCATTATCAATTTTACAATAATTAACATGGCAAAAGTTAAGATCGACATTACCATTAAGACCATATTTATCTGGATTTTCAAATCCACAACATAAATATTTATGGTGTTTTTCATTTTCTTCGTTCCATGTATTAATTTGTTCTTCGGTCGTCGGTGTCGGCCAAGGTAGTCCATCTGTTGGTTGGGAATGAAGATATGCTTCCATTGATTTAAGACATACATTACTAAATGCGGAATTGTCGTTTGGAGTCGGCATCGTCGCCATACTTAAAACATAGAGATCCGATGGTGTTGGTGTTGATGTTTCTCCTATGGAAAAGGATGGTGGGGTGGAGACATATTCCAAATTAATGTCTAAATCTCCTCTAAATCCATAACTATCTCGAGTCATTCTTATTGGAAATCTACGGTTAGATATATCATACATTAATCTGGTTACTTGATCTTGAGATAGGCTAGGTGTAGGAACGGTGGAAGAAAAGGGGTTGCGCCCATCGTCATAGAGGGTTCTAAATAACCGTGTATCCTCACCAATACTAGCAAAATTATTGATATCTCCGAATGATGTAACCATACCCATTTGTAGTGCTCCATTTGTCTCGGCATCATACCAATTGATTTCGGCCGCGCGGGCTGGAGAAGGTATGGGCTGCATAAAACTATGGGTGTGGCCGGTATAATCAAAGGAACTATATCCCCAAATATGTCCAGAATAACCATCTCCAACATCTCCATCTTCATGGCCATATACGCTATCTTTATTATGGTATGAACCATCCGAGTTTATATTTACCCGATCGCATGTATTAATTTGGTTTGAAAAGAGGCTTTCTTTCCAACCCGCATTGTAACCGTATCCGTCATTCCATGATTGATCACAGTTCCAAGTTGGAATTGTAATCTGTACATCAGGTGATCCATATTCACACGCCCAGGTGGAGGTGGTGGTTTCGGAGGGGTAGGAGGTTGGTATGGGGCCGGAACCTCCCCATGATTTATTCCTGTCCCATTGAAACTTACGGGAAGATGGTTTCTGCCATCTCTTTATTGCTTCGCTCTCTTCAGCAGCTGCTAGGTTGCGGAGGTTACGCTCCTCAATCTCGGCAGCGTCATCTGGATCCCGCAAGACCTGGCGAAGATTTATCCAGTGGCCATGCCTCGAGTCGTCATCAGGGAACTTGTTTAATTCGCCGTCACCATCGCGTGGGAGAAGTCTCTCTCGCTTGCTCCGCTTCTGATCATATTCTGAGTCATCGTGAGTACAAGCCGCCTCCATAAATTCTTCTGTTTCATATGGAGCCCTCGCCGAACTAGGGACGGTTCCTCCACTTGCGTAACTATCGGCCGCGCTTTCACTTAATGGTTTTACAAAAGGCTTGTGGCTGTATTTTATAATATCGCAGTCCGGCGCCGTGATGCCGGACCTGCCTGCGGCGCTGGCTTCCTGCAGCCACAGATGCCGCCTTAGCTTGCAGGGTATGTCTGGGGCTGTAATTTCAATACCATTAAGTATGTCTCTAATATATACCCCCCTTGGTTTAGGGTCTGATCTCGTGGGTTCGTTGCGATGGCAAATAGCCCATCGCGGCACGTCTTCCCCCCATTCAAACCCAACATCGTCATCATCATATTCTTCCACTTGACCGACCCATGGATGATACTCACCATAATCATAATCGATAAGCGTCCCTCCAGAGCCGGAACTATCTTGCCATTCACCCCGATCTCCATCAGCTGGTCCAAGGGCGTTGCCGATGAAGTTATATTTCATATACCCTGTGTTAAGGTTGCTGGCGAAATCCCCCCCGAAGCCACTTTTCATCAGTTCGCATACTTCCTCGTTATCTGAATCCTCACAATCGTAATATAGCCCTTCAGGTACTTTCCACCACCACCACCACCACGGGAAGTCTAACACAGTTTCACTCAACTCTTCATCGTGGGCGGACCCCAACAGATTTTGGCCGTGGCCGAACCCGCTCGCCTCGACTTCGCCGCCCGCGGATTGGGCGGAGACCCCACCGCCCATAGGATCGTGAATCTCACCTATAAATTCATGAGAGAGAATTGGGTGTGCGTTCAGCCCCCAGTTCCCCGGCTCCCCATTCCCCAACCCAGGCCCACGGCGTTCTGGGGCGAGTAGAGGGTCCTTAGTTCCTATATTATCACCACACACGCCATTACGATGGATACCCCTCTCCATCTCCTCCCCGCTGCCTGGCCTCGCGGTGAAATCCCACATCTTCCCCTCGCCCTGATTAACTAGGGGATGTTCCGGCCAGGTAGCGCCGTCGAACTTAACTCTACTCATATTATATATTAGTTCCCAATCAACATTATATTCATCACATCGAGCACGGATTTCTCCTTGTTCCTGAGGATCAAGTTGTTGAAAAGCATTTGATTCCTCGGTAGCCTTCGATAATCTACACATCTTATTTGGTATTTTAACTTTCAGTTCTTCTTCATCATTTTTATATTTACAGCAACTTGGAGATGGGTCCCCGGATATTAACTTCATTGATCGATAGTATTGAGGACAGCCTAGATTCGCTTGATCCTCATATCTATTCCATTCGACCTTAGTTCCTGTGGGGGGGACGCCGGTTATATTTGTGATACTGTTTTTAATATCAGTTATCTTAGTATCACCCCTCATCTCCTCGGGTCGCCCCTCATGTGTAGTGGAGGTTCCGTCTCCAAACATACCAATTGATGTTTGGCTGGAATATTCATTTATCTTATCCATAAATTCATACCATTTATCTTCTTGTTCATCTCGATTTTTATAGTGTTTATATGAACCTAATAACCAAGTTTTTCCTTCACCGCCAGGGTCAGCGCGTAATCTAGTATCTTCATTAACAATACTAGAACATTTCGCATAACATATCCCCCCGTCCTCACAACTTTTTTCTCCGACCTCGACGTGGATGCTGTCGTAATAGTCCATATATATATATATATATATATATATATATAATTTATTCCATTAAAATTATTTGAAACTATCCAGTTTCCCAGAAAATACTTACGGTTGGGAAAATAATCATTTTACAATTACCTTTAACTAAATAATTTATTAGATTCCTTCTAGGTATACACACTTAAATAAATAATTATCTAAATACATGTATCTTTATTTGTTGAAGTGATAGCTTCCAATGATACTATATTCTTCTTAAATTAAATTTATTTGAATTTATCCTTTATTTTAGTTACTCGACTAAATCGATAGATATAATATATAAAAATAAATACAATAAGGAATAATGTTACAGCTATGATAATACGTCTACCTATAGGCAATTTATAGAAATAATTTCTATAAAAATCTTCTAAAAATGTAGTATCTTCTCTTTCCTCTTCTACTTGATTACTACTATATCCACGGATGGAAACAGCGCAATCCATTTCTTGTTTTAGATTTAAATTAGGTTTTATTACAATAGAATCTACTGAAGGTTGATCGGTTGTAATACCCAATAAAGGGTTCATGTACTGGACGCACTCGTGAAAATTTTCATTCGGACACGCGTATAAACTCTCATCAGGATGCCTTATATAAGCGGAATGACATTGTTTATAAATACATTTTCTTCTATCATCTTCATCCCCTAAGTAATCCCGACCACCTTCCTGTAGGTTTTTCAATACATTCGTATAAAATTCCTCCGGCCAAAAACAACCACATACGGACTCATTATTTTTCATTTGGAATGTTTTTTCGTAATCATTTGGATATGTCGCGTTATATATTCCACCACAATATTCATATAGTATTGATTTACATTCCCCCGGATACCATGAACACCAATCCTTACAAGCATCCCTTTCATGTGGATTATTCATATTAAAACTTTCGGCGGTACACTTTAGGGAGCCATCCTGATATTTTCCAACCTCTTCATATTTACCTGGAGAAATCGATACAGAATTTGATCGGGCACAACCATATGGGTTTCCCGTTGAATGTGGTTCACATCCGGGGTTTTCCTCCGATCGATCCACATCAATTCCATTTTTACGCATTCTAGCCATATAAGCTTCATAGGGGGGTCTACATCTAGGGTCAAAAAAGTTTGGTGTTTTATATCCATCTCCATCATCGCCACACCATTTTCCTAATATTTGGCGACAACTATCGGTCATTTTTAATCCCTTTTCATACTTAGATTTAAGTACACTATTTGTTGTATTCCAGGGAGTTGGATCTCCAGAACCTTGGCTAATCATTTTAGTATAGCCATCGTATGAACATTTATATATGAGTCCGTCGTCGTCCATGAAAATCCCATTCTCCTTAGTTTCTTCAAGACAATCCTCAAAACCATTAATTTTTTCCCATTCCTTTGTATAATTATCATCTTCAGTAGTAGCCGTTCCCGAAATATTACAATAATTTTTATGACAAAATTCGGGTTTTACAAACCAAGGGTTACCATATCGATCCACCCCAGGGTCCCTAACACCACAACATAATTCTTTATGAAGGGTCTCTTTATCTACTAATTCGGTCCCAGGTAAATCATATGTAGTACCACTACTTTTGGATATTCTATTAATATCCATATTTACGTTAGATAATATCCTAGGTCCATACGGCCCGTGGCCGTCTTCAGAGACGAGGAGGCCATCATTACGTTTATTAACAATATCCCATTCACTATTGTGGATGAATTGAGGTACGGGCCATTTTATTTTTTCTTTATCATCATCTTCCCAACTACCCCTTTCTTCAAATACCCATTGTGGAGTTGTCCTCTGATTTTGTCTTAACCTCCACATAGGATGTTCTTCCTGGGAAGAAATTAGATGATAATCTATTATATCATTTTCATCAATAATTGGATTCACTCTATTCTTTTCAAGATCCCATCTAATACCATCACCTTCTGGATGATAATAGGTTGGTATCTCTAAACCATCTTCACCCTCTCTTGGTGTAGAACAAGGGTCCGGGAGGGGGTCTATACCATCTCTATATACACATAATTCATGGCTATCCTTCCTTCTTTCAGATATAGTCCATATACCGTATGGTATTTGTTGAGTATAATGTTTTGGATGTTTTTCGTCGGTTTTAGGATAGACACCGTTTATATCTGGCCACCTTCGAAGGTAATATATTGTATCACCCGTGTCCCCATCTAGTGTATCTTTTACATAAATTTCGGGCGGTTTTTCTCCAGGCCCCCATCCTCGGCCGGCGAGCTTATTATAACAACCCAATGGTTTCAACCCATTTTGTACATTCGCTCCTCCAAGACCAGTTGAATCTTTATTTAATTCACTAGTCGTTCCACTTGGACAATACGATGTAGGTGTCATAGTATGTATACAGATCCGATCCAAGTCGTAGCCATCTCCATCCCCGGCTCCATCCCCGGCTCCGCGATTCTCAAAGGTAATATTTAATTCTACATCCGCCCAGATAGGATCGCCATCCTCAATTTCTTCCCAGACCTTGGTGGAATCATCCTGACTTCGCCTCCATTTTTTTCCATCTGAACTATATTTTTCGTTATCCGCGAGTTCTCCGGTACACCTTTCTTGCCAGGTTATAGACGGTGAGTACGGTTGCGGAAATTGATCGGATAAAACCTTTTCTCTAACTATAGGCCTTGGTATTAAACGTATGTTATTATTATACCATTCTATTGGCCCTCCTCCCGCGTTTATACCTGGGAGACAAGCCCCTCCATTACTATTAGCTATATCCCTATTATTAAGGTCCGGATAATTAATTAGGGCATCAGTACCTTTAATTTCCCCAATTGTGGGTGCGCGTGTGGTTGTGGCTAGGTTTGTTTTACTACCATCTAGCTCGGCTTTTACTATATTATATCCAGGGGCGAGGGTTGGGGTGGTATGGGGCCACCCCACCCTGTCTTCCGCGGGCTGGCCGCCAAGGGGTTCTTTCTTCTGGACCCACCATTCAATTGATTGTCCGGGTAAATCTTCTCTTTCAATCCCTGGCGGGGGGGGGTCGTCAGTCGGGACGCTCGAATCATACAATGGAAACCATCCGCGAGGACAATACCTCCTCCAACCAACCGTACCCCCTCTATGGTCCCATGGATATCCATCTGTAGGTCGTGTTTTCATAAATTTCTCTTCATTTTTTAAACATATTTTAGCGACTCCAGCATTAAGGTTGTTAGCACTAACTTGGTCCGGTCTCGCCGCTCCCTTATCCGTCATCCCGACCTGTGAGTAACGGCTAAAAGGTTTCCCCCAATCTATATTTATATGGTCTCCATGGCTGATTTCGATATCGTTATTAATAACATTAAAGGTTAATTCATCGCCAGGGCCGTGTGTCTGATTGTGGTGCCACCATCCGGGATAAGTAGTTTCTCCATACCCCGGCAATGATGATGTCTGATCACTTCTATCTATAGGATGCCAACCATATGGCCCTATAAGGAAATTATTATTCTCTTCAAATACATATCCCCCCAATGTATTATCCCCACCGGCTGAATTCTTCGTTGAAGCGTATTTATATTGGTCGTTCGGCCCCCAATTACTGCTGTTACCAGCTGGACGGTGATTCCAGAATAATTTATTTCGTCCTACCATACCATGCATTCTCTCTCGTTTCCGCAGCGGATCCTCTTCCTCGGTTAAGTAATCATAGACCTCACCCCATGCCCGGCAATGCGGGTGGAGATCACATACATCCCGGATCCAGTCACTTCGATCTTCTTTGACCACCTCTACATTGCGTGTATAATGGATCCGATTTGAATATCCATCCTCCCCACACGCCGCGCCCGTGCATATCCAACTGTTGTCGAAGGCGGGCCATGCGGAAAAATCGTCTTCTTCTCGGGGATCCGGAGGAGTGTCATATTGGTGGTCTGGTTTCACAACGTCTAAATACCACCCTATGCCCCAGTCTCCCCCCCAATTATCAGATCCTAACCCAAATATAGGGGCTGTACTGTATTTCATGTTATTCTCCAGTTCATCCTGCGGATCCCCTTTATCATAATACGTCCCACACCATTGTTGAGTCGAAGTGCCGCCGTCAATTCCATCCTCGGATACAGGGGGACAATTAATTAGACCTTCTCCGTCCGCCAAATGTTTAAACATCTCTTTCGCCCTCCTCGTGGCTTCACGCGGCGTCATCCCGCGCCCGACCATTTCATCGTACTTATTTTCCACGTCTTCCCGTAACTCCACAAGCTTACTGTGATCGGTCATGACACCACATCCGGGATAGTTACCTAATACGTTCTCGTCTAGGTGGATATGTTCTTCACGCCCGGGGGGGCGGGCATCCCCCTCCCATTGATAGTCCATACCCCCCTGAATACAGTCTTGCGTGTTCGTTACCGGGGCGGCGTCAAAATCATCTGTACGTACGTCCCCCGCCGTCGAATTATTACATGCTGGTTTCTTTATGCTGCAGTACTCGTCCGGCGGGGCCTGCGGCACCTGGGCACCAGTTTTATATTTATTCTCCATCGCCTTCAACTCGGTACTACTATAATCGGATCTATCTAGAAGACCATGTCCTGACCACACGACAGTATCTCCGCCGCCATCGTGGTTCTTAAGATATTTATATTCCAGATCCCACGGTTGGTCGGCAATCGGCTCCATCCCATATGGAAACCAGTCACCAGTCCTTAAATTAAATTGATTATCCACTTGTTTATCCGGGTTTTCTGTGTTGGAATGTTGTTTCCAGACAGTCCCCCATCCAGCAAATCTTTCTTGATCTAATAGATTATGTTGTCCTAAATATGGTAATGTTGAAATATGGAGTTCATCTGATGTAGGTCCAGGATTCATGATTGAATATCTAAATCTATCATCTGTCCAATGCTCAATTCCATCTGACCGTCTACCCCATATATGAGATGGCCATCTCCAATATGGGCTCTTCCCTCCTCGAATATAACCATACATATCTTTGTCCCTATCATTTATCAATTTAGTCAAATCATTAAAATTCGTGCCACCATCCCCTATTACATTATGGTTTGTATTTCTTTTATCATCATCAGACATCTCCCCCCCGATAAATTCGTTTTGAATCCATCTTCTCCCCGGGATCCCGAGGAGGCGGGAGCCGCCGTAGATACTCCAGTTGCCTCCCACCGAGTCACAATCATCCTCGTCGGCACACAGGTTGCCGTCGCACGGGATAATATTGCCGTTGATCGGGTCTTTGCAATCCCCGAT
>CEQP01047361.1_pt1 | contig 15288 bp, 5 predicted proteins | sample 356291 | NCBI WGS metagenome assembly CEQP01 (sample SAMEA2621221, study PRJEB7988) | marine metagenome | isolation source: saline water (ENVO:00002010), including | reverse complement strand
ACGAGTAACCAAAAAGAAAGCCCCAACCGCGAGGAAGGGGCTTTTTTAATGGCATAAGAATATTAGAGATATTCACATGTAAAGTACATGCCATAGCTGGTTTTTGCACCAATGCTGTTAGGAGATGCGCTCACAGCTAGATACCAGTCATGACGCATTGCTCTGTGAGTTGCGCCTTCTTGGGGTACTGTTCCAACGTAGCCAGCGACCTTTGTTGCCACGTTATCACCAGCAGTGGTATTTGCGCCACTCACGCCCGGACTGTCAGTTAGGTACATCTCATCACCATCACCATCTGAGAAAGCAGTCCACTGGGTGTCTGGATTTGCTTGCATAGGCGACGCAGCAGCCACATGAGCTAGCTGTAGGTCTCCCGCGTTGCTACTAGAATAGCGCCTTGTTTCATAGACCTTAGTGTTAACATCCTCAGCAGCTTTCGTAATATCGTTTCTATCAAAGATTCTTAAGCGACATGTCTTTACCATAACATCTTCGTCATGAGTAAATCTGATGTTTAAAGGCGCCTGAAAATTGCACATTTTATCAAGTTCAATTGCTGCGCCTTCATCAATACTTACACCAGTATTACTTACATATCTGCTATTTTTTAATCTTGTTGAATTGGCTACATCCGTACCGTCTCCGTTAGTATGGAATGTAGTGGTTTGATAATCACCTACTGGCACAGAAACACCAATATTGCTACCAAAAAAACCAAGTCCAGATCCAGCTTCGTGCGTAATATCGCCATATCCGCCGTCTGAAACTTGTGTATTGCTTACGCCTTGTGCGTAAAATCTAATCTCAGCCATTATTTAATCTCCTAGTAAAAGGTCGTCTGTTATATATTATACACGAAAAATGTTATACACCTATGATTTCTACGTCTGTAAATTGTCTAACATGGTCTACATTCATGTCACTATGCATAAATACATGACTAACATCATTATGGTGTTGTAAAAATACGTCATAAGCAAAGTCTTTATTAGGTCTAGCTATGCTTAGTTTTCTGGCATATGGGGCTAGTTTTTTCCTACCTTGTTTGCCATTTGAGGCAGGTGTGAATCTTACCGCTGACTGCTGTTTTAGTGGGCCAACATCTAGCTTGTCTATGGTACTGCAGACGCCGTGTAGCGCGTAAATCACAGCTCCAATACCTGCATTTGCCTGTCCTTGTGGGTTTATAGCGGCTACGCCTTGTATTTGAGGGGCGGCAGAAACAGGATTATTAGGATTCATCGCCAAAATCTTCTGGTAATCGCTAAAACTTACAAATTTATGAGCATCATAACCCTCTCCAAAAGAAATGTTTGAGGGACTAGTGGGGTGATCTCCCGGCCTAATCTCAATAAGCGCACCAACTGGCCCATTGTTTTCAACCGTATTTACCTTTGTGACTACAACTTTACCTGTTATATCCTCACCGCCTCCAGTCATATCAAATACATCGCCAACTTTGTAGCCTTGACCAGAAGCAGCTATCCAAACTGAAGGCTCAGCAGCCCACGGAAAGATGCTAGTTGTGCCATCATCGTGATTTATTACGTTAGACATAGTACTTCTGCCAGACGTTGCGTCGTAGGTTTCTAGGTTGTGACCAAAAGCAGACGCAACATAACTGTCAGTACTTGTTAGACAGAGTGTTTTCTTTCTGTATTTAAATGGCAATAACATGCCTCTTCTTGTAGTAACTACTTTCCACTCTTCTTTAGGTCTAATTAAGCCAGCTACACCTTTTAATTGGCTGTGAGCAAAGTCACTAAACACTTCTCTACCTTCCTCAATCTCAATAAGATCAACATCTCCCGGATTACCAGAAACTGTTGGCACTCTGTAGTCTACATCGAACTCTTCATTGTCAACCCATCTATACATATTTGTATATTCATCCATCTTGCTGCTATCATCTTGAGCTGGATCTCCAACGAATTTGCCACCCGGAAGTGTCATCAGTTGGCCAGCATTAAAGTGCATCACTGCAAAATATCTAGGATCAAATATAGTTTGTTCTTCAGGCCAAGCATCATATACCTTCACATATCCAGCAGTAGTACCAAAGTCCATTTGACCATCGCCAGACGATCCCCATCTTTGATAGCCTCGTGGAATCTGAGCAGAAATGCCAGCACTCATTAACGTTTTAACAGCTAACTCGTAGCCACGCACCTTAACAGTACACTTAGCAGACGCTATGCCAACTGTTGATAAGCCGTCATTTCCAAAGCTCCACAAATCATTTGGAGCAAAACCCTGACCATTGTCTCCATATTCATGCTGATGTCTGCAATATATACCGTAGGGTATGCCAAAACCGTTGTACCCATTGACCATAGAGTGTCCATCAACAGACTCAACCAAGTCACCATCTGCACCTAAAAGCAAATTACCAGCCGCATCTTGACCATAAGATAAATGGTTTAATAGCATAGAAGCCATGTCGTCTCCATGAGCCCCTCCTCCTCCTTGATATACAATTCTGTTACCACCTAAATCTCCAGCCCCGTATTGATTTGAGTAACCAAAACTTGAGCATCTATCTACAAACACTCTAGGAAATACCATACTATCTGACGCTGATAAAGAAGTGTCACCCATAACTGCACGATCACTAAACCTTAGCGAATAATTTTGAGACCCCAAGTCCAGAAGGCCGCCGTAAGAACTGTCTCCTCTGTGTCCAATAACATCAGAGTTGAGTGACCTATTATCAAAAGTCCCACAGTGTTCAGCGGCCAAAGGAACGAAGGTAATCCTGTTAGCAGCCATAGGCTTAAGATTATAGGCACTATCTGGTTTGGCCCCAGTTGGGACGGCGTTTGTATCCTTAGCTACATAGACCCACCTGCCTTGGTTGGGCCTTTCTCCATTACGCCAGCTTTTCTTGCCGCCTCTTGCTGCTTGAATAGCAGCGGCTGAGCTAGCGTTAAACCAGTATGCTGGCTGAATCCCCGCATACGCTGAAAGAGAGTCTCGCTCATCGGCAGCATCAGAAAGATATTCTCTAACACCAAGAGCCAAGTTTTTCGCAAGATCGTTATCCATAAAGTCAACACCGTTTCCACCTGCTTGCAGCAGAAAGCTCGATGTGTTTTGATTAGCAGGATCACCTTTATCGTCAACATTAACACACCTTAAAAGTTCTTGCAAGTCTTCAATAGGAGATCCATTTTCAGAATAGGGCGCAGCGTTGGTGCCAACATCGGCTGGTACGTGTATGCCCAACCCGTCAATCTGTGAAAGTATATTAGTTGCTAGCCTAGCATTATTGCTTTTTTTTATGTCTGCTAAGGCTGTGTCAGAATCATTTAGAAGGCCTCCAGCCGCAGCAGCTCCAGCATGATCTACGCCGCCGGATCTATAGCCCTTTATCCGACCATTCCCTTGACTGTCAGTACCCAAGCTAGTAATTCCAGCAACGTCATACCCATGATTTAGAATTGGCCCCCAGTGAGGATATACATTTGAGTGAGGTGCCTGAGCTATATCTGTAACGTCCTCAATAGTGCTACCGTCCAAACCCCTATAAGGATTAGCTAGCCCTATAAGCTCGTTGACTGATGTCCCACCTGCGACCTTAGACATCTGATCAAAAGATGTTGTTTGTTGATATCTTCTACTACCAACAAAATCAACAGAAATGGGCACGTTTATAGGAATCCCAAGAACTTCCTCCTGTCTAAATCCGCCGTTCATAACACCTAAGCTATTAGGGTTGCCTGCAAATGCAGGTAGTCTATTTGCCGCATCTATTGGAACCCTACTTATTGTTACGCCCGGTGTTCCTATCGTATCACTAATCATGACGTTCATAGCGTTATCTACGCCTTGATAAAACTTAGCTCTAAACAACCCTTCGTATGTAGAATCATTTAAAATTTTATCATGATATTCTACAACATTGGGATCGTAGTGAAATCTATCGTCTCTTCTATAAGCATCTTTATTTGCTATTAGTTTCCAGAATTGCCACTTGCCAAACTCAAAACTTTTTTGATCTATGTTTGCAGCCCCAAAGTCCATGATTATCCACTCGCCGTCGATCTTAGTACACATGACTATTTGACCCTTCGGAAAGCTTTTAGGAGCTCTATTAACGACTCGGATCTTGTGTTTTTTATTATCTTCGCACTCTACATTTTTAAATACTGGCCCATATTCATAGGGGTTGTTGTTATGCATCTGCAACGGCAAGGCCCAGCCAGTTGTGAAATTTCCCATGTAGTTGTCGCCATCAGCATCAAACACGTTTTCAGGGGGCAGACCATCCACATTGTCAAGAGTAACATTATTCAGGCTAGCGCCTGCGACATCTGTCAACAGTCTGGCTAGTATGCTTTTATTGCCAGCTTCAAACTGCATTGTATTTGGGTTGTAGGACATGTCCAGTTCGCCGCCAACCATATTGTCTGGATTGCTATCGCCTCCGGCCTGTGGTAGAGGATACACTCCCGGCTGATGGTCGTGCGGAATGGCTCCTGCATAATCCACACCAAACGCAAGAGTGGGCTTCATAGCGAATCTAGGCTTACCTCTTTGCACTACGGCTCTTTTATTACTCCTAACCTCCACGCTGTTATCATATAAATGAAGATTGAATATAACACCACTAGAGAAAGTAGTACATTCTGGATGTAGATTAAAAGCCAAATTAGACTTAAATGTAACAACGCCAGAGAGACTAGATTGTATATCATTAAACAATAAGGCTATATTTAGTTTCTTTTGTTTTTCTGCGTCTGAGTCACTAGCCTTAAATCTATACTTACTTCTGTTTGCTTCTTGGTTAAGTTTTACTAGGAGGTTTGTTACTGTTGTTTCAGCGGTGCCGTCACCTACATCGGCTCTGGCTTTTCCTATTAAGCCTGCAGCCTCTGACATAGCGCCAGCATATCTATTTATCCAGTCCTCGCCACTTACTTCTATATATTGCTTCTTCAAAACATCAAATCTAGCAAACTGTGTATTGTTCATATCTGCAGAAGTCAAAGCGACAAAAGTGTCACTCACGCTATTTCCAGCGATTACTGAGCCGGTGTAAGTTCCTCCAGCAGCTGTACATGCTTGCTCATCTGGATAGTCTTGCGGCACGCTAAGGGGTGTATTTGCATTCGGAAGCAGACATGTGCCACTTGTTGAATTAGATATGGCATTACTGATTGGCATTTTTGACGAATGCCTATTTAACCAATTAGATATTTGTGTAGTAGTATATGTACTAATACCAAAACTAGCAAATACTGGATGTGTAGTTTGATATACGTGATCGCTTTTTTCCTGCGAATCAAAAAGTCCGTCAAAAGAAAATTCACTCATTTTAATTTCTCCTAAGTCCTAACTACCGAATAAATCACCAAGCTGATCAAGCTTGTCGTTAATGTTGGCAAAACCACCTTGAATAGCGCCTCCTAAGCTAGTCAAGTTTCCTGCTGACCCAGCGCCTAAAGCCGCAAGGTCTCCACCTATTCCTGCTGAAAGTGCTCCCACCTGAGCTTGAATATCTAAGGGTACACCTGCACCAGTAGCTCCTCCAGCGCTTTGTCCGCCTAACATGCCAGCCGATGCTGGAGCATCACTAGCCGATGCAGCGCCGGCCTGCGGAAGGCCGGGAACAGGAGTTTTCACTACTCCCACATTGTCTTCTAAATACAAAGACATGTTTGTTTTTCTTCTCCCTTTGTTTGGCATATTTGGATGATAGGCATCTTCTGACATTGGAACTAAATTTTGAGATATGTCACCTCCCGCAGAGTTATAATAAGCTGCGTTCAGCCCGTCTATATCAGCGTAGACAGAAGCATTACTAACAAATTTGTTATGGTTCATGTAACTAGTACTAAATGCTGCTGGCCCAGTTGTTGTAGTATTTTTTGCCCCATCTGTAGTTGCGACAGGCCCGGCAGATATTGCATTGAACTGTGATTGTGCTTGTCCCAGCCCTGCTGTAGAAGAGTCTGCTTGTGTCACCGTGGAAGACCTGCTGTTGTTTACAGACGCCACAACAATATTTGGAGGTGCTGTAGTAAATTCTTTATAACTATTTACGAAGTCGCTAGTTTGAGTAGATAAATCTACAAACTGTTCGTATTGTTGGAATGACCCACGAGTAGCACCCTTGTCCAACCCTTTTCTAACAAGCCTATTGTACCTATCGCGAGTTTTTTGCCTTTCACGGCTCATTCTGTCTATCTCGCCCTTCATTTGATTTTCTAACTTGCCAAATCTGGAAGTGTAGAGATCCATTTTGTAAGTAGTTGAAATGCCACCGTTCGCAACGTTAACAGAGATACTAGTTACAAGAGGGCCTCCGTTGGTAAGTTGCTGGCAAAGCGTGTTGCCTTTTGGCGCGCCGGCAAAGACTATGCCTCCACGCTCAGAGAATAACATAAGACTATTAGAGAATTGAGCCTCAAGAGCACCAGCGCTATTTAAAAGGTCATAACCTCCATAGTTCCAAGGCGCTAGTTTTTCGTTTTTAATAAAGTTAACCTTGCCTCCAATGTTCTGGTAAGTTATGCCTCTTTGCACGTCTATTGCAGATGAGACCCAAGGCCCATAGCATCGTTCTTTAGACATAAGTGGCAACGCTACGATATCAGGATAGACTGGAGATTCGCTTTTGATTGACAGCGTTCTATGAGGATCGTCCATCATAGTTCCCTGCTGACTAGACTTAGCCGCATTGATAGCCTGATTCAAACCTTGCGGGGTCAATAGATTACATAAGTCGCCAACAAAACCTCTAGGTTTGCCTCTCATTGTAGGCTTTTCAAACCCTGCAAAATTCTTAACAACGTCCATAGTTAAGTAACTTTTGAAGTCCTCTGTTCCATATGTTTGATATGGCCCGTCTTGCATACGAGAGTCTATCGTAGGCTTTACTTTTCCGGGAATGGTTATCATAGCATAAACAGCATCTGGATCTAAATTATGAGGTTGTGTATTTACTATATCTCCATCTAGTCCGGGAACATAAGTGCGCTGAAAATCTATGTGATCTATCTTAACGCCACCGTATCCACCCCTCTTTGGATGAGGAACAAAGTTGGGCTGATAAAAACCATAGCTCAGCGCAGTCTTACATGTCTTGGGGTCTAGTATGTGCTTAGGTTCAACGTATCCGCCAATATCTTGAACATTAGTTCCAAATACAGGTGTTGCTGGGTGGGTCATAGATCTGGGAGCCATGTAGAACTTCTGGTCAAGATCTACTTTTACAAAAGCAGTCATATCTGGTAGATTTAAATTCTTTGCTCTAAGGCTTACGTCTTTCATGTTGTCAGGCATCACATTGTCAAGCTCTTCCAATAGCTGTGGAATAAGCCGGCCATTATGCGTGACTTTTTGCTGCGTTATGCGATCTTTAGATATGTTAGAAAAATTTAAAAACTGACTATGGTTATATCTGACAAATGCTTTAACTCTTCCGTCCTCTTCTATGAAGTTATACATATCTTGAGGGAACAATATGTTTCTGGTGACATAAGGCGTAGAGCTTATACCTAAATTTGCGGTGATATTGCGTAAGTCCTCACCTCTGAATGGCTGAGAACACATCTGGTAGTCAAACCACCCGCCGTTTGTGTCGGGCTCATAGTTAAACATCCACTTGTCTTCTACCATATCAAAATTAGTTTTAAGAGCTCCATCACTATAATCAGGAATTCTTTGTGGTATTGTAACGCCTTGATTTCCCAAGGTGAAAAGATATGTTTTATCGACAGTTCTTGTTCTTAAATAATCAAAAGGCTGTGGAGGAGTGCCATTTCTAACTAGACCTCTCATTTGATTTTGGAAGCCTTGCGTGTAATATTCAAAAGGATTTTCTGCACTTACTGGCTCAGGCCTAAACCCAAAAGGCCCAGTCGCAATCTCTCCAACGTAGTCCGTGCCCCTGCCGTGATCTACAAAAGATATGTTTTCTCTATAATAAATATTTGTGTCATTTGGTATCTTTACTAAGAACGTTTTACCAAGATGTTTGTCAGCAATACCTTTAAGGTATGCATGTATCTTTTTACTGTTCTTTACTGCTTTTTCATGTATCCTACTAACGGTTGACATCAACTTTGGCTTGCCAGCTACCGCATCTTTTATAAGGCCCAACTGTGCGCTAAGAGCCACTGACTTGACAAGTGCTGGCGCCATTGCACCTGCCAGCTCATTCCAGCGTTCATTTCCTGCTAAATCAATTTTGTTCTCCATCTCTTTTAAGAATAGCTGGACTTCTTCAAAGAATGCTTTAAGGTCGTTCGGCTCCTCTGGATTGTTTTCTATTAGACTGGTTGAACCAGCTTCGCCATTGGTTTCAAGCTGAGGGTCTGATTTAGGTTGCGTAGACGCTATTTGGTATTGCATCTCCTCCATAAATCTTTCTATATCAAGTTGCAACGCGCTTATGGTATCATCGTTATTATCTCTCTCAGCTTTTAATACATTTATATTGGTGATGAGGCTAGTCAGGGCGTTGTGTACTTTTACTATTCCAGCCTCCGGCACGCCTATCTTGGTAGCTCTCTTGTAGTAAAGGGGATATCCAAGAGGCGGGCTGCATGGACTAGCAGGCAATCCGTCTGCAGTAAAGTAGTTTCTGTCTGAGGTGAACACGCAGCGAGGGACTGTGACGCCATAATTATTGCTAACCGTTGAATCTAAATTGCCCAAGAAACCTCCATAGCTGCCCGTAGGAGCGACTGTATTTTGAAGCAGTTGTTTGTCTAAAGCATCATCTTCTTCCATAGACTCCATATATTTGTCATTATATCGAAGAAGAAAATCTTTCCAGACATCGTAAGATACTGCAGCAGCCCTTAGCTCTAGCTCGGTTGCTATGTAGTAATTCCCAACGCCAAAAGCATTAAGGGACGTTGTGTCTAGCATTATTTGTTGATATGCGCCAAACCCTCTAGGAATAGTGACAGCGGACTCACCTAAGAAACCGTAGAATGGCAGTATCTGCTGCTGTAGTGACTTCCAGTGTTTCCACTGATCTCCTATTGCGCTATGAAGACCAGCGTCTCCAGCACCGCCGTTAGCAAGCGCTCCAGATTTGAACTTCCTTACATCTAAAGCATCTCTATCTCTATTGTTAGAAAAGAAATATAATTTGCTTTCTTGCGCACCTACAACAAATTTATCTGTAACAACATTTGATAACTCATAACCAACATCACTATTCTGCACATGTTCGCCCAGCTCAGTCTGTTGATCTATGAATTTCTGTATCGAGCCATAGTCTGGCTTTTTAGATCTATCAATAGTCTCTACTCTGATGACCCCAGTTATTATCTTGTCTCTCCAGTCTGGATCTATATAGTTACCATTAGCATCTTTAGCTTTGACTCCATTATTATACTCGTTTAAAAACGCAGTTGCTGGGTGGTCTAATACTGGCATCAAACTTACAAACAAATCATGACTGATTACATCTGCTAACTCTTGACACAGCTCCATTAGTGTCATCTTATCAAAATTGAGCCTGTAGTACGGTGGAATTAAATTGTCAGGAAATGCACTTAAATCTACGACATAGTTGAATCCCCTAAAATTTATAAAGCCTCCATATCCAGCGTCTATGTATTCTTGAGGTAAATGTCCGTCGTAGTTAAACAATGCTCTTATCGCCTGCCTTATTCTGTACCAAGGCATACCTTCATCTGTTTTTCTAGACATGCCCACGCCAGTAATTGGAAACTGAGATGGAAGACCTCCGTTTGTTCTTAGTTGGCCTACACGACCGCCTTTCGCCCACATGTCGTTACCAACATATTCTATCTGTCCAGCGCCCAACACTGGGACGGGGACTATGTTTGACTGAGCTGTCGCTAATCGAGGCGTAGATGTATTTACTACTTTTCTTAGGTGGCCTCCATAGAAGTATCCAGCTATAAAATTAGTCGTCTGTCCATTTAGCACTGCATTATCTTGTCTGACTACTTGTTGTATATAAGAAGGAGGTAATGTAGGGTCTCCCTCTGGCGTAACTACGTTGTCGTATACTGACTTAAAAATACCTAGTAAATCGTCAGATGGATTATGTTCTAGGAAACCGTAAAGATTTAACATGTTTGGATTATTATACGTTGTACCAGCATAGTTATCCATTAGTAAAACTACATTTGATAATATCTCCCTTGGATCTGTTACTGTGACTGCGAACACGGGGTTTCCATTTCCGCCCCTATTCTGCGTGTAACTTTGTAGTATGCCGCCAAAGATGAAGTGATCAAGGCCTCTCGCTCTATTTTTAGGGTCTAAGGTTTTTGAGCGATCTACAAATTGATTATCTTCGTCTAAACCGCTGTAAAGAACTGAGTCCGTACCTTGAATACCTGAAAACATAACTTCTATATTGGGATCAAGCGCTATACCGCTTTCGTCAACCGCAGTATTTGGGATTGTTGTTACGCCCGGTATTCCACTAGTGCTACCGTCCTCCGTTAAGTCAGGCTTTACTCTTGAGCTTATTGTAGTGTAGTTATAGGTCTTATCAAAGGTTGGGCGCCAAGCCTCATCTACAGTACAGTGATTCTTACCAAATTTGAAGAACACTGGAGAGCCAACTTCGGGTGGTGAAAAGAGATCGTTCTTGCCGTTATGATAGACATCATCACCTTGACCAAGGCCTAATCTATCAGAGTCGTTATATTCATCATTTACAAGATTAACAGAAAGCGAAGAGCTGGACGTTCCAAACCCGCCGTTAACAGTGAAATCAATAATACTGGCACCAAGAAAAGTCTGATGAGCAAATCCTTCATTTCCGTGAGTCCAACCTCCAGCAGAAAACGAAGCTGGTATTGCGCCATCAGCCCATGTATTGAAATCAGTTTCTTTAGTTCCAGTGGAGGGAACTATTGAATATTCATTTCCGCTATTTGCTATATTTATACCAACCATTAGTTTTCTCCTATCCTACCGCCAAATGGTGTGTATCCAGACGCGCTTAAACCCTCAGTTGTTTCTTCGTCAGCGTCTGGTGTTTCTCTTGTTACATAAGCGCTATGTTTGTATTTTTCGTCCGCTACAGATGGAGACCCAAATATCTTGTCTGCTTTATCTGATATTCTTCCGGGTCTGTTGCCTCCATGTTTGTGCCTGTCATTGAAATTTAATGCTTCATATTCATTGACAAGAGTCCTTGTTGGGCCAGTCTTTCCTCCGGGTTTGTAGACAAAACCGTAGTCGTCTTCATAATAATGTAGAAATGCATTTTGTATTCCTAATACGTATGTTGTGTTTGTTGAGTCTGAGGCGTTTGAAAAAGATTGATCAGAAGCTCCAGTTGCGGAAGACTTTGGGCTGCCAGTCTCTAGTCCGTTTGCTGCGCCAGCTGCATCTCTAGAACCTTGATATCCATAAACTGGTTCTTTTGGGCTTGGAGACCTTGTAGGATCACGAGACTCGTCTGGGTGATTTGAAGGATAAGTTGGTATTAAGCCAGACTGCTCGTACCAACGAATGTCATCAAATCTACTTGACGCCTGCCAATCCTCACTTAGATTTCCCGCACCTTCCGTTGGAAAGAAATAATTAAGGCCAAATGGAGCCTCGTAGCCCTTTGTTTCAACATCTGGGTTGTTCTCTTTTTTCTCTCCTAGAAGATTCTTCCAAACTGGTATACGAAATGTGTTGCTACCAAGCAGTTCAGATGGTGGCGATTGGAAAAATATTAGATCTGAACCTTCGTCAACACCTGTTATTGAAGCATAATGCACAATAAGCTCGTCATAATCGTCAAGTAGAGTACCTTGAAAATCTGCGCCTGATACTGTTATAGGCAAACCCAAAAGTTCTACGACTGGTGTTTTTGTAATTTCTGCTGAACCGCCAGTTAGATTGCTCCCGTGTTCACTACTAGGCCCCCAATTCCATTCGTATTCATCTCCCCACCACTCGCTAGATGGAACAACCTGATAGAAAGGCGCGCCTCCATCATAACCACTGTCTGGAAACGCTTGAGATCCAACAATGGGTCTAGCTGCGAAGCCGTCGTTTGGGCCAAAGTACCCTGAGTCAACTACTGTTGTTTTTGTATGGGTCATTCCTATCTATCCAACTCGTAAGTCCAAGAAATATTGAAACTGTATCTTCCTTCTTTAGGAGTCCAAGACTCTTGAGGTGGAGAGATAAAATATTTTCTAACGCCCGGTTCATTCTGAGGGCTCAACTCTTTTATTAAATTCCTAAGCTGGGTTTTTGTTGGCTCAACTATACTTGGTTTCTTGAGTAGTAAACTAGTTCTGTCATTTCCATAAGGTATGTCTGTATAATCTAATACAAGCTCTATATTTAGACTTCTGCTATACTCTGTTCTTCCACCAATATATTGTAGCACTGGGCCTGTGCTTCTTCCTATAACAGGTATCGTTGCGAATATATCTCCCGGATAGTTGTCATTTACGTTTATATTCTCTGAGAGTACACCAGAAATTATATTTGTTGGTCTATTGTCAAAAGAGAGTGAGTATGTAATTTCTCCAGTATATTCATTTGTGCCAAGACTAACTGACTGAGGCGCAGAATTTAATTCTACTGCGACAGCTCTGTTTGCTCTTTTAAATATATCAGATCCAACCCCATACCTTCCGCTATTGCTAATCTGATAAAACTTTTCAATTGCATTGCCGTAAGCATCGCCAGATCCTACATCAACACCTTCACTGCCTCCAAACTTTTGGTGATTTGGGGACATTTCAGAAAGACCTTTGATTGTGCCGTCAATACTGACACCTATAAAGGGGTTGTCCGCGCTCTGTGTAACAGACATGGAGTACGTTTCATATGCACTTCCACTTGCAATCAACCAAGTGTCTGTAATGCTATAAGCTCCAGCAGACTTATCTATTTGTTCAGTTCTAGTGTGGTTATAACCCCTATAAGCGCCAACTAAGTCAAGAGTTCCACTACCAATAGTTGTGGACGCAGGATTGGTGGGGGCGTCGAGTAAATGAGGTGCAGAATTCCAAGTTGGCATATGAGCACCTATGTTTGGATAGAAGTCAATGCCGCTAGTATCTGAGTAGCCCACTAGGTTATTTTGCACATAATTCTTTGCGCTTTGCCAAGCTGGTATTTTATCCACACCTCCAGTTTTTGGTATGTAGTGCGTTCTACCAGTAGCGCTCATGGAGTGAGTTATCCGGTAAGATCTAGGGATAATCATGTTGTTATTGGTTTCACCTTGAGACTCATCTACTTCAATTGACCAGTTGTCACTAAAAGTTGATACGAAGTGACCGCTAAGAGCAGCTATGGCTTCCTCTTGGAGCGTCTCTTGACCTTGACGAAATAAAGGATTACCTTCTTCATCTACCTCTAAGTCTTTGTTTAATAAAGTGTCAGCTTGAAGAGTTATACTATAGCCACATCTATTTATGTAGTTGCCTTCTTCAAAAGATATAGAAGTAACTCTGGGATAGCATATTACTGCCGGCTGATCTCCATGAACGGGTATAATTTCCATGCGCTGGCCATCAAGCGCAAACAAAGCCCTAATGACTTTCTGTTTGAAAAATATTGCATCAAGCGTATCCGTAATAGGAACCATCTGCTTTGGAGGTCTAGCTGATAATCCGGCATGAGACTGTGTTGCATCAAAAGATTTATATGGCCCAACAAAGCTACTACCGTCGAGAGCTGAAAAAGCGCTGCCATCCCAGTATTTGAAATAAGTCTCAGTAGCGGCGTTCTTTGCATAAGGGGCGCCATGATCTGCTAGTATCGTGCCATTAAGCGTAATGTCATAAGTCACACCAATAGTTTCTTCGCCAACTTTAACCGCGTTGGTATTTATAGAAACCAAAGGAGTAGGTCTTAGAACACACTCTTGATCGGCTTGATTTTTATATCTTACTGAGATAGGCATTTACTTACCCCTTATTGCCAAGTTAAATTGATTGCCCATAATAAACGTACCGCTTGTAAACATTGAAGTGAAGAATCCGCTAGTAGCAATGGCTGAAACACCACTTGTATAAAGTATTGGACTACCTGAAGCGACATTATTTGATTGAACAACCAGACTAATATTATTATACACTTTTGCGTTGTCTTGCCCTAACATATAGAGGCTCATATCGCCACTATTTGATAAAGGTTTGCCAGAAATTGCCATAGACATTGAGGATGTCGTATCAGTGCCGGGTGCAGCCACTCCACCTATTGAGTATATATAAGGCCTATGTTGTATAAAGCCTTTTCTGTTGGTGTCTCTACCAGACATCTCAATAAATATTTCACCCTGACTGTTAGCAGTTACTGTTCCTGTTGCTGAGCTGAATATTGTGTCGCCACTTTGTTGCACTAAAAGGTCAACTGCAGCAGTCTTATCTAGTCCAAACACTTTAGCGTCTATAAAGCTTTCCGGGCTTCCTGATGTTGGAGGTTGACCTCTTAACATTGCATCGTATGTATAGGCTGCTCCAGCTCCTAGCACAACTTCATCTGAGTTTGTACCTGCTAAGTTTTGATGATTTCCGCTAGTGGCAAACATATGATAAGGGGCGCCGACAGCCATAGTATAATCGCCGTCGCTTCTTCTGGCCCTGTCTATTGCAACGGATGTTCCAAATCTGTCATTTTCAGCGCCCGACACTGCTGTTAATCCAGCGTAATCTTTTTGTAGCCTAGACTTATGACCTTGAGCTATAATTTTCTCTACAAATTCCCATTCTCTTATATTGCTTCCCCAATCATTTACTTTTCTTTCAAACGTAAATACTGCTCCATTATTGAGAACTGATGTTCCGCTTCCGCTTAATTCGTAAGCCCTAACTCCAGATTCGCCCATATCAAACACAGTGTGAGTTGGAATATCAAATTGTGCATCAAATTCTTTTCTTATAAAACATCCGCTATAAACAATATCATCTACGGTTCTGTCGTATAAATCTTCATAGTGATTATCAAAGTCATGACCCGGAGCTCCAACGGCGATAAAGTCTGCGTCCATGCCAACATCGTAGCCAAACTGGTCTGTTGTTAGCATCATTTTAGATCTATCTGTTGCTGTATAATCATTAGACCCAATATATGTGTTAGACGCAGTTGAGTCTGTGTAGTCATCAAACCCTGCGTTTATGCTGCCCGGCCTTAATTTTTTCTTAAAGTCCCAAGCGTATCCTTCTCCAGAGTTTTCATAATAAAACGCAGCTCCAGCACCGCCATTGTAAGTAAAGTCTATTCCAGCTAGCTTGGCTGTGTTTTTAAGACCGAAGTGAGAACTAGCTTCCCACTCATAAATATTTCCACTAGAGAATATATTGAATGGTGTACCAACCACTAGCT
>CEQP01012960.1_pt1 | contig 15311 bp, 14 predicted proteins | sample 356291 | NCBI WGS metagenome assembly CEQP01 (sample SAMEA2621221, study PRJEB7988) | marine metagenome | isolation source: saline water (ENVO:00002010), including | reverse complement strand
TAACATTTCAACGCCAATTTTATTTCATTTGTTGAATTACCGAGAAGCAATCAAAGATATACATATTATGCTGCAGAAAGAAGTTGCAACTCGAATCACGGCATCACCAGGGGGGAAAGATTATGGGCGATTAACAGTCATGTTAGCGCCATGGATTGATGCTGAAACATGTTTTGATGTTGGACCAGCTGCGTTCACTCCACCACCTAAGGTTACATCAACAGTGCTACGACTGATACCACGAGATTCTCCTCGCTTCCCGCTCAGTGATGAAGCTAGATTCTCTGCCCTGGTCGCCCGAGCATTTTCAATGCGCCGAAAAATGCTTACAAATTCCTTAAGACATTGGTTAACCCGTGAGCAAATTATCTCAGCAGGAATTGATCCAACCAATCGCCCAGAAAATCTTTTTCCTGAGGATTTTGGAAAGCTTGCTGCAATTGGGTCGGATTACTGGGTCAAAGAAAGTATAGAAAAATGACAATTTATGCGATCGGCGATATTCAGGGGTGTGCAAAATCATTTGAAAAATTGTTAGAGAAGTTGTCTTTTGATCATGCCCACGATCGCTTATGGCTAACCGGTGATCTTGTAAACCGAGGTCCTGACTCTCTAAGCGTTCTTCGACGTCTCATTAAAATGGATGATAGAGTAACAACCGTCCTCGGCAACCATGACTTACACCTCCTCGCGATTGCGGCAGGGGTTAGGAAACTAGGGCCTGGTGACACACTCCAAGAAACTCTTCAAGCACCAGATCTTGGACATATTATCGACTGGTTAAGACGCCGCCCCTTATTGCATTATGATCAAAAAAATGATCGTGCATTAGTGCATGCTGGGCTTTCTCCAGAATGGTCTCTAGAGGAGGCGAGAGACCAGGCCGATGAAGTTGCAAACATGCTGAAAAGTAAGTCTTGGAAAAAGAATCTAGCTACCATGTATGGAGATAAACCAAATGCCTGGTCTAACTCACTTGCACTAAATCCGCGCCGACGCTTCAGCATCAATGCTCTCACACGCATTCGATTCTGTGATGAGGTTGGCAGATTAGACTTTACTTACAAAGGACCGCCAGGGACTCAGCCGGAAATGTTAAAGCCCTGGTATGATTTTAAACGTCCCAAAGCCTACCAAACTCATATATATTTTGGGCATTGGGCTTCCCTTGGTCTAGCATTTCTTGTTAATAGCACGTGTCTTGATACTGGTTGTATATGGGGACGAAAGCTTACTGCACTACCAATTGATCCACCTGGTGAACCCATCTCAGTTCCATGTGCTGAGAAAGATCTTTCTTAGGTTTTTTAGACTTACCAGTCAGCTCTCGTATAAGACCCTATAAACCTCACCACGTTTGCTACATCACTTACCGGTATAACCTAAACAGCTACTTTAGCCTTGATATTAGGCTGAGCTTTATAATCAATAAGTTCAAAATCCTCATACTTATAATCGAATATCGATCCGGGACGGCGCTTTATTTTTAAATGTGGTAGAGAGGACGGTTCACGACTCAATTGTTCATCGGCCTGAGCCAAGTGATTTAAGTAAAGGTGGCAGTCACCACCTGTCCAAACAAATTCGCCTAGTTCAAGATCCGCCTGCTGAGCCATCATCTGAGTAAGAAGGGCATAGGACGCAATATTGAAGGGAACACCTAAAAAAACGTCAGCACTTCTTTGATAGAGCTGACAAGATAATCTGCCCTCTGCGACATAGAACTGAAACAACGCATGACATGGCGTTAACGCCATTTTTTCAAGGTCACCGACATTCCAGGAATTGACAAGTATGCGGCGCGAATCTGGATCAGTCCGAATAAGTTCCATTACTTTTTGAATCTGATCGATTACTCGACCATCAATCGTTGGCCAAGCACGCCACTGCGCTCCATAGATTGGACCTAAATCACCAGAATCATCAGCCCATTCATTCCAGATTCTTACGCCATTTTTGTTCAGATATTGAACATTAGTATCACCACGCAAAAACCAGAGCAGTTCGTGAATGATGGATGGAAGGTGTAATTTCTTAGTTGTTAATACCGGAAACCCTTCCTTTAAATCACAACGAAGTTGTTGGCCAAAGATGCTTAAAGTACCGGTGCCGGTACGATCCATTTTTTCGACGCCCTCTTCTCTAATAGTCCTAAGTAAATCTAAATATTGCCTCATAATTAAACGCTTTACGCCCAGCGCTTATGTCGTTGAGCAGACATAAACAAAAATGCCCCAAATAGAATCATAGGCAAAGAAAGCACTTGGCCCATGGTCAACCACCCAAAAGCTAGATACCCATCTGCTGCCACATTTAAATGCGTATCCGGCAAACGAACAAATTCAACTACACTTCGAAAAGTTCCATAAAAGAACAAGAAAATCCCCGTCACCGCCATAGTTGGCCTAACTTTTCGTGAATATGCCCAGAGGATAAGAAATAAGACTAGCCCCTCTAGACAAGCCTCATAAAGCTGACTGGCATGCCGGGGGACCCCATTTACCCAAACAGCATAGAAAGCTTCCGGATGAGCTTGAGAACCCCAAAGTTCTCCGTTAATAAAGTTTCCAATTCTTCCTAGACCTAAACCAGGAGGAACCCAAGGCGCAATGAAATCAGTGACCGCATAAAAAGGTTTATTCAATTGCCTAGCATACATGGTCATAGCAATTGCAACACCGATCAGTCCACCATGAAAAGACATGCCTCCTTCCCATACCCGAAAAAGTGAAAAGGGATTCTCAATTAGAACGGATAGATTATAGAAGAACATATATCCAACTCGCCCGCCGAGGATAACTCCCAAGGCCACATAAAAAATTAAGTCATCTACAGCCATATGCGAGATAGGGCTGTCTTGGCGCCTAGCGCGCGCTCTTAGACCAAACCAAGCAAGCGCAAATCCGATCAAATACATCAACCCATACCAGCGCACCTGTAGGGGGCCGAGTCCAAATGCTATAGGATCTATGTCAGGATATTGGAACATCGGGTTTATTCTAATCATGCCCTCACTCGGGGGCCAGCCAGACTAACTGCTATAGTCAGATAATGACCAACAGACTTTCAAAAGAAACCAGTCCATATCTTCTCCAACATGCAGACAATCCAGTTGATTGGTTTGCATGGAATGAGGATTCTTTACAACTCGCGTCTCATGAAAAGAAGCCTATCCTACTATCTATCGGTTATTCAGCCTGCCACTGGTGTCATGTAATGGCTCATGAATCATTTGAGGATGAAGCAACGGCAGCACTAATGAATAAACTATTTGTAAATATCAAGGTTGATCGAGAAGAACGACCGGATCTAGATAAAATCTATCAAACAGCCCATCAACTGATGGCGCGCGCGCCAGGCGGGTGGCCACTAACTGTATTTCTTACGCCCGAAGATCAATCACCTATCTTCACTGGTACTTATTTCCCGCGCGAACTATTCAAACGAGTACTAGAACGGGTAGAGACTTACTATCGAGAGCATGAACAAGATATAAAAACTCAAGGTAGGGAGCTACAAAAGGCCCTGTTTCGTATCGATCATACTGAAGGCATTACAGAACTAACGCTGGGGCCACTTGAAAAAGCTAGAGAACAGCTAGAGTCAAATTTTGATGAAAATTATGGTGGTTTTGGTTCAGCTCCAAAATTTCCGCATCCGACTCATATTGAATCTCTACTGATGGCCTGGAAACGATCAGCAAAAGACAAAGAGCCCGATCTAAATGCTTTATATATGGCTACATTAACGCTTACACGTATGGCAGAAGGTGGGCTTTATGACCACCTAGGAGGTGGATTTTTTCGTTATTCTGTTGATCAGTATTGGAATATTCCACACTTTGAAAAAATGCTCTATGACAATGCAGCATTACTCTCAGTCTATGCAGATGCTCACGCCGCAACCGGTGAGGAGTTTTTTAAGAGAATTGGTTCTGATACTGCTGATTGGATAATCAACGATATGCAAAGTTCCTGCGGTGGCTATTACGCTACTTTAGATGCTGATTCTGAGGGCAAGGAAGGTACATATTACCTCTGGACCCCCGATGAGGTAAAAACTGTGCTTGATACTACTCAGTATTCTATTGCTAGCGAACACTTCGGGCTAACAGGCACGCCAAATTTTGAAGGAAAAGCTTGGCATTTACATAACAATACAGCTTTGAATGAAATTGAAACGCCCTTGTCAAAGCAACAAACCTTAGAAAATCTTGAATTTGCGCGACAAAAGCTACTCATTGCACGCAAACAACGCTTATCACCAGCTAAGGACGAAAAAATTATAACATCCTGGAACGGGCTAATGATAAAAGCCATGGCACGAGCTGCTCGACATTTTGATCGCCCTGATCTGGCTGAATCTGCCACATGTGCTGTGGACTTTATTCGATTTAAACTCTGGGATGGAGACAGACTTTCAGCTACCTATAAGGATCAAAGGTGCCGTTTTTCAGCTTATCTAGATGATTATGCTTTCCTCGCTGCAGGCTTACTCGAACTCTTACAGTATCGCTGGCGTTCAACAGACATGGTGCTGGCATATGAACTTATGAACGTACTACTTAAAAACTTTGAAGATACTAACGGTGGTTTCTTTTTTACACCTGATGACCATGAAACCTTAATCCACAGACCAAAACCGCTTGCTGATGAGGCAATACCTTCTGGTAATGGCATAGCTTTGCAAACACTAATTCTGCTGGGGCACCTACTTGGAGAAAGTGCTTTTATTTCCGCCGCTCAAAGAGCACTTAAAGCATCAGGGTCAACCTTAGAAGCTTACCCTCAAGGGCATGGTTCCATGCTCCAATCTTTAGATCTACTGCTAATTCCACCTGAGCTTATAATTATTCGCGGTGAACAGGAAGGCACTTTAAACAAGTGGAAAAGCTATGCTAACGCAGGGTATCACCCTCACAGACTAAGCTTTGCAATCGCTAACAATGAAACTGCTTTGCCAGGCTTTCTTGCTGAGAGAAAACCACAAGGTGAAATAGTCGCATATATATGTCGAGGCACTGAGTGCCAAGCGCCAATTACAGAGTTTGAGGAATTTACTAGAATAGTTGGACCATAGTCCAAAGATATACTAACGATTATTCAACTCATCTAACTCAGATACGACAATTATCCGCTAATAGAATTTTAGAATATCTTACAAATAAAGGGATTGCTCACTCCAAAGAATAACGCTGCCATTTTTGGCCGTCCCTGCGCAACTCATAACTTGGCCAGTAACGCTTATCAAGCTTTAAAGTGATGACCTCAGATGTGTTATTTAAGGAAACTCTGTTCAGTCTGATCGGATCTCGATCACCAAGCCCATTTACCAAACTAAGGAAGCTATCCAAATCTGGGGTTGGCTGCCCATTCACACTGACTATCCAACTCCCAGCATAAAGTCTTGAACGACTTGCAGGAGAACCAAGCCCAAAATGGGAAACATACACTCCTTTAGCCTCTATTCCTCTCTGCACAGCAATTGCTCTATGGGGTGCTTGGAGTAGAGCACCAGCCCAAGAAACAACCCGGTCAATTCCCTTTCCATCTAAAGCAACTGTTCGTACTCGCTCAGTCAATTCTTGACCATCCCGGTAGACAGTTACGTCAACCTCAGGACTCTGTGATGCATTTTCTATCTCCCTGAAAGTATTCCAGACTTCGCCATTGACGCTGAGAATAATATCTCCTGCTCGAAAAAACTCTGATGCAGGGGAGCCAGCAACAGCACTAGAGACAGCAAGTACTTGTCGCCTCTGAGGATTATGTTGTTCGTACCGCCTTACCCAATCCTCGGGAAGTCCAAAATTCCGTGCCGATGCCAATGGCATCAATCTCCACTCTACTTCCAGTGAATGTAATGGCTTATTAGACCTCATACTTTCTATCATATTAGCAATCAAATACGAGGGAACTCCCATATTAATCTGCCCAAAATCTCGCCCCTGCTGATAAGCAAAACTTGCCCAAAGTGCTTTAACCTGGGCGTTGGAATCAATAACAACACCATCAAATTCATCAGGCCCATTAACTAATTCAATGGCTTCAAGGTTAGAGTCTCTGAAACGAAGTGTTCTGGATAAAGGAAGGTTTGCAGCTATTAAGGCACGGACGTCGCTTGGCTGAGAGATTAATGTATGGTCAGCCTTCAGCCCAACAACTTCTATTTCATCACCTGGTTGAACCTCAGCAATTGAAAAATTAGCTGCTTTGACAGGAGTGTTTCCTATCAAAACTGGATCATAGGATACGACTGCTAAATTGTGGAGTGGATGGATGTATTCAACCCTACCCGGTATTTCTAGCGAACCTGCAAAAGTTATACGAACATCACCCAAAGCAACTGGTACTGTATTTCGATCAACAACAACCCAGCCTCTCTCCACATCAGCGATAACCCCTGTACCATAGTAATGTCGTTCTGAAACGCCAGAAACAGCATAAGGCAAGTCAAAATTAACTAGCACTAACGATGGCGTTATCTCCTGCACATTCCGGTTCCCTCGAAGAGGAAATGTCGTAGTTCCCACAGATGGTTGTCTGAAAGATGGGCTATCAGCAATCACATCACATGGCCAAAAGCCTGACTTATCATCACGCCTACAACGCTGAGTTGGAAACCACCCACGGCTATTTATTACCGATCTCTGACGTTCAATTTGTGGATCATCTAATTGGGAAAACCTCACGCTCGCTCTCTGACCCTCGGGAAGATTTTCAAGAATCTGTTGAAAATCATCAAGGGTTTTCATGGGTTTACCATCCATACTGGTGATAAGACTGGCTCTTGGAATAGCTGAAGAACCAAAAGCATAACCAGGCCTGGCAACATAAATACCAGAAACGCTACGATTAAAATGACGTGCTTGTTGGTATGAGAGAGGGTGAAATATTCCCTCCGCATATTCGATATATTCATCCGATGTTATCTGGTGTAGATCATCTACTAACAAAGACTGCCGCATTAAAACACCACCGCGTTCAATTTCAATCATCAGTTGACTACCGACGCGATTATCTAAGGTAGCTGCAAGCGGCACAAAGTTAACTACCAGGTCATTATCAACCCTCAGGACTATATCCCCTGGCTGAAGAAAAGAAGTAGTGCTCATACTAGGAATCACTTGCTCAACTACGAGAAGCCCCGTCTGAGAGGGAAATGCTTCACGCATCATTAGTTCAGATTCTTCTGTTAAACCTAAACGACGCAATTCAGCATAGGGTTTACGAATAAATTCAGTTTGAAGTGTTCCTCTCGGTACAGACTTATCTTCTTGTATTAGTCTTAAAGCCCTACGCACACGGTCAAGCGGCAGAAAAAAACTGGTTGCAGCTTGTGAGTTTGCTCCAGCATTTAACGCTACAACCCTACCCTGAATGTCAACAACTGGGGATCCAGAAGAACCTCCCGATGTACCAGATGCCGCCTGAAAATAAAAAGTATTAAAATCATTGTAATTGCCACGGCCATAGTTAGGCGCTTGACGGTCTAGGCGTGCAATCGTACCTGCTAGAATCGATAGTTGTTCACCAGCATCATTTCCAATAACCCTTATATCTAGACCAATTTGAGCAGCTTCTGGAACCAATTCTAGTTCGCTAGGTTCTATGAACCTAAGATCCTCAGGATCATACTTAAAAAACCCAAAATCATGCACAGGATCCCGATAAACAGGGATAAGATCTACCTCTTCTTGGTTTAAAAATACTGCTTGTGCGACCACGGGCCCTGGTGTTACCACATGCCGATTCGTCAATATAAGGCCTCGTTCAGCGTCAACAATAAAACCAGTAGCCTGGCTAGACTGATTGCGTTCTGTATCAAAAGCTCGCGTACTGTCCACCTGAATAGAAACCACGCCTGAAGATATCTTGTCTAAGGTCAAATTCCATGATGGTTCTTGGGCACCAGCGCTTGATACAGCCATGATTACAATCAGTGGAAGTAATAGAATTTTTTTCATAAGGACAATTGTATGACTCACAACACTCGCATGACCAGAAAACTATAAATATTCGTATTATTTATTTTTAATGAAATCTAATGAATTTGATTAGCTTTACACCAGATTAAGATATTTTTACCAGTCATCCATCTCAACAAGTAGTGCTATATAGCTCTCATTATTGAGTAACTCTTCAAATTCTGCAGGGTGATCAGTCCTTAAACAGAACAACCAACCTTCTCCATATGGATCTGAATTTACAAGCTCAGGTGTATCTATCAGCGCTTCATTTTTTTTAGTGATTGTTCCGCTTAAAGGACAATAAACATCGGATGCAGCTTTAACAGATTCTACAACTGCGCATTCATCACCCATTACCACCATATCATCTATTTCTGGCAGCTCTACGAACACTAAGTTTCCTAAGGAGGCCTGTGCATAATCTGTAATGCCAACAATCAAAGTTCCATCATCCTGCTCAGAAACCCACGTATGATCTTTTGTATACCTGAAATCGTTAGGTATCTCACTCATTAGGCATACTCCTTTGATACTTTTTAGCTTCATACAGGACTGAAAATTAAAGCCGCTCAAACTATAGGATTTATTGCCGCTCCTGGGAGTTGATTTCTATAACCAAGTGCCCTACGCATTATCTTAGATTTCACAAAGGGCATGGCGTCAAAAGCACTAAGTCCGATTGAACGAAGTGGTGGCATGAGATTCCCAGAAACACCGAAAAGTCTATGCAACACATCAAGAGCAAGAAGCATTTTTAGGTTATCTCCCTTCCTCTGGCGTTCATAACGACGTAACACACGCAAATCACCAGGATCCTCTCCTTTATGTAACGCCTCCAAAAGCACGTCAGCAACTACAGCAGCATCCATAAGACCGAGATTCATACCTTGTCCTGCTAGTGGGTGTATTGTGTGAGCAGCATCACCAACGAGTACAACCCGATTACCGCAGTATTGATGGGCATGAGATGCCTGAAGCGGAAAACTAGCACGCTTAGTAAACGAGGATATCTTTCCTAATACATTACCACTAGCACTCTGAAGTTTAGCCCTAAACTCAGAATCCCTAAGCTCACAAAGGGTCTTAGCATGATTGGACTTAGTAGACCAAACCACAGAACTACGCCCATCCGCTAGTGGCAAAAATGCTAGGGGACCATCTGGAAGAAATCTCTGCCAGGCAGTCTCCCCATGAGATTTTTCTGTCTCTATATGTGTGACGATAGCTTGCTGCTGATATGAGACCTTTGTGATAGGCATCTCAAGCAAATCACGAACGGTCGAAGAGCCACCATCAGCTGCAATTAAAATGGCAGCCGAAAGCTTTTCGCCTGTTGAAAGAGTTACATGAGCCTCTCTCTGTCGTATATCTATTGAGCTTAACTCGGCACCGAATGTAATTTTTACACCAGCGCGCTCTAGATTTTTTATTAACTCAACTCGTAGCAAGCTATCTTCAACAATATGTCCTAAGTCAGGCTCTCCCACTTCCGCGCTATCGAAGGTTACCGAACCTAAGCGAGCATCATATTTTCCCTGCCATACATGCATCTTTTCATAGGGAGAGGAGCGGCAAGTCGTTATCGATTCCCATACGCCCAGGCTATTAAGAATATTCTGTGAGACACGGGATAGTGCGTATACGCGTAAATCAAGGCTATCCCGAAACCAGGTTGGTGCAGATCCTGAATCTACTAGATGTACATCAAATTTTTCTAATTTAGAGTTTGAACTTAGTAACGCGGCCACAGATAAACCCACAGGACCACCGCCAACAACAACTACCAGGGGCCGCGTCTTTTTATTCAAGACACTAATGGCAAACCACGAGCCAACCTAGATAAACGCCCGGAAAGGCCCATTGTTTGCCGAGCAAGCATACCTTTTGCCCCAGGTATTAAATCAAACGCTACCAAACCCAAACTACGCGTTATTGCTAGTGGTCCTAACTTATAGCCAAATAGTTTTATTAATCCATGGGTAAATTGTGCAACACGCTGTTGATCACCATACCGCCATGCCTGATAACTATCTAGAAAACATGAGTCCCCTAAATCAATTGTGTTGTTATTGCATTGAGCATCAACAAGAACCTCTGCAAGAGCTGCTATATCTCTGAGAGCAAGATTGAACCCCTGCCCAGCAACTGGGTGTAAGTTTAACGCCGCATTCCCTACTAGAACGGCCCTGCTCGAAATCAGAGTATCGCTACGCACTCTTGTCAAAGGGTAAAAAGACCGTGAACCCACTCTGTTAATTCTGCCTAATCGATTGCCAAAAGATTTTTGTAATTCTGCTGTAAACTCTTTATCTGATAAATCACTAATTATCTTTTTTTTCTCAGGACTCAGAGTCCATACAACACCTACACGATTATGCCGAAGGGGCAAAAAAGCTAAAGGGCCAGAAGGCGTGAACCTCTCAAACGCTTGGCCACCATGTGGCACTTCTGTCTGACAATTAACGATAACCGCCTGCTGGTCATAAACATCCGTTAGGACTGCAATGCCTAGTGACTCACGAACCTTAGATCTAATGCCATCTGCAGCAACCACTAATTTTGCCCTTACTTCATGATTGCTATCGTCTATTTTAACTCTCGCAATGATTTCATCTGTTTTTATACTAAGGGAATCTAATTTCGCCGGCGCTAAACATGTAAGGGAATCTAAACTTGAAAGCTTAGACCAAATTGTTCCACCTAATACTCGATTTTCAATTGTATAGCCTAAAGCCGAGACGCCTTCTTCCTCGGCAATGATCCTTGACATTCCAAAGCGTCCACGTTCCGATATATGTATAGATTTGATAGGTTCGACTACCTCTAATAGGTCTTTCCAAAGACCAAGTCCTTGGAAAATTCTCTGACTACCATTAGCTAAAGCAGTCACTCTGTCATCAAAGCTAGGTTGCCCAATAAAACCAGGGTTACGCTCCTCAAGTAAAACAGTTGAAATTTTTGCCTGAGAAAGCGCATAGGCTAGTGTCGACCCAACCAGTCCACCACCAACAATTAATACATCACAATGTGATTTATCGGAACTCAAGATTGACCACCCATAAATGCTTCAATCTCTTCTGCACTAGAAGGTAAACGATCAGATAAAACCTCTGCCCCATTTCTAGAAAGAAACACATCATCTTCTAGACGAATACCTATCCCTTTCCAAGACTTCGAAATACCCCTTATATCTGGAGAAACATAGATTCCCGGTTCAACAGTCATAACCATACCTGGCTCTAATAACCGCGGATGATTAGCTATTTTATAATCTCCAACATCATGTACATCTATACCCAACCAATGCCCGGTCTTGTGCATGAAGTAAGGAAGATAAGCTTTACTCTTTAATAGCGTTGATAATCTCCCTTTAAGAATGCCCACATCCCTGAGCCCACGAGTAATTTCTTTCACCGCAGCATCATGAGGATCATTCCAATGATTGCCCTGCTGTATCTGAGCTATAGCAGCACGGTTCGCCGCATAAACAATCTCATATAGTGCTTTCTGGTTTTCGCTAAATTGTCCGTTAACTGGAAACGTCCTAGTAATATCAGATGCATACAGCTCATATTCACAACCAGCATCGATAAGAATTAGATCGCCATCCTCTAAAACCGCATTATTTTCTGTGTAATGCAAAACACAAGCATTAGAACCAGAAGCCACTATTGGTTGATAGGAGCACTCGGCGCCATGACATGCGAACTCATGATAAAACTCAGCAGCCAGTTCATACTCCTTCATACCTGGTTTACAGATTCTCATGGCACGACTATGTGCTGCTTCTGCAATACGCGCCGAACGCTTCATCACTCTAATTTCACGAGCGCTCTTAAATAGACGCATTTCATGAACAAGGTGATCTAGCGTTATAAGTTCATCAGGAGCATGCCCACTCTGCCGTCTGGAGTGCAATCGGTTCATCCAGCCCAACAAACGTTGATCAAATTCCGCAATAACCCCCATAGAGTAGTAGACTCGTTCATTCTCCTCGAGGAGCCCAGGTAAAATCTCTTCAATATCTTCAAGGGGAAATGCATCGTCAGCACCGTATTTTGATACAACACCCTCAGGCCCAGCGCGCAGACCATCCCACATCTCGCGCTCCTTATCCCGTTCTCTACAGAACATTACGAACTCCCCTTGGCGCCGACCAGGAATCAGTACGGCTACAGCTTCAGGCTCACAAAACCCAGTGAGATAATAGAAATCACTATCTTGTCGATAGGAGTGGGTAACATCTCGACTGCGATTCCTCTCGGGGGCAGCGGCTATAACTGCAATGCCACCAAAGCCCATAAGCTCCATGAGAATTCGTCTACGTTTTTGAAATTCCTTAGGATGCACAGCTATACCAATTAGTGAACGGTCTTTTGAACGGATGATGCTATACGGGCTTCTTCAAGCTCCTCAAATACAATCTGAACGCTTACTCGCACATATTCAACTAATTCTACCAAGGCAAAACCCGCATCGTTATCATCGACATCACCTTCACCCAAGCCAGCTTGACTAATTTCAGAAAAATCTTGAATTATTTCTGCTAATTCTCCGGACTCCATATCGTCTGGCTTATTCTTATCAAAAGATATGCCACCAAGACTAAGGCCAAGAAGAAACCCATGACACCAAAGTGCCAAAGCACTTACTTGTTCTTGCAAATCGCAATTATCATCTGGTAGCAAAGGATAAAAATCTAGGTCGGCCCCTGTCAGCACCCCCCATGACTGAAGTTTTAATTCAAGCAATTGGGTTCGCGCAGCATCAAGTTCATCATCCATATTACTAGCTTTTCCCAAACATTCATCAATCCAGGAAGCAACTGCCGTCGAATCTCCTAAACATAACAAACCACACATGCCCCCATGAAGTTCTGAAATGTCAACAGACACATTTGCACGTTCCATAGTCATGTGGATCTCATCATATTCAAAAATTTTATCAGCCAATGAGGTTCTCAATTAACAAAAAATATATTTCTTAATGCTACCACTGTGTCAAATCTTATTGACCCCTTAAGCCCCACGGTTCTATAGTTGACAAATGAAATCTGAGGATACAAACAAACGATTCGATCTGGAACTCCAAAGATTGGAGAAGCGACTTGATGAAATTGTAGTGGTTTGCCGTCAACTGCAAGAAGAAAATCAATCGCTTAAACAAAGACAGGACTCTCTGATAGAGGAGCGAGCAAAGCTACTTCAAAAAAATGAGCAGGTGCGCTCCCGGGTTGAAGCAATGATCAATCGACTCAAGGCGCTGGAGCAACTACAGTGAATGATATGTTCGCCCATGTAACTATTCGGATCCTAGAAAAGGAATACCAAGTCTCTTGCCCTGCAGATCAAAAACCCGAGTTGATGGCGGCTGCAGAATTACTCAACAAGAATATGCGTGAGATACGTGATAGCGGAAAAGTGGTTGGATTGGATCGTGTGGCCGTCATGGCTGCATTGAACATGGCTAATGAACTTCTTATGCGAACAGGAGACGAGCAGGAACTCAAAGAAATTGTGAACCTTAGAATTAAGGCAATGAGTGCCCAGTTAGATTCTGCGCTCGGTCCATCAGCTAAACAGCTGAGTTTTTAGTTTTAGGTGCTCCCTGCGGTGTGCGATGCAGGTTGGATAGTCTTTCGACCCTAAATCTTGACCTTGGGGTTTTGTTCTGTCGGTGGCGTTGTGCAGATCTGGTTCTGCCAGAAAGCCTGCAACTATCACGGCTTACCCCACCTATTGCTCTGGTTCGAGAGCAACCAACTGTGACGGCACTATTGGGGGGCACCATTAATACCATACAGCTCAAGATCTGATTAACTAAACGTGCTAAGCAATATTGATAATCAAAAAACTGATCTAAACCTGCTAAGGAAGAAAATTCGCGCACAACGCAAACTGATGTCTACATCTGCGCGGCGTTTTGCAGAAAAAAAAATCGGGGATCAGCTTGAAAAAATTAGCGTAGTACGTCAAGCCAAGCGACTAGCTGTTTATCTATCAATAGACGGTGAACCAAATCTTACGTTAACTATACTAAAAGCCAAAAAACGGAAAAACATAATTTTAACGCCAGTCATTCATGGTAAAACTCTGCGTTTTTCTCCTCTAAATAATAAATCTGTATTGCGTAAAAACCGACTGGGCATTCAGGAACCATCCACGCAGATTTTTATTGAGCCACTCCTATTGGATGTCGTGTTAGTCCCTCTAGTGGTCTTTGATAATCGCGGTACAAGAGTTGGCATGGGTGCCGGATATTATGATCGTTGTTTCCAGTTCTTACTATCAAGGACATCTTGGAATAAACCTAAAATGATTGGTATTGGATATGAGTTTCAGAGAGTAGAAAACATTAAAAGACAACCGTGGGATGTACCTCTTTGGGGCGCTGTAACGGAAAAGGGAATTTATAAGTTTCAATCGGGAGAAAACAAAAAATGAATCATTGGCTAATGAAATCAGAGCCTAACGCTTTCAGTTTTGATGATCTAAACAATTCCGTCGAAAAAAAAACACACTGGGATGGTGTACGAAACTACCAGGCCAGAAATTTTATGCGCGATCGAATGAAAAAAGGCGATTTAGTCTTTTTCTATCACTCAAACACTGCGGAACCTGGGATAGTTGGTATTGCTAACGTATGCCGGGAAGCTTATCCAGACCATACTGCTTTTGATCCTAATGATAAGCACTATGATCCAAAAAGCGATCCAAAAAACCCCCGCTGGCTTATGGTAGATATTAGGTACAAACGTAAATTAAAAAATATTATTACCTTAAGCGAGTTACGAAAATATAGTGATACACAATTAAAAAATCTAGCTTTATTGCGTCGCGGAAATCGTCTATCAATAACTCCTATAAGTGCTAAAGAGTGGCTTTTTATTTTAAGTCTTGAAAGATCAAAGTCATAAATTATTATTCTTTATGTATTCATTTTTTTTTAGCTAATTCTAAAAGTAATTAAAAAAACAAACTTGCTGGAATTTTTGGCTCTTTTATATATACTCAACCCCGATTAACCGGACCGGAGATTATCCATGGCTAAGAAACCTGCTTCGAAAAAGCGGAAGAAGGTATCAGCGAAGCGCAAGGTTGCGCGGAGTAAAGTATCTAAGAAGAGCGCGACTAAGAAGAAGGCGACTAAGAAAAAAGTAGCTAAGAAAAAAGTCGCTAAGAAAAAAGTAGCTAAGAAAAAAGCTACTAAGAAAAAAGTGACTAAGAAAAAAGTGACTAAGAAGAAAGCTACCAAGAAAAAGGCGGCTAAGAAAAAAGCTACCAAGAAAAAGGCAGCTAAGAAAAAAGTGACTAAGAAGAAAGCCACAAAGAAAAAAGCTACC
>CEQP01165657.1_pt1 | contig 15443 bp, 13 predicted proteins | sample 356291 | NCBI WGS metagenome assembly CEQP01 (sample SAMEA2621221, study PRJEB7988) | marine metagenome | isolation source: saline water (ENVO:00002010), including | reverse complement strand
AAGTTGTAGGTATACTTTTAGCCAAAGATCTTTTACGACATTTGGTTGAAAGTGAATCAAGCATGACGTTTGACGTAAAAGAATTGCTTCGACCTGCAGTGTTTATACCAGAGAGTAAGCGTCTAAATGCATTACTCACTCAGTTTAGGGAAAGCCATAATCACATGGCAATTGTGGTGGATGAGTATGCAGGTGTAGCAGGTCTTGCTACGATTGAAGATGTGCTTGAGCAAATAGTTGGAGATATTGATGACGAGCATGATGCAGAGGAGGCTGAATATATCAACGATCAGGGGGATGGCCGATTTTTGGTACTTACTCTGACAAAAATTGAAGAATTTAATGAGTATTTTAAGGTTGAATTTTTAGATGATGAGTACGACACTCTGGGCGGGCTTATCATGCATGAATTAGGTCGACTACCTAGACGCGGGGAAGTATTAGATTTTTCTGGTTTCCGGTTTCGTGTTTTGCGAGCGGATCGCCGCCGGATTCACTCCCTTGAAGTTAGCAGAGTTTCTAGTGCAGATACTGATTAGATACTAACCTTTCATTCGGCGTGCGCCTTAGATATAAATATAAACTCCTAGTATCATTTTTGGCTGGATCATTCCTGCCGCTAGCTTACTCACCGTTTGATTTTTTTTGGATTGCTCCGCTGTGTTATGCAGTCCTTTTCTATAGTTGGAGCTCACTTTCGCCATCACGGACTTTTTGGTGTGGATTCTCTTTTGGTTGCGCTAGTTTTTTTTCAGGTATCCACTGGGTATATGTAAGCATCCATGATTTTGGTCAATTACATCCTTTTGCTGCCGCTGTACTGACTTTAGCATTAGTTATGATTCTTGCATCTTACATCGCTCTAACAGGATGGATTGCAGCTTACTGGTTTCCTAATGATGGTCCTTGTGCATGGATAGGCGTTTTTCCAGCTGTTTGGGTATTGGTGGAATGGCTACGTGGATGGTTTTTGAGTGGTTTTGGATGGCTATCTGCAGGATATAGCCAAACGGATTCTTGGCTTATCGGGTTTGCTCCGATCGGTGGAGTTTATCTCATATCATGGATGGTTTTGCTGACTGCTGGATTCATTGTGTGTGTAGCTACTTATGCTTCTAGAAAGAGAATGGTTGTAGCGTCTTGTCTGGGAATACTTTGGGCTATTGGCCTTCTTTTAAGCAAGTTTTCATGGGGAGACCCTACTGGCAGACTTCTTACGGTATCTCTTGTACAGGGAGCAGTGCCTCAGGATTTAAAGTGGCGGCCAGAGCAGTTCGAACCATCTCTAGAACTCTACCAGCGGTTGACTGAAGATAGCGCTGGAAGTCGTTTGATACTTTGGCCAGAAGCCGCAATTCCCGCGCTCTACAATACAGTCGAAGGCTTTCTTGAGGGAGTGCACGATAGGGCCTCAGAACTTGGTGGCACAGTAGCGCTTGGAATCCTGAGGGACAGTCCAGAGGGTGGATCTCTCCAAAACTCTTTAGTAGTTCTTGGTGAGGACCCTCGTTTTTATAATAAACGCCATCTAGTTCCCTATGGAGAAGTATTTCCAGTTCCGAGCTTTATGAGACGATGGTTGCGTCTAATGAACTTACCTTATACCGATATAGTAGCAGGCGAGCCAAACCAGCTGCCACTTGAGATTGCGGGAGAAAAAGCTGCTGTTACCATCTGTTATGAAGATTTGTTTGGTGCAGAACAACTCCACTATTTTCCTGATGCATCATTAATAGTTAACGTAAGTAATGATGCATGGTTTGGGAATACGATAGCGCCTCATCAGCACTTACAGATAGCTCGGATGAGATCCGCTGAGGTTTCTCGCTATACCCTGCGGGCTGCAAATACAGGCATATCAGGTGTTATTGATCCTCGAGGACGAATTGTGGCAAATTTGCCACAGTTTGAACCAAATGTATTAAACACGGCAATTCAGGGATACACGGGGAAAACGCCCTATGTACTATGGGGGAATTATCTTGTTGTTATCAGTGTGCTGATGGTGCTATTTACTCAATTTCTAGTTACGAAATTTATAATTCGGCCTGAAACATAAATTGATCGTGCTAGTTTTTTATTAGCAATATGTCTTGCTACATTTTCATCATTTTTGGCAATAGCTAACGCTTCTGCTTCGGTGGCATCACTAGGAACAGATACACGACTACGCATCTTTCCATTAACTTGAACACTTACTTCAGCAGTATCACTTTTTAAATATTTCTCATCAAATTCTGGCCATTTCATATAGGCAATTGTTTCAGTATTACCAAGACGCTCCCAAAGCTCTTCTGCTATATGTGGTGCAAGAGGGGAAAGTAACAACACAAAATCATTTACAATTTCTCGTGGTAGTACATCCCATTTATTAGCAGTATTAATAAATTCCATTAACGCAGAAATTGCGGTATTAAATCTTAATTCCTGAATGTCATTTGTCACTTTTAAAATGGTTTGATGTAAAACTTTCAATTGTTCTGGTGTTGGAGTTTTATCACAAACAGCTTTACTTAACTGAGCACCGTTTTCGACACCTACCATTAGTCTCCATACTCGGTTTAGGAATCGATAGGTACCTTCGACGCCGCGCGTGCTCCAGGGTTTTACCTGTTCCAGAGGACCCATAAACATTTCATATAACCGAAAAGCATCGGCTCCATATGAATTAATCACCTCATCAGGGTTTACTACATTACCTCGGCTCTTGCTCATCTTGTGGGCACGAGCTTCTACCTTAATACTTGCATCATTCGCTAGTACAAAGTGCTCACCGTCTTTTTTCACATCATCTGCGCTGATCACTACACGTTTGACCTCAGAGCCGGTACGACTATCTTTGTTTGAGCTTATGAAATCAGCTGAGATTGGAACGTTATCCTCACCTTCAAATTTTGCATACTCAAGTTCTCCTAAGATCATTCCTTGGTGAACAAGTTTTTTAAAAGGCTCAGATGTGCTTATGATACCGGCATCAAATAGCACTTTATGCCAAAAACGCGCATATAAAAGATGAAGGACTGCATGCTCCGATCCGCCCACATAAATATCTACTGGCATCCAGTAATTTTCAAATTCCTTGGCTACAAGTTCAGTATTATTTTTTGGATCGAGGAACCTCAGGTAGTACCAGCATGAACCAGCCCATTGAGGCATAGTATTAGTTTCTCTCAGCGCAGGTTTGCCTGTATCAGGATCAGTTATTTCCAACCAGTCAACGGCTGTTGAGAGGGGTCCTTCCGCTTTACCGCTTGGTGCAAAATCTTCTATTTCAGGAAGAAGAACCGGTAAACTTTCATCTGCTAACGTTTTTGTTTTTCCATCAGAAAAAATGATAGGAAAAGGTTCTCCCCAATAGCGTTGGCGAGAGAAAAGCCAATCTCGGAGCTTATAGTTAATTTTACGAATACCATGCCCATGTTCTTCCAGCCAATCAATCATTTTGGTTTTTGCTATTTGTATATCTAGACCATTTAAGAACTCACTATTAATGGCAGGCCCATCGCCTGTATATGCCTCACCGTCAAAGTCAGATGGAGGTTCTACTGTGCGAATGATTGGCAGAGAGTAGGTTTTAGCAAATTCCCAATCTCTCTGATCTTCTCCAGGCACAGCCATTATTGCGCCAGTGCCATAACCAGCGAGCACATAGTCAGCCACCCAGACTGGAATTTCTTTATTATTCGTAGGGTTGATTGCGAAGGCTCCAGTGAAAATACCCGTTTTTTCTTTCTGAAGATCTGTACGTTCTAACTCGCTTTTACGAGTAGCATTCAAACGATAAGATTCCACCTGTTTTTTTTGGCTTTTTGTAGTTATTAACTCTACGAGTGGATGTTCTGGAGCAAGCACCATATAAGTGGCACCAAACAGCGTGTCAGGCCTAGTAGTAAAAACCTGGATTTTTTTGTTTGTAGTGCTGAGTTGAAACTCAATTTCTGCACCTTCGCTACGACCAATCCAGTTACGCTGCATTTCTTTAGTGCTATGTGGCCAATCAAGGTTATTGAGGCCACGGAGAAGCTCGTCAGCATACTCAGTAATGCGTAGTACCCACTGTTTTAGGGGACGCCGTTCGCATGGATGCCCGCCTACTTCCGATTTCCCATCAATAACTTCCTCATTCGCAAGCGTCGTACCAAGTTCTGGGCACCACCAGACAGGCTTTTCTTCTTGGTAGGCTAGGCCTCGTTCAAAAAGTTTTTTAAATATCCACTGAGTCCATTTGTAATAGGCAGGGTCGGTCGTGTTAATTTCTCGACTCCAATCATAAGAGAAACCTAAACTTTTAAGTTGTTCGCGAAATCGATTGATATTTTGTTGTGTAGTGATGCTTGGATGTGTGCCTGTCCTGCGCGCATATTCTTCAGCAGGCAAACCAAACGCATCCCAGCCGATAGGGTGGAGCACGTTGTATCCACACATACGTTTATAACGCGCTATGATGTCGGATGCCGTATAGCCTTCGGGGTGACCCACATGAAGGCCATCGCCACTGGGATACGGAAACATGTCTAGAACATAGAATTTTGGAAGTGTTCTATCAAAATTATCTGGTATATGAAAGGTCTTGTTCTCTTCCCAGTAATTTTGCCACTTAGCCTCGATTTTTATGAATGGATACACTGCCATGCTAAAAGTCCTCTCCAGAGGAATTAAACTGTTTTTTGTTGTCGGTTTGGTTAGATCAACATCTATGATGTCGGATGATCTTTGCAAACTCAGTTAGAATCAAGCTGTATGAAAGCCTTAAGTTTACTTCGTAAGCACAACAACCGGGTCATATGGCCCCATTTGCTAGTGCTCAGCCTTACAACTTTGATTGTGGGTGGTTGTGGGTTTCAGTTAGAAGGGTCTCGTGCCCTACCTATTTCTATTGCTAAAACCTACATTGATACATCTAAACCTTACACTGAGCTTTACGATAGCTTAAGAGATGCTCTTAGGGGCCGTGGTGCTGAGGTAGTGCAGTCACGGCAAGAAGCAGGGGCTGTACTGCGAATTCTTGAGGATTCAAGTGGTCAACGGATATTATCTGTTTCCGCAAGAAATACACCGCGTGAGTATGAGGTTTTCTATGTAATAACCTTTTCACTTGAATTAGAGGGTTCAAGCCTCATTGAAAATGAAACGATTATTGTTACCCGAAGTTACACATATGATGCAATGCAAGTTTTAGGTATGGGCGCAGAGGAACAAATTTTACGGGAATCGCTGGCGCAAGATTTAGCCCGACAAGTTTTGCGCTTGATAGAGGTTGAGAGGTCTGTTGCGCCAATGACACCAAGCTGATTTCTAGGTCTAGTAGTTTTACGATAATTCCATGAGTTGCTCTGAACTACAAATGTTGGACTTGCTGAGTGTGCATAAACTTCTTGACGCTTATGGCTTAGAATTAATCGAAGTTGATGCCGGAGCCAGCATCCCTGCGTCCTACTGGGGAGAACCAGAAGCAGGCCTTGCAGGAAAGTGTATATTCGTTCGACCTGATACCCCATCTCATTCTTTACTTCATGAAACTGCGCATTATGTATGCATGTCAGAAAATAGACGCTTAAATCTTTGGAGAAATGCTGGTGGTAGCGCTGAGGAAGAAAATGCAGTGTGTTTTCTACAAATAATTCTAGCGGATTATCTGCCAGGGCTTGGAAGAAAAAAACTTATTAATGATATGGACGAGTGGGGTTATACATTTCGCGAAGGGGATGCGAACAAATGGTTTAATGGAGATGGACGTAGTGCCCAGCAGTGGCTTCTGACGATGAACATCATTGATACTAAAGAAAGGCCGACTTGGCACTTACGAGACTCTGCTTAGGTTGAATTTTATAATTTAGTGGGATTCGGCGTATCACCATATACGATTTCTGGATCAAATATTTTTTCGGTTTCTGTGAATTCAAGTTGAATTGGCTGTTTTGGTATTCCTAATGGAATACGCCGGTAGAAGCAGGACCGGTAGCCAACGTGACAGCTCGCACCACCGTTTACATTTACCTTAAGCCAAACGCAATCTTGATCGTCATCTATCATGAGTTCACACACTTTTTGTATAAGACCACTAGTGCTTCCCTTATGCCAAAGTACACCGCGACTCCTGCTAAAGTAGTGCGCCTCGCCAGTTTCAATAGTCAGTTTAAGCGCCTCAGCATCCATGTATCCCTGCATAAGTAATTCGCCCGACTCATAATCAGTAGTTACTGCTGGGATAAGCCCGTCATGGTCAAATTTAGGCGCAAGCTGAATACCTTCTTCTACTTGTTCAACGCTCAATCTTGAACTGAATACCTTTGTCATCAGATACTGTCCCCAAAAATTATTAATTGATAATTATAGGCCACATATAGCATGAGCTAGCCTTTAGTAGAGGTATCATAGCCATCTGTAGGCAAAAATCAGACAATATTTGTATCTAAATGGCTTTGATCCTCCACAATACGCTGACACGACGACGTGAACAGTTCAAACCAGAGAATCCTGAACGGGTGACAATGTATGTTTGTGGCCCAACGGTGTACAACTTTGCCCATATTGGTAATGCTAGACCCCCAGTGGTTTTTGACGTTCTTGCTAGGTTACTACGTCGCACATATCAACTTGTTTACGTTCGTAATGTAACGGATGTTGATGACAAGATTAATGCTGCAGCTGAAGACGAAGGTATAGGTATCAATGAGTTAACAAATCGTTATCTTGATGCCTATCATGATGATATGACCTTGCTAGGTGTCTTGCCGCCAGATATTGAACCAAAGGTTACAGAACATATACCAGAGATTATTTCACTCATAGAGAGGCTGATAAAATCAGGCTATGCATATGTTGCTGAGGGCCATGTGTTGTTTTCAGTTACGAGTTTTGGCTCATACGGCATGTTATCTGGCCGAGACCAAGAAGAACTAATCGCAGGGGCTCGAGTTGAAATTGCCCCATATAAGAAAAACCCAGCTGATTTCGTGCTTTGGAAGCCCTCCCATAAAGATGGTGTAGGCTGGGATAGTTCCTGGGGATATGGCAGACCTGGTTGGCATGTGGAGTGTTCTGCCATGGTAGAGGCTCACTTGGGTAATACAATTGATATCCATGGAGGTGGATTAGACTTAGTGTTTCCTCATCATGAGAATGAGACCGCCCAGAGCACCTGTGCGCATGAAGGAGAAACATACTGCCGTTATTGGGTGCATAACGGACTCATAAATATTGAAAGCGAAAAGATGTCTAAGTCCCTCGGTAATGTACTTTTGGTTAAAGACCTTTTGATGCAGGCACCGGGTGAAGTAGTGCGTTTAGGGCTTTTAACGGCGCACTATCGTCAGCCTCTAGACTGGAGCTCTGCGGTACTAGAAGATGCTCATCAAAAGCTTGATCGAATGTACGGTGCTTTGCGTGAGGCAGGCATAACTGGCGCCCAACTAGATCAGCCTAATATTCCTCCTCCACTGAAGGTTGTTGAGGCGCTAGAAGATGACCTAAACTCACCCAAGGCTCTAGCTGAGATTTTTCATCTAGCAAGAGAGATTAACCGTGAGACGGATGAAAAAAAACGCGAAGAGCTTGCGGAAGCAATGAGATCTGGTGGATGGTTGCTCGGGCTTTTACAAGCGGACCCTGAATCATGGTTTATTAAGGCCCGGTCTTCTGATCTTTTGGATGAGGACGCGATCAATATTTTAATTAAGAGTCGGGAGTCTGCACGTAAATCCGGAGATTATAGTGAAGCAGACCGTATTAGAGATGAACTGGGAAGTAGTGGTGTCATCATTGAAGATAGCGCTTCAGGGACTCGCTGGCGGCGGACTCGCTAGGAGTTATTTATAGTGTCAAAAATCTTCTCTATGATGCTGATAAGTGTCGTTCGCCTTTATCAGCTGATTATTTCTCCATTGATAGGTAAATCATGTCGCCATATTCCAACTTGTTCAGCTTACTGTATTGAGGCTATTAAACGTTTTGGACCCTTAAAAGGCGGATGGCTTACTATTAAGCGTGTTTCAAAGTGTAACCCTTGGAGTGCTTCTGGTTATGACCCAGTTCCTGGACTGAAAGTAGATGACGCCTCTTAATAGGCTGTAATATGAGGAAAGAGAGTTGAGCATCGATAAAAACATAATTGATATTGTTTGCTGCCCAGTTACACGGTTACCTATGGAGCTTATGCCCAAACAAAAACTTCATGAGCTTAATAAGTTTATTAAAGATTCTGAACTGGTAAATCGTGATGGGACTGTTTTGGTTGATGAGCTGCATGAAGCCCTTATTACACGTGACGGAAAATTTGCTTACCCTATTGAGAATGGAATTCCAATCCTCTTGGAAGGTCATGGAATTGCCCTTTCACAGCTTGAGAGCGCGTGAAACTTAACGCCCAGGAATTGACTAACCACCTATCTAGGGAGTTGGCTTCCGTTTACCTGATTGCTGGAGATGAACCTTTATTGGTTTCTGAAGCATTACGGGAAATTCAAGTTCGTGCCATCCAGTCTGGTTTTGAGAACCGTGAGCAGCATATTGTTGATAAGGGTTTTAGATGGGTTGATCTAGAATCTGACATGCAGAATCTATCATTATTCTCAAGCAAACGTATTGTTGAACTAAGATTGCATGCGCCACGCCCAGGTGACCAAGGATCGCGTACTATGCGAGCGATTGTGGAGCGGTCGGATCCAGATACTTTGTTGCTTATAGTTACAACTAAGCTTGATAAAGCAGCGAACAATAGTGTTTGGATTAAGTGTATTGAAAAACATGGGGTAATAATTCAAGTTTGGCCTATTGATAGGGCAAGATTTCCGGGATGGATTCGTCAACGAGCGTCGGTATTAGGCCTTGACATGAGTGTTTCTGCATCAGAACTTCTAGCGGGGCGTGTAGAAGGTAATTTACTTGCGGCCGACCAAGAATTACAAAAACTATTCATGTTGCTAGGCGAGGGTAGAGTCAGTGAAGAAATCGTTTTGGAGTCAGTTGCTTCTAATACACGATTTGATGTTTTTAGGCTTACAGATGCCATGCTAGCCGGAGATTCTAAGCGGACTATGAAAGTCTTATATGGCTTGCGTACAGAGGGGATACAGCCTGCTCTAGTACTATGGGCAATTAGCCGTGAATTATGTCTTTTGGCGCGTCTAAAAGCCGCATCCCTTAGTGGAGAAAAAGAAATGGTGGCGATGCAGCGTAATCAGGTATGGCGTAATCATCAGCCTCTTGTTAGAAAGGCATTGAAACGTTTTGAGATTAAAGAATTAACAAGCCTTATCATGCGTGCCTCTGAGGTTGATAGAATCATAAAGGGTATGTTGAAAGGAGATGCTTGGAATGAATTAATAAATCTCCTAATGGATGCGCTAGCATCAAATCCTCAACAAAAGAGCATAGTTCCCTGGCGGGCTACATAATCAAATATGAATTCAATCGGAATTTTTGGTGGGACTTTTGATCCAATTCATAATGGACATCTTAGAATTGCTCTAGAGGCACTTGAAGAATTATCTTTGTCGGCCGTGCATTTCATTCCCTGTGCTCAATCACCACTCCGTAGTGAGCCTGCTGCAACAAATGATATACGGCTAAAAATGGTAAAAGCCGCAGTTGAAGCGGAACCACGTTTTTTTATGGATACGCGAGAGATTAAGAGAGTTGGGCCCTCTTATACTTACGATACTCTAACTACACTAAGGGACGGGTATAAAGAAAGTTCAATGTGTCTTATCCTTGGAATGGATTCTTTTATTAGCCTCCCTAGGTGGTACCGTTGGGAGGAGCTTATTGATCTTGCTCATATTGTCATTGCTCATCGTCCAGGCTGGAAGGCGCCAACTGAAGGGCTGCTAGGAGATTTTGTACAGGAGCATCTTGCAGAAAGCTCTCAGGATGCAGTGACAAAACGTGAGGGAAGACTGTTTGTTTTACCAGTAACACAGTTAGAAATTTCTGCGACTAAACTTAGGTCGTCCATTCGCTTGGGACTTGACCCCAAGTTTCTTGTTCCCGAAAGTGTTAGAGCTATTATTAAAGAAACTGAATGCTATGCATAAAGACCTGTCTACAAAGGACATAACTAGCGCCGAACTTAGTACGATAGCTGTAGAGGCATTAAATGACCTGAAAGCCCAGTCAGTTAAGTGTATGGATGTTCGCCATCTAACTTCTATGACTGATTTAATGATACTGGCCACTGGCCGATCGGATCGACATGTTCGTGCTTTAGCAGAGTCTGTCATAGAATCTTGCAAACTTGCAGGACAAAGGCCTTTAGGTCTAGAAGGGAAAGAAACTGGTGAGTGGGTTCTAGTGGATCTTTCGGATGTTGTGGTCCATGTGATGCTTCCGAAGGTGAGGGAGTTTTATGATCTTGAAAAGCTTTGGGATATTGCACCACGATGTTGATAGGTTGCCGTGATTTTATAAGTTTCGAGCCATACTAGTTTAGAAATTGGGCAATTGTTAATTCGTCTAATAGCTGTTGGAAAACGCCTGCCAGACTGGGTTAATAACGGTTATCAAGAATATGCTAGGCGATTAAAGGGACCCTGTAGGCTTGAACTTACAGAAATTTCTCCTGGCCAACGATCACGCAATGTCCCACCTGCCAAGGCTAAAACTCTGGAAGGGCAGCGTATTTTACGCGCTATACCAACACAATCTCATGTAGTAGCTTTAGCTGTAGACGGAGAATTTTGGTCAACTCCTAAGCTTGCATCAAAACTATCTCAGTGGACCATCAAAGGCTCAGTAATATGTTTGCTTGTTGGCGGAGCAGATGGACTCGAGAAAGATGTTTTGAAGCGTGCAGATGAACTCTGGTCTCTATCTCCCTTAACTCTTCCGCATGGATTGGTTCGCCCAATAGTAGCTGAGGCTCTTTATCGAGGTTGGAGCTTGACTCAGGGCCACCCTTATCATCGCAGATGATAGGGGTCAATTAGAAAGTCCCTATATATCTTTGATTGGGCATAAGTAACTCGTATAGTCTTATTGAGAGAAAAGCGTTTTCTATGCGTGAGGTGTAAGTTCTACGAGTTATGAGAGAAGAAGTTCTAATAAATTCATCACCCCAAGAAGTGCGAGCTGCACTGCTTGATAATGGCATATTGCAGGAAATACTAGTTGAACGAACTAGTCGGCGAGGATTGGTTGGGAATATATATAAGGGCCGGGCGTCTAGAGTTCTTCCCGGTATGCAGGCAGCTTTTATTGAGTTGGGTCTTCAGAGATCGGGGTTTCTGCATGTATCCGATATCGCTGTTAATGCTAATCAGGAAGCTAAAGATTATAAGCTCAAAGCTAATATAGATAGTCTACTAAAAGAGGGTGACGAGGTGGTTGTTCAAGTCTTGAAGGACCCTCTAGGTTCAAAAGGGGCAAGGCTTACAACGCGAATCACAATTCCATCGACTTATCTTGTCATGAGCCCTTATGGGAAGGGGATTGGTGTTTCGTCTCGGATTTCGGATGATCAAGAACGTGAAAGGTTACGTCAAATGACCGAAGATTTGACAGCCTCCAATTTAAGTGAATCAGGTTACATAGTGAGGACTGCTGCAGAGGGATCGACTACGGAAGACTTAAGGGCTGACATACAGTTTCTACAAAAGCTCTGGACATCTATCATGGATACCATAGGGAATGTTGAATCTGAACAACTCATTTATGAAGATCTTTTGCTTCCATTACGGCTACTACGAGATCTTCTTGGTTCAGGCATAGAAAGAATTCGGGTTGATTCGGAGATAATGTTCGATAAAGTCAAAGATTTTGCAGACTGTTATATGCCGCAAATATCGCATGTAATTGAACATTACTCTGGTAATCGCCCCATTTTTGATTTGTATAGAATCGAGGGTGCAATTGAGCAGATATTAGACAAAAAAGTACCCTTAGAATCTGGTGGATATTTGGTTATGGACCAGACTGAGGCCATGACAACTATTGATGTGAATACGGGATCATTTATTGGACACAATAACCTTGAAGATACGAGTTTCCAGATAAACTTGGAAGCAGTTGAAGTGATTGCCAGGCAGTTGAGACTGAGAAATATTGGCGGCATTATAATTATTGACTTCATTGATATGATAGAGCCTAAACATCGTGATCAGGTATTCAAAGCGCTCTTAAAATTCACCTCTAGGGATCGTGCGAAAACCCAGATAACGGATTTTTCATCTTTGGGTTTAGTGGAGATGACTAGAAAGAGAACTCATTCAAGTTTAGAGCAAACTTTATGTGAGACATGTCCTACTTGCACAGGTAGAGGATTGATTAAGTCCCCAGAAACTGTGTGCTATGAAGTCTTTAGGGAGATACATAGACAACATATGCAATGTAGTTTTCAGGAGTTACTGGTTTTAGCGAGACCTGAAGTGATAGAGATGTTGCTAAATGAAGAGTCGGTAAGTTTAATTGAACTGGAAGAATTAGTAAGCGCTCCCATTCGCTTACAAAGCGAAAGTTTTCACTCACCAGATCAGTTTGATGTGGTTTCGATATAGATTATTGAAGATAACATGAGAAATAGTGAAAAGATTAGCTAAAAAATTCTTTATTCTTGCTGGGGCGGTGTCAATCGTAATCCTGATGAGTTTAGTGCTTCATCGTTTGATTATAACTAATTTGCCTGATTATCAGGCTGAGATAGAGGCTTGGGCAAGGCAAGAGTTAGGACTTACTGTTCAATTCACGGGGTTGAATGCACGATTCGGTATTCTAGGACCAGAGCTGATATTGCAGGATGCTAGGGTTAGTGCAATGGGTGATGAGGAAAACTCAATACTTAGTGCTCGTGAAGTACAACTGGATGTGAGCGCATTGGCTCTGTTAATACAACGTAAGTTAGAGATTAGTGGCCTGATACTACAGGGTACCGCATTGGCTGTTGAACGAGCATTTGATGGAAATTTTCGGCTTCAGAATATTCCTGAAAATAACTCCGAGACTACATTTTTGCCTGAGGATGTACCTCCCATAGAAATCTTAATTATGGATAGCAGCGTCACGTATGAGGATCAAATACTTGGTATCGCTTGGAGGTTTCAAAATGTGCGAGCCGAATTTTCTAAATCTTTAGATGGAATTGCTCTAGAAGCACGAGCTGACGCTCCAGAAGAGCTTGGAGGGCTTGTTGAGGTTTCAGCGGAGGTTGGTTTATTGGATGACCAGACTGAAAGTGAGCGTAATTGGAGATTGTTTGGAGAAATACGCGATTTTGACTTAGCTGTGCTTCCAATACTGGTTTCTGAGCCAAAACTTTCATCAGTAGTCGGTGTAGGTGATATTGATGTTTGGTTGGATATGACAGGTTTCCATGCAAATCAGGGCACTATGCAGTTAGCACTTACTGATGTTGGTCTTGGAAATGGTGAAATTGCAGATTACGATAGCTTTGGTCTTACTGCAGAGTGGGTTAGCTTAGAAAATGGTTGGACACTTTCTGTTAATAATCTAGACCTAAGTCGTAGTGGGCGTTCATGGCCTGCTAATGTCAGTATTGATGCTCGTGTGATCAACGATGAAGACGGGTTCAGAGACATTGAACTTGATACTGGATTTCTTCAGTTAGAGGATATCTTTCCCCTACTTTCTGTAGTTACAGATTCTAATTGGGCAAGTGTCTGGGAAGGATTCATGCTGTCTGGCCAGCTTTTTGAAGTTGATTTTTCTTTAGGTCTTGGACCAGATGCTCAATGGGACTATTCCATATCTAGTACATTCAATGATATTGGAATTTCTTCAAATGGACTGTGGCCTGGACTAACAAATCTATCAGGAGATATTCGTGCAGATTCTCGCATCGGACGGCTTAGTATTACGAGCGAGGATTCTTTAATAGAGTCGCCTACTCTTTTTCCAGAGCGTATTCAGACTTCTGAGTTATCAGGAGTAATAGATTGGTGGCAGGGAGAAGATGCCTTAAGGGTGGCTAGCAAGGATTTTATTATTAATACTTATGATGCTCGCAGTGAGACTTCCTTAGAGCTGATTTATCCGTGGGACCATAGTTCACCAGTCCTTGATCTTGTATCTAGCATTGATGATTTTAATTTGAACTCTATGGGGACTTATCTTCCTAAAGGCGTTATGTCTCCGAACGTATATCAATACTTAGTTGAGTCTATTTCTGGAGGGCAGATTCGACATGGAGATATTGATTTTTCGGGACCATTACATGAATTCCCCTTTGATAATGGGGACGGGCTATTTGAGGTTCGGCTACAGATTGAGAATGGTTTAATGAACTATTTGGCAGACTGGCCTTCTGCAGAAGGGTTAACAGGGACGCTCGAGTTTTTAAATGCAGGATGGTCTGCTCAAGGTTCTGGACGAGTACTTGGTAACGAAACTGAAGACCTTATCGTTGGCATTGAGGATGTCCGAAACCCTATCCTAAGTGTGTCGGCCCAGACAACTGGACCACTTGATGATGTATTACGCTTCTTGAATGAAGCACCTCTCGTTGCACAGCAGTTAGGTCCCGATCTTGCCCGTCTATCAGCTCAGAATGGAGCAGGTAATGTTGAATTTAATCTTACCTTACCTTTACGTAACCCTTCGGATTACATACTAGATACGACACTAGGTATCGTTGATGGTGAGGTTTCAATAATAGGGTTTGGGCCAACTGCCGATGAAATAAATGGTGTCTTGGTCTTGCAAGATAAAGTGTTAAATGGAGAGCTAGAAGCAACTTTCTTGGATGGACCTCTTATAGCATCAGTGAACCTTTCAGATGATCCAGGTTATTTTGCTAATATTACTTTTGATGGACAGATAGATATTCAAGTGCTACACGAAGAGTTTGATATTCCATTTGATGGATACTTAGAGGGAAATACGCATTGGCAGGGAAATCTTTTTTTTCCCTCATCAACTTATACGCAAGTTCGAAGAGAACCTCTTAAGATAAGTGTTGGGTCTACGTTATCAGGTGTGCAGTTTGATCTTCCGGAGCCTTTAAAAAAATCTTTTAATGATTCAACTAGCCTGCAGTTAGATTTTGTATTTTCAGAATTTGATCGTTTGGATGTGAGTGGACATTTAGGAGCTGAGAGGCGGTTTGCTCTTAGCTTCCGAAATCAGAATGGTGATTTCTCGTTCCGACGAGGAACTGTTTATTTCGGTGGAGGATACCCATTTTTGCCTCCGAGGGATGGTTTGGTTGTTAACGGAGCATTAGAACAATTGCGGTTAGAAGAATGGTGGAGTTTTCTCGATGGAGAAGCTCATGCAGACCCACTGTCATCTCATCTATTAGGCGTTGATCTTGAAATAACCGATCTTACTTTTTTTGGTCAACGCCTTGGTTTTTCTAATATATTGCTCCGACAGGATCCTGTCCAATGGCGGCTTCAAATAGATAGCGAACCAGTGGCAGGTATTATTACTCTTCCGCTAGAGTTTATGAGTAGACCGCAAATAACAGCCCAACTTGAGCGATTAAACCTCTC
>CEQP01316920.1_pt1 | contig 15458 bp, 12 predicted proteins | sample 356291 | NCBI WGS metagenome assembly CEQP01 (sample SAMEA2621221, study PRJEB7988) | marine metagenome | isolation source: saline water (ENVO:00002010), including | reverse complement strand
CGGACAAGTTCTATTAAACTTTCAGAAGCCGCAGGATTAATAAGCCCTAGGTCTCCAAGACTTTGTAGCCTCGAATCTAAATCTAAAACTTGTTCAGGAGTTGCCGTTAATTCCCAGGTAGGTAGGTTTTCGGCCAGTATAATGCCATTACGGTCATAAATTAGACCCCTTGTTGGCGCTAGAGGCTGAATACGTAACCGATTTCCCTGAGAGAGCTCAGCAAACAACTCATGGTCAACCACTTGTAGCTGAAACAGCCTCCAAATAAGAACGCCAACCAAGACCAAGATAATAACCCCAGCCGTAACCAACCTAGATAAAAAAAGCTTCTGCTCTTTCCAATGATCTTTAAGTTTAGCCGTAGAATTCATGATTCGATTCGCGCTTGATCATGCCGTTGTATTCGATCAAACAACTCTAGGATCAGCGGCCATAATAATGTTCCTATCAATAATGGCATCCAGCGCTCAGAAAAAGGCACTGTCCTACCTGCTACCCCATCAACCCAGAATAAGATAAATTCATAAATCAGTAGCATTCCAAATACTGTCATCGTCGTTTGAGAAATTGGAGAAAACCGCAAGCGAAGATGAAACTTAAGACCAATGTAAGTGATTATTAACATCGCGAAAGCATTCTGTCCCAAAAGCGCTCCCGATAAAGTATCTACAGCTAGTCCTAAGACCATCGCAGTCATTAAACCAAAACGTTCTGGCGCGACAAGGGTCCAGTAAATCATTACAAGAGCAGGCCAAGGCGGACGAATAGCTACGGCTAGATCCGGCATTGGAATAACAGATAATATAAGCGCTAGCACAAATGTAGATACTGGCCAGACTAATGTGTTGGCTGCATCTCTCATGGGTCAGTCTCAATAGGTTTGGATTTATCGTATTGCTTATCTTGGTCTTCTTCTGACCAAACCAACAGCACTTCAAGATCCCGATCTAGCTCAGATGCAGGTTCAACAATGACATCTGCAAATGACTGGCCCGGTCTACGTTCCACTTCCAAAACTCGGCCAACAGGGTACCCGGACGGAAATACACCTCCAAGACCGGAAGATACAAGCAAATCACCAAGCTCAATATCTGCACTATTGGTAAGATAAGGCAACCTCAGACGCCTACTATCACCAGTGCCTACAGCGATTGTTCTTAATCCGTTTCGATTCACGGAAACCGGTACAGCATGATCAGCATCACTTATTAACACAGCTTCAGAAGTAAACACTTCCACCTCAACAATCTGGCCAACAACTCCATTAGCATCCAAAAGCGCTTGACCTACATAAACTCCATCTTGAAGACCTTGATTAATCGAGAAGCGGTGCCGGTAAGGATCTAGATCTACAGCCAATATCTCTGCAACTAATACACGATCATCAATTCGAGCGCTGGAACCGAGCATTGCACGAAGACGTAAATTCTCTGCCTCTATAGCCGCCATGCGCTGTAGACGCACATCGTACCTAAGTTGTAAATCTTTTAACTCTGAATTTTCTCTAAGCAGAGTCGCTCGCTCAGCCAACGAGATGGTTGTCCATCTCCACGCTTTGAAGGGAAAATTAACGGCTATTTCTATTGGATAGACGGCTATGGAAAAAACTTGACGAACTTGCGATAAATGATCATTTCTATGATCTATAACCATAGACCCCAAACTAATAACTGCAAGCAGAAGAAACTTAAGACCCAAGGAGGGCGCTTCTCGACCTCCGCCTATTCCTCCTGGAGCTTTCATGGTCTGCACTCACTCCAAACCCACAGGCTAAAGCCCGTTAAGGTCAGTCAATAGTAAATGTTGAAGGACCGTATTCGTCCAGCAACTCCAATATGCGCCCGCCACCGCGAGCCACACATGTAAGTGGTTCATCAGATATTACAACTGGCAACCCTGTCTCCTCCGTAAGAAGCTTGTCTAGATCAGTTAACAGAGCGCCACCGCCAGTAAGCACAATTCCACGCTCTGCTACATCTGCTCCCAACTCAGGAGGAGTCTGTTCCAATGCTGCTCTTACCGCGCTAACAATACCTTGCAATGGCTCTTGGAGGGACTCTAGAACCTCATTACTATTAAGTGTGAAGCTACGGGGCACTCCTTCTGAAAGGTTTCGGCCTTTTACTGATATCTCTTTTACCTCTTGGCCTGGGTAAGCTGAGCCAACTGTCTCTTTTATCCTCTCCGCAGTTGCCTCACCGATCAGAATGCCATAATTTCTACGGACATAACTCGTGATCGCCTCATCGAATCGATCACCTCCAATTCTTACAGATGCTGCATAAACGATCCCGTTTAAGGAGATCACAGCAACTTCTGAGGTTCCACCGCCTATATCAAGAACCATAGACCCTCGCGCCTCATGAACGGGCATTCCCGCACCGATAGCAGCAGCCATTGGCTCCTCAACCAGATAAACCTTACGAGCTCCAGCACCCTCTGCTGACTCTCGGATAGCGCGTCGTTCCACTTGTGTAGCTCCATAAGGTACACAAACCAGCACTCTTGGACTTGGCCTAAAATAACGCGACCCATGTGCTTTTTTGATGAAATACTGAAGCATCTTCTCAGTAATAGTGAAGTCTGCTATCACACCATCTTTCATTGGCCTGATAGCGGTAATGCTGCCAGGAGTCCGGCCTAGCATGCTTTTAGCTCCTACACCTACGGCCTCAAGAACCTTACCGCTTCGACCACTTTCCTCACGAACTGCCACGACAGATGGTTCGTCAAGTACAACACCTCTCCCACGAACATATATCAGGGTATTTGCCGTACCCAGATCAATAGACAGATCATTAGAAAAGTAACCGAGAAAGCTCTTTAACATTGAGCGCCAAGGTGGAGATTAATAAACAAACTACGACTTTAACAATGGGTAGAACAATGGGCAAGGTGACGTGTATAGTTATTTGTCAATTATTCTGAGTTAAAGGCCATGCTGCTCAATCGAGAAGACGTGGAAAAATTGTGTCTACTGTCCCGCCTAGAGATTACTCAGGAGGAGATAGAGGATGTATCGGCTAAGCTTTCCGATATTGTTAATATGGTGAAACAACTACAGGCTGCTGAAACTACAGGAGTTTTACCTATGGCACATCCACTAGACCAAGCTCAACGGATGCGTGAGGATACGGCGACCGAAAAAGACCACCATGAAAAGTATCAGCAAAACGCATCACTAGTGGAACGAGATCTGTACCTAGTGCCAAAAGTTATAGATTAGCTATTCATTTTTGTAAATTATCCGCTGATAAGTATCCTCAAGCATGCATGACGCGACAATTGCTCACCTAGCTCAAAGCCTCAAGGACCGAAAAGTTTCGTCCAAAGAGCTAACGAAACACTTTCTAGATCGAATATCGCGCCTAGACACTGGTCTTAATTCTTTTATTACTGTATGCGAGGAAGAAGCTCTTGCTCAGGCTGATTCTGCTGACGAACGACTAGCAACTGGTGACGTGACTCCTCTCACTGGAATTCCAATTGCACATAAGGATATCTTTTGTACGGAAGGGGTAAAAACGTCATGTGGCTCACGTATTCTTGATAATTTCATCTCCCCATATGATGCAACTGTTGTGGCCAAACTTAAGGCCGCTGGAGCAGTCATGTTGGGAAAAACAAATATGGATGAGTTCGCGATGGGCTCATCTAATGAAACAAGTTTTTATGGGGTAGTTCATAATCCTTGGGATACTACTCGAGTACCAGGCGGTTCATCTGGAGGGTCAGCAGCAGCTGTGGCTGCGCAACTAGTCAGTGGCGCAACAGGTACAGATACGGGTGGTTCGATAAGGCAACCAGCCGCACTAACTGGCATTACTGGACTAAAACCAACCTATGGCCGAGTTTCCCGCTACGGTATGGTTGCATTCGCTTCCAGTCTTGATCAAGCCGGAACCCTCACAAGAACAGCAGAAGATTCTGCTTTAATGCTACAAGTCATGGCTGGAGCTGACGAACGCGACTCAACATCGCTACCAGCAACTGTGCCTGATTTTTCAAAGGCACAAAAGAGCGCATGGGAAAATATTACCATTGGTGTTCCAGACAATTTCTTTGATGACAGTTTAGACATAAAAAACGCGCAGCTAGTTAAAGAAGCATTGTCTGTTTTCGAGAAACTCGGTGCCCGTATCAAGGATATTCATTTAAAGCATATTCATCTCTCTGTTCCCGTTTATTATGTTGTTGCTCCAGCCGAAGCATCTTCGAACCTATCTCGCTTTGACGGCGTACGTTTTGGTCACCGTGCGGAACACGCCGAAAATCTAACAGAGCTCTACATGAAAACTAGAGGAGAAGGGTTCGGTTCAGAAGTTAAGCGAAGAATACTTACAGGCACTTATGTTCTCTCTGCTGGTTATTATGATGCGTACTATCTACAAGCTCAGAAAGTCCGCCAACTTATAAGCCAGGATTTTGCTGAGGCGTTTAAAACTGTGGACGTCATTGCAGGCCCAACAACACCAACGCCAGCATTTCGTATTGGACAAAAAACAGATGACCCTATACAAATGTATTTGAACGACATGTATACCATTGGCGCTCCACTCGCAGGTCTACCAGCCCTTTCAATGCCATGCGGTTTTATAAACAATCTTCCAGTGGGCTTACAACTAATTGGACCCCACCTGAGCGAAGAAAAACTATTTAAGGCTGGATACTATTACCAACAGGAGACCGACTGGCATAACTTTGTGCCATCGGGGTACGAAGCATAGTGGCCTGGGAAATTGTAATTGGTTTAGAAATTCACACTCAACTAGCCACAAAGAGTAAAATTTTCTCGGGTAGTTCAACCCAATATGGCGCCGCACCAAATAGCCAAGCCTCCCTAGTCGATCTAGGCTACCCTGGGGTGCTACCAGTTCTAAATCAAAGCGTAGTGGACATGGCGATCAAATTTGGTCTTGCTACAGACTGCGAAATCTCTCGTCGCTCGGTCTTCGCTCGCAAGAATTATTTTTACCCGGATTTGCCTAAGGGATATCAGATTTCCCAATATGAACTACCCATAGTCCATAGCGGACACCTAGATATTATGCTCGATGACGGCAATATCAAAACTATCGGAATAACTAGGGCCCATCTTGAAGAGGATGCGGGAAAATCTTTACATGAAGATTTTCAGGGCCTCAGTGGCATTGATTTAAACCGGACCGGAACACCACTATTGGAGATTGTTTCAGAACCAGACCTGCGCTCAGCTGAAGAAGCAGGAACTTACATGCGCTCTATTCACAAGCTTGTTCGTTATCTAGGTATTTCAGATGGCAACATGCAAGAGGGATCTTTCCGTTGCGATGCTAATGTATCCATTAGAAAAAAAGGTGAAAAAAAACTAGGCATACGCACAGAGTTAAAAAACCTAAACTCTTTCAGATTCGTAGAAAAAGCAATTCAAATAGAAGTCGAGAGACAAATTGATTTGCTCGAAGATGGCGAAAAGATTACCCAAGAAACTCGTCTTTATGATGCGGATAAGAATGAAACGCGACCAATGCGCAGCAAAGAGGAAGCTAATGACTATCGTTACTTCCCTGACCCAGATCTCCTTCCAGTGATAATTAACGATGAACTGATAGAAAAGCTACGCGCTGAACTTCCAGAACTACCAGATGCTAGAACTAAACGCTTGATACGTGATCATGCTATATCTGACTCAATGGCAGAGGAACTTACTAGCTCACCTGCAATCGCAGACTATTTTGAAGAAGCAACTAAAAACACGCCTCAAGTGCCTGCAAAAAGAATCGGCAATCTAATTCAACGCGAATTAGGCGCTGCATTAAATCGAGAAGGGCTGAGTATTGAAGAGTCTAAAATATCTCCATCCATGATAGGGAAGCTTGCTCAAAAAATTGAAGACAATACAGTCTCAGCTAGTGCAGCAAGCGTTGTATTTGATGAGCTTTGGAAAACCGAAGGCTCAAGCAATGTTGATAGCATCATTGAGAAACATGGCCTGAAACAGATAACAGATGCGCATACTATTGAGGCATTGGTTGATGATGTAATTATTAATAATCCTGAGCAAGTAATGCAATTCAAAAACGGGAAAGAAAAGGTTATTGGGTTTTTAGTTGGGCAGGTCATGAAGGAATCCAAGGGTAAAGCCAACCCACAGAACGTCAACCAAATATTACGAAGCAAATTGAACAGCTCATAATCAGAAAACCATGAGTATCAACATTCGAGTATCTTTTGAATTTTTCCCGCCGGCTACTAAGAAAATGTCTGAGACACTCTGGCGTTCTATAAAGCGACTAGAGCCGCTTAGCCCAAATTTTGTATCCGTAACCTACGGAGCGGATGGATCAACTAGAGATAGAACTCATCAGGTTATAGAACGCTTGCAAAAAGAAACTTCTATGATTTGTGCTCCACATTTAACCTGTATTGGAGCACCACGCGAAGAGGTCCTAGCAGTGGCTAAAGATTATTGGAAAACAGGGATTAGAAACATTGTTGCACTGCGTGGCGACCCTCCAAAAGGCACCAAGGTCTATAGACCTTGTAAAGGCGGTTTTGATTATGCCGTGGACTTGGTGAAAGGATTACGCACAATTGGGGATTTTGATATTTCTGTCGCTGCATATCCTGAAGTACATCCAGAAGCAAAAAATGCGGGTGCTGATATAGATAATCTGAAACGCAAAGTAGATGCTGGGGCATCTCGTGCGATCACTCAGTTCTTCTTAGATACAACGGCATACTTAAAATTTAGAGACCATTGTCATGCAATAAATTTAGGTGTTCCAATAATTCCAGGAATACTACCTATAACGAACTTCTCAAGACTCTTAGAATTTGCAAAAGACTGTGGGGCTTTTGTGCCACCAAAACTTCACGAACAATTTTCTGGTTTGGATGAAGATCCAGATGCTCGCCGAATGATTGCTGAAAAAGTTGCTATAGAGCAAGTTGAAGAACTCAAACAACATGGCGTTGATGAATTCCATTTCTACACTCTGAACAGATCTGATCTTACTTATGCAATATGTCACTCTCTTGGCTTAAGGCCCACCCAAAAAACAAAAGAGCAGTGAACTTGAATAATAAGACTACTCAACTAGAAAAGTTACTTAGTGAGCGAATCATTGTTCTTGATGGTGCCTTAGGTACAAGCGTACAAGCTTTAAAACTTAAAGAAATAGATTTCAGGGGCGAAAAATTTAAAGACTGGCCACAAGAATTAAAAGGGAATAACGACCTTCTATCAATTACTCAACCAGATTATATAAAAACGATCCATACTCAATTCTTAGAGGCTGGTGCAGATATAATCACAACCAATACATTCAATTCTACAAAACCATCACAAGCCGATTACGGCATGGAATCGTTAGTTTATGAATTAAATTACACAGCCGCAAAAATAGCTTGTGAGGCAGCAAAGGCAGCAGAAACTAAATCTGGTAAAACAAAGTTCGTCGCAGGCGCGCTTGGTCCTACGAACCGTACCTGCTCAATCTCCCCAGATGTAAGTGACCCTGGGGCTCGCAATATAACTTTTGAACAATTAGTAGAAACCTATGGTGAGGCTACACAAGCGCTTATCGAGGGCGGAGTTGATTTACTTATAGTCGAGACTATTTTCGATACCCTCAATGCTAAGGCAGCAATATTTGCTATTAAGCACTTATGCAATGAAAAGTCCTTAAATATTCCAATTATCATATCTGGCACTATCACAGACGCTTCTGGGCGTACCCTATCCGGACAAACTCTAGAAGCTTTCTATAACTCCGTACGTCATGCAAAACCTTTATGTATAGGGCTCAATTGTGCCTTAGGGGCCAATGAATTAAGGCCCTATGTTAAGGAATTATCACAAATTTCCGAATTCCCAGTCAGTGTTTATCCAAACGCTGGCTTACCTAATGAATTCGGAGAATACGATGATACCCCTGAGCATATGGCTGAAATAATAGATGAGTTTGCTCAAAATGGATGGCTGAATCTTGCTGGGGGATGCTGTGGGACAACTCCTAAACATATCAGCGCAATTGCCAAAACCATCTTAAAACACACACCTAGAATTATTCCTCAAATTCCAAAGTTTAGCCGTTTATCAGGATTGGAATCGTTCAAAATTGGTCCTGATAGCCTCTTTATCAACGTTGGAGAGCGTACTAACGTCACTGGCTCTGCGCGCTTTAGAAAACTTATTGAAGCAAATGACTATAACGAAGCCCTAACTATCGCGCGTAGCCAGGTTGAAAATGGCGCTCAGATTATTGATGTCAACATGGATGAAGGAATGCTGAATTCCGAGGAGGCAATGGATCGGTTCTTGAAACTAATTGCCTCTGAACCAGATATTGCCCGCGTCCCTGTTATGGTTGATTCCTCTAAGTGGTCAGTGATCCAAACGGGACTGCGATGTTTGCAAGGCAAGGGGATTGTTAATTCTATAAGCCTTAAAGAAGGTGAAGAGTCATTTCTTACTCAAGCACGCGAAATACTTCACTATGGTGCGGCGGTAGTCGTTATGGCATTCGATGAAGAAGGCCAAGCTGATACAGCACAAAAAAAATTAGACATCTGCGCGCGATCTTATAAGTTGCTTGTAAATGAAGTGGGATTTCCGCCTGAAGACATTATTTTTGATCCAAATATTTTTGCTGTTGCTACAGGAATTGAGGAACATAACGGATACGGTCTCGCCTTTATAGAGGCCACTCGTAAAATCAAAGAAGAACTACCTAATGCCCTGGTAAGTGGTGGCGTGAGCAACGTGTCTTTCTCTTTTCGTGGAAACAACATTGTCCGTGAAACGATGCACTCCACGTTCCTTTACCATGCAGTTGCAGCTGGCATGGACATGGGCATAGTTAACGCAGGTCAACTAGCAGTCTATCAGGACATACCAGCGAATCTAAGAGAAGCATCGGAGGACGTTATTCTCAACAGACGAGAAGATGCTACTGAAAGATTGTTACTTTTAGCTGGCCAATTCCAGAACCATAATCAGAAGAATACAAAGAAAGAAACTGAAGAATGGCGTACATACCCAATATCAGAACGTCTAGCACATGCACTTGTTCAGGGAATTGACAGTCATGTGATCGAGGATACGGAGGAAGCACGATTATCATCAAAACGGCCATTGGATGTTATTGAAGGCCCGCTTATGGATGGAATGAATATCGTTGGAGATCTTTTTGGTGAGGGAAAAATGTTTCTCCCACAGGTTGTTAAGTCTGCACGCGTCATGAAAAAAGCCGTTGCCCATCTTGTTCCTTATATTGAAAAAGACAAAACTGAGGCCCTAAAAAAAGTTCGAATGGTAATCGCAACAGTCAAGGGCGATGTGCATGACATTGGAAAAAACATAGTTGGTGTAGTACTACAATGCAATAACTTTGAGATCACAGATTTAGGAGTTATGGTTTCAGCAGAAAAGATACTAAGTGCAGCAAAAGAACAGAATGCGGATCTAATTGGACTCTCAGGACTTATAACCCCCTCACTCGATGAAATGGTTTACGTTGCTGAAGAAATGCAGCGTCAAGGTTTTTCGCTACCATTGTTAATTGGTGGAGCCACAACATCCCCAGCCCATACAAGCGTCAAGATTGATCCAGCGTATGAAGGTCCCGTGGTCTACGTAAAAGATGCATCCCGGTCAGTAAACATAGCCCAACTACTCACCAGTGAAGATCGGGATGAATTCAAACATACTCTTAAAGAGCAACATAATACTCGTCGAGCTCGTCATGAAAAAAAGCGCAAAGACGCGCCAAAACTTACCTTAAACCAAGCGCAAGCAAACCGAATAACCATAGACTGGTCTGACTATGAGCCTGTCAGACCCAATAATCTTGGCATATTTAAGATTAGCGACTGGTCGCTGGAAGACCTTGTCAAATACATTGACTGGATGCCTTTCTTCAATGCTTGGGAATTTCATGGCCGCTTTCCTGAGATACTAAAAGACAAGGTAGTAGGAAAACCTGCTGGAGCACTTTACTCTGATGCACAAAGGCTGCTGGATCAAATTATAAAAGATAAGTGGCTCAGACTATCCGGTGTTACTGGATTTTTTCCTGCTAACTCGGTTGAAGATGATATAGAAATCTATGGAGATAAAGACAGAAAAAAAGTACATGCAAAACTGTATAACCTGCGACAGCAAAAACTTAAGCGGTCTGATCTACATAATGACTGCTTGAGCGATTTTATAGCACCACTAGATACTGGAGTTAATGATTATATTGGTGCATTTGCAGTCACAACAGGCATTGGATTAGACGAGCAGGCAGCACGTTTTGAAGCACAACATGATGATTACAATACAATCATCCTAAAGGCACTCGCCGATCGACTAGCTGAGGCATTTGCTGAACGGCTTCATGAGCATGTTAGAAAATCTTTATGGGGCTATGCACCTCAGGAAACTTTAAATAATGACTCCTTAATTAAGGAAAAGTATCAAGGCATTCGTCCAGCACCAGGATACCCCGCCTGTCCTGATCACACCGAGAAAGGAACCTTATGGAAGCTTTTAGACGTTGAAAATCAAACTGGTATCAAGCTGACTGAATCATTTGCAATGTTTCCAACAGCTGCGGTAAGCGGTTGGTATTTCTCTCATCCCGAATCTCGCTACTTTTCAGTAGGTAAAATTGGCCGTGATCAGGTTAAAAGTTACGCTTCACGTAAGGGTTGGACGTTAGCTGAAGCGGAACGATGGTTGTCTCCTAATCTAGGATATTAATTATGCCTGGCAGTCAAGGCACTTTGTATTAATAGTTATTGCAATATCCTGCCAACCACCTTGCTTAGCATCCCATAGGTGCAAGTGATTGGTGATTGAAGAGTTCAACCGAAGCAAAACTTTTATCGTTTCTAAGGCCATGAGTGTGCCGATGACCCCAGGTACTGGCGATGCAACACCATTACCCTGACAATTTCCAAGCCATTCATCCTCATCATCATAGAGACATCGGTAACATGGGCCATTACCATTATTTAGGAATACTGATAACTGTCCTTCAAAGCGAATTGCGGCGCCAGTTACCAGCGGCACTCCTGCCTGCACTGCTGCGCGATTAATAGCAAGTCGGGAAGTGAAATTATCAGTTGCATCGATCACAACAGATACTGACTCAATAACAGAGAGCAGCTTCGACTGATCTAATCGATCTGAAAAGCAAGTAATACTAAGATCTGGGTTTATAAGTTGAAGACGCCTTTTAGCAGCCTCTACTTTCAGCTCGCCAACTGTATCTGCCTCAAATAGCACTTGTCGAGAAAGGTTACTCTCATCCACACAATCAAAATCATTGAGTATTAAAGTCCCAATACCACTTCCCGCTAAATACTGAGCTGCTGGACAACCCAAACCCCCAATACCAACAATTAGCACATGTGACTTGCTGAGGATATTTTGGCCAGCTTCACCAATTTCAGGTAATGCCAAATGCCGGGCATAACGATCTGTACTCATAACCACTTTCCGAGCGTCATACGATCACAGCCTGCCAAATCATTTTTCGTCTTAACACCAGAAAAGCCAGCCTCTTCTAATAGCTTGGATACATCCAGTGCCTGCTGATGACCATGTTCTAAAAAAAACATGCCACCTGTAGCCAGTACGTTAGGAATACTAGCAATAATTTCACGAATCGAGTCCAGTCCATCCAGACCACCATCTAAAGCCAAAGAAGGCTCATAAGACAGTTCCTGTGATAACAAATGAACATCTCCTCTCTCAACATAGGGTGGATTACTGACTATGAAATCAAAACTATAGTTACCCAAAGACGTAAGCCATCTTGAACAAAGCCATTCAATCTCCAAACCAAGCAGACAACCATTTTCTGCAGCAATACGAAGTGCTTCTAGACTTAAATCCACTGCAACTACTCGACAATTAGGTCTTTGTTTCTTGATAGCCAAAGCAATCGCACCACAGCCAGTGCCAAGATCTAAAATACTAGCCGCCTGTAGGGGGTCAGTTTGGCTCAAAACCCCATCAACTAACATCTCAGTCTCGGGTCTTGGTACAAGCGTGTTAGAGGAAACCTTCAAATCTAAAGAATAAAATTCTTTATGACCTGTAAGATGTGCTATTGAAACTCCTTTTCCTCTCAGCTCTACTAATGCTCGAAAAGATTCTCCAACCGACTGAGACAGCATTCGCTCTGGAAATGCCATAACAGTACTCCTAGGGTAGTGTGTAATCTCGGCCATTAGCACCTCGGCATCCAAACGAGGACTCGAGCTATTGGTGGCAAGCGACAGTGTTGCCCACTCTATTAAATGACCGATTTCTAGATGACAGTTTTGGTTTTTCTTAGGAAACATAATTTTAAGATTATGAACTTATTTCAGAGAGTCGCTCGGCCTGATGCTCTCGATTCAAAGGCTCTACGAGTTGATCTAGCCCTCCTTCTAAAATCTCATTAAGCTTATAAAGGGTAAGGTTAATTCGATGATCTGCTACTCGGTGCTCTGAGAAGTTATAAGTTCGTATACGCTCGGACCGGTCACCAGACCCAACCAAGTTGCGTCTTCGCTCAGCTCTTTCATCTTGCTGTTTTTGTACTTCAGAGTCCTTTAAACGAGCGCTTAATAAGGACATTGCCCTAGCACGATTTTTATGTTGTGAGCGTTCATCTTGGCATTCGACAACAATGCCGCTTGGTATGTGTGTCAATCGAATAGCAGAATCTGTCTTATTAACATGCTGTCCACCCGCACCAGATGCACGATAAGTATCTACTCGTAGGTCACTTGTATCGATATTGACGTCCTCCACATCCTCTGGCTCTGGCAAAATTGCAACGGTGCATGCTGAGGTGTGTACACGTCCTTGTGATTCAGTTTGAGGCACACGCTGTACCCTATGAGCCCCTGACTCAAACTTTAATTTTGCATAAGCTCCGTTACCAACAACACGACTTATAATTTCTTTATAGCCGCCATGATCACCCTCGCTTAGGCTTAGGACTTCAACCTTCCATTTATTATTTTCTGCATAACGCTTGTACATTCGGAAAAGATCGCCAGCAAATAGCGCAGCCTCATCACCTCCGGTTCCCGCACGGATTTCTAGGTATAAATTTGCATTGTCATCTGGATCTATTGGAATTAGGTGCAACATGAGTGCGTCTTCTTGCCTCTCAATTCGACCTGTTAGAATTTCAAGTTCCTCTTGTCCCAGCGCTCTATCTTCTGGGTCATCACTGGACCGTAGTTCCTCTGCAGCACCAATATCATCAAGAATTTGTATATATTCCGTAAAATCCTTAGTCACTGGATGAAGTCTCGCGTACTCCTTAGAAAGATCGCGAAATTGGTTTTGATTGGAAATTACGTCCGCATCACTAAGAAGATGCTCAACTTCCTCGAATCGCTCCACCAAGGTTATTAACTTCTGTTTTATAGTTTCTTTCACGAAAGATCTTTAAGTGCTTTTTCCACAATGTGTAAGTCACGTTGAGGATAGGGTAAGGATAAACCGGCATGCTCAAGGGCACGTTTAATATTTTCCAAAAGCTCGCTCCGAACACTCCAATAATCGGCGCTTTTTGTCCAAGGGCGTACCGCAATATCCACGCTACTCTCGCCCAAATCTAAAAGCATCATCGAAGGTGGAGGTTGATCAAGAACTCGATCATTTTGGCTTAAAACTCCTTGGATTAGTGCTTTTGCTCTCGCAATATCATCGTTATAGCCAATACCAATAATTAGGTCTATCCGCCGCGTATCCTCGGCAGAATGGTTTGTGATGGTATCTGCATGAATTAGGGAATTAGGCACAATGATGACTCGATTATCTGGGGTTTTTAATACAGTATTAAAGATACTAATACTTTGTACGATTCCTGAAATCCCAGCAGCCTCAATAAAATCACCTGATTTAAAGGGTCTAAAAAACACAAGCATCACTCCTGCTGCAAAGTTAGAAAATGAATCTTTCAAAGCCAATCCAACAGCCAATCCAATAGCGCCAAAAATAGCCAAAAAATTTGTTGTGTTTACTCCTAATGCACTTAGCGCGGTCAGCGCTATTAAAATCATAAGAACTATATTTATTAAATTTGAAAGAAAACGAGAGAGAGTCTTATCCATCTCTGCGCCTGCTGCCGCACGAACAAAAAAACCAATAAATGCTTTAGCCACCCAGCGTCCAATCAGAAAAATAACCAAGGCGGCTAAAATACGGCCACTCCAATGGATTACCAGTAGCCCAATAGCCTCAGAATTCAACTGAGCATCTAGAGTGTCTAGCAGATTCTCCATGAAAATCACCCCCATTTATTGGTATGCCGAAGTAATGACACAAGCTTTATCACAGTTGGATTGTCGGAGAATCTTCACGTTAGAACAAGCTAAGCGCTATGAATAACCACAATCAGGTATAGTCTAGCTTTAAACCTATGCCAACCCTGATAAGACATATACTGATACTGAGTATGGCATTACTTAGTGCCTGTGCAGTAACGCCACCGGAGTTAACCCGTAGGGTCGACTTCGACTCACACCTTTTGTTGGCTGAAATTGCTAGAGAAGGTCAGGAGCTCCAACTTGCGGCGAAGCACTATCTAGAAGCATCTCTAATTTCGGAAGATCCAAGCTTGGCCGAATTAGCAACAGAACTCTCACACCAGCTAGGACTAAGTGAAATTGGCCTCCGAGCAGCTGAGCGATGGGAAGAATTAAGCCCCGACGCCACTAGGCCGCACCTATACCTTGGAGCATTTAAACTACGTTCTTCTGGCGATGCAGCTGCATTAATAGAGTTTGAAACGTTCATAAATGAGGCTAGTAATACTGAAGCAGCCATTTCAAGAAGCATTGAAATTCTATCTAATGAGATAGATCAAACTGGAGCAATTAATGTTCTTATTGCTTTAGTTGAGTCCTATCCTGACGTGGCAGAAGGTCGATATGGGCTAGCTCGATTTGCCATGCGTGACAATGATTTTACAAAAGCCCTAGAAAATGCTGAACAGGCAACCATTCTCAGGCCAGATTGGGTTGAGGCACAGCTGCTTTATGCACGCACGTTACTTATTACAGGCCGTATTGATGAAGCTTTAGCTTTATCGGAACGACTTGTCGAAGACGAAGCTAGCTTAGAGACCCGTCTTGAATACGCCGAACTACTACTCTCATCAGGAAATGGTTCAAGTGCAAAAGAATTATTAGAACTAGTCCTAGACGAAAACCCACAGCTACCAGAAGCCATTCGTGCAATGGCGTTTTTGATGTTAACCGAGAATGAACTTGAAGAAGCGAAAATATATTTTGAAACTTTGCGCCCAGACGCTCGGTTCAAAAATGAAGCTTTTTTCTACCTTGGGCGTATTGCCGAAATAGAAGAACAGTATTTACAGGCGATGCGTTCGTATTCTCGTGTAACTGAAGGAAACAACGCCATTGAGGCACAGCTTAGAGTCGCACACCTCTTATACACAAATCTTGATGATCAAGAA
>CEQP01029262.1_pt1 | contig 15489 bp, 11 predicted proteins | sample 356291 | NCBI WGS metagenome assembly CEQP01 (sample SAMEA2621221, study PRJEB7988) | marine metagenome | isolation source: saline water (ENVO:00002010), including | reverse complement strand
ATATATATCTCTTAATTCAAAATCAGTGAAAAGAGAACCATCAATATTTCCTAATGACAAGTTCCAAGAGCTGTCCCTAATTAATGAATTATTTATATAATTAACTATTTCGTTTGACCATTTTTTTGGAGAAGTAATAATATAAGTAATGCTTCCAAATAGTAAAGCCAGAATAATTAACAGTATAAATATAGCTTTGTTTCTTCTTTTCATAATTTTATACACTTAGTTTAATTTAACTTTTAATGTATAAATACAAAAAAAAGATTTTTAAAAATTATTTTTCATCAACAACTTCAAAATCTGCATCCTCAATTTCTTGTTCATTTGATTTGGTTGATTGTTCTGAATTACTTTGATTATTTGAACTAGTTTGGGTTTCTGAAGTTTTTGCTTCTTGATACATCTTGCTTGATATTTCATTCCACGTTGCATTTAATTCATCTGTTGCAGATTTAATATCATCTAAATTGGTGCTAGTTGATACATCTTTAAGCTTTGTTAAACTAGATTCAATCTTTTTCTTGTCTTCCTCTGATAATTTTTCATTAAACTCTTTAACGTTTTTTTCAGTTTGATAAATTAATTGATCAGCCTGATTCTTTACATCTACCTCTTCTCTTTTTTGTTTATCTTCACTTTCATGCTTTTTAGCATCATCAACCATTTTATCTACTTCCTCAGAACTTAAACCTCCTGAGCCCTCAATTCTGATACTTTGTTCTTTATTTGTTGCTTTATCTTTTGCGCTAACATTTAGAATACCATTTGCATCAATATCAAATATAACTTCTATTTGAGGAACACCTCTAGGTGCTGATGGTAATCCATCCAAATGAAACCTTCCAATTGTTTTATTATATGCAGCTAGTTCCCTTTCACCTTGTAAAACATGTATTTCAACAGATGGTTGGTTGTCAGCAGCTGTAGAGAAAATTTGACTTTTCTTAGATGGTATAGTTGTATTTCTTTCAATAAGTTTAGTAAATACATTACCTAAAGTTTCAATTCCTAATGATAATGGTGTAACATCAAGTAATAAAACATCTTCAACATCTCCTCCAAGTATTCCACCTTGAATACCAGCGCCCATTGCTACGACCTCATCAGGATTTACTCCTTTGTTGGGTTCTTTCCCAAAAATATCTTTAACTACTTCTTGAACTTTTGGAATTCTACTTGAACCACCCACGAGGATAACTTCATCAATTTCACTTGGATTCAAACCTGAATCCTTCAATGCATCTAAACATGGTTTTTTTGTTCTATCAACCAAGTCAGCAACCAAATCCTCAAATTTTGCCCTTGATAAAGTTAGGTTTAAATGTTTAGGACCAGTTGAGTCAGCAGTAATAAAAGGGAGATTAATCTCTGTTTTTTTTGATGATGATAATTCCCTTTTAGCAGATTCACCTGCTTCTTTTAGTCTTTGTAATGCCATAGGGTCTTCTTTTAAATCGATTCCATCAGTTTTTTTGAATTCTGATGCCATCCATTCAATTATTTTTTGATCAAAGTCATCTCCTCCAAGATGTCCATCACCATTCGAAGCATTAACTTCAATAGATTTTTCACCATCGATATCCATAATATCAAGAATTGAAATATCAAATGTTCCTCCACCAAGATCAAAAACAGCAACTTTTTGGTCTTTTTTCTTGTCAAGACCATAAGCTAATGCTGCAGCAGTGGGCTCATTTATAATTCTTTTAACTTCTAACCCTGCAATTTTACCTGCATCCTTTGTAGCTTGCCTTTGTGCATCGTTAAAATATGCGGGAACAGTAATCACGGCTTCAGTTACTTTATTTCCAAGATATTCTTCAGCTGTTTGCCTTAATTTTTGTAATACCATTGCACTTATCTCAGGAGGAAGGTAATTTTTATCATTAATTTTAACTTCCACAGCACCAGATTTTCCCTTCTTAACTTCATAAGGGACTTCAGAAATTTCATTATTTACTTCGCTAAATTCTCTACCCATAAATCTTTTAATAGAATAGATGGTATTATTTGGATTTGTTACAGCTTGTCTTTTTGCGGGCTGACCAACCATTCTTTCACCTTCTTTAGAAAAGGCAACAATTGAGGGAGTCGTGCGCCCACCTTCAGGATTAGTAATAACTTTTGGTTCTCCGCTTTCCATTACAGAAACACATGAATTTGTAGTACCAAGATCAATTCCAATAATTTTTGACATTTTAAAACTCCTATTAATTTCATCTTATAATGTGCAAAAAACATGCCATTAGAGAAATATATAAATTATGACATGTTTATTTGATAATAAGAAGGAATTTATAATGACAATTTGTCATTATATTAATTATTTTTTTGTTTGTTTTTTTCTTTTAGTGAGTTTAAGATTATTTTTATCGAAAATAATCTTATTTTTTTGTACATCAACTCTTAAATAATCGCCTGACTTTAATTGACCCTTAAGTATTAATTCAGATATCGGTGTTTCAATAAATGATTTGATTACTCTTCTAATTTTTCTTGCACCATATTTTTCACTAAAACCATTTTTTACAAGAAAGTTTTTAACAGCAACTGAAATAAAAAGTTTAATTTTTTTTGCTTTTATATTTGAAAACAAATCATTTAATTGAAGAGAAACAATTTTTAAAATATCTTTTTTATTAAGAGGCTTATATACAATAGATTCATCTAGTCTATTAACAAACTCGGGACTAAAAATTTTTTGAACCTGATTAAGTATCTCAGATTTTATTAATTTAAAATCATCATTAACTAATGATTTGTCAAAGCCATAGTTTTTATATTTCCCAAATTCTCTAGTCCCAATATTTGATGTTAAAATAATTATCGTATTTCTAAAATCAACTTTTCGGCCCATGCTATCTGTTAAAAACCCTTCATCAAAAAGTTGAAGTAAAATATTAAAAACATCTGGGTGCGCTTTTTCAATTTCATCAAAAAGAACTAATGAATATGGATTTCTTCTTATAAGTTCAGTAAGTTCTCCACCATCCTCAAAACCTATATATCCCGGAGGTGCACCAATTAGTCTTGAAACAGCAAATCGTTCCATATATTCTGACATATCTATTTTTACCATCGAATTATTATGAGTGAATAATTGCTTTGATAATATTTTTGCAGTTTCAGTTTTACCAACACCTGTAGGTCCTAACAAAAGAAAAATACCAATAGGTTTATTAGGATCTTTTAATCCAGTTCGAGATAATTGTATGGATTGGGTTAATTTATCAATAGCTAAATCCTGGCCAATAATATATTCCTTCATGGTTTCGTTCATTTTAATAAGCTTTTTTGATTCCTCTTCAGCTATATCTGTAATTGGAATCCCAGTGATTAAAGAAACAATAGCTTCAATATCATTTTTTGATACAACTGAGATATTCTTTTTTTCATTCTCAGACCAATTTTTTTTCTCTTGATTTAATTTATTTATAAACAATTTTTCTTTATCTCTTAAACTAGCTGCTTTCTCAAATTGTTGAGAATTAATTACTTTATCTTTTTCTGAACGAATTTCCTCTATTTTTAATTCTAAATCAATTACTGAATCAGGAACCTTTAAATTTTGGATATGAAATTTTGAACCAGCTTCATCCATCAAGTCAATAGCTTTATCTGGTAAAAATTTATCTGAAATATATCTTTCACTTAGTTCAACGCAAGCTTTAATTGCATTTGAATCAAATTTTACATTATGATGTTTTTCATAATTTATTTTTAATCCATTAAGTATTTTAATTGATTCTTCTTTTGATGGTGGCAAAATATTGACTTTTTGAAATCTTCTATCCAAAGCTCCATCTCTTTCAATATATTTTCTATATTCATCTAAAGTAGTTGCACCAATACAATGTATTTCTCCTCTTGACAAAGCAGGCTTAAACATATTAGATGCATCTAAAGAGCCCGAAGCACTTCCAGCTCCAATAATCGTGTGTAATTCATCAATAAAAAGTATAATATCATTTGAAGTCTCTATCTCATTCATTATAGCTTTTACTCTTTCCTCAAATTGACCTCTATATTTTGTTCCAGAAACAACACCTGCTAAATCTAAATCAAGGATTCTTTTTCCATACAAAAACCTTGGTACATCAAAATTGATAATTTTTTGTGCTAAACCCTCAACAATAGCAGTTTTGCCTACACCAGGTTCTCCAATTAAAACAGGGTTATTTTTTTTTCTTCTGCAAAGTATTTGAGCTAACCTTTCTACCTCATTTTTTCTACCAATTACTGGATCAAGTTTCTTCATTCTTGCAAGTTGAGTTATATCTCTACTAAAATGATCTAAAGCTGGAGTCTTAGTTTGTTGATTGTTTTGTATTTTTTTTGATTTAATATTTGAAGATGACAAATTTTTATTTTTCTTTATAAAGTCAAAAACTGTTGAATAATTAATTTCGAAAGCATTCAACACCTCTATTGCTATACCTTCTTTTTCTTTCAAAATTGCCAAAAGCAAATGTTCATCATCTGCAGTTTTTTGATCTAAAATCGATGCCTCAGAAAATGTATTTCTTAATATCCTTTCAGCTCTTCTTGTAAGAGGTAAATGACCCAAAGTTAGAGTTCCTGAAGTTGAAGTTTTCAACATTTCTTGAATCATAATTCGCATTTCCTCAACATCAGAAACTAATTCTTCTATGATTTCTTTTGCTGTGCAATTTGATTCTTTTAAAATTCCTAAGAGAAGATGTTCGGATCCAACATAACTATGACCAAGTTGAATTGCTTCTTCCTTGGCATTTTTCATGATTTTTTGAACTGTTTGAGAAAAGTTTTCTTTCATTTTTATTTTATTTTAATTACCTAATTTAATAATTTTTGTACCTTCAATAGTATAATGTTTTTTGCAAATTTTTGAAACCTCTTCATTATGAGTTGCAATTACAAAGGCTTGATTAAATTCGAATGCTAATATCTTAATCATTGAAATTAAAGATTCGGTATTTTTTTTATCTAAATTCCCAGTTGGTTCATCTGCTAAAATAATTTTAGGTTTATTAATTAAGGATCTTATGACAGCAACTCTTTGTCTCTCTCCTCCTGATATTAAATTAGGTTTGTGATTTTTTCTTTTAAGAAGATTAACTTTATTTAATAAGTTGATTGCATTCATTCTTGAATTCTGTTCTGAAATACCGATTAATCTTTGAGGAATAATTAAATTTTCTAAAATTGTAAATTCTGGAAGAAGATGATGAAATTGAAATACAAAGCCAATGTTCTTAGCTCTTAACAATGATAGTTGATTATCACTCAAATTTAAAATATTTTTATCGTTTATAATTAGTTCACCAGTATCTGGTTTATCTAAAGTACCCAATAAATTTAATAATGTTGATTTTCCACATCCAGATGGACCGGTTATTGAAATTAAATCACCTTGATTTACATGAAAATTTATATTTTTAAGAATTGTAAGAACTTTATTACCGTTCTTATAACTTTTAGAAATATTTTTTGCTGATAATATCATTTTTGATGTTGAATAGCGTTACTTGGATTGATTTTTCTTAATTGTCTAATAGGAAAATAAATTGAAATTATAACAATTAACATAGTAATCGATGAAATAAAAAAATAATCAAAATTTGAAATATACATTGGTAATGAATCTATAAAATATACTGATTTAGGTAACTTAATTATTTCATATCTATTTTGCGTAAATATGATTAAAAAACCCAAAAAAGCGCCAATTAAAATACCAATTCCACCAATTAAAATACCTTGAAAAAAGAAAATATTTCTAATAGAATCATTAGAAAAACCAATTGTTTTGAGAATTCCAACTTCTCGTATTTTTTCTACAGTTTGCATTGTTAAAGTAGATGTTATATTAAAACATGCAACAATAACAACAAGACTTAAAACTAAAATACTTACTAACTTTTCCATTTTCATTGCTTGAAAAAGCGTTTTGTGTATGTCTTCCCAAAATTGTATTTCAAATTTTTCATCTAATATTTTATTAATTGTATTTTTAATTTGTTTTTTATCTTTATTATTTTTTAATCTAATATCAATACCATCAAAAAAATTATTTTTACTAAAAAGTTTTTGACCATTTGAAAATGAAGTAAATATATATGTTTGATCAAAATCAAGTATTCTAGTTTCAAAAATTTCTACTACTTCACCTGAAATCATTTTAGGTAAATTAAAATAAATTTGATTATCAAATGGATTCATCAATCTAATATCATCGCCTTTAACAACACCCAATCTTTTTGCTACTCCACTTCCTAAAATAAATCCATCATTTAACTTTTGATTAGAAATATTTAAATCCAAAAAATTATAAACTGATTGAAATTTATCAATTTCAATTGCTTTGATTTTATATAAAGACCTTTGTTCATTACTCATTGCGATTGCTTTTTTATCTATGAAAAATGAAAAAGACTCTATCTCATTAAAATTATTTAATTTTTCTTCTAAGATCTTATCTTTTTTTAAATTTTTGTTATTTCCTAATCTAATATCAGTTTCAAAGTTAATTATTTTATTTCTTATGCTTTTTTCAAAACCATTAAGTACCGATATAGAAATTAATATAGCCAGGAGACCAACCGAAACACCAATTATAGATATAAAACCTGTCCATGATATAAGAGCAATTTCTTTTCTAGATGACAACATTTTTACAGCTAACCAGAAATTCAATCTTTTCATTCGTACCTTATTGCATTTGAGGGTTGAATTTTTGAAGCCATTCCTGCAGGATAAATACTTGCAAGTATTGAAAAAATTATTGCCAAGCTACCTATAATTAAAATATTAATTGGAATAATTTTAATAGGAAGTGACCCCATAAAATATACTTCCTGAGGTATAGATAAAATATTGAACCTTGTTTGTAAAAAACCAAAAAATAAAGAGAAAATTACACCAAAAACGACTCCAGAGAAACCTATTATTATTCCTTTTAAAAAAAATATTTTCGCTAAATCATTTTCTGAAAATCCTATTGCTCTCATTACACCAATTGATCTAGTTTTTTCCATAACTATCATTGTCAAAGATGAACTTATATTTAAAATTCCAACCAATCCAATCATAGCAAAAACTATTGTAATGGGATATTTTTGTAATGATAGCCATTGAAATAAGTTGCTATGTCTCTCAATCCAAGTAGATGAAGTTAAAGGATATTTAAGTTCATCATTAAGTATTTTACCAACTTTATCAGTATTAATTATTTTATCAAGAGATAGTATGTATCCTGTAATTAAATTATTATATCCCAACAAAATTTGTGCATCATTTAAATTTATATATACAATTGATTCATCATATTCCGTTAAACCTGTTTCATAAACTCCTCTTAATTCAAATTGTATTATTCTTGGAGCAACCCCTGGATTTCCTAATGATTTTAAATCCATTAAAGTTATTTTTTCACCTATTTGAATATTTAACCTATCATATAAAACTTTACCAATAACAATTCCTTTAACTGAATCATTGGATTTCAAATCAAAAACACCTAAAATCAGATTTTTATTTAAGGTAAAAAAATCTTTGTTTTGAATTTTGTTAAAAGCTTCTATAAATACAGGTTCGGTTTGATTTTTATACCTTACAGTAGCTGCATGATTAATAAATTCAATTTTATCAACAATTTCCTTATTTATATCAATTATTGAGTCAAGTTGTGTAGAATTTTGTAATATCGGATTATTAAAATATCCATTAACTCTAATATGACCATCAAAACTTACGATTTTTTTCTTAACTTCATTTTCAAATCCATTTAAAACTCCCATGGTGATAATTAAAACTGCAACACCAATAGATAATCCAACAATAGATAAATAATTTATGTTTGAAATGAATTTAAAATTGTTTTTAGATGATAAATAACGAAAAGCAATAAATGATAAGCGATTCATTTTAGAGCATTAATCTTCAAATCTCATTGCAGGGAATAAAATTACATCTTTAATATTAGTTTTATTTAATAATAACATTACCAATCTGTCAATTCCAATTCCAACACCTCCAGTTGGTGGCATCCCAATCTCCATTGAATGTAAATAATCCTCATCAAGATTATGCGCTTCATCATCACCTAATTTTTTAAATTTCATTTGTTCCTCAAATCTAATTCTTTGATCAATTGGATCATTTAATTCAGAAAATGCATTTGCAATTTCGTTACCACCAACAAATAATTCAAATCTCTCAACAATATTATCATTTCCTTCTCTTGATATTTTTGCTAAGGGAGAAATTATTTTGGGATAATTTAAAATAAAAGTTGGTTCTAACAAGTTAGGTTCAACTAATTCTCTCATTAGAACATCATAAACTCTTCCTAGAGTTGGTTTAGATTCTAATTTTATTTCAAACTTTTTACATAAAGCAATTAAATCATCTAGCTTTAAACTTGACAAATCTTCATTAACAGCATTGTTTAAAAGATCAATATAATTATATCGTAAAAAAGGTTTATCTAGATCAATGTTTTTATTAGCTATTTCTAACTTTTTAACATTTATAGATTTTGCCACACTTCTTATCAAATCCTCAACAAAATCCATTAGAAAAAAATAATCAACATTTGCCTTGTAAAATTCTAACATTGTAAACTCTGGATTATGATTTTTATCCATTCCCTCATTTCTAAAAACTTTAGAAATTTCATAAACTGAATCAAAACCACCAGATATTAGTCTTTTTAAATATAATTCATCTGAAATTCTAAGAAATAAATTTTGATTCAAAGCATTATGCTTTGTTTTAAATGGTTTAGCTGATGCACCTCCATAAATAGGTTGTAATACCGGAGTTTCAACCTCTAAAAAATCATTGGCATCTAAAAAATTTCTTATTGAAGATATTATTTTTGATCTTTTTGTAAAATCATTTTTTATATCTGGATTTACTATTAAATCTAAATATCTATGCCTATAACGTTGTTCTTTGTCAGTAAACCCATGAAAAACCTCACCATTTTTCTCTTTGTTTCCAGGTAAAGGTCTTATACTCTTTGATAATAACTTAATTTCTGAACAATTTATACTTATTTCTTTAGTTTTAGTTTTGAAAACTTTTCCTTTGATTCCGACAAAATCACCAATATCTAGTAATTCAAATAATTCATATTCTTTTTTAATAATTAAATCTTTCTTTAGATAAACTTGAATGTTTTCATTTTTATCCTGTATATTAAAAAAAGATGCTTTTCCCATTTTTCTGATAGACATAATTCTTCCTGAAATAATTACCTCTTTATTTTCTAATTTCTTAAAATTTTTTTTAACATCATTTGAAAAATGGGATATTTTAAATTCATATGGAAATGGATTAATACCCATTTTTTTTATTTTATTTAATTTTTCTAACCTAAAACTTATAATTTGCTTTAAACTTTGTTCTTTATATTCAACCATTTTATCCTCAATTATTATATTTAAATGATGTTTTACTTAATAGATAAGATTTAATAAACTGATCTAAATCACCATCTAAAACTTTTTTACCATCACCGATTTCAAATTTTGTTCTATGATCCTTTACTAATGTATAAGGATGAAAAACATAAGATCTAATTTGACTACCCCAACCAATATCTGTTTTTTGACTTTCCAGCTCTTTTATTGACTCTGATTGTTCTTCGATTTTAATCTGCTTTAATTTAGCTTTTAAAATCTTTAATGCAGTTGCTTTATTTTTATGTTGTGATCTTTCATTTTGACATTGCACAACAATTTTACTTTCTATATGAGTAATTCTTACTGCCGAGTCAGTTTTATTAACATGTTGACCACCAGCACCACTTGCTCTATAAGTATCTATTCTTATTTCATCAGGTTTAATATTAATATCAATTTCATCATCATTTGTTGATGGATAAACAAAAACAGATGCAAAGGATGTATGTCTTCTTCTTGAAGAATCAAATGGTGAGATTCTTACCAATCTATGAACACCAACTTCAGCTTTAAGTAATCCATATGCATAATCTCCTTTAATCTCAATTGTTACATCTTTAATTCCTGCTTCATCACCAGGTTGAAAATCAATTATTGAAAATTTAAAATTCTTTCTTTCCACCCATCTTACATACATTCTATACAACATTTCAGCCCAATCCTGAGATTCTGTACCACCTGCACCAGGATGAATAGTCAATATAGCATCATTTATATCTTCATCATTACCTAAAATTATTTTTATTTCGATTTCATCTATTTGTAGTGATAATTTATTTAATTCGACCTCTAACTCATTTAAAATTAATTCAGTTGGTTCTTCTTTGTAAAATGAAAATAATATTTCACAATCTTCTTTATTTTCATCAATTAAATTCCAATTCTCAATTTCTTTTTCTATTTGAGAAATTTTTTTTAAAATTATCTGAGCATTTGAATTGTCATTCCAAAAATTAGAATTTGAGGTTTTTAATTTTAAATTTTGCAGTTCTTTTTTTAATGCATCAAAGTCAAAGATACCCCCTAATAGAATTTAACCTTTTATTTAATTGATAAAAAAAGTCGTTTAGTTCAGAAATTTGCATTTCTATTCACCTGAACTTAAAAATAAGTTTTCATTTAAAAATCTCTGCAAAGAAAGTTTATCAAAATTAAGTTTAAAACTACCATTTATTGCTACCGAAACCTGTTTTTTTTCTTCAGATATTAGAATTGCAATGACATCAGTTTCCTCACTTATACCTAAAGCTGCTCGATGTCTTGTACCCATATCAGGGTCAATCATTTCACTTTCTGTTAATGGTAAAATACATTGTGCGGATTCAATAATATTATTTTGAATTATTACAGCTCCATCATGAAGCGGAGAAGTTGGATTAAAAATTGAAAGTAATAATGGTGAACTTACTTCTGCTTTAACGGGAGTGCCTGCTTCTTTAATATTTTTTAAACCTGTGTCTCTTTGTAAGATAATAATACCTCCCCAACCCTTTTGTTTTAATTTCATTGTTGCATCAACAATTGATTCAATAGTATTAGAACTACCAACTCTAAATAATCTTTGAAAAAACCAAGACGTACCAACATAAATCAATAATCTTCTTAATTCCGGTTGAAATAAAATAACAAATGCAACAACCCAAACTGTTTGAATTTGATTAATTATCCATGACATTCCACTCATTCCAATTGCTCTAAAAACAAAAGAAGAAATTAATATAATTATTAAGCCAAGTAACATTTGTCCAGCTCTTGTACCTTTAAAATAATTATATAGCTTTATAAAAAGCCAAGTAACTAAAAAAATATCAATTAAATCAATAATTGATATTGATAAAAAACCAATTTTAAATAAAATCAAATTTTATTCCTTAGCTGAAGCAATTGCATCTGAAATTTCAATAACTTCTTTAATTTGTTTTACATCATGAACTCTGACAATTTTAGCACCTCTTAAAATGCTTATTGCTATTGTAGCTGCGGTTCCGAAAAGACGATCACTATCTGATTTCAATATTTTACCTATGAATGATTTTCTTGATGAACCAACGAGTATAGGACAATTTAAATCTAAAAATTCAGATAATTTATTTAAAATTAGATAGTTATGTCTCACTGATTTCCCAAAACCAAGACCAGGATCTATAATCAATTTTTCACTTGATATACCTTTTTTTTTAGCAAATGAAATTCTATTACTTAGAAAACTCTTGATTTCAGTTATAATATTATTATACTTCGGCTTTATTTGCATATTTTCCGGAGTTCCTTTCATATGCATCAAAACTACATAAACATCTTTATCAGCAGCTAATGAGGACATTCGATCATCTCCCCTTAGTGCTGATATATCGTTAATAATAGATGCTCCAGCATTTATAGACTCTTTTGCTACTTCAAATTTTGTTGTATCAATAGATATAGGAATATTTATTTCAGATTTCAATGCCTCTATTACAGGAAGAACTCTTTTAATCTCATCTTGAACAGAGATTGGTTTAGAAAAGGGTCTTGAGGATTCTCCTCCAATATCAATAATTTTTGCACCTTCATTAATCATTTTTTTAGATTGATTAATTGCACTATCCAACTGAGTATATTTACCACCATCAAAAAAAGAATCAGGGGTAACATTTAATATACCCATTATTATTGAAGAATCTTTAAATGATAGTGTGTTCTCTTTCAAAAATTTAAATTTATTAAAATCAATTCAATTCAATATTTTTATTTTTTGATTTTAAATTTTTAACTTTGCTACTTTTTGAAACATGTTTTTTTTTATCTGTTTTTCTTATAATTTGTTTTCCGAGGAAAATTTGATCCAAATCTTTTCCATCAATTGTCTCGAACTTTAGAAGAGCTTTTGCAATTGCATGAAGGATATTTTCATTTTCTTTTAAAATTTTATTGGTATCATCCTCTGCTTCTTTAATTATTCTGTGAATTTCTTCATCAATTCTTTTGGCAGTTTCATCACTATAATCTCTATTTTTTGCAATATCTCTACCAAGAAAAACTTCTTGATCTTTTTGACCATATTTTAACGGACCCATTAGTCTGCTCATACCCCACTCACAAACCATTTTTCTTACCATGTCAGTTCCAACTTCTATATCATTTCCAGCACCAGTTGTCACTTCATTAAAAATTAATTCTTCAGCAGCTCTTCCGGCTAATAATACCCTTAGTCTTGCATTAATATAGGATTCTGAATAGTTATGTTTCTCATCCATAGGCAGTTGAGCAGTAACTCCCAGAGCACGTCCTCTTGGAATAATTGAAACCTTATGAACTGGATCTGCTTTTGGTAATATTTTTGCAATTAATGCGTGTCCTGCTTCATGATATGCAGTTAATTCTTTTTCCTCATCACTAAGAATCATACTTTTTCTTTCAACACCCATCATAACTTTATCTTTAGCAGATTCAAGATCTTCCATAAATACTTTGGTTTTTCCATCTCTTGCAGCTAAAAGTGAGGCCTCATTGACCAAGTTTTCTAAATCTGCACCTACTAATCCTGGTGTTCCTTTTGCAACTATCTCAAGGTCTACATCTTTTGAAAGAGGAATGTCTTGAGTGTGGACCTCTAATATTCCTTTTCTTCCTTTTATATCAGGAATATCTACAACGACTTGTCTGTCAAACCTACCAGGTCTTAACAAAGCAGAATCTAGCACATCGGCTCTATTTGTAGCAGCTATTAGAATTATGTTAGTAGTTGATTCAAACCCATCCATTTCAACAAGCAATGCATTAAGTGTTTGTTCTCTTTCATCATGTCCACCACCTAAGCCCGCTCCTCGATGCCTTCCAACTGCATCAATTTCATCAATAAATATTATTGATGGCGCATTTTTTTTACCTTGTTCAAATAAATCACGAACTCTAGAAGCTCCAACACCAACAAACATTTCAACAAAATCAGCACCACTAAGACTAAAGAATGGAACTTTTGCTTCACCTGCTACTGCCTTTGCAAGCAAAGTTTTTCCAGTACCAGGGGGTCCAAGTAATAAAACTCCTTTTGGAATTCTTCCACCTAATTTTTGGAATTTTTTTGGATTCTTTAAGAATGTAATTATTTCACTTAATTCAAATTTTGCTTCTTCACAACCAGCAACTTTTTTAAAATTAATTTTTGGTTTATCTTCAACCCATAAACGAGCTTTACTTTTACCAAAATTAAAAATTCCACCTCCCATTCCACCTTGCATTCTTCTCATTATAAACAACCAAAAAACAATTAAAAGCAACCAGGGAGCCATACTTAACAAATAACTTGTCCAATCTACTTTTTTTTCTTGGAAACTATATTTTAGGTTGTATTCATCCCATTCTGATAGAACTGAATCGTCAATAAATGGTAATGTCACTAGAAATTTTGAATATTCAGAAACTTTTTGATCACCATTAAATATTTCTTGAGGTTCAGATAATTTACCATGAAATTCATTACCAATAATTTCAGCTTCAGAAATAATACCACTATACAAAAATTCCTTGTACTCGAAAAATTGTATCTTTTTTTCTCCTCTAGAACGAGAACTAAAAAGATTCGATAATAAAATTGCTGAAATAAAAATTAGAATCCATATAAATGATGTTCTTCCAGCTTGTTTCCATTGAAAATTATTATTTTCATTTTTATTTTTTGAGGAAATATCTTTTTTATTTTTATTTTTTGTCAAATCTATAAATCCTTATTTTCTAAAAGAAAAATGCTATCCATATTTCTTAATTTCTGATTATAATCTAAACCATAACCAACAACAAAATCTAATGGTATATTAAAGCCAACATAATCAATGTCGAAATTTAAATTGGATCTATCTTTTTTAAAAAGTAAAGTTGCAATTGAAATTGACTTTGGTTTTAATTGTAAAAAATAATTATAAATCGTATTTATTGTTAAGCCAGTATCGATTATGTCCTCAATTATTATAATATTTCTATTTTTTATTTTTGTTGAAAGATCAAATTTAAAATTTATTTTTTCTGTAGATTTTAAATTTTTGTAACTATTTACTTTGATGAAGTCAATTTCTATGTCAATATTAATTTTACGAATCAAATCAGATAAAAAAACAAAGCTTCCACTTAATACTGATATAAATAATGGATTTCTATCCTCATAATCAAAATTAATTTGATTTGCAATTCTATTAACCGAACTATCAATTTTTTCTTTTGAAATCAATTCAATCATAAATATTCTTTTTCCAATTTAACTCTGCAAATGATTTTGTTTTCGAAGTTATCTTAAATCTTTCATCAAGCTTTAGTCCGCACAACCAAATAATTTTATCATTAGAACAAAGTATATATTTATTTTTCTTTTCAAATCTATTTATTTTATTGTCAATTAATATATCACTTATTTTTTTAAAATTTTTCATTCCAAGAGGTATCATTTTATCTCCATTTTCCCATGGTCTTAATATTAATGATTTTTTTTTTATTAAATCAAAGTCAATTAATTCTTTGGAATTGTTTGAAGTGAATTTTTTTGAGTGAATTATTTTGTTTAAGTTAAAATGATATTTTCCAATTTTTTTTGAAACTGGACCATCAGACTTAAATTCAAATATAGCTTCTAATGATTTTTTAACATTTGAAATAATAAATATTTTTTTTCTATCCTTCAAAACTTTAGATAATTCATCTAATATTAAATACTCACCTGTACTAGAAAATAATAAAAATTCTCTCAATCTATCCCATATATGTTTTCTCCATTTATTATTAGAAGAAAAAAAAGATTTAATAATCTCTTGTTGAATAAAAATTGGATATTTAGTTAATTCATCTTTATCAACATAGTAATTATTATTTTCATCAAGAGAAGAAAAATTTTCTTTAAAAGTATCAATAGTTATATCAACCCAGTTTGATATTTGATTAAAATTATTCGTCAAATTCTGGATTGACTTTAAAAAATTGGGGTTAATTTGGTTTATTTTTGGTAAAATATTTTTCCTCAATCGGTTTCTTAAAAACTTTAAATCATTATTACTTTCATCATTTCTAAAAT
>CEQP01023194.1_pt1 | contig 15553 bp, 15 predicted proteins | sample 356291 | NCBI WGS metagenome assembly CEQP01 (sample SAMEA2621221, study PRJEB7988) | marine metagenome | isolation source: saline water (ENVO:00002010), including | reverse complement strand
GGCCTTATACCTGACGGAGGATCTCACTGGCTTTTATACAATATGCTTGGCTATAAAAAGGCTTATCAAATAGCTATAGAAAATGAAAGAATATCTGCTGAAGAATGCCTTAATATTGGTTTAGCGAACAAAGTAGTTGAAGATCAGTCTCTTGAAGAAAAAACTATTGAATGGGCACAAAAAATATCAAAACAATCTTTTCAATCTTTGATGTACTCAAAAAAAATAATGAGAGATGTGAGTGATAAAAGTTTTCTTGAAACTTTTAAGAAAGAAGCTGAGATACAAAAAAAATTATCAGGTTCTCCTGATAATTTAGAAGGAGTTAAGGCATTTATAGAGAAAAGGAATCCTAAATTCAAATAAATTTTATTTTATAAAATTTTCTCCATCCCATGAATAATTGTCATATTTAAACTTTTCAAAATCATCTAGCTCATTTATACAATTTACAGCTAAAAAGTTTATAAATTGCCCTTTTACAACTTTACCGTGATGACCTGCTGAAACTAATTTATCCCCTTTTTTTGTATAGAAGCTAACTTTTTTTATATTTTTGTGCTCATAAGCTTTTCTATGAATTTCAGGTAACAAATCAATAATCAATTTTTCTTTAGAAAGTTCATATGATAAGAATGGACTCCAAAATTTTGTAAGTCCTAATACATTCATTTTCAGTTTGTAATCTGGAATTAAAGTATTTGGTTTTACCATTCCAAATAATCCACTGAAAATACGTATTTTCGAATTGAAATAATTTTTTGATTCTTCTGAATAATTGTTCAAATCTAGCTGGTTGTATACTACACCTGTATATCTTTCTATCGCTTTAGAACATGTATTTGAAAATACACTTAAGTTTTTTTCTTGTAAGTCTTTACTTTTCTCTAATGAAGTACCATAAATTTTTTCTATTTCTTCTTTTTTATCTTTGAGAATTTCTACTATTTCTTTTACCTGTTTAGAAAAAATAAAATTAGTATCATCAAACTTGGTTTCAGTCGTATTTTTTGAAGATTTACCTTCACTAGGGGGTATTAGTATAAGCATTCTATTTTTTTAAGTTTTCTGAGTTTTCTATATTTATTTCATTTAATTGATCAAAAGGTACAAATCCTAGAACTTGACTGTAAAAATATAATTCTGATTCTAGCGATGAGATTATGTTTTTAGATTGTCTAAATCCATGTTGCTCTCCTTCATACATTATTAGTGAAAAAGGGATTTTTTTCTCTCTTAAACCTTCAGCCATAATTTCAGCTTGAGATGGAGGAACAATTTTATCTTCAGTTCCTTGAAAAATTATCATTGGACATGAAAGCTGATCGGTAAAATTAATTGCTGATCTGTCATAATATTTTTGTTTTTCTTCAGGGTACCTACCTATTAATGATTCAAGATATTTTGATTCGAATTTGTGAGTATCGTCAATAAAAACTGACAAATCTGCAATTCCATAATAAGTAGCTCCTACTGCAAATCTATCATGGAAAGTTAATGCATTTATTGTTGTATATCCACCAGCTGAGCCTCCTTTTATAGCCGCTCTTTCAGGATCTACAAGACCTTTTTCGGAAAGATAGTCTACTGCTGCTATGCAGTCATCGGTATCATATATTCCCCAATTCCCTTTTAATGAATCTCTGAATTTTTTCCCGTACCCTGTTGACCCTCTATAATTTACATCTACAACAGCTATACCTCTGTTAGTCCAGTACTGAATAGATAAATTTAAGGCATTGCTAGTTGCACTTGTGGGTCCTCCATGACTTATTACTAGTACAGGTGGTTTTTCTCCTGATGAGCCTTGATACTTTTTATTTTTAGGTTTATAAAAATAGCCATATGCTTTAGCATTTTCTGTAGTAGAAAAAGAAATTTCTTGTGGTGTAGAAATTTCTTCACTATCAATTTCTAATTTACTTGATTCTTTAATTGTCTTAATTTCTTTTTTTTCTAGATCTAAAGATACGATTTCACTATTTGATACTGGTGAAGCACCTATATACAAGGCTTTATTATCATAAAAGGTTAGATCTCCAATAGATGTATGTAAAATTTCTATTTCTTCAATTATTTTTCCTGAAAAATTTAATTTTCTAATTAAACCTTTATTTTTATTTTTTGAGGAACCTCTCAAATATATAAAATTATCTTTTACGAAATATGTTCTGAATCCAAACAACCAAGATGGGCCACCATGATCGGTTTCTTCATCTAATATTGTAGACTTTTTATTATCTGAATATTTTTTTAAGTTCCACCAACCAGATTCATCGCTTATATATATCAATTCACCAGATTCGCTCCACTCAGGCTGAATAATACTTATATTTTTTGATCCATCAATAAACTTTTTTTCTGACAAACCATTTGAATCAAAATTTCCAATGAATAGTTCAGTTCCATCCCAAGGCATATTAGGGTGATCCCATTCAAGCCAGCAAATCTCATTGTTTATAGGATTTATTCTAGGAGAAGAATAAAAATCTCTTCCTGTGCATAAAACTATTGTCTGGTTTTTTGTTGTAGAAATGGCAACAAGCTCGTTTTTTGCTTCTCCTTTTTCAAAATGAGTTTCTCTTACGCAATATATCCACTCTTCATCATAAGATAGAGTTAAATCACTATATCTTATGGATTTTTCAAAAGGCGGTTCAATAGTTAGAGCAGATGTATTTTTACCTTTAACAACATATATTCTTTGGTCATCCCAATTAGTAAAATAAATATTTTTTTTACCTACAGCATATGATCCTCCTCCGTATTCATGAACAGCATTTCGTGAGTTGAAATTTTCTGGAATAACGTCTTCTATTTCTCCCATATTATTTTGTTTTACTATGACGTATCTTCCAGATTCCTCGGGTCTTCCTTCTAGAAAATATAGTTCAGAACCATTAGATCTTATTTCACTAAACCTTAATCCGCCTTCAATAATTTTTTGTGGAGTTATCTCAGATTCCCATGATCCGTAATTAGATTTGATTTTTGAATTCATTTTTCACCCAGTTTATTTGATATTTTTAGAATATTTAATAATGTAAATTTCATTAAACTATAATAACCTATCTAGAGACAAATTATTTTGGAGAGATAATGAAAAAAGTAACATTTAAAGATATTCCAAAGATTGCTAGAAATGAATCTTTATTTACAGATACTGTTTATGCACAATCTATTTTAGAACATGAAGATAGTGATAATTTCAATTTTGCAATAGTTAATTTTCCTAAATCTGCTCGTACAAAATTTCATATTCACTCAGGAGATCAAATTTTGATCATTACTGAAGGAGAAGGAATGGTTTGTAACGAGGAAGTAGAGTTAAGTGTTCAAAAAGGAGATATGGTGTTGATCAATGCGGGGGAAAACCATTGGCATGGAGCAAAAGAAAATACTACTATGTCACATATAACTATTACTGTTAGCGGTAGTACTACGGAAGTTACAGAAGACTAATCATGTCTTCTGAGGTTATTCTGAAGCTTGAAAATGTTTATAAACATTTTGGTGGAGTTAAAGCAGTTGATGGAGTAGATTTTGAAGTTTCTTCAAATAAAATAACCGGATTAATAGGCCCTAATGGTGCAGGAAAGTCTACAATTTTCAACTTAGTAACTGGGTTTTCTGAAATTGATGATGGGTTTATTTATTTTCTTGATGAAGATATATCTTACTCTTCACCTCAAAAAACAGTAGATTTTGGTATAGTTCGTACATTTCAAATACCAGGAGAATTGAAAACAATGACAGTGATGGATAATCTATTAGTTTCTCCTAGGCATCATCCAGGAGAATCTTTATTATTCGGATGGATTAATCGTTCAAAGTCTAAAACTTTTGAAAAAAACACAATAGAACTTGCTGAAAAAAATCTAGATATTGTTGGACTGACTCATCTAAAAGATGAAAAAGCAGAAAATCTATCCACAGGACAAAAAAAACTTTTGGAGTTAGGAAGAATTTTGATGATGAATCCAAAATTAATTCTTTTAGATGAACCTGCTGCAGGAATTAATCCAACGCTAATAAATAATTTATCTAAAGTTATTTTAGATATAAATAAAAATCAAAAAATTGATTTCTTGATCATTGAACATAATATGGAATTTATTATGTCTATTTCGGATGAAATAATCGTAATGGCAGAAGGTAAAACTTTGGTCAAAGGTTCCCCAAAAGATATCCAAAAAAACCAAAAAGTTTTGGATTCATATTTAGGTTATGGCAATGATGAGTAAAAATAAGACATCATTAGAAGCAAAAAATATTTCTGCTGGATATGGAGAACAGATAATAATTAGAAATATAGATTTAGACCTTCATGAATCATCAATAACTACAATTATTGGTCCTAACGGATGCGGAAAATCTACATTTTTGAAGTCTATTTCAGGAATTATAAATCCAGTTGAAGGTGAAGTTAGTATTTATGGTTCAAATGTAACTGAGTTGAACACATTTGAACTATCAAAAAAAGGTTTAGGATATGTTCCACAGTCTGAAAATATATTTCCTTCATTATCCGTTGAGGATAATTTGAAAATGGGAGGATATATATTGAGTAATGATGATTACAAAAAAAACTTAGAGTACGTTTTAGAAATGTTCCCTGTTCTAAAAGATAAATTATCAGATTCTTCTTCAAATCTATCTGGAGGGCAAAGGCAAATGCTTGCTTTATCAAGAGCTTTGATGCTTGATCCAAAAATAATTATGCTTGATGAGCCTACTGCAGGATTGTCTCCAATAATTGTTGATGAAGTATTAGAAAATATAATTTCATTAAAAAAATCTAATTTATCAGTTTTATTGGTCGAACAAAATGCAAAAAAAGCTCTGAAAATTTCTGATTTTGGAGCTGTGTTTTCATTTGGTAAAAAAGTTATTGAGGATGAAGCCTCAAGAATACTCTCTGATAAAGAAATATCAAAACTTTATTTAGGAGGATAATTTGAAATATTTTGACATTATTTTTGAGAATAAAACAATTTTATTATTATTTTGGATTATATTAATACTATCTCTGATGAAGCCTTGGCTATTTGTTAATGGAATACTCATAGGTTCTTTATATGCCTTAGGTTCGATTGGCCTTTCTTTGATTTATGGAAATCTAAAGTTTGCAAATATGGCACATGGTGATTTTATGACTTTATCTTCTTATGTTGCTTTAGCGTTACTTTTATTTTTTTTCCCAAATAGTGAACAATCTCCATCAGTTGGACCATTCACATTTAAGTATGAATTATTAATAATAATTCCAATTGCTGTAGTTCTTATAGGATTTCTCGCTGTTTTATTTGACAAATTGATTTACAAGAAACTTAGAGATTTAGGAGCTGCTCCAGCTGCAATTGCCTTAACATCACTAGGATTGGCTGTAGGTCTTAGAGGCCTTATACAGTTTATTTGGGGTACAGATTCAACCAGTTTTCCTAGGGAATCCAAACTTTTTTGGGACCTGCCATTTAAGATAAAAATCCCTCCAGATATGTTTTTTTGTGCAATAGTAGCTTTTATAATTGCGATTGCTTTTTATTTTGTCTTATTTAAAACAAAATTAGGAAAGGCTATCAGAGCAACTTCGGATAATCCTGATCTTGCCAGAATTACAGGAATTAATACTGAAAAGATTATTTTATACATTTGGTTCATTGGAGGAATTTTAGCTGCAACATCAGGCATACTTATAAGTGTTCAACAAGCTATAATTACACCTGTTATGGGTTGGAAAATATTAATACCATTATTTGCAGCAGTAATAGTTGGAGGTATTGGTAATCCAATTGGTGCTCTAATGGGTGGACTTCTAATTGGTATTACCGGAGAACTTGCTACTGGATGGATAAATCCATCTTACAAGCCAGCTGTTTATTTTCTTGTTTTATTGATAGTTTTATTGTTAAGGCCTAACGGGATTTTGGGCAGTAAAGGTAGGCAATTTTAATGGACTCTATACTTTATTTCTTGATTGGTTTCTTCATAATGAGCGGGATTTATTCTGTTTTTTCAGTAGGGCTCAATATTCATTGGGGTCATACAGGTCTATTTAATATAGGAATTGCCTCTTTTTTCTTACTTGGATCATACACAGCAGCCATAATTTCTAGCCCGCCTCCTAGTTTAGAAAAATATGAAGAATATATTTGGGGAGGAAATTTATCTCAACTTTCAGTTTTAGGAATTGATATTTGGTTTCCTATCATATTACTTTTATCAGCTATTATTTGTATTTTAGTAGCAATACCTTTGGCAATTATTACTATCAGGTTAAAAGAGGATTATTTAGCATTAGTAACACTTGGTTTAGCTGAAACTTTAAGAATCATTTTTGTAAATGAAACATGGCTTGCAAATGGTACAAGAGGGCTTTATTCAATACCTAGGCCATTCGATTTTATAGATCGTGGAAATTATGACTATATATATTTTGTTGTAGTTATGATTACCTTGCTATTTGTTTATTTTATTGCAGAAAAAGCTACAAATTCTCCTTGGGGCAGGGTGCTTAGAGGAATAAGAGACAATGAAAATACTATGATTTCAAGTGGAAAAAATGTACTAAGATTTAAGGTAGAGGCTTTTGCTTTTGGAGCAGGAATAATGGGGATTGGAGGAGCTTTATTTACTCATGGTAAACGATTTATTGACCCTATTACCTTTGAACCAATGCTAGCTACATTTATTATTTGGAGCATGTTGATGGTAGGTGGTAGCGGGAATAATAGAGGCGCTGTTTTTGGAGCTTTTCTAATGTGGGGCATATGGACTTTCACTCAATTCTTACCTGGCTTTTTGAGTGATGCCAACTTAAGATTTGTCTTTGTTGGAATGATAATAATTTTATTTCAATTATATAAACCGAATGGAGTAATCCCTGCAAAGTAGCAGGGATTACTTAAGTTATCAAAGTTTATGGAGATTCAAATCTTCCTGTAGAAGTAACCTTTCCACCTTCTATTGTCCAAACTTCAATGGTATTACTTACATCACCATTTTCATCTATTTCTTGTTCTCCAGCGACACCAACATAATCGATATCTTTTCCATCTTTTAGAAGTTCTAAGGCTTTAGCCATATCTCCTGGTCCAACTTTCTCTCCAGGGGCGTTAGCTACAAATCTTAGAGAGTCACCATCAACTGTATCTGATCCAGATTTTGCCATTGCTAGTGCTAAAAGTATAGCTCCGTCAAATCCTTCTCCAATGAATGGGTTTGTTGGTAGTTCTCCGTATTTTTCTTCATACAAAGATGCAAATGTTGATTTTGCGTCTGAATCTGGTGCTCCAGGGGCCGTACCATACATTCCTTCAAACTGAGCAGCTCCTAATTCGTCAAACATTTCTTGATTCTTTGTTCCATCAACAAACATAAAGTCTCCAGTGTAACCACTTTCAATAAGTTCTCTAAGATAAACAGCCGCTGATTTTGGATAGCTCATTGCGATAATCACATCTGGCTGATGATCTGTAATAGCTTTATCTATTTCTGATTTATATGAAGGTTGCTCTTGCTCATGAGGAACTTCAGCTTCACAGTGTCCGCCTTCTTCCTCAAAAGTAGATGTGAAAATGTCATTTAATCCTTTTCCATATGGATTATTAACATAAATTGTTGAACAATGTTCGTATCCTAATCTTTTAGCCATTCTTGCAAGCACAACACCTTGAGCAGCATCAGAAACAGTTGTTCTAAATACTGTGTCGTTATCTTCTAAAACAGAAATTGCTGGGCTAGTAGAAGCAGGTGATACCATAACCATTCCTGCAGGAATAGTTTTAGCCTCTGCTACAGCCATAGTTACACCACTAGATAGTGATCCAACGATTCCGCCAACCTTGTCTATTTCAATTAGTTTTCCAGCAGCCTCAGTAGCAACATTTGGACTTGTTCCACTATCAGCATGAACTACAGTTATGTCTCCTCCGTTTACACCTCCGGCATCATTTATTAGGCCAACAGCTAGATCAACACCATTTTGTATTGGTGGGCCATAAGCACCTAGATCTCCTGTTTCATCCATTAGAGTACCTATTTTTGCGCCTCCGCTTGAGCAAGCACTAAGTACAAATAATGCTGAAGTGAACAGAATTATTAAATTTTTCATATTTACTCCTTAAATAAGTTTTGTCACAACGTACAATGATTAAAATTTTATAATAACCGAATCTAAAAGTCTAAGAATTACCCTAATCTTCCTTCCCACTCGGGGTTATTCTTGTAAAGATCTATAACTTCATTGAATTTAAATTCTGAGTCATCCTGAGGGTTATAATTTAAGGATTCTCTTGCAGATTCCAAGGACCAGAATCTTCTTGTATTATTGCTAACTCCGTAAACAACTAAAAATGGAACATTTTTTATATCCCCTACTATATTTTTAGTACTAATTGCTTTATCAAAAAGTTGAGATAAATCCCTTTGACTAACATAAGCACCTAAATGTCTCTTTATATTTGCAATTCCTTGACCTTTTTTGCCTGCTATAAATTTATTATCTGAGACATCGGGGGTAATTTCTCTGGGGAAACCTATTCTTACATGAACAAATTCTAATTTTCTTCCAAATTTTCCAGATGCATATGGAACAGATAATAATTCATATGAAGCTTTGGCCCAACCATAAAAGTTATCAGAATAAGGTATCAAATTATTTGATACCATGTCTCTAATATTATTATGTATTTCATTATGCTCATACCAGTCAGCTGCGTGATTAGAAGAAGCAACGATTACTCTTGATAGATCATTTTTGTAAGCAGATTGATAAATTTTGTTTGCCATTAAAATATTTTGATACTCTGTATCAAAAGATCTTATCTCTTCTTTTAGATCGTTGGGGTCTCTTGTTTTTTCAGGTCTTACGTATGCAAGATGAATTATTGCATCATGGTTTTTAGTTATGTCATCTAATTCAGAAACTGGAGAGTTGCATATATCAAATTTTATTGTTTCAGAATTATGTGTTTTGTTAAAATCTATATCTACAAGAGTTAATTTATACTTAGTTTCTAAATGAGGAATTATTCTTGATGCTACATATCCATCTGCTCCTGTAATAATTACCTTTTTCATAATCAATCTTCCTTTTTGGGGCCAAATTCTAAAATTTTCATTACTGGATTATTGTCTAAGTTATAGAGACTATGGTCACCATTCTTTTTTAATTCTTTCCAATAAAGTTCTACCATCATTTGTCTTTGTTTTTTATGTTTTTCTGAGTTTATAAGATTATTTATTTCATCAGGGTCAGACTCAAGGTCATAGAATTCATCATAATCAAACCCATTGAAAATATACTTCAAGTTTTTGTACCATAAAACTCTTTGCTTTAATTGAAGCCTCGTACCATCATACTCAGAAAAAGATTTATCTATAGTGTTTACTTCATCTGTACAAAGAATTTTTTTGAAAGATTCTGAGTCAATATTTTTTATTTCTTTTTGATCCAATAAATCTAGTATTGTAGGACATAAATCCATACTTGATACTAAGTCATTAGATAGTTTGTCTTTTTGGATTTCAGGACCAGAAATAATCATAGGAATCCTGTAGATTTCTTCAAATGCAGCTAAGTTTTTAGCATAAATTCCATGTGAAGATAAAGCCTCACCATGATCCGAAGTAAAAATAATTATAGTATTGTCTAATTGCCCTTTTTCTTCTAGTAAGTCTATTATCTTTCCATATTCATTATCTATTTCGGTTACCATAGCATAATAGTTTTTGATGCATTCAATATGATCCTGTTCTGTCATATTTTCAAATACTTTTTGCCCTCTTCTGTATATATTTGGCTTATCCATCATGTCATCACTAAATGATTTTGGAAGAGATATATCTACATTTTCGTACATATCATAGTATTTTTTTGTAGAAATAAAGGGATCATGAGGTTCTATAACTGAAACAAAACATGCCCAAGGCTCGTTGCTTATTTCCTCTGATATGAATTTCTTAGCTCTATTAGATACCAACCCCACAATTCTTTGGTCTGTATCGAGTTTTGAAATCCCATAAAATGGGGTTTTATCATAACCTGGGGGGTTATCTATAAACAGATGAGGTTTACCAGTATCAATGCTTTGTTTGTGAACCTTATTTGTTTTATCGTACTCATCATTACCTTTATCTTGGTAATTATATGTATCCCATCCAAAATTATGCAGTTGATTAGTTCTTTCTACATGCCATTTTCCAAAGTATGCCGTTTTGTACCCATCTTCTTTCAATCTTTGGGCCCAATGTTCTTTATCTGTTCTAAGGTTTGATTGGTCCTCATCAACTGTATGGGTTACAGTGGTTACACCATGATTATGAGGTAGCAGGCCAGTCATTATGCTTGCTCTTGCAGGGGAGCAAACAGGATTTGGAGTATGTGCCCTTTGAAACTTTACTCCATTTCTAGCTAATTTATCTAAGTTTGGAGTGATGCAAGGATTTTCTTTTTCTAATACTTGCCCATGCATTTGATCAACCATCAGAAATAGTAAGTTTTTCTTCATGATACAAATGGATTTATTTTTTCGTAATTTCCTCCAACGATTTCTTTTGATTCAACTGATAACCAATCTTCAAGTAAATCTGAATATAATCCTCTAAAATCAAAATTGAATTTCAGGTCCCCTTCGACCCTTTCGCTTGGATCAAGAGAAGGATATTCGTTATAGTGACCACCTTTTACGCTATCACCAATAAGAAAAGAAACGCCACCTGATCCATGATCTGTTCCTGTTCCATTATCGTCTATTCTTCTTCCAAACTCAGAAAATATGAAAACTACTACTTCTTTTCCTTTATTATGTTCTTTCAGATCTTCAAAGAATGCTCCTAGAGCATCTGATAACTGCTGCCATAAAAATTCTTGTAAAACAACTTCATTAGTATGTGTATCAAATCCTCCGTGATTAACATAAAAAATTCTTGTTCCAAACCCAGCAAAATGAACTTGAGCTACTCCTTTTAGTTGCTTACCTATATTTGTATTTGGGTACTCTACTTTTGAGCTATATAGTTTCGGAGCTTCATTGATAATATCAGCACCTTTAGCAGCATCTAGCCCTGTCTTGCCTAGATAATCCATTGTGAAATCATTTCCCATTACAGGTGTATAAAACCTTTTGAATGTTTCTAGTGCTTTATTTTTTTTACCATCATCTTCAATAGAAGTAAAAAGTCCATAATTGTTAATATCACCTACTGAAGTTACAGGGACGCCTGGAGCAACGAGAGCTCTTGGCAAATATTCACTGAAGTTTACTGCGGTTACAACATTTTCACCAGATGGATCAATATCTTTTATCGCTTGCCCGAGCCATCCTTTTGTTCCAACTTTATTTGGCTCAGCAGTATGCCAAATATCCATGGATCTAAAGTGAGATCTATTTGGAGTAGGGTATCCAACTCCATGGATGATAGCAAGATTACCATCATTATAAAATTTTTTCATTATACCCATACCTGGATTTAACCCAAGATTGCCATCTAATGGTATGATTTCTTCATCTTTAAGTAATATGTTTTTTCTAGAGTCTCTGTATAAAGGATCTTCCCATGGAACAACACAATTTAGATAATCATTACCGCCCGACAACTGTATTGTCACTAAAACCTTTTCATTACTTTCCATAATAATTCTCCCTTTATTTATCCGATTTTATAAATTTGTACTCTATTCCTATTTGAGTCTAAAACTAGTAAATTTTGCGTTTCGTCAACTACTACAGATGTTGGGTCCCAAAAAAAAGACTCAATTCTAGCAGATTCTTCATGAGGCTCAACTTCATCAACTTTTATGAGAGGGACAAATGATTCTCTAGCTAACCTTTCGTCATTATTTGCATCAAGATATTCTTTTGCCCATTCAGATAATGTAGCTTCTCCTCTTAGAAACCCGCAAAATTTGAAATTGTTGTCATAAATTTGAATTCTTTGCTTACCCCAGTCAGAAACATAGTAATAGTTATTTTTATCTATAGCGACATCAGAAGGTCTAAATAAATTTTCTTCCTCGTTATTACTATCTCCAAATTTAGCAAGAAAATTACCTTCTTTATCAAAAATTTGAACTCTTCCGTTTCTCCAATCGGCAACTAAAACTTTATCTCCATATACTTTTATTCCCCATGGTTTATCAAACTCTCCTTCACTGTGACCTTCTTTACCCCAAGTTCTGATAAATTCACCATCAAGAGAAAATACTTGAATCCTATCATTCATATTGTCAGCTAAGTAAATATGATCTTTATCATCTATATCAATACCTGAAGGAAAGTTTAAACATCCTTCGCTCTGACCTTTTGTGCCCCATCTTTTTATGAAATTGCCATCTTTATCAAATATTGAAATCAGATTAGTATATTCATCTGATATGTAAACATTGTCTTTTGAATCAAATGTTATAGAACATGGCCAATATAGTTCTCCAGGGTTTTTTCCAAACTTAGAAAATTCACCGTAATAGTTGTTTTCTGTATCACAAATTGAAATCCTCAATCCTGCAGTATGAAAAGCCCCACTTCTACTAACAACATAAAGTTTATTTTCACTATTTAGTGCTAGATCTCTAGGTAAATGAAAACCTCTTCCTCCAACGTCTGCAGTGAACCCAACAGTATGCGAATAATTTACTTCTAAATTGTTAATTATTTTTTTCATGCTAAGTCATTTGAAATTCTCTAGATGAAACTATTAGCTTTATTAATATACCAACGTATTCTTCATCAATCTTAAATTCATTATCATTTATGTAAGAAATCAGCTCTTTTTCAGTAGATTCATGGAGGTCAAAATAGCCTAATTCTTCACAACTAATTAGCAATAAGTCTTCTTTTTGAGGACTTCTTTTTAGAATTTTTCTTACAAGTACTTTATTTGAGTCTCCTAAAACATCAGAACAGAAGTTGATTCTTTCTATTACAGATCCTGTATTTATCCATTCTTCTCCACCTTGCCATCCTTCAACAGAAGTAGGATTTAATAATGGTTGCCCCATTAGTCCTGAACTAATAGTTGCTTTGTATACCTCTTCAGAAGGGATTTCAAAGCCTCCTGAAAGTCTTACTGAATTTACTACAAGCTCTGCTGGGCTCTTTATTCTTTTATAGTAAATGCTTTCATTTCTAAAATATTTTGACTTGAATAAATCTCTTAATGTTTCTTTGATATTGTAATTATTCTTAAAGTAAGAATCCATAATAAAATTTACAGCATCTGGATCAACTGGTTCTTCATGTGGCCATTGAGGTACGGGTAATTCATCTTTTACGAAGAAATGATAAATATGTCTTGCTAAATATTTTGCAGTTGCTTTTTGTTTGCAAATAATTTTTACAATATCTTCTCCATTAAAATTACCTTTTTCCCCTAGAAACTCTTTTTCACCAAAATCATGATCGTTCTGATCAAATTTAAACTGCCAAGCGACATATCCAAAAGGTCTTGCAGTATTATTCCTCATTTTTATTGCCATATATGGCATATTTTCAACAGTCCAACCTGTAAAAGCTCGTGAGCATTCTTTGATGTCTTCTTCAGAATAATTTCCGACACCCATAGAGAAAAGTTCTAGAATTTCTCGACCGTAATTTTCATTAATATTATCCTTGTGGTTATCTTGATTATCCAACCACATAATCATAGCTGGGTCTTTAGATAATTCAATTAGAAGATTTTCAAAAGATCCCAATCCATGTTTTTTAAACATATCAATTTGAGTTGTCATAACCTTACCTTGAATAAGTTTATTCTGCCCTGTTGCAAAAACTCTATGCCAAAATAAAGCTACCTTATCATCGAATGGAAATTTTGAATGTGCTAATCTATACATCCAAAAAGCTCCAGAGCTATTAACTGATCTGACGTCTGAAAGGTCTATTTGATATCTTCTAAGTAGGTCTTTTGGAACTGGGTTTTCATCGCTATTGTCCATTAGAAAATCTACTGCATCATCATAAGATTTATTTGTTAATTGATCTATTTCTTCTTTTGAACCTCCAAAACCAATTCTTCTCATTAGATGAGAAATTTCTTTTTCAGTAGTTTTAGGGCTTACCGTTGTCATTCTTTTTTCCTTAATTTATCTTCTTTCATAGATGAAATTTTTTTTCTTATTCTAAACCTAACTGTATATACAATCAATAAAGCTGCTAGTATTGGGAACCATTGTGTGAAAGCACTTTCTTGGACTTCTAATGCGCTAAATATTAGCCTTATAACAAAAGAAATAATTAATAAAGCCCCTATTTCTAGCATCATTATCTGTAATCTTCCCATATTGCCTAGCTCCTTTTTATTAATTTATTTTTTTGTTCAGTTGATAGTCTTTTATAACTATTTGAAACTAAATAAATACAAAAATTATTATTATCTAATAATAGCAACGATAAAAAAAATTGCCATAAAGCACATAGATAAATTTTCAATAATCGTAAGATTAGATAAAGGAACGCTAAATGATGTTCCTAAGCAAGCACAATTAATCATTTCTTCTTTTCTTCTTAACTTCATAAATATTCCATATGTTTGAGGAAGTAATATAAATAGTGTCAAAATATTAGAAAATAGCAGAAACACTCCTAATATAAAAAATATACCAAGTGAGAGTTCAATAAATGGATATACTAAACCAAATCTATAAAAAGTTTTTGTTATGGGATCGTAATTAGAAAATGAAGATGCAAATTGACTAATATCCTGAAATTTCAAAAATGAAAAAATCAAAAAAAAGTAACCCATTACAAATCTCATAAAGCTATCGCCATTTCCATCAAATGCTATATATGACAAAAAAGATAAAAGAAAAACAAAAATCAATGTTATTATAATAGGTTTATAGGTACTTAAGTACTTTGAAATAATTTTTATAATATTAGGTTTATTGTAATCCTCAGAAACTTTATATGATCCTACTGATTTAAGGAGCTCGTTTATTTCTGATTCTTCATAATTTTTTTCAGAACTTAATAGAAGGTATTCATCATTTAGTGATACTTCCGCAGAGACGATATCATCTACTAGTTCTAGTTTAGTTTTAATCGATTTTACGCATCCATCACAAGTCATTCCGGATACTGAATATTTTTTTACATTCATAATTAAAAATCCGTATTACACCAAGGTGATTGTTCTACTGAAAACATTTTATTAATTTTTCTTAAGATATCATGATTTTTTATATCAAATAAACCAGCTTGATAAAATTCTGAAGGCCTTACAGAGCCAAAATATATTGAACTTAACTCTGAGGGTCTCATAGAAATATCTGGGTTATTATTTGTCTTTTTTACTTCTGTGTTTTTACCATCAGTTTCAATTGTGTATGTTCCTTCAATGTCATCTTGATTTTGTCCAGATATATTAATCGTAATTTTTTCTGATTCTTGATAAGTTCGGGATTCAAGCATTTTTATTGGATCAATTATTCTAGCCCATAATCCATCGATAATATTTCTTTTTAATTTTCTTGGATTTTTCAACATGTAATATAAAGGATCATTTGAACCTCTTCTATTAAATGATATTTCTTCAACAAGTTCTACTCCAAAAA
>CEQP01046489.1_pt1 | contig 15635 bp, 17 predicted proteins | sample 356291 | NCBI WGS metagenome assembly CEQP01 (sample SAMEA2621221, study PRJEB7988) | marine metagenome | isolation source: saline water (ENVO:00002010), including | reverse complement strand
TCTTCTGGGCGGCCTTGATTGCCGGACGCGCTAGAAGGCCGACACCAACGACATCCAGGGATGCCATCAACGCCCCTGCGCCGATCGACACATTCTTGGCTACTTCGTGATCGATACCCTCTTCGATCAAATCGGCGTACAGCAGGGCACTGTTTTGCTCAAAACTATCTATGCCCATGGCGGAGCCCAGGCCAGCCAGACCACCTACGACCATCCCACCCGTGACCGTTGCGGGCGCGAGAGGGCCGCCAGCCGCACCCGCGGTGCCACCTACGACCATCCCACCACCAACCAAGGCGGTTGTCCTGGGCGATACAAACACACCATACATCTGGCCAAGTATCTCGCCCGCCTCACCAAGCGCACTGAAGAACCCGTTCACATGGTCATTGGGGACGCCTGACTCTCTCAGCCTCTTCTGGGCATCCAGCATGGCCTTGGTTGTTTCAGGGCTACGGTTGTCCCGCGCGTGCAGGGCTGCATCGGCCGCCGATCGAAGGGATTCACCGTATTCAAACTTCTCCGCGGCGTGGCCGAACCCGGTGCTTGTCGCGCTTATAACATCCCCGGCCGTATCGCCAACCGCCTCAAAGGCGGTCTCGATCATTGAGGGGTAGGTCAATTGGTTCCTGGTAGGCGCTACATAATCAGGGAGGTCGTTAAAGACTTGTCGGTTGAGCGGGTGCGTTTCCAGGAATTCGTGGATTGCCTGATAATCGGCAGTGAAATCCAGGCCAGCCGGGTCTGCCTGGGCCGCCTCCACGGACACACCCGACCGCGCCGATCGATTGTAGGCCTGGGCCAATTGAGCCGGATCGATTGACGCGGCGTCTACGACAGCAGACGGCTTGACAGGGCTACCGGGGGCGCTGAACTCCTGACCATCCGGGACCCAATCAGGCGACTGCGTTTGTTGCCTGAATGCCAGCTCCTTATCTACAAGGGGCAGTATATTTTCAGGGTCATTATCAGGCGTAATACCCTCTTGAAGCGTTTGTAATTGAATATCACTTGCGAGGGACAGGGGCCCGGTCCAGTCCTTCTTTCTCTCCTCTTCATCTGGAACGAGGGATAAGGATTCAGCCATTTATTGCGTCCCCGCAGACAACCGGCCCTTTGCCGCCCGCTGGTAAAGCGCATTGACAGTTTCGCGGTCAAATACCTTTGAGGGGTCCCGTGCCTTTTCGCTCTTCATATAGCGGACAACATCAGAAACCGCTTGGACTACACCCGCCTTTCCCGTTCTGGAGTCATCTAGGTTTTTACCAAATGCCGACGCCCTCACATATGCAGCCATGAGCGCATCACGGGAGTACCGGCCCGTCATGTCGTTAGACAAGGATTCAATAGCGAGCCTTGTCTCAGCAATGCCGGTCAAACCGAACGGCTCTCCGATCTCCCTAAGCAGGATGGTGTTCTTCTCACCATCACCACCGCTTGTATCGAGGACTATTCTGCCTTCAAAATTTCTGGAGCGGGCGAATTCCGGCTCGGCCATGATCCCGGTACTGTCATACAATAAACCAGAACCATCTCTTTCAACCGCCAGAAGAGCGATCCTATACATGTTCCGCACTTCTTCATGTGTGACCGGCTCTAGGTCGTCCTTCCCTACCCTTAACCGTCTGATGCCCTCCACCACACGTTTCTCGACAAGGTCGCGCATATTCTTCGGCACCTGATAGGGCCCCACCGCCTTGGCTGTAGCCTGCAAATCATTAACAATACTTCTAACGGTAGTTTCCGATTTTGATTCCTCTACCTGCTTCCTTTGGCTGGCATCACTTTTCGCTATATTTTGCAATGCCTTATTAGCTGCGGCCCAGTCGGATTCCGACCATTTCGACTTCCCCTGTTCCACCAGCTTCACGCCCAGTTTGCTGGCATTCTCTTTAATCGAGGCCACCTTTTCATATTCACCTTTGGCGATGGCCAGGGTCATATCGCGTTCCAGGTCTAGGAACGGTGAAAGCCCGCCCGTTTTCCTGTCCGTAACTGAAGCGTGCCCACTTGTTGCAAGATTCTGCGATTGGGTAATCAGCCTGGGCGCGGCGAGAGGATACAGCCTGTAAAGGGCGGATTTTTCTTCAGTTTTTAATTCTTCACCATTAATCAGTTTCACCATCGCTTCCTGGGCTAGCGCAGTGTCAGCAGCCTTCAGGCTGGCCGCCTTTTCCTTCTCCCGCCGGTTTATCTCGGCAATAACCTTTGCTTCCTGGTCCCCGCTGTAATTATTGCGAGCATCAATCCTGGCCCTGTCTGCTGCCTCCTTGAGTTGAACCGGGCTGCTAATTTTTGAAAAATCATGACGGTCAGCGAATGTTTGGGCGGTCCGCTCCTTCGATCCCGCGCTGACCAATTTCTCCAGTTCCGGGTAATGTTTCGGGTCGATCTCCCCATCCGCCACAGCCTTCCGGTACAGCTCCTCGGCCTCGATTTCCTTTTCCGCCGCCACCAGTTGCTTGACCTGATTGACACGCATCCTGGAAACGTGGCCGCGGATTTCGTTTTCTACCCGAGCCTTGTCGCCGCCATAGCCTGCGCGGCGCGCCTTTTCTTGTACGGATGACTTGATCTTGCCTATCGATTCCGCCGACACGTTGGGGTCATTCGCGCCCTCCGCGACCGCCACATTTATTCGGGCGGTGATTGTCTCATCGAAGAGCGTGTCGCGTTCTTTAGTCTCATGTTGGAACGCAGCACTCCGCACCTTGTCACGCTGACTGTTTATTACCCTCTGCGCGGCACGCGCGTTCGCGGGAGACATGTTCCGCAATAGATCACCGAACTTGCCCTGCTTCACCGCGGCAGCGAATGCCGCCTCTGCCTTGCCCGTTATGCCGATCGCATCGCGGCCCCTCATCGACAGGGCCCCGGGCACCTGCTGCATAAATGGCGCACCAGGGTCAACGTCATCGACAGTCTCTTGAACAAGAGCGTTGCCGCCGCGCAGAAATTTGGCGTTCGCCTCTACAAGGGCGCTCTCCATATCAAGGACCTGCTGCCTCTCCGTTTGCAGCTTCAGGTCATTTTCATACGAGGCCCTGCTCTGTTCTATCTTCTGGGCGCTCGCACCTGCTGATCCGGCAAATTGCTCTACCTTCCTGGCCTCGGCGGCACCAAAATTGTCAGCCGTTGCCCTCACATTCAGTGATTGGGCAACCGGATCGACCGGGCTGACCTGGGCGATGTTGTAATATTTGAGGCTACGAGACATCTAGTTAGCTGCCCCGGCCGGGACCATGCCGGGGGCCCTCCTGGTCAGGGCCGTGAGGGTCTTCTTCTTCAGGCTCCTGTCGTACATCCCAGTCCCTGTCTCAGCAACACTGGACCCGAACGCCATCAGACCCTGCTGATCAGGATTGATCGCACTGGCCTGTCCTGATTGCAGGCCACCCTGCGCGCGGTAACTCCAGGCCTGATGCCGCAACGTCTCGGCCTTCTGCCGGTATTCCGCTTGTATGTTCTCCACCTCTTCATCCATGGCGACCAGGGCGTCCTCGACATAATATTCATCCGAGGAAATGAACCCGCCGGTATTCGCTCTATGTGCCCCTATCCGCTGCCTTACCTCCAGTTGCTTTTGCTGCCGCGCCTTGGCAGCAGCCAGATAGGTGTCATCCGCTGCCTTCTCAGCCCTCTGGGCGTTATATGCATTGATCTGGGCGTTGTAGTTCAGCGCCTGCTTCTGGGCATCGGCTTGTTGTTTGGAGGCCACAGCTCCAGCAACAGCCATACCAACAGACACAACATCCATAACTGTGACCGCCATAGTGCCGATCGTAAACAGCTCACACATCGTCCCGCCTCCACTCGAACGGGTGGAACGGCTTATCGAACGGGCCTACCAATTCCGGCGGCTTCATAACGAAACCCAACACCTTCAGCCACCGTATGGCCTTGGTGTTTTCGACATACACATAGTTCGACAGACTGTCCCAGCCATCTTTCATCATGTTGACATAATAACAACTCCCCCTCAGAAAATTAACCGCATAGTCCTTGTCCTCAAGCAGATTGGACGCGACCAGCCAGGGCACGCCCTTGCCTGTCAGGGGAGACCCGCCAACACCCCAGATCGTCGTCAAGCGGTCATCGCCATAGCCCGCATACACCTCATGCGAGCCCATGTAGCTTTCCCACATGGCGTCCTCCAGAGGCTTGCCCGTCTGGTAGTATGCCTCTTCGTGATCTATCTCCCTGGCGATCGTGACCATCTCTGCCAGGGCGTCGATCGAGGCCGCCTCTACCCTAATCTCCAACAGAGTACTCCGCCGTTATTGCTAGGACGGTAAAGGGCAACGGGTTGGGCTGGCGCAGGAATATCTGGCCGTCCTTATCCCACTTTGACGTTATAGAGATTTTGATATCGCCACTGTGCAGGTCTTGTAGGAACTGCTTTGCCTCGGTCAGATTTTCACTGTCCGGTCCCGCGTATATGCCCCGGGTCCTGTCTACCCTGGCAGTGATCGTGTCTATCCGAACCTTGCGTGTCTGGATCGTGCCCGTCTTCATTGCCGCGGGGCTCAGGTTCAAGGTCTGCACATCACACTGGAACGGATACCCGACATGCACCCGGCTGGCAGCCGAGGGGATGGTGACAGCACCATTGGTCACCGTCAGGTTGTTCACCACACTGCCGTTGGCCAGGGCGCTCACAGTCTCGCCTTCAAGATGCCACAATCCCGACACAGTCGTGACTGCCTCACGAACATTGCCGCCAGACGCATATGTATCGAGCGCCGTTCCGTTCACGTTCGCGCCGTCGCTATCCTGTAGCTCAAACGTGTTGCTGGTGACGTTGGCCACCTTCCAGCCGTTCCGGTTCAGTGTTGGCGACAGGACAACATCGCCCGCACTGTCAGTGACCTTGATGCCCTCAATATCGACCGTGTCGCCATTACTCAGGCCGTGCGCGGTTGCCGTTATTACAACAGGGTTGGCACTGGTGTAGCCGGAAACAGCAATAGGACTGTCCAGGCTTAACCCGCTATCGACGAAGAACGCATCCTCGACATCATCGAAATACCGGCGATTGAGCCTCTCGATGTAGCGCACCGTCCTTGAATTGATGGTCCGCTTAACAACCGCATACAGGTAATCGTCCGAACCTTCAGTCACCGACGCGACACTCTCGAATACACCACCCTCGGTATCGTGCCGGTGCCAGCCGTATATCTCATGGTCCCGCAGGTAGGTCATGCCTAGCAGCGTGCCGTCATCCCGCACGCACCAGATCACTGAATCTGGCACCTCGGCATAGGCCCAATCGAGCAGCGTGTTATTCTCGAACAGGTGACTGGCGAGAAGGGACATATCTGTCCCCTTATACCCGTCGCTTTCAAAGCTATAGGCCAAACTCCGCACCGTGCGCCCCTGGTGCTGGATAAACAGGACTGCGCCGCCCGCCACGATCGGCTGGGTATGGGACGCGCCGTGATATTGCTGTGGCTTGACCGATATAGAGGTGGGCGTCAGCACACCACTCTCCCCGGCCTGCACGCGCCATTCCCCGCCACTGGTGAGAACGATAAGGTCAGTCATAGGGACCAGTGCCCTTATCTCATTGACTTCCCGGCTCGCTATGCTTCGGCTGATGGCATCATCATCCTTCCGCGGGGATGAGATAGACATATTGTGAAAGTTGGCTGTCTGGCTGAATTCCAGAAGTGTAGGGTCCGTATTGGTGCCGCCAAATACCTTTCGCTGCTCGTAATATGAAACAGCCATAGGATACTTATCAGCAGCGTCAAACGGGTTCCGCTGTTTGGGCGGCGTGTCACCGGCGTCCCCCTCTATGGCCGTGTCCTGGAACACGGTCAATTCGGTCGAGCCGATAAACCCATACCACCCGTTTTCCTGTTTATAGACGTTGTAGCTATCCGCGCCCTCGACCACATCCCAGTCGATATCATTGTCCATGGACCCGGAAGCAGCACTGTTGGTGATCGTCACGCCCAGCTCTTTAACCGTCCCGCCAGAGGTGTATGCCGAGTATGACGTGCTGTTGGTTGTCTGCAATTCAAACGTGTTCGTCGTCTTATTTGCTACCTTGAATTCCTTATCATTGACCTCTGTCATCCCCGAAACGCCGGATATGTAGACGGTCGATCCATTCACAAATCCGTGCGCGTTCGCCGTCACGACAGCAGGGTTCGCCTGGGTAATACCCGTGATTGTCTTCGGCGCTCCGAAACCAGGGAGGCTTTCTTCGCCAGTGTCATCCGAGTACGAGGTCACATGGTATCGAACGGTCTCTGACCCAGTGCTGTTCGCTGTCCCTGCTACAGTCGCAGGCCTTGCTTGTAGGGGGCCGAACGTGATTTCCGTTATTGTCCAGTTATCGTGCGCCGTCCTGGTAACATCCCGCGGCGCATGGGATGGATGGGTCACGGTAAGTGTATCGGCAGATTGCGTGTATTTCAGGCGGAACAGATCAGCACTAGCCCATGGTGTCGTTTGCGTGTAGACCCTTGCCGCCGTCCCGCCTGAAGCATAGGCCGTGTACGCCGAACCATTTATGTTCGTACCGCCCAGGTCCTGTATCTGGAACGTGTTGGTCGTAACCCCGGCCACCTTGAAATTGCGGCCGTTTAGCTGGGTCATCCCCACAACACCAGTGACGTAGACCTCGTCACCATTGCTGTACCCGTGCCCTGCTGCCGTCACAACAACTGGATCTGCCTGGGTCGCCCCGGTGATAGCCTTGGTCGCCTCGACCACGAAGCCGCCATCCTTTATGACGCGCAGGGTCAGGTTGCCGAAAACCAATATGTAAGTCTGATCGGTGTTAAAAGAGAACGGGATTATCCTGACGGCAGTATTGCTGTCCTGCACCTCGCCCACGAAATGAAACCCTGGCCGGTTAGACACACCGCCAAACGGCAGCACGATGCCGTTGCGACACGTCTCCAGCCCACTCTCGAACTTGCTTAGATCGACACGGCCAAAAAGCCTGGGGTCTAACTCTCCCCCGGATAGGTTTGGCTGAATATCACGCAGAGCCATTTAGAGCCTCGCTGATATCCAGGGCGCTTCCCGTGTCAGGTCCCTCCTACCCTCAGAACTATCCACCGCAGCCATCTGCCCGACCAGGGACTGATATATCTGGAGGGCGTCGTTCTTCTTGCTGCTCGATCCCGTTATTGATTCCGCTATATGATAGGCGAGGTTCCAGGACAGGACCTCGACAAAGCCTGCATCGAACTGGACAGCATCAGTGATGCGTGCCGTATAGCGCAGCTCCGCATCTTTCTCGTCTGTCAGGATGACCCGGGTAGAAATGCCCCCGGCAATCTCGAACTCGATCAGATCATCATTAACGGTGTTTACAATCTCCAGGGCCACCAGACAGTCTGCCGGGTAACTGTAACGATAGTCCCAGCCAGTGTGTGGCGATCCCAGATCGGCCAACACGCGAAACTGGGTTGCGAATGCCCAAGCGTGGGCCCGCAGTGCAGCGTCCCTCGATTGCGCGTACCACAGATTGCATATCCGAGCCTCTTCACTGTCCTCAGTCATGCTCTGAATGAGTGATGCCGCCCCCACATTGGACAGCGCCATGTTGCTTATTTCCACCTCGGAGGAGGGCATGGCTACTTACGTCGCTTGCCAGCGGGGCGCTTCATCTTGGACGCATAACGGGCAGCCGCCCGCTTACCCTTTGATGAATACGGAAAACTACGGCCCTTCACTTTTGGCATGCTACCCTCCAGCAGGTTGGGGAGGGGCGAACCCCTCCCCGCCCACTATTCAGCAGAGCGCGATTGCTGCTGCTTCACCGGCTCCATCCATGTACCAAGATGCTTTTGAGACTTGATCTCGAACACTTCATCTTCGTCACGGACCTTGCGGTTGTAGTAACCGCGCTCTATCGCCTTAACCTTCATGGCTAGGCGTTGGTCTGCGTACCGGCGACCACACCAGCGGTGACCGCACCCGCGGTCAGGTTGGCCGTTGCCACCGTGTAGTTGAGCCGGATGTACCGCTCAGTCTCTTCCGGCATGAACCGGATAGACATGCGCTTGCCCACCGTGAGGCTGGCCTTCGCCACGGCACCGGTCGTCGCTAACGTCGCTGCCGAGCTGAAAGACGAATTGTCATCCGTCTCCAGGTCAACAGTGACGGTGGACGATCCCCCGGATACAGCGGTTGCTGTCCATTGCACCAGGATTTCGATCGGCTCGCCCTTGCCGAGGTGGCGCTTCAGGGCCGAGCTGGCTCCGACCACGGTGCCGGTTGCACCAAGATCGATGATGTTGCTCGAAACGGCGGTCGCTGTGATCGCCTGATCATCCGAGAACATGTTTTCCTTATCAAGGATCATTAAGGACCTCCTAGCTGATCGCTGCTTCGGTGTTGAGGATGGCATCGCATTCGCGAACCGGGATACCAAGGAAGGTCATGAACTCATCACCAGACGCTTGGTCGAGGCGGAGCTGAACCGTGCCCGTCGCGCCGCGCATCGCTTGGTGATGCAGGTATTCCTTGATTGTGGTGTTACAGTAAACGACTGCCTTACCACCGGTTACCTTGCGCTGATGCAGCTTGTAGTACGCCTTGATCATCTTCTCGATCAGGTTCGTACCGCTTGCCGCATTAACGGTCAGGTTGCTTACGTCGATATTCGCCACACGGCTGACATAGCGCCAGTCACGAACCGAAAGACCGACATCCCAAGTGAACTTCTCGCGGTACACGTCATATACCGAATTGGAAGATTCCTTGGTTTGCTTGCCCTTGTCATCCCGCGCGAACCCGGCAGTCGTGCCTTGCGGGTACAACAGGTGACAGGTGCGCTCGCCCCAGACCACCATCCAGATGGACGTGTTATCGGAGCCGCTGCCGTCACCGAGGACGATCTGCTGGCCATTGTCGGCCGACGTGCTGTCGAACCGAGGAGCAAGACCCATGAACTTCTCAGGGTCAGTCGCCGTGTCATGGTAGAACAGCCCGGTCGCCATCTCGTTGTTCATGGCCTCCAGGAAGGACGTGGCTTCGCTCTCGCGAGTGCCTGCCGGATCGTTGGAGATATCGACCAGCTTGGCATCGATCTCGCTCCACGCTTCCAGCATGCCCGTCGTATCGTTGACCTGGACGGTCGTCGATTTACTGGGCGTGACACCTTCATACAGCCGACGCCACGTCACACCAGGGAGCCCGGTGCGGGTAGTCGTCAGATGCTTGGTGCCGTTGTTGCATTCCAGGACAACAGCGTCATCCAGGACAGGGTTAGTCTCCGCCAACATTTCGATAATGCTGGCTATCTGCTTGTTCTCATCTTGCCGCGAATACAGATCGGCAAGAGTGAGATAATTACCGCCGACAGTTGCCATTGGTTACGCACTCCTTGCTAGGTCAGGATATAAAATTTCCCGCCGGGAGGTTTCCCGCCGAGTATCACCAGAACCGGCCGTTGGCACGTCGCTTGGGGACGACACGCTCTGACCGTAAGCGCGAAATACTTCGAGAATTGCTGGGTGGTGATCGAGGCCAAGGTCGCTTAACGTCTTGCCCAGGCTCCCATCATTATCTACTGCCTGTAATCCAGACTTAGCCATGTTCCTAACTTCCGGCTTCAACAAACCGGCAGCCTTGGACGCTTGGGCCCAGCTCTGTCGTAAATCACGCCAAACCCCCATCGATCGATCCACGTCCTCCGCTTGGAGCTTGACGTACAGATCGACCACCCGTTGGGCTTGATCGTTCGACAACTTCATGTTCCCCGCCTCAGTGAGAAACATGTCGTGCCGCTCTTCCGACAACTCGATGCCTTCCGGCAGCTTGATGTCGTAAGTTTCCGGTGCTTCTTGATCCTGCCCCTCTTGCTCAGAGCCAGACGGGTCTTCAGCCTCCGCGGATGCGGACGGCTCACCGTCCTCTGCACCCGTGTCCGACGCTTCCGCGTCGTCACCAGCAGCGAATGCGTCAGTCTCTGGGACCTCTCCGCTGTCGCCACTCTCAAAAGCGCCCTCTTGTGACGCCTCTGTTTCCGTTACTTCTTGTTCTTCTGTTGCCATTATAACAACTACATTCCCGCTATTTGTTCTCCTCCCCCTGTTCCTTGAGTATCAGTTCATAAACGCCATGCCGCTTTGGCTCCATGATCCAGGACAGGACCATCTTTGCCATGGACTGGCGTCCCGCCTTGTATGCGGAGAGGTCCGCCGCGCCCGGGACGAACGAATCATCCAGTGCGCCGGAACCCTCCAAGCCAGCACCCCCCGCAAGGTGCCATAACAAGGCGCGTCCTTCTGTTGTTTTTAACACAACATCAATACATTGATCAATATCATCCTGGCGCTGCCGGACCTTCCTGGTCTTAGCCCTGACATCGCGGGCAGATGAGGTATCAAGGCTATCATCTGCTATGGCGCACCTGCCCCTTGCAGCGCACCCATCTGACCAGCAAGCTGACCAAGCATGTTGTCTTCACGCGGCTCCGCCTCGCTCAACAGCTTGGCCCCTTGTGCCGCCTGGATAGTACTCGCCTGCGCCGCCATCTGCTGCTGCTGCTGGGCCCGCGCCTGACGCAGCTCCTCGACATCGTCATCCGATCGGATAACACCGGCCGGTACGCCGCGCATCATGGCGAACTCATCGACAGCCTGATCGAAATCAAACTTGTCCACGATATCCGGGTTGATAGCTGCCAGGGAGCCGACGAACGCACCAGTGTCCTGGAGCCCGCCTATGCCCTGCTGCCGCTGCGCCGAGGCCATGATGCTGATGTATTCGACGTTCATCTCGATATCAGCGAAGTCTTCCGGCGGCGGCGGAATTATACCGGACAGCACCGCACGCCTGAACGTGTTCATCACCAGTGGGTCGAGCAGGTCTGTATTTAGCCTCTCCAGAACTGGGCCTAAAACGAGGAGTTTTTCAGCACGCTTCTCCTCGATTTCTGTCGCCGTGACCTGTCTACGGTCGCTGTTAGCCAGCATCAGGAACAGGTCCGCATAGAACCCTTGCCGTATCCTGTCACGAACGTCCTGCATATCCGCGACGAACTCAGCCAGCCGAGGCTGCACCTGATAGGCTGGGGTGAAACCCTGGCTGCCTGCCGTTGTATCGACGAACGTCACATCCCCAGGCAGGGTCGTCATCCTGGCGTTCTTCAGGCTGGCAGGGCCCACCATGGGCGGGTTGACCATCTTAGCCAGGGCCGCGCCCTTCTTCTTGTGCTGGTCCTGGAGCTGCTTGATATCACCGAGGGCGTCCATGCCCGGCGACCGGCCGTAAACATCGGGCGGCATGAGATGCCAGCGGGGCGCATAAACCGGGAAATAGTCGTACCCGCTCTCTTCCAGGGCGTCACGATACTGATCGTTGACACCCTTGCCCTTCTCGAACGTGCAGCTCTTCCACTCCTTGTCCTTGGCAAGGGGCGATTCTGGATCGGCATACTCATTCTGCTCGATGAGGTGAACGACCTCTATCCACTTGTCATAGTCGCCCTTATCCCAGCACCGCTGAACGTAGTCAGATGCATTGTCCAGGCCATACCGCCGGACAATCTGCTCGACAGTCATCTCGATCTCGCGATAGATCGCGTTGGTACGGTACGAGTGATCTTGGGCGATGCAGTATTCCCCAACACTAAACGACTGGAACCTTGTCACGTCGTCGTCGTCATCGAGCTGGATCATGGCCGCCGTGCCGTATGCCGCCATCTCCTCATAGACATAGGGCAATACGCGATACAGGTTGCTCTCGAAAAACACCTCGTAGATGCGCTCTTCTACAACCGTCAGCCACTCCTTAACGGGAGCGAACTCCATCAGATCACGATCGGGCGTGGCCAACCTGAACCATTTCCTGGATGGGCTTGTGACACCAGACATCATGCCGGACACCAGGGTGTTCAGCGCCTGCGTAGCAGTGCTGTCGATGATACTGCTGTTCCGCTTGTCGCCCTTGTTCCGATCGGAAGTCATGAACCTGCCGCGGCGAGGCAGCAGATACTTGTTGATATCCTTCCAATGCGCCCAGAACGTCTCTCGTTCGTTCTTCAGGTTGTTCAGGCGGCGGAGATACCTTTCTCGCTGACGGTAGTCCATTATTGACCCAGCAGCCGCTTACCGGCCGTCGTGGCTTCGTCCGTCAGGCCAAGCCCCCCGGTCGCCTGGGTTGATCTCATACCGGCCTGGGCCCTGGCTCTCTTGCGCCGGTCCCTCCGTGCAAGCAGTTCATCGTCCGATACCGGCTCTGGCCGCGGCGGCTCAACAGGGGGCGGTGGCGGTGGCGGCGGGCTGGGCGAACTCATTAAACACATGGGGCGGCTCCTATGAGAGATAGTCGGAGTGATCCGACACGATGTTTGGTTTGGCCTGTCCCCCAGCGGTGACCTGCTTCGACACGACCGGCATTGCGAACGTGCAAGCCAGCGCATCAGCGAGGTCCGGTGATCTCATCCCCCTCTCGGTAATCTTTTCTTTAGGCTCCAGCTTCATGCGGCCAGCACCGTCGAACGAATATGTCGGCACACATAGATCGACCTTCAGATCGGTCGCATCTGATGGCAGCACTCCGCCCTCCCGGATCCACCGGGCCATGCTGTCCCACATCTCAGATCGCAAATTTGTGTAACGTGGGTTGATGGGCCGGGCGCCGAACTGCACCTCGATCACGTCGTGACCTATCTGCCGCAGTCGATCGATGACGCCTTCGCCCCGGCCGCCGTCGATGAACACAGCGTCCGGCCGGAAATCCTCGATCTGCTGCGCGACAACACCTGCCAGATGCATGTTATCGACCTGCTCCAGGACCATCGGCTTGTATGCGACGAACCCGTGCCGCCTGATGATGCTGGAGCGATCGTCGCCAAACCGGGCCACATCAACCCCAAGCACCTTGGGTAGCGTGGCGAGGTCTTGCTCATGGAAGTGCCGGTGCATGGCATCCGACACCTGATCGATCGTGATCAGTATGTTGTCGGCGCTCGCCGTGAAATCGCAGAGATACTCCTGGCGATACTGGTTGTCGGACATCGTGGCCCGGGCCATGTCCAGCTCTGTCTGATCGAGCCAGGGCAGGTCAGTCTCATCTGCCCGGTACATGGCGGCGTACCAGTCATCATCGTTCTGGGCGTGCGTATACAGCTCCAGGAACTGGTTCGCGCCCTTTGGCGTGCCAATGAACAGCACGAACCCCTTACGGCCTTGGCGATCGGCCGACACCGCGGGGCGGACAACCTCGGGCCATGTCCCTGGCCTGAAGTCCGCGATCTCATCCATGACGGCACCGGTAATGCCCAGACCGCGCATGGCCTGATCGTTATCGGATCCAGCCATCTTGATAATGCTGCCATTCGGAAACTGTATCGTGGATTCCGACAGGTTCAGCTTGACCGCATCGTGCGCCAGGAGAGGCTGCAACGACTGCAACAGGATCGGCCACGCGATCGACCGGGCTTGGTTTTGGTAGGGTGCGACGTAAAGAAACGTGCCGTTGTCGATCGTCAGCGCGGCATTGATCAGGACGTTGCAGGCCAGGACGGTCTTGCCAAACCGGCGATGACAAACCAGCACGCTGAAACGGCGCAGCTTATCGTGTATCTCCGCCTGGAAATGGTGCGGCTCGTAGCCGGTATGGACGACACCATCAAGCGGCATCGATCGGGTTCCTGGGCACCCCGGTTACGACCTGCAACCGCACTGTGCCCTCGACCTGCGTTTTACTCTTGTCCTCGACGAGACCGTGCAGCTTGGCAATACCCAACACGGCAGCATTCGCCGCGCCTATCTGGTTATGCTCGAACGCCGCTTCGCGGTTCTCATATAGCTCCCGTGTCAGCCTATCGACCGTCACGTCATGGCGAGCAGCGGCCTTGCCTTGCAGCTCTGCCAACCTTGTTCCGATCTTGCTCTTATCCAGCTCCCGTTTTGCATTCCGGGTGATCGTTGCCGCCTTCATTTTTCCAGTGTTGTAGGCAGACCGATAGGCCTCGGTCGCGTTGCCCGTTTCAACGTAGGCCATACAGAAGGCCTCCTGTTTCGGCGTCAGTGCCATCCTTCCCCACCGGGTTGCCCCTGGCCGCAGGGGGAGCGCAGCCAGGGGCGTTACGGGATGAGCCCCGGATCAAGGCCGTTGGTTATACCGAGGCTCAAGTTGTTTTTATCACAACCCTATACCCGATGCAATTTGCTCTTAATCGTATATTTTCAGCCATTATTAGATTTTAATGTTGACTTATTAACAATTGTATATATTTTAGCGATACACAAACGACTGGAGATCGTTCATGAAAATTCTGATTGGATGCGAGACAAGCGGCGTTGTTAGAGATGCATTCCTCGCAAACGGACACGATGCCTGGAGCTGCGACCTGTTGCCTAGCGACAAGGCCTCGAACCGTCATATCCAAGATGACATCCGCAACGTCCTGGCTTTTGAAAAGTGGGACATGCTCGTTGTCGGTCATCCGCCCTGCACGCGGCTCTGCAACAGTGGCGTGCGCTGGTTGCATACTCCGCCACCGGGCCGCACCAAGGACGAGATGTGGGCTGAACTGGACGCTGGCGCAGAGTTGTTTTCCGACATGTGGAATGCCGACGTTCCTCGGATCGCGATCGAGAATCCGGTCATGCATAAACACGGCAAGGCACGCATCCGCAACTATCAGAATTTCAGCCAATCAGTGCAGCCCTGGCAATTCGGTCACGATATGGCCGGTCCAGATAACGTGACTAAGCGCACCTGCCTGTGGCTGCGCGGTTTACCAAAACTGGTCGCGACCGGGTCCCTCGATGGCTCGACAGCGCGGGATGAAATTCACCGCGCGTCACCTGGGCCTAACCGCTGGAAGGTCAGGTCCAAATTTTTCCCAGGCATCGCGAAGGCAATGGCGGATCAGTGGGGCGGCGTCGTAACAGGCAAGGGCTTCCAGCTCGATTTCAATTTCAAGATGGCAGCATAGACAAACCAAATACCAACCCCAGCCCCGTATGGTTCGCCCTGCGGGGCTTCAGGGGTATCAGAAACAAGACGACTGGAGATCGTTCATGAAATTAGAAAGTTTACTCGGCTCAGTGTTGGGGACACCAAAACCCAAAGCAGACCCCTGCTATGGCATGTTCCGGCGGCTGGTTAAAAAAATTGGCGCGACCTACGAGATCGCCAATGACGGCTACGTTGAAATTGCGCCGTTTGGCCAGCATCCGAAAGGCTTGAAAATACCTCACTATGACTGGGTTGAGACCTTCAGCCGCCTGGAAGCGGTGCTTGATGGTCAGTGGAAGCCTGACGCTGACGGCTATGTGGTTGAAGAGTAGATAACACTAACCGAATTCGGTTTGGGCTTAGACGAATTCGGTTAAGCCTAACCGAATTCGGTTAAGGGGAGAGACAGATGAGAATAAGGCCAATCGTCAAGGCGGCGTTCAAAATCAACGAATTATATTATCAATTCACCGAGATTGATGTCCCTGACGGCTATCTTGCAACCGGATCGATCGAAGAGGTCAACGAACGGTACAGCGACGAATACATTATCAGCGAAGCAAGGAACAGGCTGAACATTGCCATGGATCAATACAATCAAGCCGACGCTTACTGGCGTCGAGATGCTGCACAGCTTCGCCGCTTCATCAAACGCTGGGCATAGAGAGTTAGACGAATTCGGTTAAGGAGAGAGA